>Ga0073905_10000204_pt1 | contig 25836 bp, 15 predicted proteins | sample KloWWTupernatant_FD_65482 | JGI IMG/M metagenome (GOLD analysis project Ga0073905, IMG submission 65482) | Active sludge microbial communities from Klosterneuburg, Austria, studying microevolution and ecology of nitrifiers - Klosterneuburg... | ecosystem: Engineered > WWTP > Aerobic digester >... | reverse complement strand
ACCAGCACCGACGAGGTCGGCCGGATGGGCGCCGACCTGGACAGCGCCGTCAAGACCCTGCACGGCCTCATCGTGACGATCGACGCCAACGCGGGGTCCCTCGCCGGTGCGGCCGAGCAGATGGCCGGCACCACGCAGCAGATCGCTGCCGGCGCGGAGGAGACCTCCGCGCAGGCCGGCGTGGTGTCCGCCGCGGCGGAGCAGGTCAGCCGCAACGTCCAGACGGTGGCCTCGGGCGCCGAGGAGATGGGCGCGTCGATCCGCGAGATCGCGCACAACGCGAGCGAGGCCGCCCGGATCGCCAACAGCGCCGTCGGCGCCGCCAAGGCGACGTCGGACACGGTCAACCGCCTCGGTGAGTCGTCCAAGGAGATCGGCGCGGTGGTCAAGGCCATCACCCAGATCGCCGAGCAGACCAACCTGCTGGCCCTCAACGCGACCATCGAGGCAGCGCGCGCCGGCGAGGCCGGCAAGGGGTTCGCCGTCGTGGCCGGCGAGGTCAAGGAGCTCGCGCAGGAGACCGCGCGCGCCACCGAGGACATCGCCCGCAAGGTCGAGGCCATCCAGGCCGACACCGCGGAGGCCGTCACGGCCATCGGCGGGATCTCGGACATCATCGACTCGATCAACGGCTTCCAGACCACCATCGCCTCGGCGGTCGAGGAGCAGACCGCCACGACCAACGAGATGAACCGCAACGTCACCGAGGCCGCCACCGGCTCCGGGGAGATCGCGGCCAACATCTCCGGCGTCGCCGACGCGGCCGACATGACCACCCGCGGCGTCGGGGAGTCGCAGAACGCCGTGCGCGAGCTCGCGAGGATGTCCTCCGACCTGCGGGTCCTCGTCGGGCAGTTCACCGTCTGAGACGTCCCCCGGTCGAGAGCCGGCCGTCCCCTCCCCGGGGGCGGCCGGCTCTCGGCGTCCCGGGCGCCGCCCGCGGCTCACGACGCAACGCGCACAACGCATCACGCACAGCGCACAACGCACAACGCACAACGCACAACGCACAACGCACAACGCACAACGATGCCCCGCCGGCCGACCGGCGGGGCATCGACGTGCACGGGGCCTCAGTGCTGGGCGGCGAACCGCCCGATGTCCGTGTGGAGCATCTCGGCCAGGTGCGACAGCCCCTGGGTGCCGCCGGCCGCGTCCGCGATCCCGTCGACCTGGTCGTTCATCTCGTGGATCACGCCGGACACCCGGCCGATCGCCTCGATCGCCGCGTCCGTCGCCTGCTGGGACGCCGCGACCTGCTGGCTGATGTCGTCGGAGGACCGCGCCGCCTCGTCCGCGAGGGTCTTGACCTCGGCGGCCACCACGGCGAACCCCCGGCCGGCGTCGCCGGCCCGGGCGGCCTCGATGGTCGCGTTGAGCGCGAGCAGGCGGGTCTGGGCCGCGACGTCCTTGATGAGCGTGACGGCCAGCTGGATCTCGGCGGACGAGCGTTCCAGGGCGTGCACCGTCGTCAGGGCGTGGTCGGCCTCGCTGACGCCCGAGCGCGCGGCGTGGGCGAGGGCGGCGGCCGAGGCACCGAGCTCCGTCGAGGCGGCGGCGACGTGGGTGGAGATCTCCACCGCACGGTCGACCATCTGCGCGCGCGTGCTCGCCTGGGCGTCGAGGTCCGCGGCGGAGGCCGCCATCTGCAAGCGCGCCCGGTTGGAGCGCACGGCGCCCTCGCGGAAGGCGCCCGGCATGCCGCGGACCAGGAACTGCCGGTGGAACCGGCCCTCGGCCGCCGCGGTGAGCGACGCCGTGGACTCGCGCACGTACCCGTCCATGACGTCGATCGCGCGGTTGAACCCGTTGCGCAGCCCGATGAGGTCGGCCGGCCCGCTCAGCTCCGGGACCCGCACCTCCAGGTCGCCGTCGGCGACCAGGACGAGCACGGCGGTGAGATCGGCGACGGCCCTGCGGTAGGCGGCCAGCTCGGCGAGGTCGGCGTCGGACGCCGCGGGACGACGACGCAGCATCAGCGCACCCCCGCCTTCTCGGCCTCGAGCGACCAGACGAACTCGTCGTACGTCAGGCCCAGGGACGCCAGGCGCGCATCGAGCAGCGCACCCGAGGCCGCCATCGCGTCCGCGGGACGTGCGTGGCGCTGCTCGGCGGCGTAGAGCTCGCGGTACAGCGGCACGACCGTCCCCACCGCGGCCCGGTCCGGGCTGCGCCGGTTCGAGTGGTACCCACCGGCTCGGCTGCCGCGGGGGGACGAGGGCGTCACGTGCGCGTACACCCAGTAGTGGGCACCGTCCGCGGCGAGGTTGTTGACGTAGGCGAAGATCTCCTCGCCGGCGGTGATCGTGTCCCACAGCAGCTTGAACACGATCCGCGGCATCTCAGGGTGCCGGATCATGCTGTGCGGCTGACCGATCACCTCGTGCTCCGTGTAGCCGGAGACCCGCAGGAAGACGTCGTTCGCGTAGGTCAGCCGCCCCTTCGCGTCGGTCTTCGAGACGATGATCTCCTCGGTGCCGAAGGTGCGTTCCACCCCGGTGGGACGAATGCCTGACGGTCGCACGCCCATGCCCTTCCGTCGCCGGAACGGCCCGGCGATCCTCTACCGGGCATGATCGACGCGGGCCAGTCGATCATGAGATCTGCCGGCCGAGCAGGAGGCGACAGAACGGGTGATCTCCGTCACGCTCGCGGCGGTCCACGCCCCGTACGCGAGAGCGCCGACGCCTGTGGGCGGGTCCCGACGGGGACCCGCCCACAGGCGTCGCTGCGGTTGACCGCCTACGGAGCGACCACCGTGACCGGCAGCGTCACCGTCGTCGCATCGCCCCACCCGTCCGTGACCGTCAGGCTCACGGTGTAGGTCCCGGCGGCCGGGAAGGTGTGCGCGAGGGACGTCGTCGTCGAGTTCGCCGTGCCGTCCCCCCAGACCCACAGCCGGGTCAGGACGTCGCCCACGTTCGGGTCCGTCGAGCTGGCGCTGGAGAAGTTGCACACCAGGCCGGTGCACGCCGGCGGGCTCAGCACCGCGACCGGGGGCAGGTTGGTCGGCGGCTCCACCACCGTGACGATCTGGCTCGTCACGGCCGTGAGGCCGAACTCGTCCGTCGCGGTGAGGGTCACCGTGACGTCGCCCGGTGCGGTGAACGTCCGCCGCACGACGGCTCCCGTGCTCGTGGCCGTCCCGAACGTCCAGCCGTAGCGCAGGTCCGGCGTGTTCTCGTCGGTCGAGGTCCTCGCGTCGAACTCGCAGACGTTGTCCGTCGGCGCCCCGGTGAGCACGGCCCCGCACCGGAAGGTGAACGCGGCCACCGGCGGCAGGTTGTTCGCCGGGTGCTCGACGATCACGCCGGGCGTGTCGTAGGTCGGGTTCGTCGCGAGGCTGTGCTGGTCAACCCCGCGCACGCGCACGGTGTAGGTCCCGGGAGGGATCACCGGCGTGGTGAACGAGAAGTTCGACCCGGGCGATCCGGGCGAGTTGAGGAAGGCCGAGCGCCAGCTCTCCGTGGTGCTGGTGAAGGTGCCGGTGGCGCTCATGTACTGACCGAGGCTGTTGACGACCGCGATCTGCGCCGAGGCGATCTGGCGATCGTCCTCCACGCGTCCGCTGATGACGATCTTCCCGGTCGGGAAGACCGCACCGGTGACCGGGATCTGCAGGTTCGTGAGCACGACCGGCGGCAGGTCCCCGGGGTAGATCCGGAAGCTCGCCGTCGCACCGGTCGTCGACGTGTCCTGCTGGCCGGCGGTGTCGAACGCGAACGCCGTGACGGTCCAGTTGCCCTCGGTGGGCAGGTCGACCGACAGGTTCCACGTGGTCGAGGTCCCGCCGGGCGAGGCCAGGGTCGACGCGAGGGTCGCGTAGGCGGCGCTCATCGTCCCGTTCGGCTGGAGGTAGCGCCGCGTGTCGTTGTCGTAGACCGCGACCATGACGCTCTGCACACCGAAGTCGTCCGTCGCCGTCCCGGCGAGGTCGAGGTGCAGCACCGTCGGGGTTGCCTGCGCCGTGAGCAGGGCGTCCGGCGCGACGTCGCCCGGGATCTGGGCGAGCAGGGTCAGCCGGCCCTGGTTGGTCGAGGAGGTGACCAGACCCAGGTCGTCCGTGGCGCGCACGGTGAAGCTGTACGAGCCCGGCGTGAGGTTGAACGGCGTGGTGTACGACCACGACGTGCTCGTCCCGCTGACGTTGATCGGGGTGATCCGGTAGGCACCGCTGAGGTTGATCCCCCAGGTCCCGTCTGCGGCCAGCCCCTCACGGGTCGTGGTGTTCCGCAGCGTGATCTCGACGTTGGCCAGGCCCTCGTCGTCCGTGGCCGTGCCGCTGAAGGTGATCGGTGAACCCGGCGCCACGGTGACCGTGCCGACGGCGACCGGGGGCGTCATCACCACCGGGGCGGTGACGGCCACCGACGGTGCGATGCCGGTGCTGCTGATGATCCAGGTGCGGTCGCTGGTGTCCAGCGAGGACTGTCCCGCCGTGTCCCGCGCGATGACCTGCATCTTCCACTCGCCCTCCCACGGCACGGTGATCTCGACCGACCACGTGGTCGAGATCGAGCCGACCACGTCGGGCAGGAGCGAGAACGAGTTGTACGTGCTCGTCGCGGACCCGTCGGCCTGGAGGTAGCGGTTGTTGACGTCGCGGATGGTGTAGCTGAGCGACTGCACGCCGACGTCGTCCGTCGCCGTTCCGGTCGCAAGGAAGGTCGTCGACGGCAGGATGCCGCTCGGCCCCGTGACGCTGGCCCTCGGGGTCGCGTCCGTCGTGCTGAACGTCTCGAACCTGTTGACGTCCTTGGTCGTGTCGGACTGGCCGTTGGTCGCGACCGTCCTGGCCATGGCCTCGAGCGAGAGGTTGCCCGTGATCGTCAGGCCGAGCGACCACGTCGTGGAGGTCGCGCCCGGCGAGGCGAGCGTGGCGTTGATGGTGTTCGCGGCACCCCACGTGACGAGGTCGTCCTGCAGGTAGCGGTTGGTGCTCCGGTTGCGGACCTCGATCTGCACCCGGTTGACGCCGCTGGTGGCCACTGCGGTGCCCTCGATGGTGAACGGGACCCCAGCCTCCTCCACCCGTCCCTCGACGGGTGAGGTGATGGTCGTGTTGTTCGCCTGCGTCGCGGTCGACAGGAGGTCGTAGACGGCGATCCGGCCGACGTTCTGGGCACCTTGCGTCGTCGCGTCGCCGCCGGTGACCAGGCCCCGCGGCGTCACGAGCATCGCCTTGTTGCCCTCGAACGAGTTGGACCCCGGGTTCCACTGCAGCGCCTTGCCGTTGTCCGGGGCGATGGAGGTGACGTGGTCGCGTCGCAGCACCTCGTCACCGAGCCCGTAGCCGGACAGGCCCTGCCCGGTGCCGTAGCCGACGTTGTCGAGACCCGGCCACGGGTCGCGGGCGCTCTGGGACTCGACCCAGCTGAAGTGCCCACCCAGGTAGATGGCGACCTCGGAGATCGCCACCGAGTAGACGGAGTCGTAGAGCCGCGAGACCCAGGTGGGCTCCACGAAGTCGCCCCCGGCGATGGGGAAGCGGACCGCCGTGTCGTTGATCGGCGGGCGGTCACCGCCCGACCCGCTGGTGATGACCATGTAGGTGCCGTCCGGCGAGATGTCGCCGGCGTAGGCGCGCTGGACGCCGCCGACGTAGCCGAGGTTGTCCTCCCACAGGCGCGTGCGCCACGGGAGCAGCGCCCCGCTGCCGGCGTTGATGAGGCCGACGCCGTAGCGGTCCTGGCCGGCGATCTGCCGGCCCGTGTGGACCACCATGAGGGTGGTCAGGTCGGGCGTCAGCTTGAGCTCCTGGACGTTGAGCGCGCCGTTGGGCCCGATGCCGCCCGTGATGTCGTTGTTCCACGTGCCGGCGGGGTTCGCGTTCGTGCGACCCACCAGGGCGCCGGTGGCCGCGTCGACCGCCGCGAGCCCGATCTTGTTCGCCCCGTTGATCTGGGTGAACTGCCCGCCGAGGTAGACGGTCGTGTTGGTCGCCTCGAGCTCGGTGCCCGCCCCGTTGGCGTGGGCCGTGAAGCTCGCGATGGTCGCACCGGTGGCGGGGTCGAGCGCGGCGAACTTGCGCTTGGTGACGCCGTTGACGGTGTTGAACCGCCCGGCAACGTAGAGCCTGGTGCCGTCCGGCGAGGCCTCGACGTCGGTGACCCCGCCGTCGAACACGGGCCGGAAGCCGGTGTCCACGAGACCGGTGGTCATGTTGAATGCCGCGAGGTAGGGCTGGTTGTAGCTCGTGGTGTTGCCCGTGGCGTTGTTGCGGATGGTCGTGAACGTACCGACCACATACACCCGGTTGCCGATGTACTCGAGGTCGAAGATCTCACCCGTGGTGATGCGCGGGAAGTTGGTCCGGACCGTGTCGGAGACCTCGACCGTGTGCCCGGGACCGGCGATCGGCGTCACCGAGGTGACCTGCCGGGTGGTCTGGGCGGTCGCCGCACCGTCCGACGCCGTCAGCGTGACGGTGCGGGTCCCGGCGGTGGCATAGGTGCGGGTCGCGGTGACCCCGGTGCCCGTGGTGCCGTCGCCGAAGTCCCAGGCGAACGTCAGCGGGCTGCCCTCGGGGTCCGTCGACGTCGAGGCGTCGAACGAGCACACGAGGAGGACGCACGAGCTGGTGAAGGCAGGCACCGGCGGGGCGTTGACCACCAGTGCGGTCGTCACCTGCCGCGTGAGCACCGAGGTGGCCAGCCCGTCCGAGACCGTCAGCGTGACGGTGCGCGTCCCGGGTGTGGCGTACGTGTGGGCCGCCGTGACACCGGTCGCCGTGGTGCCGTCGCCGAAGTTCCAGGCGAACGTCAGCGGGCTGCCCTCGGGGTCCGTGGACGTCGAGGCGTCGAACGAGCAGTCGAGCCCGACGCACGCGTTGGTGAAGGCCGGCGTGGGCGGCACGTTCACCGGGGCGCCGTCACTGCCCGGGGTGATCGCGAGGGAGAACTGCACGCCCCGGCTGACCGCGACCGAGGTGGTCGCGACCGGGGTCCCCGAGATTGGGCCCGGCACGGCGGCGTTCGAATCGCCGACCACGAGGCTCACCCGACCGGTCCCGGTGGCAGCCGCGGTGGTCCGCGAGACGACCTCGGCGGGCAACGTCCAGGTGGCGTCCGTCGTGGACTTCTCGCCCCAGATGTCGACGAGCCACGAGCCGGCGCCGGCCAGGGCCACCGCGGGGGCGGTGTGGCTCGTCGCCGAGGTGTTGACCACGGCGGCCTCGCTCGCGGTGAGCGTCGGGAATCCGATGCTGCTGCGGTAGGCCGTCACGCTCAGCGCGGACTTGAGGATCGCGCTCGTCGTCACCGTCACGTTCGTGTTCGCGTCAGCGACCCCGGCCGTCCTCGTCCAGAGGCGACCGCGGACGCCGTTGCCGTCCACGGACTCGGCGACCGTCCAGCCGGCCGGCTCGGTGAGCGTGCCGCTCGTGCTGTTGGCCACCATCGCCAGCACGAGCACGTCGCCGGCCAGCACCTCCGCCGGGATCCGTACTGTGTGCGCCGTGCGGTTGCCGGCCGTGCTGGCCGACCCGACATGGGTGACCTCGCCGTCGACCGCGTAGGCGACGGGCGCCACGAGGGTGAGGCCGAAGAGCGACAGCGCCGCGGCGAGGCCGAACGAGACCACCCGCTTCCAGCTCTGGCGGGCGCGCACGCCGTGTCCTTGACGCATCGGACTTCCCCATTCTCGGTGACGTGCCCAGCCTCGGGCCAAATCGGGCGAATCGCCCATAGAGGCACTTAAGGGTATGCCCGCGCGCAAGGCAAGGGAATCGCCCGAATGGACTAGGACCAGTTGTGGATCACAGGGCCGCCCGCGGCGCCTGGGACCTAGGTCTCAGGCGTGGGCGTCGGGGGCCTCGTCGAGCAGCCGACGGGCCTCGTCGACGTCCGTGATGAGCACGTTGACCCAGTCGCCGAGCAGCGCGGCGCGGATCGCCGAGTGCTTGCGGGTGCCGCCGGCCACGCCGACCCGGCGCGGCACGCGGCGCAGCGCGTCGGGGTCGATCCCGATGACGCGGTCGTCGACCGCGGAGCGCACCGGGGCGCCGGAGGCGTCGAAGAACCGCAGGCAGATGTCGCCGACGGCGCCGGCCTCGCGCAGCACGGCCTGGTCGGCCGCAGCCAGCGCGTTGCCGCTCTCGCGCAGCAGGGGCGAGGGCTCCAGCGAGCCGATGCCGACGAGCACCATCGTCAGGGCCGGCCAGATGTCCATGACCCCGGAGACCGTCGGGTCGGCGACCAGCGAGTCCCGGGCCGCCGCGGTGCCGAGCATGCCCGGCGCCGGCATGAAGACGGGGTTCGCACCCGTCCCCGACGCGAACAGCCCGATGAGCCGGGTGGCCTGCATCTGCACGCGCGGGTCGCCGATGCCGCCGACCACCTGCACGACGGTGTCGACGACGGCCGTGCGCGCCGGCCGCATCGACTCCACGGCCGCGAGCAGCGTCGCGGACCACGACGAGATGCCGACGGTGTCCCCGCCGGTCAGCGTCGTCTCGAGGTACACGGCCGTCGCGGCGCCCAGCCCGGGGTTGACGTCCTCGTCCGCTCCCCCGATGTCCACCACGACGGCCTCGCCGAGGCCGTACCGCTCCTCGAGCGCCTCCTCGAGGTCCGTGTGCACCCCGGCGGGCAGCGCGATGGTCGTCCGGACGATGCCCACCTCGCCGGCGCGCTTGAGCAGGCGCGAGACACGGGGCTGGGAGACGTGGAGCTCGTCCGCGATCTGCGACTGGCGCATGCCGCGCTCGTGGTACATCCGCGCGATCTTGGCCATGAGGCGCATCTGGTCCTCGGAGTGCCCGAACCGGCGCGCCGTGCGTGCCCCCGTGCGGTCGATGTCCATCCGGCCTCTCCTTCGACGTGGGCCCAACGGGCTGGGCCCGATGCTAGCGACCAAGGACCTCCCGCACGGACGCGGCGACGCCCTGCGCGCTGATGCCGAAGTGGTCGAGGAGCCACTCCACGGAGCCCGTGGGCGCGAACGTGTCCGGCACGCCGACGAACCGCATCGGCACCGGCGTGGTGCGCACGACGACCTCGGCGACAGCGCCGCCCAGGCCCGAGGTGAGCGCCTCCTCGACCGTGACGATCGCACCCGTCTCGCGGGCCGCCGCGACGACGGCCTCCTCGTCCAGCGGCTTGATGGTCGGCATCGACAGCACCCGGGCGGAGATCCCGGCCTGCGCGAGCAGGTCGGCCGCGTCGAGCGCGCGGATGACGACGGTGCCCGTGGCGATGATCGTCACGTCGGTGCCCTCGCGCAGCGTGACCGCCTTGCCCGGGACGAACTCGTAGCCCTCGGGGTTGACGGCGGGCACGCCCATCCGGCTGATCCGCAGGTACACCGGGCCGTCGTGCGCCGCGGCCCACCGGACCGCCTGCGCGGTCTCGCCCGGGTCGGACGGGACCACGACGGTCAGGCCGGGGATCGCCCGCAGCCAGGCGAGGTCCTCGATGGAGTGGTGCGTCGGGCCGAGCTCCCCGTAGGCCATGCCGGGGCTCATCCCGCACAGCACCATGTGGTGCTGCGAGTAGGCAGCGTCGACCTTGATCTGCTCCATCGCGCGGGCCGTGAGGAAGCACGCCGCCGCGGAGACGAAGGGGATCTTGCCGCCGTTGGCCAGGCCGGCACCCACGCCGACCATGTCCTGCTCGGCGATGCCCACGTTGATGAGGCGCGGCCCGTAGGCCGCCCCGAAGGGCCCGAGCTTGCTCGAGCCCACCGAGTCGTTGACCACGGCGACGATGCGCTCGTCCGTCGCGGCCAGCTCGACGAGCGTCGCGACGTAGGCGTCGCGGCAGTCGTGCAGCACCCGGTCCGGTGCGGCCGGGGTGGGGGTCTGCGTGCTCACGGGGTCTCCAGCTCGGTCAGGGCGGTGGCCACCTGCTCCGGCGACGGGACCTTGTGGTGCCAGGCGACGTCGTCGGACATGAAGGAGATCGGGTGGCCCTTGAAGGTGTGCGCGATGACGGCCGTCGGCTTGCCCGAGGCCGCCGGGACGGCGGCGAACACGTCGACGAGGGCGCCGTGGTCGTGGCCGTCGACCCCGACGACCTCCATGCCGAACGCGCGGAGCTTGTCCACCAGCGGCTCGAGGTCGTTGGTGTCGGCGACCCGGGCGCCCTGCTGCAGGCGGTTGCGGTCGACGACGACGCAGAGGTTGGCCAGCCGGTGGTTGCCGGCCGTCATGAGGGCCTCCCAGTTGGAGCCCTCCTGGAGCTCGCCGTCGCCGACGACGACGAACGTGCGTCGCGGCGAACCGTCGAGCGCGCCGGCGAAGGCCGTGCCCACCGCGATGGGCAGCCCATGGCCGAGCGGGCCGGTGCTGGCCTCGACGGCCGCGATCTTGGTGCGCGCCGGGTGCCCGTTGAGCTGGGCGAGCGGCTGCATGAACGTGCTCAGCTGCTCCGGCGGGATGAACCCGGCGATCGACAGCGTCGTGTAGAGCGCTGCCGCCGCGTGACCCTTGGAGAGGATGAACCGGTCCCGCTCGGGGTCCGTCAGGGTGGCGGGGCTGACGTTGAGCGCGTGCAGGTACAGGGTCACGAGCACGTCGATGACCGAGAACTCGCCGCCGATGTGCCCCAGGCCCGCGGCCCGGATCATCTGGATGTCGCGCCGGCGGACCTGCCGCGCGGCCTCGGCCAGGTGGGCGACGACGGCATCGCGGCCGGCCGACGCGTCGATCCGGCCCATCACGGGCAGGCCGTCCGCCGGGACGCCCGTCGGGTCCAGCGCTGGGACCAGGTCCCCCTCGACCGCGCTCACTCGCCCTCCCGCAGGCAGGAGAACAGCACGTCCTGGACGAGCTTCTGCGCGCCCATCGCGTCCTGCCGTGCCTGGGCCGCGCGCAGGGCGTCGATGTCCAGCTCCTCGAGGGCGCGGTGGATGCCCTTGAGGAAGCGGATCGACAGCTTCGCCGCCTCCACGGTGTCCTCGCGGAACGGGAACTGGTCGAGCTGCCAGACACCCTCCCAGTCGTTGATCTTCAGGGTGTAGAAGAACTCGAAGACCTCGACGGGGTGCACGGTGCCGACGACCATGTCGTCGTCCCAGCTGCGCAGGTTGTCGTTGACGTCCATCGCCCACAGCAGGCCGTGGTCGATGAGCAGCTGCGCCGCGGCGGCGGGCGACTCCCCGCCGAAGAGCGCGTGACCGAAGTCGAGCAGCACGCCGACGTTGTCCACGCCCATGGCCTTGATGCCGAGCGCGGTCTTGGCCGCGGAGTCCCAGAACATCTTGTTGCGCGGCTCGCGCGGCTTGTACTCGATGACGATCTTGATGTCGGGGTTGGCGAGCGCCAGCTCGCGCATGCCCGAGACCGCGAGCTCCCACTGCGTGTGGTGGTCGACCTGGAACGGGTAGTCCCAGCCGTCCTGGCCGGGCCAGACCTTGAGATAGCGGGCGCCCAGGGCGCGCACGACGTCGGCGGCCTCGTTGAGCACCGCGAGCGCCTCGGCGCGCACCTCGGCGTCGGGGTTGGTGAAGGCGCCCTTGCTGAACCGGCGCATGTAGATCTCGGGGGTGACGCCGACGGCCTCGAGGCCGTTCTCGGCGAGCGCCTCCTTGACCTGCTCGACCGTGACGCCCTCGGTGAAGGGGTAGGGCACGTCGACGACCGAGAGGTCACCGACCTCACCGGCCCGGGCGATCTGCTCCAGGGTCGTGACGGGCGGTGCGTATCCGTCGGTGGCGTACCGGTCGACGTAGCTCGCGAAGTGCCACAGGCCGGCACCGAAGCGGGGGTACTCAGACATCGTTGTTCCTTTCGATCGTCATCCAGCGGGGTGCATGGCGGGGCACGGTCGCCCTCATGGCGAGGTGTCCGCTGTCGATGGCGCGACGGCCTGGCCGCGGGAGCGGGCGACGGCCGCCGCCCATGCGCGGCGCCGGGCGGCGCGGTCGGTCCCGGCGGGCTCCACGACCCGGGCCGCGGACGCGCGCGGGTCCGCCGTGGGGGCGAGCCCGAGGGTCCGGGCAGCCAGCAACGCGGCACCGAGGGCCGAGGCCTCGGGCTCGTCGGCGATCCGGACGGCGCGCCCGAGCAGGTCGGCCTGCGTGGACATCAGCAGCGCGGACGCGGTGGCGCCGCCGTCGGCGTGCAGCACGTCGATCCGGGCCGCGCCGTCCCGCTCGATCGCCTCGACCACGTCGACGACCTGGTGGGCCACCGCCTCGAGCGCGGCCCGCGCGAGGTGGGCGCGCAGGGTGCCGCCGGTGACGCCCGTGAGGACGCCGGTGGCCGCGCGGTCCCAGTACGGGGCGCCCAGACCCGAGAAGGCCGGGACGAAGCTCACACCGCCCGCATCGGCAGCCTCGGTGGCCAGCCGCGTGAGGAACGCGCCGCCGGACTCCTGCGCACCGGCGCCGAGCGTCCGGGCCATCCAGTCGAGCGCCGAGCCGCTCGCGATGATGTTGCCCTCGCGCGCATAGGTCGGCACGGGCGAGGTGCCGCCGGTCAGCCAGGCCACGGTGGTCGTGATGCCCTCCGGCGCGACGTCGGGGCCGGCGCACGGGGTCATCACCGAGGAACCCGTGCCGTAGGTCGCCTTGCCGGCACCGGGTCGCGTGCAGCCGTGCTGGTAGAGCGCTGCGTGGGAGTCCGCCAGGACGGCGACGACGGGTACGCCAGGTGGCAGCGAGCCGACGCCGAGCGTCGTCCCGAAGCCCGCGTCCGAGGCCCTGACCTCAGGCAGCGCGCTGGCCGGCACACCGAACAGGGCGAGCAGGTCCGGGTCCCACGCGAGACCGTCAAGATCGAGCAGGAGTGTCCGCGACGCGTTCCCGGCCTCGGTCGCGTGCTCACCGGTGAGGTTCCGGATGAGCCAGGCATCGATGGTGCCCAGGCACACGTCGGCGACGGCGACCCCCGTGGCCACGGCCGCGTCGAGCAGCCAGCGCATCTTGGGCGCCGAGTACATCGGGTCGAGGGTCAACCCCGTGCGGGCGCGCACCAGCGCGGCGGCCCCGACCCCCATGGCCGCGCACCCCTCGGCCGTCCGGGCGTCCTGCCAGCCGAGGACGGGGCCCAGCGGGGCACCGGTCGAGCGGTGCCACGCGGCGACGGACTCCCGCTGGTTCGAGATGGACAGGCCGACGAGCCTCGCCCCGGGCACCTGCGCGAGGCAGTCCTCGATGGCCCCGAGGGTGGCCTCCCAGATCTCCGTCGCATCCTGCTCGACCCAGCCCGGCGCGGGGAACGCGATCCCGAGCGGGCGCGAGCCGACGGCGACGACCGCACCCGCCGACGGGTCGACGAGCAGGGCCTTGGTGTTGGTGGTCCCCTCGTCGAGCGCGAGGATGAGGCCCGCGGCACCGAGACCCGAGGCAGCCGCGTGCGCGGCCCCGGCCCGTCGGTCACCCGTCACTGTCGCTCCGATTCGCATATTCATTCCGCTCTGAATGGAATATCTCCACGATAGGTTGGGTCGCGACGGATGTCAACCCTGAGCACCGGCTGCCCGCCCGCCGGACCGCCCGATCGAAGGAGATCGACCGTGCACCCCGACGTCGTCGTGGTCGGCTCGCTCAACGTCGACCTCGTGCTCACGGTCGCCCGTCACCCACGGCCGGGAGAGACCCTTCTCGGTGGCTCCGGTGACCTGTTCGCCGGTGGCAAGGGCGCCAACCAGGCCGTCGCGGCTGCGCGGCTCGGCGTACGGACTGCCATGGTCGGCGCCGTCGGGACCGACGCGAACGCCGCCGTCGCGCTGCGCGAGCTCCGCCGGGCGGGCGTCGACGTCACCGCCGTCACGACGGTGCCCGGGCCCACGGGGCTGGCGGTCGTCACGCTGGCCGAGGATGGCGAGAACACCATCGTCGTGGTGCCCGGCGCCAACGCCGCCGTGGGTCTGCAGGAGGTCGCCGCGGCGGCCCCGGTCATCACCGGGGCGACGGTCTGCGTTCTCCAGGCCGAGATCCCGCTGCCCTCCGTGGATCTCGCGGCGGGCCTCGCCGCCGCAGCCGGGGTGCGGGTGCTGCTCAACGTCGCGCCCGCATGCCCCGTGCCCCTGTCGACCCTCGCCCTCGCGGACCCGCTGGTCGTCAACGAGCACGAGGCGACCCTCCTGCTCGGCTGGCTCGATGCCGGGCCGCACGACCCACCTGACGGGGGTCGCGCGGCCGACGACGCGACCACGGCAGGGATCGCGGCCGCCCGGGGCCTGCGGAACCTCGGCGTTCCGTCCGTCGTCGTCACCCTCGGGCGCGCCGGCGTCGTGGGCGCAGGTCCCGACGGCGAGTGGGCGCTGCCCGCGCGCCCGGTCACGGCGCGCGACACGACAGGGGCCGGTGACGCCTTCGTCGGCGCGCTGGCCGCGCACCTCGCGCGGGGCGAGGACCTGCGCGACGCCGCCACCGCCGCGACCCGGGTCGCGGCGTACGCCGTCCAGCGCCTGGGTGCCCAGGCGTCGTACCCGTGGGCCGACGACCCGCTGCCCTGACGACGCGCGGACGCAGGCCCCGAGCCGCGCAGGCGCCGCGGTGGCCTCAGCCGTTGAGCGCGGCCACCGCACGGTCCAGCTCGGCGATCTGCTCGTGGGACAGGAGCATGAGCAGGCCGCGCACCGTGGTGTCGCTGCGCCACCGGCCCTGCGGGGTCCAGCCGTGCGCGAAGAAGAACCCGACGCTCGCGCACGCGGCAAGCAATGCCTCGCGCGCCGCGTCGTCGTCGATGAAGCGCGACATCGGGGTGTCCAGCGACCACGGCTCGGCCGGCGGGGCTGGCGGGGCCGGGAGCGCGGCCGTGAAGCTGTGCTCGCCCGCTCCCACCTCGGCGCGCGCGCCGTCGGGCAGCGTCACCCTCGCCCGCATGTTCGCCGGCACGCGCACGTCGAGGGTGAAGCCCTCGCCACGCACGGTCCACGCGACCGCGACCACGCCGTAGCCCGTGTCGAGCGCCGCGCTGACGTCCGTGAGCCCACCGCCGGGGACGGGGTGCACGTCGACCACGCGGGCCCCCGGCTCGGCCGGGGCGATCCCGCCGATGGTGCGGTGCATCCAGTCCGCCACCGCGCCCAGCGCGTAGTGGTTGAACGACGTCATCTGGCCGGGGTTGATCGAGCCGTCCGGGAGCATGGAGTCCCAGCGCTCCCAGACGGTGGTGGCCCCCATGGTGACGGGGTAGAGCCAGGACGGCAGGCCCTCCTCGAGCAGCAGCCGGTACGCCACGTCGGTGTGGCCGGTGGCCTGCAGCGCACCCGTGACGAGCGGCGTGCCGACGAAGCCCGTGCGGATCCGGTACGCGTAGGCCCGCACCAGCTCGGCGAGCCGGTCGCCCAGGCGCTGGCGCAGGGCCGGGTCGGCGACCAGGTCGAAGCCGATCGCCAGGCCGTAGGCGGTGTGCGCGTCGGAGGACATCAGCCCGCCCGGCGTGACGAACCGGTCCACGAACGCCGCGCGGATCCGCTCGGCCAGCGCGTCGAGCCCCGCAGCCTCCTCGTCGCGGCCCAGCACGCGCGCGGCGCGGGCCAGGGCGACGGTCGAGCGGTAGTAGTACGCGCTCGCGACGATGTCGCCGTCGGTCTTCGCCGCCCACGGCTCGTCGGGGGCCGCCGACGGGTCGAGCCAGTCCCCCAGCTGCATGCCGCCGGTCCACAGGTCGTTCTCGCCCGCGCGGCCGCGGACCTCGTCGACCCAGGCCGCCATGCTCGGGTACGCCGCGGCCAGCGCGGCCGCGTCGCCGTACTGCTCGTACAGCGCGTCGGGCACGAGGGTCGCGGCATCCCCCCATGCGGCGTTCGGCGCGGCGGGCTGGCGCAGCGGGTGGGGGACCACGAGCGGCACGACGCCGCCGCGCGCCTGCTCTGCCGCGAGGTCGCGCAGCCACGAGCCGAGGAACCCGGAGGTGTCGTAGAGGTAGGACGCCGTGGGGGTGAACACCTGGATGTCGCCTGTCCAGCCCAGGCGCTCGTCGCGCTGCGGGCAGTCCGTGGGCAGGGAGACGACGTTGCCGCGCAGGCCCCAGACGATGTTGGCGTGCAGCCGGTCGAGCATCGCGTCGCCCGTGTGCAGGTACCCGGTGCGCACCATGTCGGTGTGGATCACCTCGGCGACCACGTCCGCCGGGTCCAGCTCGCCCGGCCAGCCCGTGACCTCCGCGTAGCGGAAGCCGTGGAACGTGAACCGCGGGCGCCAGTCGATCGGGCCGTCGCCGGCCAGGGTGAGGTGGTCCGTCGCCTTCGCGAACCGCAGCGGCCGCACCCCCAGCTCGCCGTGCTCGAGCACCTCGGCGTGCCGCAGCGTGAGGGTGGTGCCGGCCGGCCCGTCCACGCGCAGGCGCAGCCAGCCGACGAGGTTCTGGCCGAAGTCCAGCACCGTGGCACCAGACGGCGTGGTGAGGACCTCGCGCACGCCCACGGTCTCGATGACGCGCACGGGCGGGGCTGACGCGGGCACGAGGCGCTCGAGGCGCACCTCCGCGGCCCGCGGGTCGCCGGCCACGACGTCGTCGAGCAGCGCTGCGGTGCGCGCGCCCGGCAACGGCGTGCCGGGGGTGAGCAGCGCGTCGTCGGCCAACCGGGCGTCGTGGTCCTCACCGGGGTAGATGCCGGCGGCGGTGACCGGCCCGATGACCGTCGCGGTCCAGTCGGTGCCCGTCGTCACCCACGTGACGTCGCCCGCGGCGTCCTCGAGGCGCAGCTGGGCCGCCAGGGCCACCGGCCCGACGTAGGCCTGGGCGAAGTCCCCGTCGAAGCCGAAGCGCTCGCCGTACCAGCCCTCGGCGACGGTGGCGCCGAGCACCACGAGGGCACCCCCGGCGTCGAGCAGCTGGGCCGTGACGTCGTGGGTGGCGAAGGTCAGCACGTCGCGGTAGGCGGTCCAGCCCGGTGCGAGCTCCTCGTCGCCGACGCGACGGCCGGCGAGGCTCGCCTCGACCACGCCGTGGGCCGTCACCGAGAGCTCCGCGCGGACCAGCCCGGCGGGCGCGGTGAGCTCGGTGCGCAGGCGCGCCGTGCCGCGCTCGGGCCAGGCCTGCCCGGGGTCGACCGTGATGAACGGCGCGCGCCAGTCCTGCGGGCCGAGCGGGCCCGTGCGCAGCGCGGCCGGCTCGCTCCAGTCGCTCCAGCCGCTCCCCTCGCTCCACCCGTCCGCGTCCGCGGCGCCGTCGGTGCCGTCGGGGCCGTCGGTGCCCAGCACCCGCACGCGTACCTCGGCGGTGACGTACGCGGCCAGCGGCGCGAACGGCCAGGGGACCTTCTGCGCCACCGGTCCGGTCACCTCGGCGACCGTGGTGGCACCGTCGAGCCGCAGCTCGAGCTCGGCCCGGGCCTGCTCCCACCCGGCCACGTCGCCGCCCACCGACCACGAGAGCGTGGGGCTGCCGGTCGCCAGATGGGCGGGACGGCCGCGGTCGGCGGCCCAGAGCGCCGTGACGTGGGTGGTGGTCATCGTGAGGCTCCTAAGTCGCGGCGTGGCGGGCGAGCCGGGCGACGAGGTCGCCGAACATCAGCCGCAGGTCGAGGTGGGTGTAGACGCGGATCGGGCGACCGTCGGGGCGCGGGGCATAGCTGCCGTCGTCCGCGATCCGGGGGGCCGGCACCGTGACGTACCGGCTCGAGGACGGGTCCGGCTCGAACGCCGACTGCAGTGCCGTGAGCAGCACCAACGGGCTGTCGCCGAGGATGTACGTCTCGCCGATGTCCATGCCGAACTCGGCGGTCATCGTGCGCACCCGCTCCAGCGCGTCGACCAGGTGCGCTCCCAGCTGGCCGGCGGGCCGCACCAGCAGGTCGAGCTCCGCGAAGCTCATGAGCGTCTGGCGGTAGGCGTCGCGCGGCACCTGCCACAGCGGGATCGGGGAGTCGAAGACCACCTGGGCCGCCGTGACGTCGATCCGCTCGTTGTACTCCGAGAGCTCCGGGCCGCCGGCCCGGGGCGGGGCGACGGCCAGCCCGGGGTGCTCGGGGCCACCGATCCACACAGCGGTCAGCCGCTGCGCGATCCGCGGCTCGAGCAGGTACGCCGAGGCGAGCTCGGTCAGGCCCGCGCCGCACGCGACGTACAGCGGCCGGTCCGAGTCCGCCATGGCCGCGTCGACGATCGCCTGCGCGCCGGCCGAGCGGTGCGGGGTCGTCGCGTCGAGCAGGGCCACCTCGGACCCCGCCACCACGCGCACGTCGGGGCGCCCCGCGAGGTCCAGGACCGTCCGGGCCGCGGCGGCGGCGTTCTGCGCGCTGCGGCCCGACGGGTCGAACGGGTCACCGACCGCCAGGTGCGAGCCGATCACAGCGACGAGCTCGACCGACGTCGACAGCGCGTGGTGGGCCAGCTGGACCAGACCGTCGGGGTCGCCGGAGTAGTCGTTGTCGCTGATCACCCGCATCCGCGCGGCCATCAGGCGCCCTGCGTCCAGACCAGCTCCTCGACGAGCGGCAGGTCCGCGCTGGATGGCCCGACCTCGAGCGTGAAGGTCCCCGGCTCGACGGCCCAGGCGTGCGTGTCGACGTCCCAGTGCGCCAGCGCCCGGGTGGGCAGCGGCACCCGGACAGTGACCGACTCCCCCGGCTCGGCGACCGCTGCCGCGAAGCCGACGAGCCAGCGGACCGGTCGCTCGACCTCGCTGCCGGGGCGCGAGACGTAGACCTGGACGACCTGGCGGCCCGCGCGGGTACCGGTGTTGCGCACCGTCGCGGCGATCGCGCCGGGGCCGTCGCTCGTCGGGGCGACCGGCACGGACACGGACTCGAACTCCCACGTCGTGTAGCCGAGGCCGTGGCCGAACGCGTAGCGGGCGGTGCGGGCGGGGTTGCGGTAGCCGACGAGGAGGCCCTCGTCGTAGCGGACGACCCCGTCGACCGGGGTGGCCGACGGCAGGTTCGACTCGTCGAGCGGCCAGGTGGTCGGCAGGCGCCCGCCAGCCTCGACGACGCCGAGGAGGACGTCGGCCAGCGCGTTGCCGAACTCCTGGCCGGGGAACCAGGCCAGGAGCACGGCGGCGACGTCGTCGGCCCACGGCATGAGCACCGGGGCCCCGGCGTTGACGACCACGACGGTGCGCGGGTTGGCCGCGGCGACGCGCGCCACGAGCTCGTCCTGGCGGCCGGGCAGGGCCAGCGTCGAGCGGTCGTAGCCCTCGGACTCGACCTCCTCGTTGGTCCCCACGACCACCACGGCGACGTCCGCGGCGGCGGCCTGGGCGACGGCGGCGTCGATCGCCTCGTCGTCGCTCCGGTGCGGCGGCTCGACGTTGAGCTGGAGCATCGTGCCGAGCACCAGCCCGTCCGGCGAGGTCGCGGCCCCCGTGAGCTCGTGCCGCAGCACGACGTCGACGGACTGGCCCTGCGCCAGCTCGACGCGGTGCACGGCCTGCGGCGGGGCCATCATGCCCTCGACGAGGTCGGCACCCGGCGGGAGGACGAGCGTGGTCTCGAGCACCTCGGCACCGTCGACCGTGAGCCGGAACTGCCCCAGACCGGATCCACCGACCTCCCACGTCCCGGCCACCGTGGCCGTGACGCGAGCGGAGACCTCGACCGCCGCGGCATCCGTCGCCGCCGCCGGGAAGCCGATGAGCCAGTTGAACGTGCCGCCGGACCGCTGCTCGGACAGCAGCACGGCGCCGTCGTCGGCGAGGTAGCGGATGTCGACGCCCGGGGTGCCGTCTGCCCGCGCGGTGTACACGTCGCGGGCCGGGGAGGTCCGCTCGTGGGCCCGCACACCCTGGCCGAACGTCACAGAGACGCCTTCGCCGAGCGCGGCCCGCAGGCCGTCGAGCGGGGAGATCGTGTAGGGCGGGTAGACGGTGGCGCTGCCGCCGCCCAGCGTGCGGCCCACCTCGGCGTTGGGACCCAGGACGGCCACCGACGCGAGCGAGCCGGCGGCCAGGGGCAGCACGCCGTCGTTGCGGGCGAGCACGAACCCGGCGGCCGCGTCGGCGCGCAGCTGCGCTGCGACGTGCGCATCGCTGTACGACGGCGCCGCGGCGACCGCCGCGATGCCCTCGAGGGCCCCGACGCGTGCGGCCAGGCGCAGCAGGCGCAGCACGTGGTCGTCGATCCGGGCCTCGTCGACCTCGCCGGCGCGCACGGCCGCCACCAGCGCGTCGCCCCACGGGCCGGCCGGGCCGGGCATCGCCAGGTCGAGCCCGCCCGAGGCGGCGGCGACGGTGGAGCGGGTGGCGAACCAGTCGCTCATCGTCACCCCGTCGAAGCCCCACTCGTCCTGCAGGACGTCGCGCAGCAGCGGGGTCTCGGTCGCCGTGGCGCCGTTGACCCGGTTGTAGGCGGCCATGACGGCCCATGCGCCGCCCTCGCGGACGATCGCCTCGAACGGCGCCAGGTACAGCTCGCGCAGCGCGCGCTCGTCGACCTGGGCGTCGATGCTCATCCGGTCGGTCTCGGTGTCGTTGGCCACGAAGTGCTTGACCGTCGCCCCGACCCCGCCGGCCTGCACGCCCTTGACGTAGGCCACCCCGATCCGCGCCGTGAGGAACGGGTCCTCGGAGAGGTTCTCGAAGTGCCGGCCACCGTAGGGGGTGCGGTGCAGGTTGACCGTGGGGGCCAGCTGCACGTCGACACCCTTGCGCCGGGCCTCGGCCGCCAGCAGCAGGCCGAGCCGCTCGATCCGCTCGGGGTCCCACGTGGCCGCCAGCGCGGTCGGGGACGGCACGTTCGCCGAGGTGTCGCGCTCGTCCCAGAACTCCCCGCGGATCCCGGCCGGGCCGTCCGAGACCACCAGGCGCCGCAGGCCCGCGGCGGGCTCCGCGTACATCGACCAGAAGTCCGCCCCCGTCATGAGCCGGACCTTCTGCTCCAGGGTCAGCGCCCCGAGGCGCGCGGCGAGGTCGGCCTCGTCGACGGCGGGGGCGGTGGTGCGGGGCTGGTCGGTCATGAGGTGCTCCGGGTGCTCGTACGGCAGTGCATGCGGTCGGATGGTGCGGTGCGGTGCGGTGCGGGTCAGCGCTCGTCGTTGCCCACGTAGGTCGCCGAGCTGAACGCGACCTCGCCGCGTGCGGCGTAGGGGCCCCAGACGCGGCCGGTGAAGGACGCACAGGTGTCGGACGTGAGGTAGCGGCCGTCCATCGCGGCGACCTCGGTCTCGACCCCGTCGGCGGTGAAGCCGAGGCGGACGGTGTCGCAGGTCATGCCGGCGCTGGTGAACGCGACCTGCGATGGCACGGTGTCGATCCACAGCTCCAGCGGGCCGGCCGGCGCCGGTGCCGACCAGAGGTGCTCGATCTGGTCGAGGCGGACGCGGGCGACGACGACGTCGCCGGCGCGCTCGACGTCGTAGTGGTGGTCCTCGTCGTAGCGCACCGAGAGGCCCCCGATGCCGTCGCCCGGCTCCAGGACGGCGCCGATGCGGGCGCGCTCGTGCTGCTGGCGGCGGCCGACGAAGCGCGGGCGCGGGTCATCCATCGCCACCTCGGGCGCAGCGGGGGCCGCCGTGATGACCAGGGCTCCGTCCTCGTGGCGCAGCCAGTCGCGCTCGGCGTGCCGCACCGTGAGCCACTCCAGGCCCAGCGGCTCGCCGAGGTCGGTCTCGACGGTCACCGTCGGCAGGCCGGGGGTGAGGTCGAACGGCTCCACGACGGGCCAGCCGTCGGCCCAGGTGACGCGGGTCTGGTAGGTCTCGCGGCCCATCGGCGCGAACGCGCGGGTGGCGCCGCGGGGGCGGGTGCCCAGGGACACCATGACCCAGCCGTCCGCGGTGTCCATGAGGTCGGCGTGGCCGGAGTTCTGGATCGGGTGGGCGGTGGACCGGTGGGTGTGGATGGGGTTGGCCGGGTGGCCCTCGAACGGGCCCTGCGGGCTGGGACCACGGGCGATGGCGACCGAGTGGCCGCGCTCCGTGCCGCCCTCCGCGACGAGGAGGTACCAGGTGCCGTCCACCTCGTACAGGTGGGGCGCCTCGGGGAACATCTTGCCGGTGCCGGACCACAGCGACCGCGGCTCCTCGAGCGCCTGGCCTGTGGTCGGGTCCATCCGGACCTGCTGGATGCCCAGGTGCTTGCCGAAGTCCTCGCCCTCGAGCAGCAGCCCGGAGTAGGTGACGTAGCACGTGCCGTCGGCGTCCCACGCGATGTCGTGGTCGATCCCGTCCGCCCCGACCATGAGGGTCCCGTCGCTCCACTCCCCTGCCGGGTCCGTGGCGGTGAAGATCAGGCCGCCGCGGCCCATGGCGTCGGCGACCGTGAGGTAGAAGGTCCCCTCGTGGAACCGGATGGTCGGCGCCCAGGCGCCGCCGCCGGTGGGCACGCCCTCGATCGCCAGCTGGCCCGGGCGGGTGACCACATGCCCGATCGGCGTCCAGTGCTCGGCGTCCGTGCTGTGGAACAGCGGCAGGCCCGGGAAGTACTCGAAGCTCGAGCAGGCGAGGTAGTAGTCGTCGCCGACGCGCACGACGCTGGGGTCCGGGTGGAACCCGGGGACGGCGGGGTTGAGCACGATGGTGCCTTCCTGGGTGGTGCCACGCGGTCGCGCGCGGCGGTCAGGCGGGTGGGCGGGGGGTCAGGCGGACTGCGGCAGCGCCTCGGTGCCGCCGGCCTGCCGGTCCTGCTCGGCGAGCTGGGCGGCCAGGCGCAGGCGGTCGGCGCGGCGCTTCTCCTGGCGGACCGGGTCAGGCACCGGCGCGGCCAGCAGCAGGCGCTGGCTGTAGGGGTGCTCGGGGGTCGAGGTGACGGTCGCGGCGTCGCCCGACTCGACGATCTCGCCGCGGTACATCACCGCCACCCGGTGGCTGATGTGGCGCACCACGGACAGGTCGTGGGTGATGAACAGGTACGCCACCCCGGTGCGCTCCTGGATCTCGATGAACAGGTCAAGGACACGGGACTGGTTGGACAGGTCCAGGGCGCTGACCGGCTCGTCGCAGACGATGAGCTTGGGCCCGCGGCTCAGGGCCCTGGCGATGGCGATGCGCTGGCGCTGGCCGCCCGAGAACTCGCGCGGCAGTCGCTCGCCGGCGTCGGCGGGCAGGTGGACGCTGTCGAGCAGGTCGCGGACCCGCCGGGTCGCCGTGGTGCGGTTGACGCCGGCGACGAGCAGCGGCTCGGTGAGGATGTCGTTGACCGTCATCGCGGGGTTGAGCGAGGTGTAGGGGTCCTGGAAGACCACCTGGATGTCCTCGCTGAGGCCTCGCCGCTCCCGCGCACCGAGCCCGTTGATCTTGCGCCCGCCGTAGCGGATCTCGCCGCCGGTCACCGGGGCGAGCCCGAGCACGGCGCGGCCCAGGGTCGTCTTGCCGGAGCCGGACTCGCCGACCAGTCCGACGGTCTCCCCGGCGCGGATCGACAGGGACACGCCCTTGAGCGCCTTGAACGGCGCCTTGCGGAAGCCCTTCATCGGGTACTCGACGACGACGTCCTGGGCGACGAGCAGGGGCTCGTCCGCGGCCGGCGCGGCCCGCCGTCCGGTGGTCGGTGCGGTGCTGGAGCCCTGGTTGGCGCTCATGCGCCCTCCCCCCCGGTCGTCGGTGCGGTGGATGTGGTGGACCCGGCGGCCGCGAGCTGCGGGCGAGGGACGGAGTCCTCGAGCGTGGAGTCCAGCAGCATCCGGGTGTAGGGGTGCTGCGGGTGGGCGAACAGCTCTTTGGCGGGAGCCGTCTCCACGATCTTGCCGGTCTGCATCACCGCGACGCGGTCGCAGATGTCGGCCACGACGCCGAAGTTGTGCGTCACCAGGATCATCCCCATCTGACGCTCCTCCTGCAGCGAGCGCATGAGGTCGAGGACCTCGGCCTGGACGGTGACGTCGAGCGCCGTGGTCGGCTCGTCGGCGATGAGCAGCTCCGGGTCGCAGGACACCGCTCCGGCGATGAGCACACGCTGGGCCATGCCGCCGGAGATCTCGTGCGGGTAGGCGTTGAACGTGCGCTCGGGGTCGTTGATCCCCACCCGGGTCAGCAGGGCGATCGCCTTGGCCTTGGCCTGCTTCTTGGACAGGCCCAGGTGCTGGCGGATCGGCTCGGTGAGCTGGAACCCGATCTTGAAGGACGGGTCGAGGTTGGACATCGGCTCCTGGGGGATGTAGGCGATCCGGCGCCCGCGGATGACGTTCATCGCCGTCCTGCTCAGCCCGGCGAGCTCCTCGCCACCGAAGGTGATGGTGTCCGCCGAGACCTTGGCCTCGGGGGGCAGCAGACCCAGGATCGAGAACGCCGTCTGGGTCTTGCCCGAGCCGGACTCGCCGACCAGGCCCAGGACCTCGCCCTTGCGGATCGTCAGCGAGACCCCGTCGACCACGACCGACTCCCCGTCGACCTTGGGGTAGGCGACCCGCAGGTTCTCCACCTCGAGCAGGTCCTCGGGGTCCAGGGCGGTGTGCTGGGCGCCCGGGTGGGCCACCTCGATCGTCGTGCCGGCGATCCGGTTGGCCGCGGCGACCTTGGCTGCGGCCTTGGCGGCCCTGCGGGTGGCCCGGGACTGCTTGACGGCCTGCGCGCCGAGCACGTCGCGCAGCGCGTTGCCGAGCAGGGCGAACGCCGCGACCGTCACGACGATCGTCACACCTGGCCAGATCAGCAGGTGGGGGGCGAGGTAGATGTTGGCGAACGCGTCGGAGAGCATGGCACCCCAGGACGCCTCGCCCGAGGTCCCGATCCCCAGGAACTGCAGGCCCGCCTGGATGATGATCGCGATGCCGAGCATCTGGGCGGACTGGATGACCGTCGGGGCCGCGACCACCGGCAGGATGTGGCGGCGCATGATCCGCCCGGAGCCCAGGCCCGAGACCCGCGCGGCGTCGACGTAGAGCTCCTCGCGCACCGCGATGACCGATCCACGCACCAGGCGGAACACGCCCGGCGACATGAGCACGCCGAAGACGAGCATCGCGGCGTTGGTGCTCTGGCCGATGGCCTGCGACACGACGATGAGGATGACGATCGCCGGCATCGCCATCGTGAGGTTCGCGATCCACGAGGAGACCCCGTCGAACCAGCCCTTGAAGTACCCGGCGATCAGCCCGGACGGCACGCCGATCGCCAGCGCGACGACCAGCGCGATGACCGCGCCGGTCAGGCTGACCTGTCCGCCGTAGAGCAGTCGGGCCCAGATGTCACGCCCGACACCGTCGAACCCCAGCGGGTGGCCCGGTGCGGGCGGCCCGAGCGTGTTGGCCAGGGCGGGAGCGTTCGGGTCAGCGTCGGTGAGCAGCGAGGCGCCGAAGCTCGCCACGGTGATGACCAGCAGCACACCGATCGAGAGCGCGGCGGTCGGGTCGGTGATGAGGCGCTTGAGGCGGCCGGCCCGCCGGGGCAGCGGCGGCGGCACCGTGGCGCCCAGCGGGTCCATCGAGGCGAGGTCGGGGAGAGTCATGCCACACGCACCTTGGGGTTGAGCACGCCGTAGGCGACATCCATGAGCAGGTTGACGAGCACGATGATGATCACCAGGACCACCGTGATGCCGAGCACGACCGGCTGGTCGCCGCCCGAGGACGCCGAGAAGATCTCGGTGCCGATCCCGTAGAGGCCGAAGACCCGCTCCACGACGATCGCCCCACCGACCAGGCCGATGAACTGCAGGCCCAGCACCGTCAGGGCCGGCGGCACGGCGTTGCGGAGCGCGTGCCGGAACAGCAGGCTCCGCTCGGACAGGCCGCGGCTGCGCAGCGTCCGGACGTAGTCGGCGCCGAGCACGTCGAGCATCGAGCCGCGGACCTGCTGGGCGGTGGCGGCCATCGCGCCGATCGCCAGAGCGGTCGCCGGCAGGGTGACCGACATGATCCAGCCGCTGAACGACTCGCTCAGCGGCACGAACCCGACGGCGGGGAAGATCCGCCAGTTGACGGCGAAGGTGACGGAGAGCACGAGCGCGAGGAGGAAGGAGGGGACGGCGAAGCCGAGGATCGCCAGGGACTGCACGGCCCGGTCGACCCAGCCACCCTTGACGGCGGCGGCCACCCCGATGAGCACCGCCAGCACGGCTGCGGCGAA
>Ga0073905_10000189_pt1 | contig 26596 bp, 29 predicted proteins | sample KloWWTupernatant_FD_65482 | JGI IMG/M metagenome (GOLD analysis project Ga0073905, IMG submission 65482) | Active sludge microbial communities from Klosterneuburg, Austria, studying microevolution and ecology of nitrifiers - Klosterneuburg... | ecosystem: Engineered > WWTP > Aerobic digester >... | reverse complement strand
GAGCCTGCTGCTGGTCGAGCACGACATGGACTTCGTGATGAACCTGACCGACCGGATCGTCGTGATGGAGTTCGGCACGAAGCTGATGGAGGGCTCGCCTGCCGAAGTGCAGGCCAGTCCTGCCGTGCGCGCGGCCTATCTGGGCACCGAGCACTGAGGACGTGCGATGCACCGGGAACTGCTGAGCGTCGAGGGCCTGCATGCCGGCTACGGCAAGGCCGAGGTGCTCGTCGGCCTGTCGCTGCGCGCGGCCAGGGGCGGCGTGGTCACCGTCATCGGGCCCAACGGCGCGGGAAAGTCGACGCTGCTCAACGCGCTGATGGGCGTACTGCCGGCGCGCGGCCGCATCGCGTACGACGGGCACGATCTCGGCGCCGAGTCGCTGGAGGAGCGGGTCGCGCGCGGCTTGGCGCTGGTCCCGGAGACGCGCGCGTTGTTCGGCAGCATGCCGGTGGAGGACAACCTGCTGCTGGGAGCGTGGCGCCTGCGCGGGCGCCGTCGCCGCCCGGACGAAGGACTCGCGCGCGTCTATGAGTTGTTCCCGCGCCTGAAGGAGCGACGCGCGCAGCTGGCGGGCACGCTGTCGGGCGGCGAGCGGCAGATGCTGGCGATCGCGCGCGCGCTGGTCGGCGAGCCGCAGCTGCTGATGCTCGACGAGCCGAGCCTCGGGCTCGCGCCGCTGGTCGTGAAGGACATCTTCGGCACCATCGACCGCCTGCGCGACACCGGGGTGACCATCCTGATGGTCGAGCAGAATGCCCGCGCCGCCCTCGAGGTGGCCGACTACGGGTACGTGCTCGAGACCGGCGAGATCGTGCTCGAAGGCCCGGCCGCGGAGCTGGCGCGCGATCCGCGGATCATCGAGACCTACCTCGGGGCCGGTGCGTCGCGAAGCGAGGGCTGAACCGATGTGGCACTACGAGCCGCCGCCGCGCGACATGCAGTTCGTGATCGACGAAATTCTCGACGCGCCGCTGCCGTGGGGGCCGGCGTGACCCAGCGCCAGCACGAGCCCGCGGAGACGGGCGAAGCCAGGCACGGGCTCGACGAGTCGTGCCTGCGGCACGTGCTCGGCTACCAGCTGGCACAGGCCAACATCCCGATCAGGAAGGTGTTCGTCAAGCACATCGGCGAACCCTTGCAGCTGAGCACGGTCGAGTTCACGGTGCTGTCGCTGGTGGCTGGCAACGTCGACGTCACGCAGAAGCAGCTGTCGCAGACGCTGGCGGTGTCGGCGCCGAACCTCACGACCCTGCTCGATCGGCTCGAGCACCGGCAGCTGCTCGTGCGCGTGCGCAGCGAGACCGACCGGCGATCGCAGCATATCCGCCTCACGCGCAAGGGCAGCGCACTGGCACGCAAGGCGATCGGGGTGTCGACCACGATGGAGCACGACGTGCTGCGCCACCTGACCGAGGCCGAGCGCGGCATCCTGGTCGAGCTGCTGCAGAAAGTCGCGCGGCACCGGCGCGTATGAGCGGTACCGCGACCCTGCTCTACAGCAGCGCCCTCGGCAGGAACAGCACAGTCTCGGGAAACACCCAGATCAGCGCGAGGCAAGCCGCATAGGCCAGCATGAAATACGCGACGCCGGCGAAGATGGTGTGGATCGGCACGTCCGGCGACAGGCCGTTGACGATGAAGACGTTGACCCCCACCGGCGGCGTGACCGCCCCCATCGTCGTGACGATGGTCAGGACGATCGTGAACCAGATCGGGTCGTAGCCGAGCGCCGCGGCCAGCGGAAAAAAGATCGGCACCGTCACGACCAGGAAGCCGAGCGCGTCCATCAACGCCCCGCCGACCAGGTAGATCAGCAGCACGATCACCATGATGGCGGCAGGGGGCACCGGCAGCGCGGCGGCCCATTCGGCGAGTTCGAAAGGCAGCCTCGAGACGGTCAGGAACCTGCCGAACAGCACGGCGCCGGTGATCATCAGCACGACCATCGCCGAGATGCGCAGCGTCTCCGACGCCGATAGCACGATCTCCTTCAGCGACAGCCGGCGGCGCACCAGCCCGATCACCAGCGCACCGAAGGCGCCGGCCGCGCCGGCCTCGGTCGGCGTGAACCAGCCGACGTAGAGCCCGCCGATCACCAGCACGAACAGGAGCAGCGTCTCGATGACCCCGGACAGCGACGCGAGCTTGTCCTTCAGCGTCGTCGCCGGCCCCGGCGGTCCGAGTTCCGGGCGGCGCAGGCACATGACCAGCACGGTGGCCAGGAACAGCGCGGTCAGCAGCAATCCAGGAATGATTCCGGCGAGGAAAAGCCGCAGCAGCGACTGCTCGGTCTGTACCGCGATCACGATCATCACCACGCTCGGCGGAATCACCACGCCGAGCGTGCCGCCGACCGCGACCGCGCCGGTGGCGAGCGCGCGGTCGTAGCCGTAGCGGCGCATCGCGGGCAACGCGATCGTGCCCATCGTGGCCGCGGTGGCCGAGTTCGAGCCGCAGATCGCCGAGAACCCCGCGCAGGCGGTGATCGTCGTGCACGCCAGGCCACCGGGCATGCGCCCGAACCACTTGTACGCCGCGTCGTAGAGCCGCTCGGTGATGCCGGCGCGGTAGGCGAACTGCCCCATCAGCACGAACAGCGGCACGACGCTCAGGCCGTACGACGAGAACTGGTCCCACACGTTGGTCGACAGCAGGTGGGTCGCCGCCGGCATCGACAGCAGGTAGGCATTGCCGAGCACGCCGGCCAGCAGCATCGCGAAGCTGATCGGCATGCCGATCAGCATCAGCGCGAACATCACCGCCAGGCCGATGACGGCGATCGTGACCGGGTCCATCGTCGCTGTCGTTCCCTGGGTTGCGGCCGGCTAGCGGCCCTCGCGGAGCGCGCTGCGCAGGCGCGCCGCCGACTTCAGCAAGTCGGCCAGCAGCGCGAGCGCCAGCCCGGCAGCGCCGGCGGCGACCACGTAGACCCACGGATAGACGATTGCCTTCAGCGTCTCCGACAGCGAGCCGGTCTCCTGCAGCACCAGGCCATAGCGCGCGAGGTACCACGCGACCGCCGCGAACAGCGCGAACGCGAGCAGGCAGGTCACCAGCTCGACGGCCGCCCGCGCGCGGTCGCGCAGGCGCGTGGCCAGCAGGTCGATCGCCACGTGGCCGCGGTGCACCTGCGTGTAGCCGAGCGCGAGTGCCATCGCGGCGGCCGACAGCCAGCCGATGACCTCGTAGGAGCCGGCCACCGGCCGTCCGAGCGCGCGCAGCACCATGTCGGCGACAGTGAACAGCATCATCGCGATCAGGGCGAGGCCGGCCGCCCAGGCCAGCACCCCGTTCACGCGTTGGTTGAACCTCTCCAGCGACCGCATGGGCGGGTCAGCCGCGCCCGGCGCAGCTGACTGCGGTCATTGCCACGGACACGCGACGCATGCGCGCTCACTGCTTCATGAACTGGTCACGCAATTCGCGCGCCCGCGCGAGGTACTTCGCCGCCGGCAGGCCCTTGGCGGTCATCTCCTTGACCCACTCGTCCTCCATCGGCTTGAGCTTGGCGTCCCAGGCGGCGCGCTCCTGCGCCGACACCGGTACGACCTGCAGCTTGTGCTCCTTCTTCGCCCACTCGAGCGCGCCGCCGACGTTCTGCTTGTCGTGGTACTGGCCGGTCCAGACGGCCATCTCGGGGCCGAGTTCGTCGAAGACCTTCTTGACGTCGGCAGGCAGCGCGTCCCAGCGCTTGCGGTCCATCACCGCGGCGAAGGTCACGACCACCGTCGGGTAGTCGGTCACGTACTTCAGCGTCTCGGCCAGCTTGAAGTCCTGCAGCACTTCGCGCGAAGTCATCGTGCCGTCGATGACGCCGGTCTGCACCGCCTGCGGCACCTCGGGCATCGGCATGCCCACCGGCGCCGCGCCGAGCGCCTTGAGCACCGGCACGCCGGTGCCGGCGGCGCGCAGCTTCATGCCCGCGAGCTCGGCGGCGCTGCCCGCCGGCTTGCGCGACTGTATGTAGCCGGGCTCGGTCGTGAACATCGCAATGACCTTGAAGTTCTCGTACTCCTTCGGCTGGAACTCCTTGGTGATCTCCCACAGCACGCGGCTGGCCACCGTGGCGTTGGGAAAGCCGAGCGGCAGCGACAAGCCCGAGGTCAGCGGGAAGCGGCCGGGGTCGTAAGACGGTGCGCCCAGGCCGATGTCGGCGACGCCCTTGCTCACGCCGTCGTACATCTCGCGTGCGCCGAGCAGCGTGCCGGCCGGGAAGGTCTTGACCGCGACCTTGCCGTTCGTCCGCTTGGCGACCTGCTCGGCCCAGTGCGCCATCTGCTTGCCGGGGAAGGTGCCGGCCGGCGCGAAGAACGCGTAGGTCAGGTTGACGTCGGCGGCCTTCGCCGCCAGCGGTACGGCCAGCGCGATCGCTGCGGCCGCCAGCGAAGGAAGCACGCGCACGAGGGCGCGGCGCGAGTACGACGGAATCCGGTTCATGGTCTCACCTCACTGTTGTTTCGTCGTGGCAACTTGCGGAATCACCAGGTCGAGGCCGTCGAGGCTCGTCGGCATCACCCTGGCACGGTCGTAGTTGGGCGTGTGCGGGAACGGGCGCGTGGCGTCGAAGCCGACCTTGGCGCCCAGGTAGTCGGGGAACGACGGGTTCAGCCCGTGTCCGAAGACCCCGTCGATCACGATGATGCCCTTCACCGGATCGAGGCGCGTCGCCATCGCCCACTCGACGTCCGCCGGGTTGCGGATGTCGACGTCGTCGTCGACGACGGTCACCATCTTGAGCGGCGGGAACGCGGCGAACGCCGCCATCAGCGCCTGCTTCGCCCAGCCCGCCCGCTTCTGCGCAAGCTGCACCAGCGCATGGTAGAAGCCGCAGCCGCCGTGAGAGAAGTAGACGTCCTTCACGCCCGGCACCTGCTTTTGAAGCAGCGCCAGCACGTTGGCCTCGCCGAGCAATCCGACCGAGTTGAACACTTCGACGCCGGACAGGATGGTCTGGAACACCGGCTGCCGTCGCCGGTGGATCCGGTGGACGCGGACGAGAGGTCGCGGCGCGACGGTCGCGTAGTAGCCGGTGACTTCGGCGAACGGCCCCTCTTCGTGGAGCTCGCCCGGCACGATCTCGCATTCGAGTGCGAACATCGCGTGCGCCACCATCTCGACCGGCGACGTCGTTCCGCGCACCAGTTGCAGCGGCTGGCCGTGGAACTCGCTGGCGATGCCCAGTTCGTCGGTATCGATCGGCGCTGCCTCGGCCGGTGTCGCGGCCGAGAAGTGCAGGCCCGGCCCGACCCCGACGTTCAGCGTGAACGGCAGTGACCGGCCGAGTCGTGCCGCCTTGTCGAGGTACGCCTCGAGGTGCCGTCCGGCGTCGATGTTCACCGCGAGGCGGTCCTTGCCGATCACCATGAAGCGCTGGATCGACGCATTGCGCACCCCGGTCTCGGGGTCGTGCGCAATGACCACCGCGGCGTCGAAGTACGGCCCACCGTCTCGCTCGGCGTGGATCGGGGCCGGAAGCCTGGACAGGTCGACCGTCGGCTCGGTGACCTGCATAACCGGGCCGTCGTCGACGACGACCGGCGCGACGGGACGCTGCTGCCAGTCGCGGATGCACTGCGACACGTGCTGCGGCAGCGCGCGTTCGGGGCGCCCGAACAGGTCGGCGAGCAATTCGCGGGACCAGTACAGGCCGGTGAAGACCGGGTAGCGGCTGCCGCGCACCTTCTCGAACAGCACGGCCCGCGGACCGCCTTCGAAGCACGCTGCGATCGACGCCAGCTGGTGCGCCGGGTTGACCTCCGAACGGACGCGCACCAGCCGCCCTCGCCGATCGAGCGTCTTGATGATCGCGCCGAGATCGGCGACGACGGGCACGCCGGGCGCGCTGCCGGCCATGATCCCCTCCTGGTTGTCGTTGCGCCCCCAGAACGGCGCCAGCGCGGTCATCGGGAGGGGCGATCCTTTGCGTGCATGGTAGTGGATGCACCCGCAGGTGTGAAGTGCGCGAGGCCCTGCGTGTCGGCGAGCGGAACTCGCACGCAGGCGACGGTCCCGCCGCCGTCGCGCGGCACCAGGTCCACGGTCCACCCGCTGGCGCTCGCCAGTTGGCGCACGATGGCCAGTCCCAGGCCGCTGCCGCCGGTGCGGCTGCTGCGCGACGGTTCGAGCCGGTGGAACGGCCGGAACACGGCCTCGCGCTCGGATTCCGGAATCCCCGGCCCGCGGTCGAGCACGCAGATGTCGACGCGGCCGTCGACGAGGCGGTACTCGATGTCGATCGGTTGGTCGCCGCCATAGCGCAACGCGTTGTCGACGAGGTTCGACAGGATGCGCTTGAGCGCCAGCGGCTTCGCGCGCACCCTGCAATCGGGACCCTTGCGGCCGCGGATGTCCGCGCCGCCCTGCGCATGCTCGCCGGCCACCTCGGCGAGCAGCGCGCACAGGTCGAACTCGGTCGACTCCTGCTCGGCGAAATCGCGACTGACTTCCAGGCATCGCGCGATCAACTCGTTCATCCCGTCGACGTCGCGCATCACGCGCTCGAACAGCTCGCGCTCGGGCTTCTCCGACAGCATGCCGAGCGCGAGCGAGATGCGTGCCAGCGGCGTGCGCAGGTCGTGCGAGATGCCGGCAAGCAGCGTCGTCCGGTTGGCCAGCAGCTCCTGCACCTGCTCGCCCATCCGGTTGAACTCGCGCGCCAGCGTCGCGAGTTCGGCAGGACCGGCCTCGGGCAAGGGGTCCGGTCGGCGGCCCTGGCCGATGCCCTGCGCTGCGGCGGCCAGACGCGACAGCGGCGCGATCAGCCAGTGCGCGAGCCACGCAGACGTGATCAGCGCGACCACCGTGCCGACCGACAGGATCAGCACCATGGCCAGCCACGGCTGGACGTCGACGCGGCTGGCCGGGAAACCGACGCGCACGACGCCGTCGTCGGTCGGCAGGTCGGCCCAGTACCATTGCTCGCCGTCGTCGGCGCTGCTCGCGCGCAGGTCGACGCGCCGGCCAGCGCGTGCGCCCAGCGCGGTCTCGAGCAGGCGGAAATACGGCAACTGGCGGGGAAACGCGCTCACCGCGCCAGGAGGATCCTGCACCTGCAGCCGATGGACGCGATGGATGCGCTCCTGCAGCCACACGCGTTCGGCGGGCGGCTCCGACGACCACGAGCGCGCGGCTTCGATCATCAGGGCGGCGAGGTCGCTGGTCGCATGGCGCCCCAGCGGCATCAGCGCAAACCAGGTGATCACGGCGATCGTGAACGCCTGGAACGCGAACGACACCAGCGCGATCACCAGCGCGGTGCGCCCGAACAGCGTGCGCGGCGCCATCATGCGCGGCCGCGCGCGCCGCCCGGCGAGAACAGGTAGCCCTCGCCCCAGACGGTGCGCAGGTAGGTCGGGTGTGCGGGGTCCGGCTCGATCTTGCGCCGCAACCGGGTCACGCGAACGTCGACCATGCGGTCGAAGGGCGCGCGCTCGTAGCCTTTCAGCAGGTCGACCAGCGCATCGCGGCTCAACACCCGGTCCGGATGGTCGAGCAGCACCTTGAGCAACTCGAACTCGGCCCCCGACAGATCGACCGGCTCGCCGTTGCGCGCAAGGCGGCGCGCTTCGAGATCCACCTCGAACGGACCGAAACGGCGAAACCGCCCCGCGGGCGCGGGCGCCTGCCGACGACGCAACACCGCCGCGATGCGCGCGAGCAACTCGCGGTGGCTGAACGGCTTCGGGAGGTAGTCGTCGGCGCCGACCTCGAGACCGACGATACGGTCGATCTCCTCGCCGCGCGCCGACAGCATGATGATCGGCGGCGCGCCTTTCGCGTTCAGCGCGCGCGCGAGCGACAGGCCGTCCTCGCCGGGCAGCATGACGTCGAGCAGCAGCAGGTCGACCGGGTGCGCCGCGAGGTGGCGCTTCATCGCCGCGCCATCGGCGATGCCGGCAGCGTCGTAGCCGTTGTCGGACAGGTAGCGAACGAGCAGTTCGCGCAGCCCCTCGTCGTCGTCCACCACCAGTATGCGACCGCGATCGCCGGCCATCGCGCTGCCCGTTCCCCTTGAAACAACTCGTAACAAACGCGGGCCGGCGGCAACACCCCGGAAACCGCTGCCGCCTAGTCTGTGTCAAAACCAGTCGAAAGTCGGAGGGACAGATGGGCGGCCGCGCGATTCTCCTGATCTCGATCATCTTCGCGGCAACGGCCGCCGCCGCCGACCCGATCGGCGTGCGCGCCAAGGGCGGACACCCCGAGTACCTGTTCCTGGAGAAAGCCCCGCGCGCCGAGGCCCAGGCCACCGCGCAGAAGCTGGCTCGTGCGGTGATCGCCGGCCGGATGATCATCTTCGCCTACAGCAAGAAGCTCACCGATCCGGCGCTCGGCGACAAGGGCTTCAGCGGCGAGTTCTTCGAGGGACAGTGGCGGACCGCGCTCGAGGGCGAACTGCTCGACGCGACCCCGAGCCAGCGGCGCATGCTCGAGAAGCTCTTCTGGGCCGGCCGGCAGGTCATCGACAACAACCAGGATCGCCTCAACGTGCAAGGGATCGCCTGGAAGAACTTCCTGCCGGCGAAGTGGGAGCGCGAGATGGGCCAGGTGTTCACCGCGCGCACCGGCATCATCATCAAGCAGCCGGGGCGCACCTACCGCAGCCCGGTCAACGTGCCCGACGAGGCCGAGCGCAGCGCGATGCAACACTTCGTCAACGCGGGCCGCGAGGAAAACCGGCCACAGACCGCGTTCACGACGATGGGCAAGCAGGCCGTCTACCGGCACATGGAGCCGATCCGGCTGATGGACGCGTGCCTGCCGTGCCACGGCAAGCCCAAGGGCGAGCCCGACATGCTCGGCTACGCGAAGGACGGCCTCGAGGCCGGCGACCTGATCGGCCTGATGAGCGTGACCGTCGCGGTCGGCGACTGACTCCACATTTTCGAGGACGCACGACGATGAAGATCCGTTCCCTTGTCCTGTGCGCGGTCGCGTTGTACGCAATCGCGGCCGCTCCGGACCTGCTGCCCGGGGCGGCCGGGCCCGCGCGCGCGCAGGCGCAGCCCGCCGCGCCCGAGATGGCCGAGATGCGACGCGGCATGGAGCTGATGCAGAAGCAGATGGCGATGATGACTCCCGAGCTTCGCGAGAAGGCCAACGCGCTGTCGCCCGAGATCAAGCAGTTCCTGATGAAGGTGGCCCTGAGGCATCCGCGGCAGAGCGACTCGCTGACGCTGGTGCAGGTGATGCAGGAGATCCTGGCCGACTACCAGGCCGTCGCGACCGCGATCGCGGTCGACAACGGCGAGCTGGCGGCCGACGCCGCTCGCCGCATTGCGAACCACCGGCTGCCGCGCGGCGGCATGCTGCCGTACCTGTCGCTCGACAAGGTGACGAACCAGGCCCTGGCGGTGCTGCCGGCGATGGAAGAGGCGGTCGAGGGTGGCGCGAAGCAGCTCGCGGCGGCTGCCGAGAAGGGCGACATGGTCTCGGCCGCACAGCACTTCGGCACGGTCACTTCGGGGTGCGTGGCCTGCCACGCGCATTTCAGGGGCCAGCCGGGGACGTCGCCGCGGGTGCGCGCGCCGTAGGCCGGTTTGGCCGGATTCGATCGAGCGCGACGGTGATCGCGCCGGGGGGAGACAGATGAACCACGACATGGGCAAGTCGGCGCTGCGCGTGCTTGCGTCAGCGACCGCGGCGGCGGGGATCCTGGCGTCGGGGCCGGCCGGCGCGGCCGACTGGGTGATGCTGCAGGCGATGGAGCCGCCCGCAACGACGCACAAGGTCTTCGGGGTCGTGCAGGCCTCGTACACGAACTTCTTCGGCTGCGACAAGCTCGAAGGCCTGCGCGACGCCGGCCCCAACCAGTTCTCGTTGCTCAACGGCAGCTACAACGGCAACTGCCGCGTCGGTCCCGAGTTGAAGGACCGGCAGTCGGGTTTCAACCTCGACAACCTCGCGGTCGGGCTGCGCGGCAACCTGATCCCGGGCCGCATCAACTACTTCCTGATGGCCAACGCCGGGATGAATGGGTCGACCTACGACCCGCTCGACACCGACCGCGCGCGGCTGATCAGCGTGACCGACGCGACGATGACCTTCAGCTACGTGCCGGGAGTGCGGATGCGCGTTGGCCTGATGAAGAAGCCGGGGCCCGAGGAGCTCTACCAGGGGCTGGACGCAATCAACTACATCTGGCCGACCGATTTCATCGCGCGGGTCCAGCTCGAGCGCTTCGTGCGCACCAACACGAAAGGCACGAGGCCGATCCCAGGGCAGAGCGACGGCACGACCTCGTTCACTGGCTACGACAGCGACATAGGCCGGGACTGGGGCATCCAGTTCTTCGACGCATTCAAGCGCGGCAAGTGGACCCACACCTACGCGGTGATGGTCGGCCAGGGCAGTGGCGTGCACGACCTGAACGACTACAACAGCGAGAAGGACCTGAACCTGTATTTTTCCTCCGAGTACGACCTGCCGGGCGGCATGGGGCCCAACAAGCACGGCGTCAAGCTCTACGCGTACCGCCAGCAGGGCACACGCAACTTCGAGGTCAGTGCCGCCGGCGACCTCAGCGAGGACTTCGACTTCACGCGACACGGCTTCGGCGTCAAGGCGCTCGGCGAGATCTTCGGCGCGGGGCGCGGCCGGCATCGGCTGGGGGCCGAGCTGATGTACGCCAACGGCATGGTGTTCTATACGCCGACCGGCAACGTGATCGACGAAGCCTTCGGCGGCCAGCTGCAGGTCGCCGCCGAGAAGGGCAACAAGGCGCGCGGCTTCACGCTCGACTACGGCTACTACCTGAACGGCACCTGGGACTTCAGCGTCCGCTACTGGCGCAACGACGAGCTGTACCGGACGCTCGGCACGCCCACCTGGAACGACGCCGACTACCGGAAGATCCAGGGGGTCACGTTCGGCGTGAACTACCGCTTCAATCCGCGCACCCGGCTGACGGTGAACCTGGAGTTGCGCGACGTGAAGTCGCCCAATGCGGTGTACCTCGGCGGTACGCCCGCGTTGCGCGCGATCCAGACCAGCAATGCCAGCATCGTGTCCGACTCGGTCGGCGCGCGCTTCGGCGTGCAGCTCACTCACGCGTTCTGACAGCGCGACGAGGCCGGCAATGCTCCACACGCTCCGCGTCGGCGCCACACTGGCCGTGCTCGTGCTGGCCGGCTGCGCGCATGCGCCCTCGAGCGGGCCGGGCACCGGCGCGCCGGGCGCCGCTGCGACGAGCCCGGCGGCGCCGTTGCCCGCGAAGGCAGCGGCACCCGCAGGCGCCGTTGCGAAGGGGGCTCCGCGCACCGATTACTCGGCGTTCCCCTGCCTCAGCTACACCTTGCCTTGCGGCCGGACTCCCACGCGCCGCCCCGTCTTGAAGACCCTCGACGGGCCGTTGAACGGCAACGCCGAGCGCGGCCGGCAGATCGCCTCCGCGCGAAATCGCGGCAACTGCCTGGCCTGCCACGTGATGAAGGGCGGTACGCAGCCCGGCACGCGCGGCCCCGACCTGTCGCTGTACGGGCGCGCCGGCCACACCGATGCCGAGACCTACGCGGCGGTCTACGACATGCGAACGCGCATCGCCGACACGCTGATGCCGCCTTTCGGCACCAACGAGATCCTGGGCGAACAGGAGATCCGCGACGTGGTGGCCTACCTGCAGGCATCGCGATGATCGCGCGCCCCTCCGTCTCCCCGGTCGTCGCGCGGCTCGTCACGGCCGCTGGAATCGCAATTGCCGGCGCGGCGCTTGCCGACGAACCGCATCGCGAGGTGTACCCGCGGGCGCACATCGACCCGTCGCGAGGGGTCGAAGGCGACGTCGGCTTCAGCGACACGATCGCGTACTGGCGCTCGCCGCAGGCGCTCGCAAGCCGTGCCGCGTGGGTCGGCGACCCGCAGAACCAGTGGAAGCTGAACTGGAAGTTCATGGACCTGGACCGCATCGACCTGCACCCGGGACACTTCGCGGTCGACGAGGGCGAGGCAATCGTTGCCGGCTTCGCGCGTCGCGACGAGCGCTTCGTGACTTGCCTGGGCGAAGGCAGCAGGGACCTGGCGGGGCGGGCGGCCTCGTATCCGAAGTACGACACCGCGCTCGGTCGGGTCGTGACGGCCGAGGACCGCATCGCGCACTGCGCGGCCAGCGTGCTGAACGAGAAGATCGCGCACGGCTCGATGACGAACACCCGGATCTCGGTCTGGTTCAAGTCGCTGTCGGCAGGCACGCCGATCAGGGTCGACCTCGACGACCCGCGGGTCGCCGAAGCGTACCGCCGGGGCGAACGGCTGTTCTACGCGAAGACCGGCCAGCTCAACTTCGCCTGTGCATCGTGCCACGTGCCGGGAAGCATCATGGGGCACAAGCTGCGCGGCGAGACACCGACCACGCCGTTCGGAGACGCGGCCCACTATCCGACCTATCGGACGCCGATCGGCATGCTCGAGACGCTGCAGCAGCGCTTCGCGCGCTGCCACGGCCAGATGCGCACGCAGGCGCTCGCGCCGGGTGATCCGGCCTACACGGACCTCGAGGTGTTCATGACCGTGCTGTCCAACGGCTATCCGGTTTCGGTGCCCTCGGCGCGCTAGCCGGGGCACGTTTCCCCATCGAAGGAGACAATGCGAGTGGATCAGTTTCGCAGATCGATATTGAAGGAATGCGGCGCCGGGGGCGCGCTGGCGATCGCCGCCGCGGCAGGACTGCTGCAGCCGTCGTGCGCCGCGGCCGCGCCGCGCAACGCCGCCGGCTTCGCGGCGAAGTCGGTTGCCGATGCGCTGGCCAGCGTCGGGGCGGGCAACGCGATCGAGAGCACCGACATCGTCATCACCGCGCCCGACATCGCCGAGAACGGGGTGCTGATCCCGATCGAAGTGACCAGCCGGGTGCCGAACGCCGAGTCGATCTCGCTGTTCGTCGACCGGAATCCGTTTCCGCTGCTGGCGCACTTCGACCTGTCCAACGGGGCCGAAGGCTACGTCAACACGCGCTTCAAGGCAGGCCAGACCTCGGTCGTGCGCGCCGTGGTCAAGGCGGGCGGCAAGACCTACACGGCCAGCCGCGAGGTCAAGGTCACCATTGGTGGCTGCGGCGGCTGAGCAGGCTTCCTGGGGCAAGGAGCAACGAATGGCAGCAAGCATGAAGATCCGCGCGCGCATGGTCGACGGTTCGGCCCATGTCGTCGTGCTCGTGATGCACCCGATGGAAACCGGGCAGCGCAAGGATCCGGCCACCGGCCAGGCCTTCCCGGCGCACTTCATCGAGACCGTCACCGCGACGATCAACGACCGCCAGGTCCTGGCCGCGCAGTGGGGGCCGGCGATCTCGAAGAACCCCCTGCTCGGATTCAGGGTGCGCGGCGCCCGGGCCGGCGACCGCCTGGTCGTGAGCTGGGAGGACAACAAGGGCGCGACGGATCGCGCCGAGGCGACGATCGCCTGAGGCCGGCAGTCTCCTGTTCCAACTCCGATCAACCGTACGGACCGAGCCCGTGAAACAGTCCTTCCTGTCGTTCGTGCTGATCGTCCTCGGGTCGACGCTCGTCGCCGCAGTGTCGCCGGCCGCCGGACCGCCGTCGGACGACGGATCGCGGCCCGGCGCGGACACGCGCGCCGTGTTGTTGCTGACCGATGCCGAGCGCCACCTGGTTCTCGACGAGATGCGCAACTTCCTCGCGGTGCTGCAGACGATCAGCGAGGCACTGCCGCGGGAAGACATGAAGGAGGTGGCCCGGGCCGCCCGGAAGATGGGCAGCGGCGCCGCCAACGAAATCCCGCCGCAGACCGTTGCCAAGCTTCCGGACGCGTTCAAGCAGCTCGCCGGCGCGGTGCACACGAGCTTCGACACCATTGCGCTGGACGCCGAGTCGCTCGGCGATCCGATCCACACGATGGGGCAGGTCGGCGAGATGCTGGGCAAGTGCAACGCCTGCCACGGCATCTACCAGATTCGCACGGCCGAAGGCGCCGGCGCGAAATAGCTGCCCGATCGACGGCGTCAGCTGCGGACCGTTTCGGCGCGGTGCGCCGCGCCGGTCGCGCGCCGCGTGAGGCACCAGGTCGCGAAGTCGTCGGGGGCCAGCGCGGCCGACAGGTGCCAACCCTGCGCCAGGTCGCAACCCAGCTTGCGCAGTGTCGCCTGCGCCGCCTCGTCTTCCACGCCCTCGGCGACCGCGTGCATCCCGAAAGTGTGCGCGAGGTCGACGAGCGACTGAACGATCCGCAGGTCGGCCGCATCCGAGTTGATGCGACGCACGAACGACTGGTCGATCTTGAGCTCGTCGAACGAGAACTGGCTCAGGTAGGTGTAGGGTGAGTAGCCGGTCCCGAAGTCGTCGATCGACAACCGGCAGCCCAGCGCGCGAAGTTGCCGCATCGTCTCGCGCGCGACCTGCTGGTTGCGGATCAGCGCGCTCTCGGTCAACTCGAGCGTCAGCCGGCTCGGCGGGATGTCCCAGGTGTCGAGCGCCTGCGAGACCATCGGCGCAAGCGCCGTGTCGGACAAGGTGGTCGCCGACAGATTGACTGCCACCGAGACATCGATCCCGACCGTTTCCCATCCCGCCAGTTGGCGCAGCACGGTGTTCAGCGTGAAGCGCGTCAGCTGGACGATCAGGTCGCGCTTCTCGCAGATCTCGATGATCGACTCGGGGTCGACCATGCGTCCGTCGGGGTGCCGCCAGCGAATCAGCGCTTCGGCCGAGCGGCACCGGCCGGTCCGCAGGTCGAGCTGCGGCTGGAAGTGCACCATGAGCTCGTTGTCGTCGAGCGCCCGCGCGAGGTCGTGCTCGACCTGCGCCGCGTTCGTGCCGCCGGCTCGGCGGTCCTGTACGTGGCGCAGCTGGATCCGTTCGCCGCCCGCTGCGCGAGAGGCGGCCCCGACCTCGGTGGCGACCGACAGCATCTCGAGCGGATCGACCCGCGAAGTGGCCGATGCCCACGCGATCCCGATCGCCGGCTCCAGCCGGACCGTGTCGGTCGCAGCATGCGACCGCATCGAAGCGATCGGGCGACGCAATCGCTCCAGCAACTTGCGCCCGGCCAGCTCGGCCAGTGATTCGCTCGGCAGGTCCGCGAGCAGAACCCAGACCTCCTCATGCGACGCGAACGCGAATCGATCGCCGCCGCGCAGCACCGCCTGGATGCGGCCGCCGACTTCGGCCAGCACCGCGCGCGCGGTGCTGCCGCGCCCGATCGCGAGCAGCCGGTCCGCAGGGCTCAGCGAGATCGAGAGCAGCGCGGTGCCTGCACCATCGGTGCGCGCGAGCCGCTCTCCGAGGAGCTCGAGCAGCCCCGCCGGCGACAGGCGCGTGGAGAGGCCACTAGGCGGCTGCAAGGATCGGCCCGTCGCAGGTCGCGTCTTCGTCGGCGTAGTAGTCGCCCGGCTTCAGCCCGTAGGCCCCGGCGGGCAGACCGCACGCGATGTGGACCGAGTTTCCGGCGTCGTCGCTCGGGCCGTTCAGCAGGTTGCGCTCGAACGGCGCGTCGAGCGCCCGCTTGTCCGCCCCCGCAAGCACCAGCACGCGCGGTTCGAGACGGCGCACGCGATTATGGGCCAGGACGATCGCCACCTCGCCGCTCGACAGTTCGACCAGGCTGCCGACGGGGAAGACGCCGATGGCCTGCACGAACTGCTCGACCAGCGGCTCGTGGAACGAGGCGCCGCACCACTTGTACATCTGCAGCAGCGCTTCCTGCGGCGCGATTCCCTTCGCGTACGGCCGGTCGGCGATCAGCGCGGCGAAGCAGTCGGCGATGGCCGTCATCCGGCCGTAGATGCCGATCTCCTTGCCCTTGAGTCCTTGCGGGTAGCCCGAGCCGTCGAGTCGCTCGTGATGCTGCAGGATGCCCTGCTCGACGCTGCGGTCGAGCGTCATGCTCTTGCGCAGCGCGTCGATGCCGAGCTGGACGTGCTTCTTGACGACCGCGAACTCCGGCGGCGTCAGCATGCCGGGCTTCTCGAGCAGGGCCCGGGGCAGGCGGATCTTTCCGACGTCGGCAAGCATGCCGATCAGTCCGAGCCGCACCAGTTCCTCGCGCGGGAATCCCAGCTGACGTCCGAGCGCGATCAGGTAGATGGCGACCTTCAGGCAGTGCTGGTAGGTACCCTGGTGTTCATTGCGCATGCGCGCCACCCACAGCATCGCGTCGGGGCTCTCGACCATGCTGCCGACGATCCCGTCGGCGACCTGGTCGATCTCGCGAAGATCGGCACGCGCGTCGTCGCGCAGATCGTCCATCAGCGTGCGGAGTGTGTCTGCGCTGCGCGACCACGATTCGATCGCGCGCGGCAGCGCGGTCTCGATCGGGACGGGCTCGGCGTACGGCTGCAGTCGCAGTCCCGGCGGCAGCTGGAGATCGGAGACCGCCGGCGCCGTCACGGGCGGGTCGGACCGGTCGCCCGCCTCGACCGAGGCGGGTCGCGCGAGGCGGCGGCGGAGCCACGCGAGCATGCCATCGCGAGGCGCGGCGCTGGCGGAGAGATACGTACGCGACCGGGCGCGCGCGGCGTCGAGACGCTTGCGGTGCGCGGCGCGAATCGCGTCGGCCACCGAGCCCGTCGAGCGCTCTAGGTCGACATACACGTACTGGCAATGCCGGCGAAGCATGGCCAGCTCCGCCTTGTCCCGCAGCAGCAGGCCTTCGAGAAGGAACGGGGTGTCGAGCCACGGGCGATCCAGTTCGGCGACGTACATGCCGTACTGGAGATCGGCGACCGGGAACCGGACGCGGGTGAGCGACATGGATGGAGTCGGGACTGGCATCGGCGCGACGCAAGGGTGTTCTCCGGCCATGGTAGGCACCGCGCCGGCACGCGCCAAGAACTCCGACACGGATTCGACCACGGCCTGCAACGGGCGCCGACGAACGGCCGAGACCGGCCCTCGGGCGGTTCGATGCGCCCGCGCCCGCCGCCCTACCGGAGGCTGCGCCGCAGCAACGGTCCGAGCGCCAGCGGCGCAAAGTACATCGGGATCTGCGTGATGCCGACGTACAGCGAAAAGGCCTCGCCCGCCGTGCCAGCCGTGACGACCAGCATGAGACCCATGTTGCGGTTGCCGCTCAGCAGCGCCGCGCAGTAGGCGGTGGCGATGCCGGCACGTCGGAACAGCACGAACCCGGCTGCGTGCAGCACGATGGTCGCGACGCAGGCCGCGAGCATCAGCTGTCCGATGAACGCCGGGTCGCTCAGCAGGCGAGCGGTCACACCGTCCATCACCGCGATCGCGAACACGACCATCAGCAGTACGTTGAGTCCTCCGAGCAACTCGTCGTGGCGCGCGAGCCGCGCGGGACCCAGCCAGCGCCGCAGCACCCACGCCAGCACGAACGGCACCGCCACCAGCAGCGCCACGCGAGCGAAGAACGCGGCCAGGTCGACCTGCACCCCCGTCCTGGGCAGCAGCAGGCCGACCAGCGGGGTCAGCGTGAACGGCAGCAGCACCGTCGTCATCACCGTGCCGATCACGGCAAGGACGCCGTCGAGCCCCAGGATCAGCGCGAACACCGCGGCAGATCCGATTGGCGGTGCTGCAGCCTGCAACACGAGCACGAGCCGCAGGTCGGGGGGGACGCCGGCAACGGCGGTGCCGAACCACATCAGCAACGGCGACACGACGAGCTGCCACGCAGCGATCGCGATCGGCAGGACCGGCCGCCGCGCCATGTCGGCCAGTCTGGTCCAGTCGAGTCGCAGCAACGCGGTGGTCAGCGTTCCGATGACCGCCGCAGTCAACAGCGGACGAAGCATCGCAGCCAGGTCGGGCAGCGCGACGCCGGCGAGCGCGCCGGCCGGCAGCGCCCATCGCGCGTGCCGTCCCAGGAAGCCCAAGGGGCCGGGCATTGTCATGCGTCGCGCACGCGGCTGCCGGGCTTCCTGGCATCGCAAGCCGGTTCGAACCCGATCGTTTGGCGGCGCCGCCGTCGTTCGCGCAGGAGATTGCCGACCGGCTGGGCGTGGCCGCTGTGCATGGGCCTGAACGATAGCGCAAGGCGCGGTGGCGCTCCACGACTCCGGGCGATGGCACGACGGCGAACGGGTCATCCTTTGCGGCGCCCCGGCGGCGCGGAGTAACCTTGCGCGGAAGCCTGTTCCGCAGGGCTTCCGGAGACGCGATCCATGCCGCTTCGACAATTGCTGGGCATCGAATTGCCGATCATCCAGGCGCCGATGGCCGGCGTGCAGGGCAGCGAGCTCGCGGTGGCGGTCTCGAACGCGGGCGGGCTGGGTTCGTTGCCGTGCGCGATGCTTTCGCTCCCGGCGCTGCGCGACGAACTGGGCGCGATACGCGCGAGAACCGACCGGCCGTTCAACGTCAATTTCTTCTGCCACGCGCCGCCGGCACGCAGTCCGGAGCGCGAGGAGGCCTGGCGCGCCACGCTGTTGCCGTACTACCGTGAACTCGACGTCGACACCGCGTCGATCCAGGACGGGCCGCAGCGCGAGCCGTTCGACGCAGAGGCCGCCGAGCTGCTCGCAGCGTTCAGGCCTCCGGTGGTCAGCTTCCATTTCGGCCTGCCGTCGGCGACGCTGCTGGCGCGGGTAAAGGCCTGGGGCGCCAGGGTACTGTCGTCCGCGACTACCGTCGACGAGGCGCGCTGGCTCGAGGCGAATGGGGCGGACGCGATCATTGCGCAGGGGCTCGATGCCGGCGGTCATCGCGGCATGTTCCTGTCGGAGGATCTCTCGACCCAGCTCGGCACCTTTGCGCTGCTGCCGCAGGTCGTGCGCGCCGTGCGCCTGCCCGTCATCGCGGCGGGCGGCATCGCCGACGCGAAGGGCGTCGGCGCGGCGCTCGCGCTCGGCGCTGCCGCGGTGCAGGTCGGCACCACCTACCTGTTGTGTCCCGAAGCGCGCACCAGCGCCGTGCATCGGGCCGCGCTGAAGAGCGACGCCGCGCGGACGACGGCGGTCACGAACCTGTTCACGGGGCGCCCGGCTCGCGCCATCGTGAACCGGATCGTTCGCGAACTGGGCCCGATCGGCGCCGCGACACCGGCCTTTCCATTGGCCGTCGCCGCGATTGCGCCGCTGCGCGCGTGGGCCGAGGCCCGCGGTAGCGGCGACTTCTCTCCGCTCTGGTCCGGCCAGAACGCCAGCGGGTGCAGGGAGACGCCCGCGGCCGAGCTGACGCGCGAACTGGCGTCGGCGCTGCGCGCGTGACCGGATTCCCAACCACGACACGAGGAGCGCACCATGGCAGTGATCCAACGTACGGCAGCGGCGACCTGGCGGGGCGACCTGAAGGGCGGGGCCGGCCAGATCGACAGCACCAGCGGCGTGCTCGACGGCACGCCGTACACCTTCATGACCCGCTTCGAGAACGCCAGGGGCACCAATCCCGAAGAGCTGATCGCGGCGGCCAATGCCGCGTGCTACAGCATGGCGTTCGCCCACTACCTGGCCCAGAAGGGCCACGTCCCCGAGTCGATCGTCACCCGCGCCACCGTGTCGCTCGACGACGGCGTGATCGCCCGGATGCACCTGCAGACCCGTGGCAGCGTGCCGGGACTCGGCGAAGCCGAGTTCAAGCGCCTGGCCGAAGAAGCCGAGAAGCAGTGCAAGGTGTCGAACGTGCTTCGCAGCGGACTGACGATCACGCTGGATGCGGCGCTGGCCTGAGCGGATCGGCGGCACGCGGGCCGCAAACCACTATCGAGGAAGCATGTTATCGAATCGGTGCTTGCCGCTGACCGTACACTGGCCGCTGGCAACCGGGAGACGACATGTCGGACAAGTGGCTGGCCAGCCTGATCACCAGCGGCCCGCAGGAAGGTTTCGAACTGGCGATCAAGCTTTCGCGGATGGGGGTGAAGTACACGCAACCGTCGGGCGAAGTTCGCGAGAGGCTGCGACCCGAGTACGCGGAAAGCGCCGATAGCCTGACGGCGGCATCGCAGGTGGTCGCGATCAACTTCCAGACGGTTGCGGCCGCCAACGGCTACTGGCGAGGCTGAAGAGCCGGGCACCGGTAAGATCGCCCTCGTTCGGTCACGTTGTTTGAAGAGGGCGATCCGGCGATGGGGGTGCGCGGGTGGCGCCGGCTCGCATTCGCGCTGGCGCTGTCGATGGTTGCGTGGGCGGCGGCGGCCGGTGACGGCGGGGGCGCGCCGGCGCTCGAAGTCTTCGTGCGCGACGGCTGCCCGCATTGCGCCGACGCGAAGGTCTTGCTGCGCAAGCTTTCCGCCGAGCGGCCGGGCCTGCGCATCGTCTACCGGCAGGTGGACGTCGACGAGGCAGCGCGCGACGACCTGGTGCGGCACTTTCGCGCGGCCGGGAGCTGGCCGCCGGGCGTGCCGACTTTCGTCATCGACGGGCGAATCCTGGTCGGTTTCGACGACGAAGCGCACTCGGGGGCCGATCTCCGCGCCCTGATCGACGAGGCTTCGCCCGCGTCGGCCAGTGCCGCGCGTGCGGAGGGCCGGGTCGAGAGCGCGGTGTTCGGCACGCTCAGCGCGTCGCGCATGGGGCTGCCGCTCTTCACGGTCGCCCTGGGACTGCTCGACGGATTCAATCCGTGCGCGATGTGGGTGCTGCTGTTCCTGTTGTCGCTGCTGGTGCATCTGCGCGACCGGCGGCGCATGGCGCTGGTGGCCGGTACCTTCGTGCTCGCCAGCGGGGCGGTGTACTACGCATTCATGGCAGCGTGGCTCAACGTGTTCCTGCTCGTCGGCATGTCGAACGCGCTGCGCTGGGCGCTCGGGGTCCTCGCCCTCGTCATCGGCGCCGTCAACGTCAAGGACTTCGTCGCGTTCGGGCGCGGCTTCTCGATGTCGATTCCGGCGTCGGCGAAACCGGCGCTGCTCTCGCGGATGCGATCGGTGCTCAACGCCGACACGCTGCCGGCCTCGCTAGCCGCGGTCGCCGTGCTCGCCGTCGCCGTGAATTTCGTCGAGTTGCTCTGCACCGCGGGCCTGCCGGCCCTCTACACGGCGGTGCTGGCGCAGCAGGACGTGGGCACACTGGCGCGCCACGCGTACCTGGGCCTCTACATCGCCGGTTACGTCGCCGACGATGCGCTGATGGTCACGGTCGCGGTCGCCGCGCTGGGCAATCACAGGCTGGGCGAGCGCACGGGGCGCTGGCTCAAGCTGCTCAGCGGTGCGGTGATGCTCGCGCTGGGGGGCGTGATGCTGCTTCGCCCCGAGTGGCTGCTGTAGCGTGCCGGGCCCTGTTCGACAACGCGACGGCATGGCTGCGCGACCCGAGAAATGGTCCGGGCGGATCGGCTTCATTCTCGCCACCATCGGTTCGGCCGTCGGCATCGGCAGCGTCTGGAAGTTCCCGTACGAGGTCGGCGCCCACGGAGGCGGCGCGTTCGTGCTGTTGTACGTCGCCGGCCTCGTGCTGGTCGTCGTGCCGCTGATGCTGGCCGAGTTCGCGATCGGGCGGCGCGGACGGGCCGATCCGTCCGGCAGCATCGCGGCGCTCGCGCGCGCCGCAGGGGCGAGTCGGCGCTGGGCCGCCGCCGGGGCGCTCGGCGTGCTGACCGGATACCTGATCCTGAGCTTCTACTCGGTGATCGGCGGCTGGACCATCGGGTACGCGTTCGAGACGGCGCTCCACGGACTGCCCGGTGCCGACGCGCAGGCGGTGCGCGAGCGGTTCGACGCGTTCCTGGCGTCGCCGTGGCGGATGCTGGGTTGGCACGCGGTGTTCATGGCCACGGCCGCAGTCGTGGTCGCGCGCGGCGTCGAGAAGGGCATCGAGACGGCATCGAAGGTGCTGATGCCGTTGCTGGTCGTGCTGATGCTGGCGCTGGCAGCGTGGTCGATCGCCGAGGGCGATCTCGCCTCGACGCTGCGCTTCCTGCTGAAGCCCGATCTGCAGTACCTGAATGCACGCACCGCGCTCGAGGCGCTCGGCCTCGGTTTCTTTTCGATCGGCGTCGGGCTCGGCATGATGATCACCTATGCGGCCTACAGTGGCGCCGAAGTCAGCCTTCGGCAGGTGGCCATTGTCGCGGTGGTCGCGGACACGCTGATCTCGCTGCTGGCCGGGCTCGCGGTGTTTCCGATCGTCTTCGCGCACGGGCTGGATCCGGCGGGCGGGCCGGGCCTGGTGTTCGTGACCCTGCCGCTGGCGTTCGCGAAGATGCCGTTCGGCACGCTTGCGGCGGTCGCGTTCTTCGTGCTGCTGTTCGTCGCCGCGCTGGCATCGGCGATCTCGCTGCTGGAACTGGTGGTCGCGCTGCTGGTGCGGCGGACCAGGTGGCCGCGCGCGACGGCCACCGCGATCGCCGCGTCGACCTGCTTCGTGGCGGGCGTCGCGACCGTGCTGTCATTCAATCTCTGGGCCGGCTGGCATCCGCTGGCAAGCCTCGGCCTCGCGTCGACCGCGACGGTCTTCGACCTGATCGACCAGCTCACTTCGAACCTGATGCTGCCGTTCGGCGGCCTGGCGATCGCGCTCTTCGCGGGCTGGGCCGCGCCGCACCGGTTGCTGGCCGAGGAACTGCGGCTCGGGCCCGCCGGCAGCGCTGCGCTGCGCGTTGCGCTGCGCTACGTGGCGCCGATCGGCATCGTCGCGGCGACGCTGTCGACGATCCTGTTGCCCGCCTGAAACGCGGGCTTGACCTTCCCATCATGGGAAGGTCGACGATGGGCACTCCTCGACCTTCCAACGGAGCCACGCCATGTCGCACTCAGCACGCTTTCCGGACCCTCACGATCACGGCGTGGCGAATGCATCGCTCGCGCGCGTCGCCTTCATGGCGACGCTGCACTGCCTGGCCGGGTGCGCGATCGGCGAGGTCGCGGGGATGGTGATCGGCACCGCGCTTGGCTGGAGCAACGGCGAGACGATCGCACTGGCGCTCGTCCTGGCCTTCGCGTCCGGATACGCGCTCACGGCAATCCCGTTGCTTCGGGCCGGCTACGGGGTTAAAACGGCAGCGCGCCTGGCGCTTGCCGCGGACACCGTATCGATCACGATCATGGAGATCGTCGACAACCTGATCATGCTGGCCATTCCCGGCGCGATGGACGCGCCGCTCGACTCTCCGCTTTTCTGGGGCAGCCTGGCGGTCGCGCTGGCCGTCGCGGGCGTCGCGGCCTTCCCGGTGAACCGCTGGCTGATCGCCCGCGGCCGCGGCCACGCCGTCGCCCACGCCGTCGCCCACGCCCATCACTGAAGGAGATCCCGATGAACATCGGCCAGGCGTCGAGCGCCTCGGGCGTGTCGCGCAAGATGATCCGGCACTACGAGGCGATCGGGCTGATCCCGCCGCCCGCGCGCAACGACGTCGACTACCGCCGTTACGCCGAGGCCGACGTGAGGCGGCTGTGCTTCGTGCGCAGGGCGCGTGCGTCCGGCTTCTCCACCGACGAGATTCGCCAGCTGCTGTCGTTGTGGCAGGACCGGCAACGCCCTGCGCGAGAGGTCAGGCGGCTCGCGCAGGCGCATCTGGCCGGGATCGAGGCGCGCATCGCCGAACTGCAGCGGATCGCCGGCACGCTGTCGCACCTGATCGGCCATTGCCGTGGCGATGACCGGCCGGATTGTCCGATTCTCGATTCCCTGGCCGGCGACGGGCCGACGGCGGCCCGCCAGGCCGCGCCCGAGCGCGGCAGCCACGGCATACGCAAGGGGGCGCGATGAACGACGAGGAACGCAACCTCGCCGAGGCGGGCGAGCCGGCCGACGAGGCGATACGGTTGCACCCGTTCTACGGCGGCAAGATGCAGACGCTGCCCAAGTGCGCGATCCGCTCGTTCGCCGACTTCTCGGTATGGTACACGCCAGGCGTCGCCGCGCCGTGCAAGGCGATCGAGCGCGAACCCGACCTGGTCTTCGAGCACACCAACCGCGGCAACCTGGTCGCGGTCGTCTCGGACGGCAGCCGCGTGCTGGGTCTCGGCGACATCGGCCCCGAGGCGGGCCTGCCGGTCATGGAAGGCAAGGCGCTGCTGTTCAAGTACCTCGGTGGCGTCGACGCGGTGGCGCTCTGCCTGCGGAGCGCCAGCGAGGACGACTTCGTGCGCGCGGTCGAGATGCTCGAGCCGTCGTTTGGCGCGATCAACCTCGAGGACATCGCCCAGCCGAAGTGCTTCCGGATCCTCGACGCGTTGCGTAAGCGCATGGAGATACCGGTCTGGCACGACGACCAGCAGGGGACCGCGGTCGTGGTGCTGGCGGGCCTGCTCAACGCGCTCGAGATCGTCGGCAAACCGCTCGATCGCGTCCGCATCGCGATGGTCGGCATCGGCGCGGCCAATACAGCGAGCTACCGGTTGCTCGTGGCCTGCGGGGTGGAGCCAGGACAGATCGTCGCTTGCGATTCGCGCGGGACTCTGCATCGTGGACGTGCCGACATCCAACGGCAGCAGGCGGAGTTCGCCGAGAAGTGGGCGATCTGCAACGAGTCGAACGCCGACGGCGTGGCCGGCGGCGTGTCCGACGCACTGCGCGGCGCCGACGTCTGCCTGGCGTTCTCGACGCCGGGCCCGGGCAAGGTCGAGCCCGCGTGGGTGGGCAGCATGGCGCGCGATGCGATCGTGTTCGCGTGCGCAAACCCCGTGCCGGAGATCTGGCCCTGGGCCGCGCACGAGGCAGGCGCGCGAATCGTTGCGACGGGACGCGGCGATTTCCCGAACCAGGTGAACAATTCGCTGTGCTTCCCGGCGGTCTTTCGCGGCGTGCTCGACGTGCGCGCGCGCACGATCACCGAAGCGATGGCTATCGCTGCCGCGCACGAGGTCGCCGCCGTCGCGCGCGAGCGCGGCCTGTCGGCGCAGTCGATCGTGCCGCGCATGGACGATCCCGACCTCTATCCGCGCGTGGCGGCGGCCACCGCGCTGGCCGCGCAGCGCGACGGCGTGGCCCGGCTCGAGCTCACGCGAGACGCGCTGATTGCGCGCGCCAGGAAGGCGATCGCCAGCGCGCGAGACGCGACCGAAGCGCTGATGCGCGCCGGCGTCATCGCACAGCCGCCCGCCAAGTGAGTCAGCGGGCGGGCCGGTTCTCGTACCAGTCGCGGCACTCGGCTTCGCGCCCGCGTACGACGCGGCGTCCGGCGAGTGCGCCGCGCGATTCGGTCACGACGGTGCGCTGCTGCTCCGGATCGGCGTTCCGGTGAAAGTAGATCACCACCCAGTCGAACACGCGGTCGAGCTCGTGCGCCCGCGCGGTGTTCGAGTACAGCGCGGTGACGTGCCAGTCGTCGACAGTGGCGTGCAGCACCGGCAGCCAGGCCTTGCCGTCGGGGTTGAGCCGCTTCGGTGCGATCGTCGGCAGCTTGCCCGCGGTCGCGTCGTCGCGGTAACGGCGATCGACGTCGAGCAGCAGCGGGACCGGCGGTTCGACGCCGGCCGGCGGCGGGGGACCGCGGCGCCGCCGGCGCGAACGGTCGAGCATCGCGGTCAGCGAATCGCGGATGGCCGCCGCGCGGCGCGGGCCGACGCCCGGGACGCCGGCGAGCCTTCCTTCGTGGCCGGCGAGCTCCAGCGCTTCGAGCGTGTCGACGCCGAGCGTGTCGTGCAGGCGTTCCGCGAGCTGCGCGCCGACGCCGGGGATCGTCTGGAACAGGCGCACCGCGTCGATCGTGCCGCGCAGCCGGTCGAGCTGGCTCCAGGTGCCGCTGACCAGCATCTCGGCGATTGCCGCGGCGATGCCGGGGCCGACGTGCGGGATGGCGTCCAGGCCAGGCAGCCCCCGCGCGTCGAAGATCTCGCGCAGGTCCTCGGGCAGCGTGGCGACCGTGTCGGCCGCCTTGCGATAAGCGCCGACGCGAAACGGATTGGCGCCCTGCGCTTCGAGCAGGTCGGCGCCCTCGCGCAGGCGTTGCGCGACGTCCTGGTTTTCGGCCCGCGGACGGCTCATCGCCGGCTCATCGACGCGTCAGCGGCTGCGTTCCAGCGACAGCAGTTCGGTGCGCATGCCGAGATTCGTCAGCAACTCGCCGAGCATCGCCGACGTCACCGTCTCCTCGCCGATTGCACGGATGCCGCGGCTCTCCATGCACAGGTGGCGGCAGCGAACGACCACGCCGACGGCGGTCGGCTCGAGGTGCTGCATCAGCGCGTCGGCGACCTGGCGCGTGAGGCGCTCCTGCACCTGCAGCCGCTTGGCGAAGCAGTCGACGAGCCGCGTGAGCTTCGACAGGCCCACGATCGCGCCCTTCGGGACGTAGCCCACCGTGGCGGTGCCGAAGAACGGCGCGAGGTGATGCTCGCAGTGGCTGTAGACCGGGATGTTGCGCACGACGATCAGTTCGTTGTACTGCTCGGCGCCATCCTCGAAGACCTTCAGGATGTCGGCCGGATCCTGCGCGTATCCCGAAGTCCAGTGCTCCCACGCGCGCTCGACGCGCAGCGGCGTCTCGCGCAGGCCCGGGCGGTCGGGATCCTCGTGCAGGCTGCGCAGCAGCCGTCGCCAGTCGGAGTGGTTGAAGGGTCGATCGTCGGAGGGGTGGTCCATGCTGTATCGCCTCGGTCGGAAGGGGCCGGTGCCATCGATCGCCACGCGCCGATGCCTGTCCTGCGAGAGTCTACTGGACGCATGGGGCGGATCGGGTAGCATCCCCGCCATGGTCAAGCCTGCCCGAAGCCGGGACCGCACGGTCACCCGCGATCCCGAAGCCACGCGGGAGGCCATTCTCTCCGCAGCCACCCGCGAGTTCGCCGACCACGGGCTCGC
>Ga0073905_10000182_pt1 | contig 27041 bp, 19 predicted proteins | sample KloWWTupernatant_FD_65482 | JGI IMG/M metagenome (GOLD analysis project Ga0073905, IMG submission 65482) | Active sludge microbial communities from Klosterneuburg, Austria, studying microevolution and ecology of nitrifiers - Klosterneuburg... | ecosystem: Engineered > WWTP > Aerobic digester >... | reverse complement strand
ATTTTTCATTAAAGGATGCTTGATTATTTTTTCGAAATCTCTGGCGTCTTTTTTATTTCTTACAATACCTGTTTTTTTAAAAACGGAGGACATTAATAAATAAAGAGAATTATATTCAGCAATATTAATTTGTTTCTTCAGTACTTCCAGCTCCTCTTTTCGGGAACTTTCCACATAATCTTCAAAGTCAGGATCAGCAATTTTTCTGTAATCAAAATTCTTCTGATCTTTATATATGTCTATCAGCTTTGTAAATTTTTCTTCGTCTAATGCAAGTTTTTTTGAACGGATCAGTATTTTTTCCGCCTGATCAAAAAGAGTTTTCTGAAACAATAATATATACTGTTCTTTCATATTTGATAAAATGCTCTCGGTCGATCTGTCCTCATTATAAGTTACCAGGCTTTTTAAGATCATATTATATAAATAATTTTTTGCTGAAGTAAGCTGAACAATGAATCTTTCTTTTTTAAATTTCCTTTTTATTATATCTTCATCATATTTTTCAGTCTGTTTATTAATTTCTTCAAACAGTTTTAGATAATTATTCTCTTTCCCGGGTGAATGTCTTCCGGAAAATTTTATGAAATAACCTTTTTCAGACACAGTAAGTGAACGAATAAGTTTCCAGAGATCATTGGAAGGTGTTTTCATTTTTTTAAATATTTTTAATTATGTCAGACATATTATATTTTTGAGGAAATTATATCATTTTATTGGTGTTAACAGCTTTGTAAATTAAGCAAATAATTTTCCGGGTATCAATTCACAAATTTTCTAATAAATTACATCTATTAGCAATTTCTATGTTATGGGTTTTTTAAGTTTTCATTTATGACCTTTTTTAACCTATATTATATAAAAATATATTTATGAATTATATAAAAGTATTTATCACAATTTTTTTTATTACCTTAATATCGATGCATGCATCCGTTTCAAAAGCACAGATGTTTGAAAAGATCGATATTGGAATTCCCGGGCTGTCACATGGAAAAGTAAACTGGCTGGATATCAACAATGACAATGTTCTTGATATTTTTGTATCAGGTGTTACTGATTCCTTATCACCCGGAACATTTGTTTATATCAATAATGGCAGCGGTAATTTTGAAAAAATTCTGACCGGCATTCCGCATATTTCAAATGCATCAGTATCGTGGAGTGATTATGACAGGGATAATGATCTTGATATTCTTTTAACAGGTTATTCGTTGAATCACAATGGCGTGATCACAAGAATCTACAGAAATGATCTGCCTGCCGGATTTACTGAACTGAATTTTTCTTTTGCAGATATTCATTCCGGATCAGCAAGATGGGTTGATTTTAATAATGACGGAATGGATGATATTTCAGTTAGTGGATTAAATGCATCAGGAATACCGGTATTCAGAATTTATAAAAATACATCGGGATTATTTTCAGATGCGGGTATAATATTAACTGCATTATACAATTCTACTATGGAGTTTTATGACTTTGACAAAGACGGTGATCCTGATCTGCTGATGTCAGGTCAGATAAATGAATTCAATTCGTCTTATCAGACTAAAATTTATTTAAATGAAAATAATACTTACATTGAATCGGGAATTGTATTGCCTTCTATGTCAAAAGGTTCTGCATCATGGGGAGATTTTAATGCCGATGGATTTGCAGATATTCTTATAAATGGTGAAGTTGGAACTAATAACTCATCTGCTCTTGAAAACAGAGTAATGATTTTTCATAATAACGGTGACGGAACATTTTCTGAACATAATGCATCTCTTCCTGGAATTGCTTTTGGAAATGCTCTCTGGGCAGATTTTGACAATAACGGTTTTCTTGATATTTTAATGACAGGAAATCTTAAAGGAAATCATCAGGGAATTACAAAAATTTTTATTAACAATAACGGGATATTTACCGAAGTTCCAAATTCCCTTCCCGAATTTACTTATGGAAATGTATCCACCGGAGATTTTGATAATGATCTTAAGTTAGACATTTTAATAGAGGGACATAATAATCAAAACAATAAAAATGTTACTTCCATTTACAGAAATTTAATTCCTTTAACAAACGATCTGCCGGTCGAACCGAAAGGATTGACAACTACTTTTGACAATAACGTTATACATTTTGGATGGTTGCCGGGGTCTGATCCGAATACGCCTGCACCCGGATTAACATATAATATAAAATTAGGTACTACTCCGGGCGGCGTAGATATAGTATCTCCGGTTTCAAACGGGAACAACGGATACAGCAGATTTCCCGGTCATGGAAATGCGGGTAACAATACTAATATACATTTTACAAACTTAGATTCAGGTACATATTACTGGAGTGTTCAGACAGTTGATAATTCACTTAACACTTCTGATTATTCTGCAGAGGTCTCTTTTAAATACACAAAAAATAACGTGAATATTTCTTCGGTTTCCGAAATAATTCCCGAGTTATTTAATTTAAAACAGAATTATCCGAATCCATTTAATCCGGTAACAAATATACTTTTTGATATTGCAAAAGATGTTAACGTAAAATTAAATATATATAACTCCAAAGGACAGTTAGTAGAAGTGGCATTAAATGAATTTAAAAAAGCGGGAAGTTACTCAGTCTCTTTTGACGGAAATAATTTATCAAGCGGTATATATTTCTATAATCTTGAGACTAACGATTACAGTGAGACCAGAAAAATGTTACTAATCAAATAGTGGAATTATCTCTTCAGAATTTTCCAACAATAAACAATCTGAAAAAAACGAAGTAAATGGAAAATAATTTATTTGAAATACCGGATGATCTTGACAGTAAATTTGAATTCTTTAACACATTATATTCAGATGAAAAAGAAAATGGTGTAGAGATAGAAAAAATAATCTCAGCAGGACATTCAACACCTGTAGGTAAATGGCTGGAACAGGAAAAAAATGAATGGGTAGTTCTGATCACGGGAAATGCAGAGATTATTTTCTCTGACGAAAGGAAATTTATTCTGAATGCAGGCGATCATTTATTCATCCCATCAGGTGTTAAACACAGAGTAGTAAAGACTTCCACCGAACCAAAGTGCATCTGGCTTGCTGTGCATTTTTGAAAAACAGTTAATAGTAAGTAGTTAATAGTTAATAATTTTTTAACATATGTAGATTTATCACTGTACACTTATCACCTGACAAGTCAAAATTTCCATTTCTCCAAAGTCAGCTTGTAAATCAAATCCAGAATACAGGATCACTTCCTTTGAATACTTGAGTTTAATGATACGATGAAATAAAATATATTTTTCATAAGAAATGAAACCCTTAGCAAATTTTTAAGTCAAAATAAATAATTTAATTTTAAAAATTATTTTATGAAAATTTTGCACAAAGCAGGACTGGGTTTACTGTTCATTTTATTTATAACATCTCATTTGTTTTCACAGGAAAAATCTCAAGTTATAGATGAACTGATAAATAAATATTACGAGTACGGTCAATTTAACGGAAGTATACTTGTTTCAGAAAACGGAAAAGTGATCTTAAGTAAAGGCTATGGTTATGCTGATATGGAATGGGATATATCAAATACTCCTGATACTAAATTCAGATTAGCTTCAGTCACTAAGCAATTTACTGCAATGTTGATAATGCAACTTGCAGAAGAAGGAAAAATTGATCTCAATGGAAAGATCACTGATTATTTACAGGATTACCGAAAAGAAACAGGAGATAAAATTTCTATAAAAAATCTACTGACTCATACATCAGGAATTCCTGATTATACGGATAATACAGTTCTGATGAAAAAGATAGCCGCCAACCCCATTTCTGTAAAAGATCAGATTGAAAAATTATGCAGTAATGATCTTGAATTCGATCCCGGATCTCAATACAAGTACAGTAATTCAGGATATGTATTACTTGGTGCTGTTATTGAAAAGATCACAGGAAAAAATTATGAAGAGGTACTTTCTGAAAAAATTCTCATTCCGACCGGTATGACAAATTCAGGATATGATGACAATAAAAAAGTTATTAAAAACAGAGCATCAGGATATGATAAAACATTAGACGGTTATGTAAATTCGAAATATATAGACATGTCTATTCCCTACTCAGCAGGTTCAATGTATTCGACTGTCAATGATATGTATAAATGGAATCAGACATTATATACTGATAAGCTTTTACCAAAGGAGTCAATTGAAAAAATGTTCGTGCCTTACTTAAAAGATTATGGTTATGGATGGCATATTACTGAGGTTGAATTTGGTGATGCCAAGAAAAAGCTCGTTACTCATTCAGGGGGAATTTTCGGATTCAACACAATTATTCTTAGATATACAGATGATAAAAATTGCATAATTATTCTGAATAATTTTTCAAGCGGAAACATAAAAGAAATGGGCAAAAACATTTCAAATATACTCTATGATCAAAAATATGATCTGCCAAAAATTTCACTGATAGATATCTTATATAAAACATATACAGAAAAGAGTATAACAGAAGCTGTAGAAGAATTCAAATCTCATATGAATAATAAAAACGATTATTCTTACAGAGAAGGTGATTTGAATAATTTAGGATATTCTTTACTACAAACAGGCAAGATCGATGATGCAATAGAAGTTTTCAGATTAAATACTGAGGCTTTTCCAAACTCTGGAAATACATATGATAGTTTGGGCGAAGCATATTTAGAAAAAGGTAATAAAGAAATGGCGATCCAAAGTTATAAAAAATCTGTTGAGCTGAATTCAGAAAATAAAAACGGAATTGAAGTTTTGAATAAGCTGGAAGTTAAATAGAAATTTTATTTAGAGAGATATTCTCTTTTTAAATTTTTTTCTAAAAAAAATCCGGCAGAGATAAGTTTTTGTCTAAGCCGGATTAAATAATTTGTTTAGATTTTAACTATTAACTATTAACTATTAACTATTAACTATTAACTATTAAATTACCTGATCAGCATCATCCTCTTTGTCTCTGAAAACTCTCCTGCATTCAATCTGTAAAAATAAATCCCGCTCGAAAAATTACTTCCGTCAAAATCTACCGAATAAGAACCTGCATTCTGTTTTTCATTTACTAATTCTGCGACTTCATTCCCAAGCACATCATATACTTTTAGCTTCGCATTACTCGTAACTCGTAACTCGTAATTGATAACTGTCTTCGGGTTAAATGGATTTGGAAAATTTTGTTCAAGTCTATATTCCAATGGAATGACCGTGCTCGTCTGAGTAATTGAAGAAGGAACGTCTTTATAATTTACAATCCTGAAATTATCAAAATAAAATCCATCACCAGGTATTTCTGAATTTGTACGGTGTGTAAATCGAATCCTTATCTTTGTCCCAATGTATGCATTTAGATTTATCTGCTCATTTTTCCAGTGCTTAATGTCTGCATATGATGGCTGGCCGGATACTACTCTTGTGTATCTGCCTGTTAAGCTTGTCCATGTACTGCCGAAATTTGAACTTACCTGAACTCTCGAATAATCAAATGTCACTTCCTCAGCCCACTTGGCTGTGAATTCCATTCTTGGATTATTTGAATTTGTTAAATCTATAGTATCATTTAATGTAAATGTATTATTGGAATTATCAGCGGAATTTCCATATCGTGAGTCAGCAAAATTTTTATTTCCCAATACAGGATCTATATAAGTTGAATCCCATGCAATACCAGTACCTGCAGAGATCCAGCGGTTACTTCCGTTCTCGGCATTGTCGGAAAATAACACTTCCGCTTTTCCGACTGTTAACTTAAGTGTGTCAAGCGAAGTCTGAATGCCTTCCTGTTTTACAGAAATAAACAGATTCATTTCGTCCATGTAATTTGCATCTGAAGTAAGACGAAATTTCACTGGATTTGAAGAATTGTTTTTAGACTGTCTCGCAGGTATGCTGTCATAGTTTATGATTGCATTCAGAGGAATTGCATTTGGATAATTTGTCGTCACTTCTATTGAAACATTTTTTGCAGTTTGCGAAAGTCCTCTGTTCTTCAATCCGATCTCAAGATTCAAAGTATCATTTTTCTGTATATATCCATTTTCTAAAATCTTAAAATTCTGATAATCGGTAAATGCACCTGACACCCATGTAAGATATTTCATACTATAAACATTCTCGCTGGCGATGGGAATTATCTGTGACTGTGAATTCCAGAAGCCTGTACCGCCAACTTCAGGTGTCCATGCATATGTTCCAATGGAATGTAAATAATCTCTTGTAGTACCGCTTGAATAATAATTCAGCATTTCTGATACTGTACCATAAGTATAATTATTCGATGCAGCAAAGTCAGAAGAGAACTCCGAATAAATTTCATAATTAATTGCAGAATCATTATAACCATAAGGATTTAGGTATCTGCCTGCCACTGAATGCATAGAGAATGAGATCTTCGGTCTGATCTGAAGGACAAAATTCTTAACTGCCTGAGATTCGGGTTCTGAATTAGCTGAAGATCCGCGGAATGTTTCTGAACATGGATCATTGCTGGATCCCAGATCGTCTCCCCACCCGTATGGATAATTTCTGTTGAGATCGACACCAAAACAACCACCTCCGTTATTACTCCTGTTCTTTCTCCAGAAACCTCCGCCGTTTGGATCAGTGGTCTGATTATAAACATAACCATCGGGATTTACGACAGGCACAAAAAATATTTCACGGTTATTTAAAAGGTAAGTGACCTCGGGATTGACTCCGTAATTTTCAAGAAGGTAGTACATGTAATACATCATCGAAGCCATAGACTGCGGCTCGCGTGCATGATGAAGCGCATCGAAATATACTGCAGGTTCTGTTGATGATTCATTCACTTCAGGATTATCTGAAATTTTCACTGACCATATTGCGCGGTTCTCAACGCTCATACCAATATTCTGTTTAATTGAAATCAGATTAGGATATACAAGCCGCATGGAATCAAGCTTCTGCACTACTTCAGTGTACGTATAAAATCCTCCCATACTTCCGAAAGAAAATCCGTTCGCGTTATCAGTGTTTTGAATTTCTATACTTTTTTGCATATCAGCAGCATCAGGAATTTTTACATTTTTAAAAAATTCACTTACATCTTCTTTGACTATATCAAAACTTATTCCCGTATTCTTTAACCTTTGCAATTCAGCCTGATTAATAACAAGCGTAATGCCTTCTGCTGCATTCCCGTGGTAATGTTCTACAGTAATGTCATTTTTCTGTAAAATTTTCAGATCATCTTTAGAATTAAGATTTACATTAACTTCGGAATATGTTGTAAGAGGATCTTTATTTTTATTTATTTCGGATTTATTATTTGATGTTTGTTCAAAATCTGAAGAGGTAAGAAAAACCATCAGAGCAAATACTAAAACATGTGTTAATAAATATTTCATTTTATATATATTTTAAAAACTTAAAAAAAATTATTTTAGGTGTAAATTAGTCTAATAGCAAAGTAACTATATTGATTTCAATTTTAAACTGACAAAATGAAAACAGATCCCAAAGAAAGATTTTCCGACCGTGTAAAAAATTATGTGAAATACCGTCCTCATTATCCAATTGAGTTATTGACATTTTTGATAAATGAATGCGGTCTTACCGAAAGCAGTGTCATAGCAGACATCGGTTCAGGTACCGGTATTTCAGCAGAGATGTTTATTGAAAATGGAAATATGGTATTTGCTGTCGAGCCAAATATGGAAATGAGAAAAGCTGCTGAAAAATTTTTTTCAGGTAATAAGAATTTTATCAGTATTGATACATCTGCTGAAAGTACAGGGCTTAGTGAAAATTCAATCGACTTTGTAATTGCAGGTCAGGCATTTCACTGGTTTGATGCTGAGAAATGTAAAACAGAATTTAAACGGATTCTGAAAGATGACGGATATTTAATTATAATATGGAATTCAAGAATTTACACAGAAGGGTTCTTAAAAGAATATGATGAATTTTTAATTAAATTCGGAACAGATTATGTAAAAGTTAATCATGAAAATTTTGATGATGCAGTGATAAAAAAATTCTATCAGCCAAATGAAGTTCTCATTAAGAAATTTTACAACTTTCAGGATTTTGATTACGATGGTTTGAAAGGCAGACTTCTTTCAAGCTCATATGTGCCGAATGTTAATGATCTTTCTTTTGATGAAATGCTGAAAGCCCTTGAGAAATTGTTTGATAAACATAATTCAGAGGGAATTGTAAAGATGGAGTATGAAACTGTTGTTTATTTAGGGAGACTTTAAATAATAAATATATTTTGCTTTTCACCCTGATGCCGGTAGATTCTGTTTTCAAATAGAAACATATGTTACTGAGACTATTGTTAAATACGCAAATTGAATTTTTTTTATAAAAGATAATTTATACTTTGATTGAAAATATTTTCCGTATTAAATAAAAATGAAATTAAAAAAACTTTTTAAGTATACATTAATTCTTACAGCTGTAATAATAATTTTTGTTTTTATTTGGTTTTTCAGATACAGATATTATTTGCTTGTTTCAGTTGATAAAATTCCTGAAATGGAACTCTCATCAATCGATGGTTATACAGATAAAATGTTTTACTTCAATAACGAAAAGATTAAGTTTTATTTAAGGAGTACAGAAGATTCTTCCTCTGCAATTGTAACAAAGATCATTTCTCCGTATCAATATGAACAAATAGATACTTTTCATTTTAACAGATCAGATCAGAACATTAATCCCGATCAGTCTGAATCAGGCTGCAATTGGGAACTTATTCATGAGCTGGATCTAAATTCAAATTTTACTCAGGGATATTATAATGTAATTCTTTCCAATTCAATGGATACTTTTAATTTAACTATTACGGTAGGTGATGTTTACAGCAATAATGAGTTCGTAGTCTTAGCTCCAATTGCAACTTTCGTAACATATAATCCATGGGGCGGAAAATCTCTTTATCATAATTATACAGATTCTACAAATGTATTTTTTGTTTCTACACAAAGACCAAATACCGGAGTTCAGTATTTCAAAGAGGATTATAATCACATAGATGTAAATGTATGTGCAAATATTTTCAATCGATTTTATGAAAATCAAAATTCAAACATACTTCCTGATTACTATCTTGAAGAAAGACCTGATTTATTTTCTAATTGTAAATTTATAGTGTTGTCTTATCACTGTGAATATTTCTCTGAAAAGATGTATGATAAAATCGAAGAAATGGTTTTTGATCAGAATATTCCAATGATATCATTAGGCGCAAATCAGATCTACTGGAAAATAAAATGGCATGATGATTTTACTGTTATGGAATGCAGAAAAGATCTGACATTTTTTGGTGATGGGTTTGATCCCGGATGAATGTGGAGACATAATCTCAGATCGGAATCAGATCTGCTTGGTGTAAGATACACGGGAAAAGGACTTCATACTTTTGCTCCTTACGAAGTATTAAATTCCTCTCATTGGCTGTACTCAGGCTTTTACGTTTCGGATGTCGAGCTTTTTGGATTAAAAGGAATTAATAGTTTTCCCATTTGCGGTGATGAGACGGATAAGGTTCCTTTTTGGATGAAATATAAAACTGAAACTATTGCCAAAGGTCTGAATACAGATATTGCTGACACAATAAAAATATATAATAAAGATGATGCTGACTGGAACGGCAAAGGCGGCGGAGAAATAGTCTTGAGAACTATCGGAGATAATGCGGTTTTATCTACCGGTTCGATTTACAGCGAATCCGGACTTGGGAATGATAAAGTTTTTACGGGATTTATTGATAATTATTTGAATAAATATTTTAAGAAATAAATCTGAGCTGTAACATTGACAAAACTGAAAGTGAAAATTGTTCTTGGGAATGAAGTATTTGAACTTAAGCTCATGTTTCTTTTCAAATAAATTTAATATTTTTTTTTTATTTCTATTGGGTCAAGTTAAAATTTTTTGTAAGACAAGTTATTACTTCAATTTCAAATACCCTTTTTTAAGTTAATAAAAAATTAAACATAATAACATTTATGCTGAAATTTTTCATTGTAATTTTAATTAGTTTAGCATTCACGAGTGTGAATGCTCAGGTAAAACAGGAATGGGTTTCCCTTTTTAGTAATGCTACAACAAATCAGGGAATAGATCTGGTCACTGATAATTCGGGAAACGTATATGTTACAGGACTTTCAAGAGTGAACCGGTCAGATATTTTAACAATAAAATACGATGCATCCGGACAGCAATTATGGAGCAGATTTTACAACAGAAATATATTAAAAAGTTACATCGGATATAAGATAGGATTGGATCTTAATCAGGATATTGTAGTATGCGGTTCTGAATCATTATCTGGCGCAATTGAAGTTGTTAAATATAATTCATCCGGAGATACTTTATGGACGCGCAGATATATAAGATCCTCTGCAATTTCAAACACTCCTATAAATATGAAAATCGATTATGACGGTAGTATTTATATAACTCTATCAACTAATAACGTTGCGCGCGATGATTTTACAATTGTAAAATATCTGACAAACGGGGATTTAGAATGGGTACATCATTTTTCATTAGGAGAAAAATTTAATAATAATGCTAATGATATAGTTTTGGGTAAAGGCGATTTTTTTTATCTGGCGGGATTCAGCGCCAATTCATCAGTTGCAGTCGGTCTAATAATGAAGTATAACAAATTTTCCGGTGATTCGGTCTGGAGTAACAGGACAGCTAATACTATTTTCAAAAGTGTTATTCTCGATTCAAAGGAAATGATTTATGCATGCGGTAATCAATCGAATAAATATTATACTTCGAAGATCGATCCGGACGGTAATACACTCTGGGAAAAAGTTCATTATGATACCGGAGGAATTGCGACAAAGATTGGTGTTGATTCAATTTCAAATGTATATGTAAGCGGATATAATTATTTACATCCCCCAAGAATTTCAATTATAAAATATAATTCTGCAGGAGATTCTTTATGGAAAGTAATTGAATCAGGGGTTCAGAATTCACATAGTACTTTAGGCGGAATGATAGTAGATGGTGAAGGTAACTCTTATATCTGCGGATCAAATTCTGACAGTAGTTTTTCTTCCACGGATATGCTGACATTCAAGTATAATTCCAGCGGTAATAAAATATGGCTAATGAGATTCAATTATACCGGCACTAACCTGGATTTTGCCAATGCAATAACCGGTGATCCGGATGGAAATATAATTGTTACAGGAAGTTGTGTCATAAACCCAAACAGTGTGAGTACAACAATAAAATATTCACAGACAGTAAGTGTAAATAATATTTCGAATGATATCCCGGAATCATTTTCACTGTATCAGAATTTTCCAAATCCCTTTAATCCAAAAACAGTTATTAGTTACGAATTAAGAGTAAAGGGTTTTGCAAAGCTTATAGTTTATGATGTTTTGGGAAACGAGGTGTCAGCTTTGATTAATGAAAAACAGAATGCGGGAACTTATTCAGCGGAGTTTGACGGGAGCGGTCTTGCTAGCGGCGTTTATTTTTATTCGCTGAATATTGACGGAAAGAATGTTGATACGAAGCGTATGGTACTTCTGAAGTAATTTCAAATGTCAAATTAGAAATGTCAAATACTAAATTGAATTTTGCAATTCGCTCTCAGTCGGATTAAGAGGATTTTGAAGATTCTCATCGAATACAAATCTACAATAATTTCATTCCTGTGCAAGCGAGAAACTCCAAATGAATTGCTTAGTCAAAATTTTTAACATTTGTTATACCGTTTAGCCCGAGAATACATATCTTTTTGTAAACGGTAAATTTAAATATTAAAATATTTGTCGAATTCTTCTCTTTTCAGATCTTTATTTAATCCAATAGCTAATAAATAATGCTTTTGTCCTTCTTTTTTATCTCTATACTTATGTGTTAATAATATAGCCAAATAAAAATGTGCATAAGCATGGCTAGAGTTTAATTCAATTTCCTTTTGATAATATTTCTTTGCTCCAGCATAATCATCAAAGTTATGATCCAATAAATATGCTAGTTTAAAATTTAAATTTTTTAAACTTGGATTTATTTCAATTGCTTTCTCATAATATTTCTTAGCACCTTCATTATCTTCAAACTTGTTAGTTAATAAAAGAGCAAAGTTAAAATATACTTCAGCATTATTAGGATTTAAATCTAAAGATTTTTGATAATATTTTTTAGCGGTATCTTTGTCATCAAATTCGTTGGTCAATAAAAGAGCTAAATTACAAAATGCCCCAGCATTCTTCGGATTTATTTTTATTTCTTTTTCATAATGTTCTTTTGCGTTTTCGAATTCTTTAAATTCATTAAATAATAAATTTGCTAATTCATAGTGAGCTTCTGGTAAATTAGGGTCTAATTCAATAGCATTTTCATAGTGAATTTTTGCATTTTTTTGATCGTCAACCATATTTGACAAAAAATTTGCAAATGACAAATGAAAAATAGCAACTTTAGAATTTATTTCTATAGCTTTTTTAAAATGTTTTAAAACTTTCTCAGTATCAATCAGTTTATATGCTAAAAAGCTTGCATAATTAAAATGTGAAAAAGCTTCATCAGGATATTTATTAAGTTGTATTTCAAAATGCTTTTTTGCTTCCTCAAGATTATAAAATTTTTCTATAAATAAATTTGCCAAATTAGGATCAATCTCTATCACTTTATCATAATACATCTTTGCTTCCTCATGATTTTCATCAGCTAATATATTTATTAAATTTAAAAGAACTTCTATATCTTTAGGATCTATTTCTAAGGCTTTTTCAAAATGCTTTTTAGCACCATCAAAATCTTCAAATTTAAATAATCTTAATTTAGCTAATGCATTATGTGCATCTTTATTTTTTGGATTAATACTTAATGAAACTAAATAATGGTAATTTGCATCTTCTATATTATCAAATTTATTTACTAACAAATTTCCTAAATTATAATGTGCTTTATCATCTTTAGGATTTACTAGTATAGCTTTTTTATAATATTCTGTTGCCTTTTCAAACTCACCAAATTTATTTTCTAATAACAGTGCTAAATCATTGTATCCTTGATAAAAGTTAGGATTTAATTCTAAAGCTTTTTCATAATGTTCTTTTGCGCCAATCTTATCTTCAAACTTTTTATCTAATAAGCTTGCTAAATTAAAATGAGCAATTTCATTTTTAGGAAATAATTCAATAGCTTTTTTATAAAGTTCTAATGAACTTTCTTTATCATTTAATTTATAAGCTAACAGATGTGCTAAGTTTAAATAGGCATCAACTATATTAGGATTGATTTCAATTGCTTTTTCATATTGTTTTTTTGCTTCTTCAATATTTTCCAACTTAAAATCAAATAATTGAGCTAAACTATAATATGAATCTGAAAAATATGGGTTTATTTCAATTGCTTTTTCATATAGACTTTTCGCTCCTTGATAATCGTTGAAACTATCAATTAATAAAAGAGCCAAATTGGATATTGCTTCTATATAATTTGGATTGATATTAATGGCTTTTTCTAAATAATTCTTTGCTGAAACTTTGTCATTAAAAAAATTTATTAATAATAAAGCAAAATTATTTAATGAAATAGTATCTTTTGGATTAATTTCAATTGCTTTTTCAAAGTAAACTTTTGCTTTTTCAATATCAAAAAAATTAATTTCCAATAACAAAGCCAAATTATTATAAGCTTGAAAATATTCTGGGTTTATTTCAATTGCTTTCTCTAAAAGATATTTTGCTTTGACATTTTGCTTGTTATCTATTGCAATATTTGCTCTAACAAAATACCCATCAGGATAATTAGGGTTATTATTTGTAAAAGTTTCTAATTCTAAGTCAATTTCTTCATATTTTTTTGTGTCTATCATTTGAATAATTCTAAATAACTCTTCTGCTAAATCAATCTTTTTATACTTAATTATATCTAATATCTCTTTATAATTATTATTTTTTAAATTTGTTAATTTAACAGATTTTCTATCACTTATTAAACTTAGAAAATCATCAATACAAGAATTAATATTATCTATTTTTTTAAGCTCTTCACTTAATTTTATGCTTTTATCTCGAGGTAATTCTTTAATTTCATTATTTAGATCATCAAATTGCTGATTCCAGTACTTAGCATAACTTAATTTACCAGAAGTATCAAATACTTTTGCATTTTCTAAAATGATAAGTAAAATTCTATCTTGAAAATTTGATTCTTTCAATAATTCCGTAACTTCATACATACAATTTTCAGATTTCAGATATTCATCACTAATAATTAAAAGAGCATAACCGGTTTCTCTAATTTTTAGCATGAACTCTTTCAAACTTTGCATGTATTCAGCATCTCTTATGTCTCTAATAAGTCTAATTCCAATTTTTTCAAAATCTTTATCTATTGAATCAGCTATTTCAAAATTTTTATGACTATATGATAAAAATATTTCAGGATGCATTGTTAATATTGGATTTTTAATGTAAATAAAATAACATTTGATATAAGAACTAAAAATTCAAATTCATTCTTTATAATATAATTCCGCAATAATATTTGTAATTTTATAAAAAAATTAATTTTTAACCAATATTAAAGTCGTTTACTTTCTTATATTATTCAAAAAAGATTTTCCTTTGAGTCTTAGAGTCTCGAGGCAACATCACTCCGCCGAAGCAAGTCTCTCGGCTCTATCCGCCGTCTTAAGCTTGTCTATGATCTCGTCCAGATCACCTTCCATTATTTCAGAAAGATTATATAAGGTAAGTCCGATCCTGTGATCGGTCAGACGGTTTTGCGGGAAATTGTATGTTCTGATCTTATCACTTCTGTCTCCGGACTTGATCATGTTTTTTCTTTGTGAGGAAAGTTCATTGTCTCTTTTGGCAAGCTCGAGTTCATAGAGTCTCGATCTCATTACTTTCATCGCGCTCATTTTATTTTTAAGCTGCGATCTTTCATCCTGACACTGCACTACAATATTTGTCGGAAGGTGAGTGATGCGTATCGCCGTTTCGACCTTATTTACATTCTGTCCGCCTGCGCCGCCGGATCTGAATACGTCTATCTTCAGATCATTATCATTTATTACAACATCAAAAACTTCAGCTTCGGGAAAAACAGCAACTGTAGCTGCGGAAGTATGAACTCTACCTTTGCTTTCTGTATCAGGTATTCTCTGAACTCTGTGAACGCCGCTTTCATATTTCAGATCGCCGTAAATATTTTTTCCGCTGACATTTAAAACGACTTCCTTTATCCCGCCCGGATTGGATGAATCATTGAAATCGATCGTCTCCATTTTCCAGCCTTTCTTTTCAAAATATCTCGAATACATTCTGTAAAGATCAGCAGCAAAGAGCGATGCTTCCTCGCCGCCTGTACCTGAGCGTATCTCAAGAATTGCATTTTTATTGTCTGCGGGATCTTCGGGGATAAGTAATTCTTTTATCTCAGTTTCTACATCAGATAATTTAATTTCAAGAATCTCCTGCTCCTGACGTGCAAGCTCTTTCATTTCCTGATCGGAAGTTTCATAGAGTAATTGTTTATTATCTTCAAGTTCCTTCTTAATGCCGAGATAATTGTTATAGGCATTTACAATATCTTCAAGCCCTGAATATTCTTTTGACAATTTAATAATTTCAGTCTGGTCACCTGATGTAGCAGGGTCAGAAAGCAGATCTGAAATTTCTTTGTAACGGGATTTTACTTTTTCGAGTTTTTCAAACATAAATTAAAACGGCTTTCTGTTGATTTGTATTAAATTGAAAATATAAAATTGATTTAAAATATATCTCTTTCTTTCAGGAAATTTTTATTCTCTTCATTACTCAGATTATTTAAGATGATAATTCCGAATATAAAGCTAACAACATTACCGGTAAGAATGGTAACGATCTGAAAAATGGCTGCAGTCTGAACTGTACCGAAAGTACCTTTCTGATTGAGATTGCTGAGTTTATTATAAGCGATAAAATCCATTATACTGCTGACGATATTTATAATTGGCAGAAATCCCATCAGACATCCAAGTCCGCAAGTAAACACTCCGCCGATGACAGTGGAAGTGCCCCATCCGAGAAATCCGAGAATGTTGATTATTGCTGATACAAGAAAAAAAGTTTTAGCAGATTGTAGATCAGGTGTCATAATTTTTGATTTTATTTATTTACTTATCAAAAGTTGTTAAGCAGGTTATCCTTACGTTTTCAATTAATCAATTGTTAGAAAATAAAATTCAGATATTAATTCACATAAAATAAAAAAGCAATCTGCTTTTAATAAGAAGATTGCTTTAAGAAAAACTTTTTGAAAAAGCTATTTTACGAGATTGAACTTTTCTCCGTATTGTCCGATAAGAGGAAGAGGAACCACTTTCCCGCCGGCTGCATTCATAATTCCCATAATAAGAAAGATCACCCATGGAATATAAAGGACTAATCCTATGCCGCAAGTAATAGTACCAATGATACCCGCAGCAATATTTAAAAGTAAAAGAATAATGGATTGCTCAGTATGAAACATCACAAACTTATTTTTTTTCATGTCGTCCATGAGCAGGGGAATAAAAAAAATCAGGTAAGCAATTATAGCCATTGTTTTTCCTGATTCGATCTCTTCGGGTGTGATATCTAAATTTCGTACAGATTCAGACATATGTATCTCCTTTCAAAGGTTAAGTAATAATTAATTAATTAAATGAAAAATGGAGCCGGAATTATCTGAAAATTGCTTTAATGCTTCCCCAGGTACTTCTTACACCGGATACTGTATGCGTAACCGTAATATGATTTGTATAAGTATAATTTCCATTAGCTTCTATACACTTGAGTCTGTAATAATAGAGTTCGGAATTTCTACCGCTTCCAATATCTACTGAGTTATCCTGATAAGAATAGTATGAGTTATTACCTGTGGCTTCTTTAAAGTTCATGTAAATAAAATTGTCCGGTGAGTCTGCGCTTCTTTCGATCTCAAACTTAGCAGTTCCGCCTTCATCTCCTGTCTTCCATTCCACCATAACGCCGCCTGCATTGTCTCTGGCTGTGAAATACTGCAGTGTCACGGCTGCATAAAGCATTCCCGCTGTAAATGTTAGAATCAGTAAAATTTTTATTTGTAACAGTTTTTTCATGATTTTGATAAATATAAACCCAATAATCGGGAATTTCAAGTTTTAATTATTAGGATATTGAAAAAAAATTTAACCCGAATTTTCATTATAAATCCCGTTTTTACCACGAAGGCACAAAGACACAAAGTTTTTAATGATAGACTTATACAGCAGTTGTTTATGTTTTCAACAGGAGAAATAATAATTCCAGCCCTTATTGTCATACCCTCGAAAGCGGGAATCTCCAAATGAAATACTCAGCAAACTCTTTTAGCAATTAGTGACATGAATTTTCACATCCACAGTGATAAAATATGATTTTGCAAAGGAAGGATTTGTGAAAATTAAAATTTATGATCTGACAGGCAGAGAGATCCGGTCACTTGTAAATGAACTCAAGCAGGCCGGTTCGTACAGTACAGTCTTTAATGGAGCAAATCTCTAAAGCGGAATTTATTTTTATAAATTAGAGACCGAAAACTTCAGACAGATAAAGCGTATGGTATTGGTCAAGAAAATTCAGACTTTTAAAAATATTTATCTTTAGCCGGATTGATTTGTTTGATCCGGCTTTTGTTATATCGATAATATTTAAGAATACAAAAATAATATTTAAATTATTTTATGCCATTATAGGTGTCTTTTAAAAAGTAGGCAATTCGTAACCGGACATCAGGAATCGATTTTACTGCTGATTAAAATAGATTTACAAATGTGGAAAAATTCAGCGTTTAAATTATCACTTAATTTTACTAAATTATCTACTTATCAATTTAATTTATTTTCACTGCGAAACTATTTTACATTTCAGATATTCATTCGAAAAATGAAGAAATTGATTTATTTTTTACAAATCAAATAATTTAAAAACTTAAGGAGTTAATTAATTCTAATGAAAAAAATCGGAATATTATTCGGACAGGAAAACACCTTTCCGCAGGCATTTGTAGACAAAGTAAACGAAAAAAATGAGAAAGATATTATTGCAGAGTTTGTAGATGTGGACAAAGTAGTACAGGGTGAATCATGCGGATATGACGTGATCATCGACAGAATTTCACAGGACGTTCCATTCTACAGGGGATTCCTGAAGAATGAAGCTATCACAGGAACAGCAGTATTAAACAACCCCTTTTGGTGGGCAGCCGATGACAAGTTCTTCAACAATGCACTTGCAACAAAAGTAGGCGTACCTGTTCCAAAGACAGTTTTACTTCCGTCAAATCAAAACCCGCCTGACACCACAGGTGAATCATTCAGAAATTTATCATTCCCTCTCGACTGGGAAGGAATTTTCAAATACACAGAATTTCCTGCATACTTCAAGCCATTTTCTGGAGGCGGCTGGAAAAGCGTTTATAAAGTGGAAGACCCGTCCGATTTTTTTGAAAAATATAATGAGACCGAACAGCTGGTAATGATGCTGCAGGAAGAAATTCAGTTTGATCTGTATTTCAGATGCTACTGCTTAGACAGGAAAGACGTTCTGATAATGCCTTATGAGCCGAGAAATCCTCATCATCTCAGATATTCTTCAAATGCCGAGCCTGCTTCAAAAGAGATGCTGGCTTTGATAAAAGATTATGTATTAAGATTAAATAATGCGCTTGGTTATGATTTCAATACAGTAGAATTTGCAGTAAGAGACGGCGTTCCATATGCGATCGATTTCTGTAATCCGGCACCTGACGCTGATATAAATTCCGTCGGTCAGGAAAATTTTGACTGGGTAGTCGAGGCAGCAGCTAACATGGCTATCAGAAGAGCAAAGAATCATAAAGAAGGTATGAACAATTTAACATGGGGAAATTTTGTAAAGCAGTTTTCAAAAGATCTATCATTGTCAAACGGTTCTGCTAAAAAACCTGAAAAAGCTAAACCGGCTTCAAAATCTAAAAAAGCTAAATCCTAATATTTTTATAAAAAAGGAAAAATTATCACAGACGAAAAATATACATTAGGGATAGAAGAGGAATTTCAGATCATTGATCCAATTTCCAGGGAGCTTCAGTCTCATGTCCATTCTATTTTTGAAGAAGGTAAACATCTTTTAAAAGAGAATTTCAAACCTGAGATGCATGCTTCTGTAATTGAGACAGGTACAAATATCTGCAATAACATTCAGGAGGCAAGAGCTGAAGTTACCAATCTGAGAAATTCTCTGGCAATGCTTTCAGACCAGTACGGTCTTAGAATTGCAGCAGCAGGAACGCATCCATTCTCTCACTGGAGGGATCAGAAAATCACAGATCATCCGAGATATAATGAGATAATAAATGAAATGCAGGACGCAGCGAGAGCAAATCTGATCTTTGGAATGCATGTGCATGTAGGCATTGCAAACAGGGAGATCGGAATTCAGATAATGAATGCTGCGAGATATTTTCTACCGCATATATTTGCATTATCGACGAACTCACCTTTCTGGCTCGGTAGAGATACAGGATTTAAATCTTACAGAGTAAAAGTCTTTGATAAATTTCCGAGGACAGGAATTCCTGATTCATTCAGAAGTCTTTCAGAGTATGACAGTTATATCAATCTGCTTATTAAGACAAACTGTATCGACAATGCAAAAAAGGTTTGGTGGGATATCAGGACACATCCTTTTTTCAATACACTTGAAATAAGAATTTGCGATGTACAGCTTAGAGTCGATGAGACTATTGCACTTGCAGCGCTTATTCAGGCAGTGGTAGTAAAGCTTCACAAACTCATTCAGCAGAATCTCGGATTCAGACTTTACACACGTGCTCTCATGATGGAAAATAAATGGAGAGCAGCGAGATACGGCATCAGCGGAAAGCTTATTGATTTTGGCAAGCAGGAAGAAGTGCCATTTATAGAACTTGCAAAAGAGCTTCTGGAATTTATAGATGATGTAGTGGATGAACTTGGCAGCAGGGAAGAGATAAATTACATTTTCAGAATGATGGAAGGCGGCACAGGTGCTGACAGGCAGCTTAAAGTCTTTGAAGAAAGCGGTGGTGATTTTAATAAACTTGTCGATTACATAGTCGATGAAACCAACGCAGGTCTGGATTACAAACCAACTAACATTGTAAGTAAAGAAGACAAACCAACTAATATTGAAATAAAAAAAGAAAAACAAACAAAACCAACTAACATTACCAACACTACTAACAAAAAAGGACCAAAAGTAAAAAACAAAACTTCAGAAACTAAAAAATCAAAATAGAAATGAAAAATTCTTTTATAGCTGATATTGAATTTGACAAAGAACTGTCAGAAGGAGCAAATAATGCTATCAACGTATGTCTGAGGCTGAAGCCTGAAGAAAGGATAACCATTATCACAGATAATGATACACTTGAAGTTGCATGCGCACTTGTTCACGAAATAAAAAAAGTTGGTTCCGAATACAGTCTTTTTGTAATAGAAGATTATACATCAAGACCTTCACCAAATATGCCTCAGCCAATTCTCGATGACCTTGCAAAGTCGCAGGTCAGCATTTTTTGCGCACAGGCACAGACAGGTGAACTCAGCATGAGAATTCAAATGACATCTGTCGTAAATTCTCACAAGATCCGACATGGTCATATGGTAAATATAAATAAGCAAATAATGCTTGAAGCAATGCGTGCAGATTATCTTGCTATTGATGACCTTAGTCAGAAACTGATCACGAGGGCAAGAAAGGCTAGATATATAAAAGCTAAGTCTGACGCAGGTACAGATATAGTTGCTGAATTTTCACACAGTCTGAACTGGCTGAAAACAAGCGGTATTATCTCTGTTGATAAATGGGGAAATCTTCCGGGCGGTGAAATTTTTACTTCACCAAAAAGCGTAGATGGACTTTTTGTAGTGGACGGTGTGGTAGGAGATTATCTCTGCCAGAAATACGGCGATCTGAAAAATAATCCTTTGTATATCGAGATCGAAGATTCAAGGATCATGAATATGACATGTAAAAATACAGCTCTTCTTGATGATATGACAGCTTATACAATGACAGATGAAAACAGCAACAGAGTAGGTGAATTTGCGATCGGCACAAACATCGGCATAAATAAAGTCATAGGTCACATTCTTCAGGATGAAAAACTTCCGAGCATTCATATGGCATTCGGACACCCTTATTCAGAGCATACAGGTGCTGACTGGGTCTCGACTACGCATATTGATTGTGTAGGAATTGACATAAATATCTGGCTCGAAGATGATCAGGTAATGGAGAAAGGGAAATTTCTGATTTAATTTTTACTATTAATAATATTTACTGATATTTTTCATATTGTTAATTATACAAATAAGATTTATTGCCATCATAAATTTTTTCATATTTCAAACATTTCATTTCTATATTAATTGATAAAATCTTACAGAGAAAAATATAATTCTGAATTCAGTAATGAGAATTATAAATCAATGGTCGAAGAACTTGATTCTGCTTTTGGTACAAAAATAGATTTCAAGATCGCAGAAACTCCTATCTTCCTTCCCGATGAATTCAGAGATGAGTTAATTAAAGCTTCAGATGAAATTGTAAGGATGCTTCAGAGTGATGAATTCAAAGAGTATTCCAAGAAGGCACTTCCGGATAATGTAGCAGTTCCTAATGAAGATGAACATCCTTCTTTACTGGCTATTGATTTTGCAGTTTGTAAAGATGAAAATGGTAAACTGATCCCGCAATTGATAGAGCTTCAGGGATTTGCATCGCTTTACTGTTACCAGGAACTTCTCAACAGTGAGATGAGAAAACATTTTAACATTCCGGAAGGGCTGACCAGTCACTTCAGCGGACTTGATCATGACAGTTATATTCAGTTGTTAAAAGAAACTATCATTGGAGATACTGACCCTGAAAATGTGATACTGCTTGAGATCGAACCTGAAAAGCAAAAGACTTATATTGATTTTTTATGTACGGAAAAATTTCTCGGCATAAAAGTAGTTTGTCTTTCAAAAGTAATGAAGGAAGGTAAGCAGCTTTTTTATGATAATAACGGAAAGAAGACACTTATAAAAAAGATCTATAACAGGGTGATCCATGATGAGATCGCCAGACGAAAAGATTTTAAATATAATTTCAGATTCACCGAAGAGCTAGATGTGAAATGGATAGCGCATCCAAACTGGTTCTTCAAAGTCAGTAAATATTCACTACCCTTTCTCAAAAGCAAATATGTCCCCGAGACAAAATTTCTGAGTGACTATTCAGAATTTCCAGCCGACACAGAAAACTATATTCTCAAACCTCTTTACTCTTTTGCAGGCGCAGGAGTTATCTTTGATCTTACAAAAGAAAATCTTGATGCAATCCCTGAAGAAGACAGATCAAATTTCATACTACAAAAAAAAATTAATTACGAACCTTTAATAGAAACTTTTGACGATCCGGCAAAAGCGGAGATCAGACTTCTCTATGTCTGGAATGACAAACCTATTTTAATAAACAATCTCGTCCGCCTCAGCAAAGGTAAGATGATGGGCGTCGACTTCAATAAGGAGAAGACGTGGGTCGGGTCGAGTATTGCGTATTTTAGGAAGTAGTAAATTATTTATTCTAATAATTATAACCAATCAAGTTTAGATTATTTATTACAAGAATTCTATCATCCTGCATTTTACTAAATTAATATACACTTCCATTTGTAAGCTATTTTTAGAATCAAAAACTTATATGAATTTTTATGTTTTTTTAAAATTAAATTTATATAAAATTGTAAATGTCTGAAAAGGAAGAACAGACTTGTAAATTTTACTGAATACAAATCTTAAGTTGATATGTATTGAAAACATACTCCGAAATCCAAAAGCTAATATCTTCTTTTTAAAAAGACATCATATCAGATATCCGTTTAATTGAAAAATGCATCCTGTTAGAAAACATATAAGATTGCGAAATTATGATTATTCATCGGAAGGATATTACTTCATCACAATTTGTACAGATGAAAGAAAATGTTTTTTTGGATATATTGAAAATGGCATAATGATTCTGAATGATATTGGGAAAAACGTAAATGAATATTTATTGGAAATTCCAAATCATTTTAAACATGCCTTACTGGATGAATTTACTATAATGCCAAATCATATCCATTTGATTTTGGGATTGAATTATAATATTCCCTCCGTACGGACACGCCATGGCGTGTCCCAACAAGATGGTATATCCCAACAAGATATCGAATCAAAAGAAGATGACGTACGGACACGCCATGGCGTGTCCCAACAGGATGGCGTATCCCAACAAGATGGCGTATCCCAACAAGATGGTATATCCCAACAAGATATCGAATCAAAAGAAGATGACGTACGGACACGCCATGGCGTGTCCCAACAGGATGGCATATCCCAACAAGAACAGAGCACAAATAAATTTGGTAAATTAAACAAAAATTCTGTTTCAGTGATTATTAATCAATTTAAATCATCGGTAAAACGATGGTGTAATAAAAACGGTCATGAAAATTTCAAGTGGCAGCCGCGGTTTCACGACCATATAATCCGAAATGAAGGTGAACATAAAAGAATAAAACAATATATCATTGACAATCCTTCAAATTGGAAGGAAGATAAACTTTCTGATAAATAAATTAATTATCTAACAAATGAAACTCGTTGGATTACCGCATGGAATAAATCACTCCTTCTTTGTGTATAAAAACACAAACAATTTCCGAATCCGAAAAGTCAGATTAATCTAATTACTCATTTAAAAACCCATTGGCACAACCAACTTAAAATTAAAATTCCTTCCCATATTATAAACTCCTGTCCTGCCAGTGACTTCATTTACATCTCCGTATTTTAATCTGCTGAGATGACTCTGGTATGCTATGTCTGTCAGATTATTTACGCTCATTAATACCGAGAATAAATTATTGTTATTTATGAAAACGTCCGCGCCAAAACTCATATTAAAAAGTGTATAACCCGGAGTTGCAGTCTCAGTCCCGAATGCCGCAAAGAATTTATTCTGCGCAAAATAATTTTCCATACCGATCTGAAAATATGAATTCTGAAAATTGTCTGTGAAATTATTTATGTCAGCACGCAGTACAGTAGTAATTCTTGCCGGCGGTGTCTGAGGCAGATATTTTGTTGAGTCAGGCTGGTTTGTCTGAACAGACTGCACGTAAGAAAATGTATTTTCAAAATGAAGCCAGTCAAATGGATCAGGATGAATATCTAATGAAAATTCTCCACCGAATAAATGAGCATTTCCCGAAGCATATTTGTATGTGCTGTATCCGTCTGTAATCGAATCACTTCCTGATATACTTTGCAGCTTTTCTAAATAAATATAATTGTCGATGACATTATAGAACAGGTCTGCTTCTGCTGCAGCATTCAGTGTGTTAATACCAAATGTATAATCAAGCTGAAGGCTATTCTCGGACTTCAGATCAGGTACACCGATGATATAATTAAATGTACCTTCATGAACTCCGTTTGATGACAGCTCTGCAATATTCGGACCGCGAAAGCCTTTTTGCAGATTTATTTTGGAATAAAAATTTTCATTGAACTGATAAACAGCACCAATACTTCCGGATATTCCACTATAATTATTATTAAAATCTGAAAACAAAGGAATTGAATTCGCATCAACCGGACCGGCAATAACTCCTGCAGAATCAGTATAAAGATCTTTTCCCTGCATAGATCTCAGATCGAACCGCAGTCCACCGCTGATATTTAATTTTGAAAATGATTTATTTATTATTCCAAATAATCCTATATCGGATAAATTATAATCAGGAATAAGATATTCAGTACCTTTATTTTTTGATGTCTGATACATAACATTTGTGCCGAAAGAAAAATTGTATTTATTTACTTCAGGTAAATTATATCTCGCTTCGAGGTTATAAGAATTTAATAAAAAGTAAAGACCATATTGATTCTGTTCAAATACATCTCCAAATTCCTGACGCTGATTTTGTTGCCATCCTAAAACTGTACTCAAGCTTGCATTACCGAGAATAAAATTATTGTTGAGCGTGACTTCATAATGATAAGTTTTTTGAAACGGAGTATTCAGATCATATGAAGTAAGCTCTTCATTATTTACAACTTCAGTACCTTCGGTTGTATCATTTTCGGCAACGGATTTTACAAACATCCCTGTCACACTGTCTCTGTCTCCTTCTACAATACCAGGAGTCAGACTATAAGTACTGAAATACAAATATGAATATCCCCATGATTTATTAAGACCAAGCATTCCACTCAGACCGTTTTCTTTAAAACCCGAATTGAAAACATATCCGTCATATTTATTCTGATATGCACGGGCGAGTTTATTGCTGTATCGGATATCCCAGATGAACCCTTTTTTATTTCCAGCTATATTCCCGGTAATTCCAAACAGTCCGTTATTTGTCTGATAGTTTGAAAGGAGACTTCCTGAAATTTCACCTTCGGGTAATGCTGGAGCTGAGATTAAATTTATAACACCTGCCATTGCATCAGATCCGAATGACAGACTAGCCGGTCCTTTGAGAATTTCTACACTGTTGACAGAATACTCATCGATCTCCACTCCATGTTCATCGCCCCACTGCTGCTCTTCCTGCCGGATTCCGTTCTTTACAACCAATACCCTGTTAAATCCTAATCCGCGGATGACAGGTTTGGAAATTCCTGAACCGGTTGTGATCTGTGAAATTCCCGGATTAATACTCAACGCATCTATAATATTTGTTGCTGATGACTGTATTAACTGAGCTGGTGAAACAGTAATTACCGGTGTAGGGATTTTTAAAAGTTCGGAAGCTTTTGATAATCCTGTTACAATTATTTCATTAATTTCTACTGCGGATTCTTCCATCTCAAAATTCTTTACTGAAACCACCGATAGATCGATCTCTTCCGAAATTAGTTTATAACCGATCATGCTTACCCGGATAAGTACTTTTGACTGCGGTAATTCATTGATCTTATATATTCCGTCTGATCCTGAAAATGTACCTGTTCTGAGATCAGGAAAATTTATTGAAACACCGGGCATAGGTTCTCCCGTTTTTTTATCTGATATTTTTCCTGATAAGCCTGTGTTTGGAATTTTTGGAGTGAATGTATTTTTTTCCGCTGAAGAGAATTTCGGAAACATTGCAAACAATTCAAAAACTACAAATAACAATATTATTTGATTTGTCATTTTTACAATTTAAATTTGATTTAAATGAAGATGAACTATTGATGTTTATTCAACTGAATAAATTCAACAGTACTAAAGTGTAGCCGGTATTTTGTGATCAGGAAAAAAGGGGAGGAGCTCTTAAGGAAAAATTGTAATTTTGGAAATGTTCAGATAAGAATTGGCAGACATGAACAGTAACCGGTTTATAATTTAAGTCTTTGTTAAAAAGAATTTTTATAAAATAAATCTCAGCTGAAGACTTTGAAAATTCACAGATCTTGCATTCATGTTCAGTAGGATCAAAGTGAACTGTATTATTGTCGTAGCAGTGAGTTTCATCGCGGTGTTCAAGGGTGTGTGCTGACTCAGCGGCAAATGGAAAGACGAAGATCAGCAATAAAATTAGAGCAAAATATTTTTTAAAGCTCGAGTTGATAGAGGTGATTTTTATTTTAAAAAAGCAGTAAACATTTTTAAAAAAATTACTTTAAAAGTAACCTGTATAAAATAGATAATATAATTTTCAGATTCAATTTTTTACTTATTCTTTTATTAAAAAAGGGATATTAAATTAAGTCCGAACAGAATGCCAGGAGTTATTGCACTTTTTATTTAATGTGTCGGGGATAATTTGATTTTGATAAGAAGTTGAAATTATAATATTTTAATTATTAAAAATATCAGTTTCTCTCAAAGATACAATCACAATATTGTATTAAAAAATTAAATTTATGAACGGAGTTATTCATCACATAGAAATTTATGTTTCAGATCTTAATAAGTCAACGGCTTTCTGGCAATGGCTTCTTACTGAAAAGTTTTCTTACAAAGTATTTCAAAAATGG
>Ga0073905_10000181_pt1 | contig 27060 bp, 30 predicted proteins | sample KloWWTupernatant_FD_65482 | JGI IMG/M metagenome (GOLD analysis project Ga0073905, IMG submission 65482) | Active sludge microbial communities from Klosterneuburg, Austria, studying microevolution and ecology of nitrifiers - Klosterneuburg... | ecosystem: Engineered > WWTP > Aerobic digester >... | reverse complement strand
CGGTCGCCGACAACAGCCCAGCGACCCATGCGGCCTTCGATCCGGCGGCAGCGATCCCGTCAGCGCGACGTGCGACCGCAGCGGCGATCTTCTCGGCCTCGGTCATGTCGCCACCAGCTTCGCCACGACAGCCCACTGCGAGCCGAAGCGGTGCAGGCCGACCTTGTCGTTGACCGAGAACGTCATCCCCGAGTCTTTCAACGCGACAGGAGTGTCAGTGGATACGTCGCCGTTGAGGCGGACCAGGAGAGGGGCCACCTGTGACACCAGGCCCCATGCGCTGTCGGACATCAGATCGACTCCAGCTTCATCGACATCAACGCGCCACCCAGGTCGAGGCGCCACTCAGCCACAGCCCACTTGCCGCTCACCCCGAGTTGCGCGTCCACGTATGTCACCACGTCATCATGCCAGTGCTCGGGGTTGGTCTGCACGGATATGGCAATCGACGCCGCGCCGCGGATGTCGGCGGCGACGATCGCGTTGCCTTGCGCGATCAGCGCCGCCTGTGAGGTGGCTTGGAGGCGTTCGATCTTGTTGATCGTGCGACCACGCCCAGCCTGAGAGGTTGGGCCGGTCGAGGTGTTCGACACCGTGTAGATGCCGGACCCTTCCGCGCCCACCGACTCGCCCGCATCATCACGGATGAACACCCACCGGTTCGGGGTGTTGAAGAAGTCGGCCTCCACGGAGCGGTCCATCCCGACAGTGGTTGTGAACTCGTCATCCGCGTCGTACGCCCACATCGCCGACTTCGATGCCATCACCACGATTGGGTCGGATCGGAACCTGCCCTCACGGTCACACCACAGCGGCCCGTAGCCGATCGCAGCCAGCAACTCGTTGATGATCAGCAACGTCGTGTTGTCCTGGTCGATCGGCCACGTCTTCGCCGCCGGCAACGTCAGAGCGATCCCGGCCTGGCTGATCGCGTTGGTCTCCCCGGCAGCGGTCAGCAAGGCGGCGATCAGCGTCAACGGGACCGAGCCCGCGGCAGCCGAGTAGGTGGAGCCGTACGGCGAGTCGAGCACCGTCAACAGGTCGTACCCTTGCACCCGCCACAAGGCAGGCGTCTCGCCAGCCTCGCGGGTCGGGGTGACCATCGCGTACACGCCCATGTTCCAGCGGGTGGTGGTCTCCCCGTCGGCGGAGATCTCCACCCACGGCCGCACCCGGTCCTTCCCCCAGTTCAGCTCGCGCTGCAACGACAGGTCGCAGGTGCCGTGGATCTTGTTCGACAGGTTGCGCGTGATCGTCGACGAGTCGGGCTTCAGGTCGGCGGAGATGTCTTCCACGAACACGTTCGTCGACGTCAACAAGTCGACCCCGGCCGAGACCTCGGTGACCGGCGCAGAGATCAAACTGACGACGGTCATACGATCTCGCTCACCGTCACCTCGGACACCGACAGCGTGCAGATCACGTTGTAGTTCCGCCCCGTCGGCTCAGGCACATCGACCACCTGGTAGGTACCCCACAAGCGATGACCGCGAGGAGACCGGACCAACACCTGCCGGTTGATCTTCTCCTCCAGCCACGACACCTGGTCGCGGTCGGTGATGATCACCGAGACGCTCGCCACTCGCGTCGTGCCAGGGCGCGTCACGGCCACCGTGCGGCCGGCGGCCAGCCGGCGGGTCTCGCCGACGCCCGAGCGCGGCGACGTCCACCCGTTCGCTGGCAGGTTCAGCTCCAGGCTGTCGGTCAGGTCGGACGCCAGATGGAACCACACCCTGGTGAAATCGGTTTCAGCCATCGTCACCTACCGCCCGCTCGTAGCGCCTGCAGCATGACCTTAGCCAACGGCGGGGCAACAGCGTTGATGAACTCCTGAGGGGACAGACCGGCCCCGAAGTTGGAGACACCGCCCGACGGTGGCTGGAACGCCGCAGCAGCAGCAGCAGCAGCCGCAGCCTCGGCGTCAGCCGACGGGGTGAACGCCCCACCAGCCCCGCCCGTGCTCGGGGCCGGCGGATGGTAGACGGGGATCGCCGCCGGAGGCAGAGCCGCGACGGCAGCAGCGGCAGCAGCAGCGTTCGGGTTGGGTGCGGTCGCAGCAGCAGCGGCGGCGGCGGCGTTCTGGACGAAGTCGCCGATCGCCCCAGGAGACAGACCCAGTGAGGCTGCCACCCCGGCGACCGCTGCCGAGTCGAACCCAAGTCCGGCAGCCTTCGCTGCGAGGTCATCGGTGGCTTTCTGGATAGCTGCGGCCACCGACGCAGCGTCAGCTCCACCGGCGAGCATAGCCTCGCCCATCTTGGCGATCGCATCGAACCCTCCAGTGATCGACTGCAGGTTCCCTGCCCCGAGCACGGTGGTCGGATCGAAACCGAACACCTGACCGGCGACGATTTCGTCCCAAATCACCTTCTGCGACGCGGTCAGCTTCGTCGGGTCCATCGCGCCGATCTGGAACACCGTGTTGATCTGCGTCTCCCAGTCCGTCAAGAACTGCTGACCGGCGTTCGTCACCCCGGAGATTGCCGTGTTCAGCGCACCGCCCAACCCCGGGCCGACAGCCCCCGAACCGAAACTCTGATTGAACAGGTCGATCTGTGCCACCTGTGCTGCGATCGTTGCCAGGTCAGCGGCGGCCTTCGCTGCAGCTTCAACGAACGCGCCGAGCGCCTCACCAGACAGGCCGAGCGAGGCCGCCATGTCCTCCACGCCCTGCTGATCGAACCCCAGCGACGTTGCGAGCTGAACGAGGACCGCCACCTGCTTCTGTAGCTCGGTGGACACGGTGGCCGCATCGACGCCCTGGGCGAGCATCACCCGGCCGAAGTCGGCGATCGTGTCGAACGCGCCGGTCAACTGCTGGATGTTCTGCACCCCGAGGGCGTCGTTGATGTTCAGCGACGTCGACGACCCCTCGCCGGACAGCGACTCGCGAAGCTGATCGAGCGCGGTGGTGATCGCACCACGCGCATCCAACAATGACGCTCCGGTGTTCACCTCGGCGCCGGAGCCGACCATGCCGTCGAAGATGGCAGAGCCGACCCCGCGCAGAGCGTCAGCCGCCCCCGAGCCCGCAGCACGGCCTGCCTCGACGACTCGATTGACGAGGCGGGTGACAGCATCGGAGACGTCGGAGGTGCTGTTGGTGATGCCCTCAGCGAGACCTTCGCCGATGAACCGGCCCATGCGATGGAACACCCGCGACGGGGACTCGATCTCCAGGTTGCGGTTCGCCGCTGCAGCCGCCTTGCGCGCCATCGCCGCGGCTGCGGAGGCGACCGCGGCGACCTTCGAGGCGATGCCGCCGATGAACCCGTCACCGATCGCCTCACCGCCCTTCTTGCCTGCCGCGGTGATGACCGGGATGTCGAACACGGGGACCAACCCGTCGACGGTTCGGCTCTGGAACTCGGTCGTCACCACATGCCCAAGGGCGGCCCCCGCTGCGGCGGCGGCCTGCTCGTCGAACGTGGCCTTCGCTATCGCCGGATGAGCCTTCACATAGGCGTTCACTTCATCCATCGTCAGACCGGCGGCGACCACCGCTGACGCCGTGTCTGAAGTGAACTTCACGTCAGGGAAGTTCTCGTTCAGATACTCCTGCATCGACGTCGCAGCGTCGGACGCTGCCTGGGCGGCGTTCGCCAGGTCGAACGTGGGGATGAGGTCGGGGAAGTTCGAGTTGAGGTCTGCGGCGATCAAGAACTTCAAGGCCGGATCGGTGATGCCGTTCAGGTAGGCGTCGATGATGGGCTGGACGTACGACCGGGCGGACGCGTCATCGAAGACGACGTCCTTTCCTGCCGACGCAATGGCCTCCCCGATGACGCGCGACAGATCGTCACGGTTGATGATGTTCTCGGCCGCTATCAGGGAGGCCCCAGCCCCCGACGACGCCGACGTTTGGGCCGCACTACCCAGGCCCGATGCCTGGACGATCGCCTGCGCTTGGGACAGTTCGGCCGTGGTGGTGCGGGGATTGAACACCTTGTTGATCGCGGCATAGGCAACCTCGGCCAGAGCCGTCGTCGAGCGCACCCTGGCGTCGATGTCAAGGAACGCAGCCTTCACGGGCGCGGCGTCTGGACCGTCAGCGAACACCTTGGAGGCGTAGTTGAGGCCGTCGAGTCCCTTCTTCGTGATCTCCACAGCAGAGGTCAGATCGCCCGCCGTGTTGATGATGTCCTCAAGGAACGACTTGTTGTCGTTGACGGCGCGCAATGTGGCCTTCGAGATGTCAGCCGCAAGATCCTGAAGGTCGTCGAAGCTACTGCCACCACCAGGAGCCAGCAGGTCGGCGAGCGCCTTGCGCACGTCCTCGGAGTCTTTGCCGAACCGGGTGCTGAACTCGTTGGAGCTGGAGGCCGCCTTCAGGAACGTCGACGTCATCTTCTCGTTCAGAAGGTCGAGACCTCCCCCCGAGCGAAGGATGGGCTCGATGTCCGTCCGGTATGAGAGTCCGAACTGAGCGAACGCCTTCACCCCGTCACCGCCCAAGGCGTCTTGGAACGTGGCCTTCGTTGAGTCGAAAGCGGAGATGTCGCTGAGCCCGACAAGACCCTTCTCCAGTTTCGCCAGACTGAGAACCCCTTCGTCGACAGCCTTGGACAGTTCGTCCCGCAGCGAAGCCGTGACCCCCTTCACCTTCTCACGGAACTCTTTGGCCGCCTTCCCGGCCTTTCCGAAGGCCGTGCCGACCAGTGATGCTCCAGCAGCCAGGGCGCCGATGGCGACATTGCCGGTCACGGCCCCCGCCGTGACGCCCGCCAGGAGGGCGCTCGTGATACCCGAGCCACCCGCGGCCCCCTCCGCCTTGCCGGCCATGAACCCACCGACGACAGCCAGAACCTTCGTAGCCGCGCTCTGGATACCCCTCGCGAATGCTTCCCCAGTTGAGATTCCTTGCGAATGGGCGAAGGTCTCGAATGCGGTGAATGCCCCCTTGAGGCCATTAGTGAGCAAGCCCTTCGCCGTTGTCAGTGACGCGCCGAAAGCCCCGGCGAACGCTTTCGCCCCGCCGGTTCCGGCCCCCGTGTAGGCGTCAGTGGCTTTCAAGGCCGCCACATACCCCCGGATCGGGGCAGCGAGCGCAGGACCGATCGCCTTCAACGTCTGCCCGAGGCCGGAGAACACGCCCTTTACAGCGATGCCGGCCTGCTGCATGGTGTCGCGCCAGCGCAGCGCCTTCATCTGCGTCTCGGTGACCCCTTCGCCGAGACGCTTCAACTGCGCCCGCGCTTCGTCCATCGTGCGCGGCGAGATGATCGAGGTGTCGCCTCCGAGGATGCGGGTCTGGTTGATGAGGTTCTGCTGCTCTTTGCGGAACGCCCGGTTGGCCGCAAGGGCGTTCGAGGTGATCGCCCCGCTCAGGCCGCCGAACAGTGCTGCCGCCCCACCCCGAGCGCCCGTCATTGCCGTCTTCAACCCGGCAGTGAACCCGGTCCCAGCCTCGGAGCCCATGCCCCTGAACAGGCTGAACAGCCGCGACGCGAGAGGGGCGAGCGCGAGAGCGCCGACAAGGATCAGCGGGTTCGACCACAGCGCCTTCAGTCCAGCGACCAGCCCGTCGCGCAGCATCCCCACCAGCTCGGGCAGGTTGCTCGCGATGCCGCGTGCGAGACCTTCGACGAAGCGGAAGCCGATGATCACCGCCGCTGCAGCGATCGCGGCGACAGCCTTCAAGAACGCTGGAGACGACACGATAGTGCCGATGATCCGGCCGATCTCCTCGACCAGCCCGAGGAACGCCGATGCGTACTTCTTCAGGTTCGGGCCGGAGAACAGATCCTTGAAGAACGTGAGAATCTTCTGGCCGACCGGGTACAACGCCTGACCGACCGCGTACGCGATCCCGGCGATCGTCGTGCCGATGCCCGACAGGGCTGAGACCGCCCCGCCCTTCAGGCCGGCGAAGTCGCCACCGAACGCACCGCCGATCGCCTTGCCCAGTTCCTTGAAGCCGTCGATCGCGGGCTGGATGAACGGGCGGATGGTTGTCGCCAGGCGGTCGACGAAACTGATCGCCGCGCTGGCGGCCCGGCCGATGATCTCGATCCCGGCCGAGACGGCGGGGACGACGTTCTTGCCGATGAAGATCGCGACGGTGGCGAGAGCGGGGATCAGCTTCTCGGTGATGAACGTCGTCGCGGTGAACAGCGCCCGCTTGATCGTGTCGGCCAGGTTGCGGAAGGTGTGGCTCGCTGGCCGCGCCTCACGTTCCAGCCGGTCGGCGGTGCCCGTGATGGCTTCCCGAGTGGTCGAGAACGCGCCCCTGACCGTGTTGATCGCGTCGGTGAAAGCGGTCCAGATCCGCTGACCTTGGGTGCTGATGTAGCGGCCGAGGCCAGTGAGGGCCTCATGGAAGTCGCTGGAATACTTGGACAGCAACGCTATCCCAGCACCCAGCAGGGCCGCAACGGCCAGGACGGCACCGAGTGGCGACGTCAGCAGGGTCAACGACGTCCCGAGCAGCTTGATCACCTCGACGGCGCCCTTAGCCGCGACGATTGCCGCTAGCCCGGCAGCAGCACCGAGCAGCCCTGTGCGCAGCACGGCGAAGGCCCCTTCACCGAAGAACACGGCGTTCGCCGCGCTGGCGATGGCGATGGTGAACGTCGCGAGGGCCGGGTTGATCTGCTCGTAGAAGACGATCTGGAGCGTCTGCAGCACCGACCCCAACGCGTCGAGCGCCCCTTTGAAGCCGGTGTTCTGCGCGGCGGCGATCTTCGTGGCGAGCCCCTGCTCGCGCAGCGCCGTCGTCACCTTTGAGTATTCCTCCGTCGAGATGCCGAGGAGGGCGTTGGCGACGCGGATGGCGTCGGAGCCGAAGATCGTTTGCAGCGTCGTGTTCCGCTGCTGATCGGTGTATCCGACGAGCCCCTTGCGGAGAATGTCGAGGGTCTTCTCCAATGGTCGGGCGTTCCCCGCCGCGTCGTAGAAGGCGGTCCCGGTTTCCCCGGCGCGCTCAGTCAGCGCAAGCAGGGCGTTCGAGGTGGCGTCGACGTTGCGGTTCGCCTGGAGGAAGAACTGCTTGAGTGACGTACCAGCATCGGAGCCAACAACGCCGGAGCGGGCAATCACCGCTAGGGCGGTGTCGAACTGGAGCAGCGCCTCGGTCGCCCCTACCGCGGGCACCTGGAACTGGGCGAAGACGGCACCGGCCTGCTTGAAGGCGTCAGCGAAGTCACCGAAGCTGACGCCGGCTGCGTTCTTCAGGGCGGCGGTGACCTGATCGGCGACTGCGGTGGCCTGGTTGGCGGCGATGCCGAACACATTGACGGCCGACCCGACGATCTGTGCGGCTTCCTCCGCCCCGACCCCGGCAGCACGAGCGAGCTGCAGTGTACCCTTCGAGGCGTCCTGGGCGGCGATGACCGCGCCGGCACCGAGAGCCGCGAACTGCTTCGACAGCAGGCCGATCGCCTGCGCCGCGTCGAGGGCCGAAACGCCGGGGAGAGTGATGTCGTTGCCGAGCTGAATCGACTTGCGGCGCACATCCGCCATCGACTCGCCGGTGAGATCGAGTTGCGCCTGGAGGACGGCAAGACCGCGGGTGAACTCAGCACCGACGGTGAACGTCGATCGCGCCGCCGTGGCGATCGCGGCAGCGCCGAGGAATGCGCCGATGTTGAAGCTGCGGTTGGCTGCCCCCAGCACGCCGGTGCGGGTCTGCGTGTGCAGCCCGGCGATCGTGGCCTGCTGGCGTGCGGCTGAGGCGGAAAGAATCTTCTCCTGGCGGGAGAACGACGACCGCATGTCCTGTTCTCGGCCACGCAAGGAACCGGAGAGCCCCTTGTTGAAGTCCTGGTTGTGCCGGTGGAGGATCGAACCGAGCGCCGTGAAGGAACGGGAAACTGCACTGGTGGTCGTCTTCGCGAAGCCAGAGATCGTCGCCCCGAGCGCCTTCTCCAGCCGGCCGATCGTCTCCAGCACGGAGCGCATGATCTGCACCCGCTGCTTGCCAGCGACCTTCGCCGCGTTGACCTGCAGCTCGCCTTGGGTGCGAGCCGACTGGGCGGTCAGCTTCGTCTCGCGATCCATGATCGCCAGGCGCTCTTGGGCAGCGCGGGAGAACCGTTCTCGGTCGGTGATCTGCCCCTGGCGCTCCTGCGAACGCGCCCGGTCCTGCGTCTTGGACAGCAACCCGACAGCGAGGCCGAGTTCGGTGATCGACTGCGCGAACGACGCCGCCTGACGCTCCCCCTTGGTCATCCCGGCGAAGAAGTCCCTGTTGGTGTTGGTGGCCTCGCGGGAAGCCCTCGTGGTCTTCTCTACCGCCTTGGCGGCGGCGCGCATGGACTCTTGGAACGCCTGAGTCTTGAAGCCCTTGAAGCCGTTCTTGATCGCGTCGCCGATGGCCTCAGTGATGGCCGCCTTCATGGCCGTCAGCGCGGCGTCACTCAGCTTGAAGTTGACGTCAAAGCCGTCGGCATTGTCCACGAGCGGGGATGCTACTCGGTGGTGGGACGCTGACGCGGCTTAGCGTTGGCGACCATCGCCTGGAACTTCGCCATCTCCGTCGCCGACACCTTCGCCGACGGGGGCCCAGGAGCCTTGCCCGGCCTGCGCTTCGTGTCGCCCTTCGACTCGTACCGCTTCTTCACCTGATCCACCGTCTCGGTCGAGTAGCCGAACGCGACGTTCATCAGATCCCGGTACTCGAACGGGTTCATCATCCCACCGCTGATGCGGACCTTCAGTGCCCACACGCAATCCAGGTACTCCGACAGCGACAGGTCGCGCAGCCGCAACCCAGACCCTAGGAGGAGCGTGCCACTGATCTCGGCGCGGAGGTCCGCTTGCTCGCCGGCCGCGATGAGACGGACGGCTGTGTCGTAGGGCGCTCCGACGCGACCTCCACCAGCGCGTTGACGATCCTGCCCAGCTTCTCGGCATCCAGGTTCGCTGCGGCGGACATGGCGGTGGCGAACGCGTCGCGCTGGTCGGGGACGACGGTATTGCGCAAGAACTGGGCGACAGCACCAGGTTCACCGGCGCCGATGGCTGACAGGGTGAAGAAGTTGAGACCGCAGATCACATCCCATTCGCGCCCGAACAAGGTGATCGGCTTCGTCAGGACTGGTTCGTCTTCGCCGAGCAGGTCGTCGAGGTTGGTGCGCTTTGGGTTGGCCATGACGGACATGTTAGGTCGGGCGGACACCCAACGCAAGGATCACAGTCGGGCACCACTCAACGCTGCCTCGACCGCGGCCTTCAACGCTCGTTCCATCATCGAGTGCGGCAGGTTGCCAGGGTGGTCCACCTTCTTCGGTCGCGCCAACACGCCAGCGTTGCCGTACGCCTGACGGATCTGTGATGTGCCACGAGCGCTGGAGAACTTGGTGTCCCCCAACTGGCCGACGAACGTCGACGCGCCAGCCCCTTTCCCGCTCTTGGCGTTGAACCCTGGGAACACCAGGGTTGGGCCGTTGATCGCGCTGATCGGGTGCGGGTCGGCGCCGGATTCCATCGCGTTCACCTTCACCGGGCTCGCCAACGAGAACAACCGGATCGACACCGGGAACGTCGACCCGTTCCAGATCACCTCATGGCGGAACGACCCAAGGAGATGCCGTCCCCCGCGCCGGCGATTGGCGGGGCGGTCGTTGACCAGTTCGGCCGCCACGATCGCATCGCAGCGTCGGACGGCATCGAGCCCGACCTGGTCGAGCCTGGCCGCCAGCTTGCGTGCCACCTGACGGCTGACCGCGGCGGCGAACGCTGAGGAACCGGCGAGGGTCTGCGACACCCGCACACGTTCCAGCGCGGCAGTCACGTCAGTTCATGTCCACGGTGACGGAGATGCTCGAACCAACCGTGCCGGCCGACGGGGGAATGAACACGATCCCCGCCACCGACGCCTGCGCGATCCGCACACCTGGAGGGCCCATCGTGTTCTTGGCGGCCATGAACAGCAGGCGCCGGTACATCGCCTCGGCGCGTGCGAACACGTGCACCACCGCACGCTGCTGCTCCATCGGAGCGGGGGGGATGAACGTCCCACCCTCACCCCGAGCGACCGGCCAGCCCGACTCGATCAGCCTCACCAGGTACACCGCTCGTGTTGCGACGGTCATCCCTGAACGGGTACCCGACATCGGCCCCACCGAAGTCGCGGTCACTGTCACCGCGTCGACCACAGCGTCACCTTCACCGACGGTGACGTAGGCAACGAGCGGCTGGCAGCCGTCCACCATGCACGCCGTCAACGCGTCGAGCATCTGCGTCAGGATGTGGTAGCCGACGTCGAAGATGCTGTTGCAGCACGCCTCGGACGGGGAGGTGCAGTCGGGTGCGGGAAGAACCATGTCGCCAACGTACCACCCGTGTCAGACTGCACCGATGAGCCACGCGAGCGATCGGTGCAACGTCACCCGCAAGCGTCGGTTCCGCGACCACTTCGAGGCGATCAAGGCGTTGCGTCGGCTGCAGGCCCGCTCGACCCGCGACACCGTCCCGCAACGCGTGTACGAGTGCGACGCGTGCGAAGGCTGGCACCTCACCTCGCAGAAGGTGTGGGGGGAGAACGTCAAAGACCCCACCCGAAGGTGAGGTCTTTGATCCCTGTCGGGGGCTTGAATCAGGAGCCGGTGGGCAGGTCGAACCTTGGCCGCTCGTGCCACTTCCGGTACAGTGTGACCTACCGTCAGGAGCCAGTTGGCAAATCGACGTAGCCGACGGTGACCGCTGCGAGGATGGCGTCGTACTCGGCCTGCGTGTAGCCGACCCGGACGTGCGAGCTGTTCGGGGTGTAGCCGGCACCGGGGTAGTCGTTCCACGGGCCGTTGAACAGGTTCGGGTTGTTGGTGCCGGTGCCCGAGAACGCGACGTTGATCACCTGGTCGGCGTAGGTGGCCGAACCGGCACGCAGCTTCGTCTTGCCGAAGATGTGACCGATCGCCACCGGGGTGCCACCGTCGGAAGCGACACACGAACCGGCGCCCTCTTCGATGGCGGTCGTGATGACCTCCAGGTATGCACCGTTGCGGGGTGCGGCGTTGTAGAGCGGGTCGTAGTAGCCGATGACCTCGCCTGCGAAGTCGCCGCCGACCTTGCCGAGAATGACGGAGCCGCCGAACAGGAGCGCCATCAGCTCGAAGTCGGAGAAGCCGAACTCGCCCGAGATGTTCTGGCGCAAGATCTTGTCGTCGCGCTCTGCGGTGTAGAGCGTCGAGCCGCAAGCGTTCTTCGGCTCGTACTTCGTGCCCTCTTCGATCTGCGGATCGACCGTCATGGTGACGAGGCCAGCGGTCACGATGCCGCCGTTCACGCCACCAGTGGGTGCGCAGTTCGAGTTGAGACGGGCCGCCCGCACGACGCAGGCCCCCAGTTCGCCGATGTTCGCGGCGCCAGCAATGTTGGTGGACATGGTCCGATCCTTTCGTACAGGAAGATCGCGCACAGCATTCCAGCCGGGCTATCCCCCTGTCTACGTGTCCGAACCGCCCGAACGCCGCAGCCACCCGCGAAGCTGGGCTTCGGTGACGTTGGCGTGAATGAAATGGTGGCACGACGAGCACACGTGGAGCCCGTTGTCGGCTTCCCCGGTGCCGCCTTGGCTGCGGCGCAAGATGTAATGGATGTGATGCGCTCTGCCCGTACAGCCAGCGACCCCCGCCTCGCACTGTCCCAGCGATCGACGTTCGATGATGCCTCGCACCGAAGGATGGAAGTCGGAACCCGATGACCGGGCGGCGGTCTTCGACTGCTTCGGTCGGCGGCGGACGAACGGGGTCCGCTTCAGTGGGGTGCGGCGCTCCATCAGCTACCGCTGGGCCCTTCGACCTCGACGAGCACCCACCCGTTCTCCAGCTCAGGCGCCCACACCCCGACAGCCATCCCGCCGAGCGGGGCGTACACCCCGAGGAACTTGGTGAGCATCGGCAGCCCACGCGACGCGACATCCCCCGCTGCAGCGGCGAGCTGCACCGAGGCGCCTTGCACGTTGCCGGAGGTGACACCACGCAAGTACCCGCGCCCACGGCCGTAGTCGTCGATCAGGGCGAGCGCCACCTCGACGGTGGAGGAGACGGCCAGCCAGTCGGGCATCCAGCCGAAGGCGAAGGTGATCGAGAACGTGCCGTCTTCGGTGTCGGCCAGCTTCAGGTCGTTGGTGGTGGGCCAGAACGTCTTGTCCTTGCGGAACAGCACCGTGTTGTCGATCAGGCCGTAGTCGGCCAGGTTGAGGCCGACGCCGTTGATCTTGACGAGGTCGACGGAGATCAGGTTGTCGACGAGCGGGATGCAGTCCACCCCGTACTGGTCGAACCAGGCGTCGCGACCTTCGGAGCAGCCGGCACGGCGCAGCGGGCGCATCGTCTTCACGCACCGGCCGGTCACCTTGCCGCCCGACATGATGTAGACCATGTCCGATGCGGCGTCGAGGGCGTCGAGGATCAGGTCGGTGTCGTCGGCCGACACCTTGCACTCTTCGCGGGCGAGCACAGCGTCGACGTCGGCGAACGGCTCACAGGCGAGGAAGGTCATGGCGGGGATGCTACCGCGAGTCGAGGAGCTGAGTAATCCATGCTGCCGCCCGCGGGGCCGCGCCACCGTCAGTGAACGCGTACGCCTCGGCGACAGCAGCGTTGCGGAGCGCCCGTGCAGGGTCTTTGGTGAGATGCGACAGCAGGTCGAGTTCGAGCAGTTCTTCGGGGGAGTCGACCTGAATGCCGGGAACGTGCGACCAGAAGCGCAGCCCGTGCTCGACGTTGCGCCGATACCAGGGGGCGTTCAGTGCGATGACCGGGCGGCGCAGGGAGGCGAACTCGTACATCAGTGAGCTGTTGTCCATGATCAGCATCGACGCGAGGGCGAAGACATCGTCGGCCGATTTAGTGAACGGCACGCCGAGATCCGCCCACCGCTGCTGGGCGGCGACATCGCGCGGGTGGGCATGGCCAAGCGGCTCGAACCCCTGATCTCGTATCGAGCGCAGGATCTCCGGCATGGCGTGCCAGTAGTGCCCCCGCGCCGAGCGCATCTCTGGCCCCAGCACGCATTCCCAGTGAAAGCTGATGCCTACGACCGACGCGCTCGACGACATGCTCGACACTGCCGCTTGCCGCTCGGGGTTACGTACGTGTTCTCCTCCGTGAAGTAGTGCCCCTGTCGACACTGGGCTCCCTGCCCCGTCTTGGATGACCGCATCAGATTGACCGCTTGGGTCACGTCCTCCAAGTGAAGTGGGTTCACGCATCTCCGGTGCTCGCACGCCACCCCGCCTTCGCATGTCGCGTCGCTGTTGTGACATGTGTGATCGAGAACCGACGTCGGCCACGTCCCGTGATGGAGAAGCCACGCCACCCGATGGGCCAGTTGCGTCTTCCTGTCGAGACGAAACTGCCCGTAGTTGCTCCATAGTCGAGAGCCCTGCCAGGTCCAGCAGTCGTCCGGCCCACGCTTCTCGGTGAGTCGATCGAACCGCTCCTGCACCGTCAGGTGCATCGTCCCGTGTGAGATCAGCGGGTCCCTGTGCTTCAGCCATCTGGTGTAGTGCTTCGCGCACATGCCCCTCGACTGCACCCGTTGTTGGCATCCCTCCACAGCGCATGTACTCATGCCACAAGTCTATACGCGGGCACCCGACAGCGACCGCCGGCGCGCTCCACCGTGCGGCCACCGTCTCGGATGGGCAGATGTAGCCGATCACGTCACGCGGATGCCGTTCCGCACCACCCGAGTAGCCGGGCAGGGTCGCCATCTTCTCATCGCCGAGGTACGCCTGACCGCAGCCGTGCTCGACGTAGATCATCTTCGCCCGGCCCTTCAACGTCACCACGTCCTGCCATCCGGCCACCATCGCCACATGATCGAACAGTGGCTTGCGAGGAGTTGGGGCGAGAGGGAAGACGTGGCCCTGCAGGCGGGTGGGGAGGCACTCGAAGATCGGCAGCATGTGATCGAGGTAGTGCTGCTCGCTGGCGATGACATCGACCTTCACCGCGACACCACCTCCTGCAGACGGTCCAGGTACCGCTGCCGCCACATCGACCAGCGGGGGACCAACGCCTGGCTGGTGTCCTTCGCCTGGATGAGCGAGTTGCGATCCCATGCGAGTCGGTCCAGATGTTCCGACAGGTCGAGCGGCGCGACTTCGGCGGTGCGGATCGTGCCAGCGGCCAAGCTGAGCGTGGCGGCGCGGCGCACCGGGACGAGCACCGACGCCAGTTCGGCGTTCGGGGAGCAGTCCGGCATCATCACCGCCAGCCCGCACGCCGCCGCCTCCAACGCCGGAAGGCACAGCCCGCCGTAGCGCCGGGGGATCACCAGCACGTCCTGGTTGCGGTACATGTCCCAGTGGTTGTCGAACCCGTCGGGGTGGTACTCGACGGTGAGGTTCCGGTTCGACGGCCCTGCCTGCACCTTGGGCAGTTCGCCGTCGAGGCCGATGATCGTGACGTGCATCTTGCGTCGGACACGACGAAGGGCGCTGACGAGGATCTCGGTCCCGTTGCGATCCGCATACGCCCGCTTGCCGACGACATGCAGCACCCGTAGTGGGACGTCCGAGTCGTCGCGTTCGACCTGCACCCTGTCAGGCATCGGGACCGGCATGTGAACCCCGGTGGGCAGGATGTCGGTGCGCCATTTCGTCGGCCACCACCACTGGTCCGGGTGGGCGAGATGCTCGAACCCTTCCCGGCCGTGACGCACGAACTCGGGGTTGCCTTGGATCACCAGCTTCACCCCCATCTCCCGGCACCACAGCGGCATTCGCCAGTCGTTCGGGGTTTCGACGGTGAACACCACGTCGAGCCCTTCGAGCCAGACGGTGACGAGTTTCTCGTCGAGCTGATGACGGATCGGGTCGTAGGCGGCGTGCGTCGCGCCCGGATACCACTCGGGGGCTTCCTTGCAGTCGGGTCGTGGCATCCGCACCAGTAGCACATCGTCGACGGGCATGTGGTCGTAGAAGTTGCGGGACTGCAGGGCGATCCCACGCGCCACCTCAGATCGGGCGATCAGCCCTAGACGGATCGCCATGACCTAGTAGACCATCTCGAACTTGCTTTCGTCGCCACGCCCGTCGAGGTGAGCGGACCGCTTGATGTTGCCGGTGTCGGGGTGGTAGATCGCGATGCGGTTCTTCGACCACGGGTTCGACTGGCACACCGAGTGCATCTTGTCTTCGATCATCGTGCGCGACTCGCGGGTGAAGTGGGTGCCGAGGGCCGTCAGGTAGTAGTCGCGGCCGGCGAGATGCGGACGCTGGCTAAATTGCCGGGTGCGACGCACGGGGAGGCCAGCGAGATCAATCGTCTGGTGATCGACCATCAGGTACTCGTGAGGTTGCAGGACGTACACCTCGTGATGGAAGCGCAGCACGTCCAGCATCCCCATGTCGATCGTCTCGATCGCTTTCTCCACGTCGATCGGTTCGTCGATGATCAGTGGGGTGTCGTGCTCCAGGAACAGCAGCACCTCGTTGCACCCGAGTTGGGTGAGCGCCTCGAAGGTGAGCATCGCCTGATGCCGCCACTTCTCGGCGACGTAGACGACGATGTTCGACGTGCGATGCTCCACCCACCGGCACAGGTCGTACAGGTACGTCTCGTAGCGTTCGCGCAGGTGCTCCTGTTCGGGGCGGACGCCGTCGCAGGCGATGATGATCTCGATGTCGCCGAAGTGGTGGCGGATCGAGGCGATGGTCTCTTGGATGATGCGCAGCGTCGGATGATGCGGTGACGGGGAGGTGGTGATGATCGCTGTCACCTTCTGCTCAGGCACGTCGACGCCCAGCTTCGCCAGGTCGTGACGCAGGCGCCAGGTCATCTCCCGTTTGCGCTGCTGCCACCATGCCGAGCAGCGCGCCGACATCAGGTGCCGGTAGGGGAGCATGTCTTCGATGATCCCGCCGACGATCTCCCAGTCTTCGATGATCGGGAACGGCACCTCGTCGTAGACGAACTCCCAGTAGTGGTTGATGCCGGTCGGGGTGGCACGGTCGACGAGTGGGACGCAGCCCTGTTCGAGCGCCTCGTACGCACGGAACGTGTCCACCGACCGCGGGCCCGACGGGGCAGGGGCCATCCACGCCCGGTCCATCTTGCCGAGGTACTCGGCGCGCTCGAACCCGCGGGCGAACCCGTCGGTCATCTGCAAGTTGCCGCTGGCGCGACGCATCCGGCGGAGCCCGTCGAAGGCCGCCTTGCGCCGAGGGTTGGTGGCCTGCCCGGAGAAGAAGTAGCTGCTGGTCTTCTCGCCCATCGTGTCGTCGATCAACGGTGCGCCGTTGCCGAAGAAGAACCCGAAGTCGTGCATGTCGGCGTAGTGGTCCGGGTCGGGCATCTGCACCCAAAAGCGGATGTTCGGATGCCGGATGTCCTTCCACGGGAACTTGCCCTCCTCGTCACCGCACAAGATCAGCAGTACCGACGTCCACGCGCTGAGAGTGTCGTTGATGGTGAAGATGTCCTCGGGCGAGCAGTGGTGGCGTGCCGGGATGACGACGATCGCCGGACCATGCTTCGTCCACTCGGCCCCCAAGTGGTGGATCGTGGCGCGGGTGCCGATGCCGACACAGTGAGTGAACTCGATGCCGTGCCCCCATTCGTCACCGTCGAACAGTCGCTCAAGGATGGCGGTGTCCCACGGGCCGCGAGCGTCGATGCCTTCGTGGAGGGACAACCAGATGACGGGGACGGGGCTCATGACGCCCTCCGGTGGATGAACGTGACGAGCAGCTCGCCGGTGGCACTCGCGCCGCAGCCCCAGTGAGACTCGATGCTGAACGTCGGCCAGTGACCTACGGCCTCGTTCCACGACCTGGGCTCCAGCTCGTCGCGCCACGCGCTGGGAAGATGGAAGCAGACGCGCGGCTCGACCTCGAACAACTGCCGCTGCCACGTGGCGGCGATCCACTCGGCGATCTGCTTGGTCGACCAGGCGGCCGGGAAGACGACTTCGGGCACCTGCGGCCTGGTCACGTGTGAGCCTTTCGTTGGCGGGTGAACATCATGTCGACCTGCGGGGCCTGAGCCACAACAGCATGTGCTCGGCCACCGAGAAGACGGCGTCGTCAAAGATGCGGAGAGATCACTGCGACTCTCATGCGTTGTCCACCGCCTCCGTGGTCTCGGGTGGCGTGAAGTCGATGAGCCCACTCTTCGTCATGTGGACGAACATGTCCCAGTCGGCGGCCTTCTCGGCGTTGGCTTCGGGCGTGAACTCCCATGTGCCGTCGTCGGAGACGAAGATGCGAAACAGCGCAGCAACCGAGTCGTCGCTACCGTCAGCGCCAGCAGTGCCGACGCCAAGGGCGAGGCCGAGGGGGTGGAGGATGTCGTGGTTGATCTTCCACAGCAGGCCGCTCGATCGGAAGAACCTACCGTTGAGGAACTGGTCCCCGTTGTCGTCGGGCGTGAAGATGGCCGGGGAGATACTCATAGCGTCCGCTCCAACGGCACGAACAGGTGGTGCTGTTCGTGGTCGGTGCCCAGGTACTCGCGGCCGTACCCCATCTCGGTCATGAAGTCGAACAGCTCTTGCACGTCGGGCCATCCGGCGCGTTCCATCAGGTCGGGGTGCACTGAGATCCACACGAGCGGGCGATGCTTGCGCAGCGTCTTCTCGGCCCCGCGCATGACCGCCATCTCGAAGCCTTCGACGTCGACGGTAATCGCATCGGGCGGGCGCTTGGTGGAGGCGGCGATCTGGTCGATGGTGGTGGTCGGGATCTCAGCGTCGCCGATGTAGCGGTACGCCATCGCCGGGCATTCGTCGGCTTCGGCGAACCCGTCGGAGCATTCGGGCCAAGGTGGAGCGAAGCGAGACGGGGTGGAGGGGCTTGCGCCGCAGAACATCTGGAACGAGGCGATCGGGTCGTCGAACCCGTTGGCTTCCCACGTCTTGCGGATGTTGACCCACATCTCCGGCGATGGTTCGATCAGAACCATGTTGCCATGACCTGTGAACGCCCCGTAAACAGCGCTGAGCCAGCCGTGCTCAGTTCCGACGTCGTACAGGACCATGCCGGGCTTCAGGTGGGCCTGCATGGACGCCAGCCGCTCACGTTCCCAGTGGCTCGGTCCATCCCAGTTGGCAATCGTGTCAGGGACAATGTACGTCCAGTCAGGATTCTCATTGATCTCCCGAGGCTTCATGCGATGTCCTTCCATGACTGACGTGAAACGATGATTGAGACGTTCTGGTTGCTGACGTTGAAGGCGGCCGCGATCGCCATGTTCGACATGCCCTCTGCTGCCATCTTCCGAATCTTCCTGACATCAGCGGCAGTCAGCTTGGCTGTCGGATTCGCCTCGCCGCTTTGACCCTTCGCCGACCGGCCCTTCGCGTGGCGGTCGGCGTTGTTCTCCGCACGCGTTCCGAGGAACAGGTGCTCGACGTTGACGCATGGTGGGTTGTCGCAACGGTGGCAGACGCACATCCCGTCGGGAATCGGCCCATTGGCGAGCATCCACGCTTGACGGTGAGCGCGCTCCATGCGCGAACCCTCGACCTTGAGTTGCCCGTAGCCCTTCTTGTCGCGGTAGCCGGTCCACTCGATGCAGCCGTTGGGCTTGCGCTCCGTGCGGTCGTAGAGCTGCGCGTGGCGGTTCGTCTTGCGATGCCAGCCCATCACGCATCCCAGTCGGCGATCGTGTCGGGGAACAGGAACGTCCACTCCGGGTTGTGATTGACGATGCCGGACTTCATGACGACACCTTCGATGCGAGGTACGCCCGGCGGTTGGCGCGCAGGATCTTCGCCCAGCTCGCCTTGTTCGCCTTGCGACGCAACGGGTGCGACTGACGCGAGTGGCCGTGCCACAGCCGGCGGTCAACAGCGTCGGCATTCGGCAACCACATGCCGGTGACCGGCATGAAGTGATCCTGCCAGTGGGTGCGGCGCATCATCGTCGGCGCCAGCCGAACCGCCACCGGTCGTTGTGCTGCCTCGCGCTGCTCACGGGACGCGCGTCCGGGCTTGAAGCCGAAGTAGAGCTGATGGGCTGTTCCGTACGGGGGGCTGGCCTGTCGGGGCATGGAGGCGCTCATTCCGGCACCTCTGCTGACTGATTGCGGGCGATCGAAGCGATGGCCCACATCACCGTCTGCTCCAGGTTCGTGATCGCCAGCGATCGCTCTCGGCTGGGTGGGCAGTTGGCGAGGATCACCTCGCCAAAGTCGAACGCCTTCAGTCGCATGAACTCCAGGTCGCGCACGACCCGGTCGTTGACGGGTGGGTGGTTGGTCAGGTTGTGCTGGAGTTGTTCCAGGTCGTTCATTTCAGTAGTTCCCTTTCGGTGAGAAGTTCGACGAGTTGCTGAACGCGAACCTCGTAGGTGTGGTGCTGGATGACGTGCTCGCGTCCACGCCGGGCGGTCGCTCGACGCTCGTCGGGAGACCCGAGCGACCATTCGATCAGGTCGCCGAGCGCCTCCCAGTCACCGGCATCCCACACCGCGAGGTGGCCGGTGTCGTAGGTGACTGGCTCGTCATGTTCGAGCAGGTTGAAGTGCTGGCTGAGCCCGGTGACGCGCGGGTGCAACAGGTAGCCCCCGCGGCCGAGTGTTTCGGGGATGCGGTCCGACCAGTAGTAGGCACCCTTCGGGGAGCCCGCAAAGCACGAGTCGCCGATCACGACATCGACCGAGGCGTACAGGTCGCGCAGGGCCGCGCCGCGCACCGCGGGCTGACCTTCCTTCGGCCAGAACGCACAGTCGCGTCGGAAGTTCTTCCGCAGCCACTCGATCAGCTCGAAGCGGTGCTGGTGTTCTTTGTGGTAGTGACCTTGCCAGGAGCCGACGAACGCCAGCTTCGAGCGGAACTCGTCGCGGAACATGCCGGGCTCACATTCGGCGCGTGACACGCCGGGCGGCATCCAGTAGTGGTTGATGCCGAGCGCCTTGAAGCGATCGTCGTTGCCGCCGTCAGCAGTGATGACGAGGTCGCAGGAGAAGAACGGCTCGGTGGCGAGCTGGTACTTGCGATCGAGATCGACCCAGCGGTCGAGGTGAAAGGCGACGGAGGGAATGTGGCGTCGACGTAGCCAGTCGAGCATCCGGTACTGGCGGGCATGAGCGATGGCGTCGCCGTCCTTGGAGCCGAAGACGTGGTTCCAGTCCCAGCCGGTCCGGGTCCACAAGACGAAGTCGACGTCGCCGCACTCCTGCGTGATCGAATCGAACGAGGTCGGGGTGTTCTCCTGCACCCGGATCACCTCGTGGCCGTTGTACTCCAACGCTCGGGCGACATGGGATTCTGTGTTGTGCTCACCATAGTTACCCAGGTAAGCGACCTTCAGGGGGGTGGACATGGGCCACATATTATGGTCGTGGCCGTCGAGAAGCAAGTCTTTGCTCAGGCCCGAGCGTTGACCCTCACCTTGTCGAAGCCACGCGACGGGAACGTCATCACCAGGTTCGCCGGCCAGATCACCGTCCACTCGATGTCGTACAGGCCGACCACCGCCGTGTTCGCCGCCGACCAGGCGTACGACACAGCGCCCGAAGTGTCGGGGGCGAAACCGCACGCCGCAGCGACGAGCACCGGAGTGCGCGGGTTGGTCGCCAACGTCATCGTCAGCCCGACACTGATCGCCGAGGTCAGATCCACCGGCAGCCCGTCGCCGTCGATCAGCACCGTCTCCAACACCGGGCCGGTGTCACCGCGCTTGATCTCGAACTCGTGGGTGGTGGACGGGTTCATGGCTGAACTCATGGGTGAAGGCCCCCTGTGTCACGATGGCCGTCGTAGCCGTCGGTGTGTTGCTCGTCAGCGTAGCCGTCAGTGATCCGTCGGCCCGGATAGCCATCGGTGTGCTGGTCGTCCGCGTAGCCTTCGGTGTAACGCCAGCCGGTGTAGCCGCTGGTGAACAGCATGTCCGACGGGGTTGGGACGGTGCCGGTGAAGATCGACACCAGCGGCATGATGATCGACATCAGCAACGTGTCGACATCGACGGTCGAGCCCGCCGACACCAGCGACGCCGGGTAGGTCACATCCAACAGCAACGTCGAAGGCGACGCGGTGGAACCCGCACTGGCAGCCGGAGCCTGGAGTGCGATCGCCATGGTGAGCGTGGCCGGGGCAACCTGGGCCCCGCCGCCGGCAGCAGGGTCGAGCAGGTTGATCGACATCGCGATCGTTGCGGGGGCGACGGTCGAACCGGCCGACACCGCAGGCGCGGGGAACGACACCGACGCCTGCAACGTCGCAGGGAACGCCGTCGCACCGCCCGCCACCGCCGGAGCCTGCGGGACCAGCGACATCGCTAGTGTCGTCGGGCTCGCGGTCGATGATGAACCACCCGTCGCCGAGGGGGCGACCATTGCCAGTGAGATGAGGATCGTCGTCGGTGCCGGCGAGGCCGAAGCGGCGACGGTGGACGCGGGGAACGAGAACGTCGTCGCCAACGTCGCGGGGGACACACTCGCCCCCGCACCGACCGTGGGGGCGAGCACCGTCAACGCCAAGGCGATCACGGCCGGCGAAGCGAGCGCCCCCGCGCTGGCAGCCGGACCCAGTGGCGTCAACGTCATCCCGAGCACCGCTGGTGCCACGGTCGAGCCCGCGGACGCTGCTGGGACCTGCGGGGTGAGCAGCAGTTGAAGGGTCGAAGGCGCAGGGGACGACCCGACCGACAGGCTGGGGGTAGGCCAGGTGAGCGCCAATGGCAGTACCGCCGGGGCAGCGATTGCACCCGCCCCCGCGGTGGGGTTCTGCGGCGCCAATGTCAGCGGCAGCACCGCCGGGGTAGGGGACGACCCAGCGCTCGGGGCAGGGGCTTGCGGGACGAGCACGAGCTGCACGGTGGCCGGAGATGGTGTCGCCCCGGCGGCTGGTGTCGGCGTCGGGAACGTGAGCGCGAGCGGCAAGGTTGCCGGGGTGGCGCTCGACCCACCGGCAGTGGTCGGAGCCTGCGGTGCGAGCACGAGAGGGATAGTTGCCGGGTCGACGGTGGACCCGGCCGATCCTGCTGGGGCTTGGGGCGCGAGGACGAACAGCGCTGTTGCTGGGGTTGCGGTCGCTCCCGCTGCAGGGGTGGCGGCCGGGAAGGTGAAGGCGAGGCTCAACGTGTCAGGCAACGCAGCCCCACCAGCTCCAGCCTGGGGCGCCTGCAGAGCCAACGCCATCGGCAGCACTGCCGGGGTGGCAGTGGAGCCCGCAGACAGCGACGGGGCCTGCGGTGCGAGCACCATCGCCAACGTGGCCGGGGAAGGGGTCGAACCCGCTGCGGGTGTCGGGTTCTGCAACGCCAAGATCATCGCGATGGTGCTCGGGGTGGACGTTCCGCCAGCCGACGCGACGGCGCTGAGAAGCGCAAGAGTGAGCGGGACTAGTGCCGGGGAGGCGGTGGCGCCGGCCGACGGGGTCGATGCAGGGAACGTGAGCGCGAGCGGCAGGGTCGCTGGGGTGGCGGTGGCGCTCGATCCTGTCTCGATGGCGTCGTACCATGCCGGGTCGAACCATCCCGGTGTGGTGAGCGTCGGGTCGAACCATTGGCGAACATCAAGATCGAACCGCCAGCCGTCGACGATGTTCGGTGGCGCGCCGACCTGCAGTACCGCCAACGACATAGGGATGACGGCCGGCGTCGGAGTTGCAGACACCGTCACTGACGGGGCCTGGGGCGCGAGGATCAGCGCGATCGTTGACGGGGTGGCGGTGGCGTTCACGAGATCGGTGATCGTGAAGTCGTCCCAGTCGGCGTAACGCGACACGCCGTCAGCGCCGTTCCACCGGCCGATCAGGATTTGCCCGGTGGTGAACGATGGTGAGCCGTCGGTGTAGTCGAGCTGCGGGGACGACGTCGGTGATCCACCGTCATCCCAGTACCACATCTGGATGTGACCACCCTCGACACGAAGCCGGAACCAGTGCCGGACGTTGTCGTTCAGCCCGCAAGCGGCGACCGACTGGACCACTGGGGCGTACGAGCCGCCGGAGTCGATCTCCCACAGCCCGATCTTGTCCTGCGTGGTGTCCAACTCGATCGTGTAGCACGCTGACGGCGACCCCGACGTCGCGTTGACCGTGCAGCGGAAGTACCAGTTCAGGTACGTCTCCTGCGTCGTGCTGTCGAGCCCCCAACTGCCCTGGAAGTCGAAGTCGTCGACCGTCCCGCTCGCCAGGTCAACAAGCGCAATCCCCGCCCGGTACGCGCCACCATCGGCAACGAGACGGCCTCGGCCGGACTGAACCGTGGCGGCCGTTGAGGCACCTTCGAGCCGGTCGATCAGGTCTGCCGGCCACGCTGAACCATCAGCACCGGGGAAGGTGGCGGTGAACAGTGTGGTCATGCTTGACGCGCCTTGTTGCGGGCTTCGGCGACGATCTGCGAGATGCGCGACGCCGTACAGCCGAACCGGTCAGCCTGCGTCTGCTGGTCTTCTTCGGCAACGAACTCGGCCCACAATGCAGCCTTCTGACGCGGGGTCAACGAACGCATCGCACGGACCAGTTCGTCGCGGTCGTCGACCTCGGTGCCGTCGGCGACGGTGAGCGCCCTGTCGATCTCCCATTGCCAGGTGATGCCCCGGCGGCGGCCGTCGTCGCGCAGGTGGTTCCGTCCGAACATGCCGACCTGCACGTGGACCACCGGCCGACGCGCTGCTCGACCGGTGTCGCGATGCCAGGTGCAGAGTGCTTCGATGGCGTTGCGCTTGCGGAGCGCGTCGATCACCGCCCCGCGACAGCGCGACGACAGAAAGCCAGCGAGCGAGTCGTTGCGGGTCGAGTCCCATGTTGGGATCAGCGGAAGAAGCGCCACCCACACATCTTGCACCAGATCCTCGTCGATGGCACCGGTGACTCGAACGACGGTGTTGCGGATCATGGCTGCCAGGCGCAGCATCTCCGGGCTGCTGGCGTCCATCGCCGGCTCAGAAAGTGTAGACTATGGCATATCCGGCGCCGCCAACGCCGCCGGCACCGCCGAGACCGGGGTTGCTGCCCACGCCGCCGCCACCACCGCCGCCGCCGCCGACACCACCGGCACCACCGGCACCACCGGCGGTCGACCCGGTGACCGTGGTCCCGCCGCCGCCACCTCCCGCCCCGCCCCTGGTCGAGTCGCACGCCGCTCCTGCCGCGCCTGCGGTGGGTGCCGCGCCATCGGTTCCGACCGCACCGCCACCGGACGCGGAGTAGCCGCCGGACTTTCCGCCGTTGCCACCTGCGACGATCGCCGGGGTTGACGAGTGTGAACCACCCGCGCCACCACCACCGCCGCCACGCAGCGAACCGCCACCGTGCGAGGATGCGACCGGGGTCGCCGCGATGCCAGCACCACCACCGCCACCGTCGATCGCGTTGGCCGTGGTCGACACCAGCGCACTACCGGTGACACCTTGTCCGGCCGCCGCATTCGTGGCCGCGGTCGGGATACCACCCGCACCGCCCGAGGTGGAGCCGACCGACCCGGCGGCGACCGGGCTCGCACCACCACCGCCGCCCGTTGCCGCTGCGCTGATCGCCCCACCGCGACCGCCGCCGCCGCCGTAACCGGACAGCGAGGCACCGAAGGTCGTCGTGCCACCGGTACCGCCGTTGCCGCCAAGCGCACCCGCCGCACCGGGCGCGCCTGCTGCACCTCCGTCACCGATCGTGACCGTCTCGGTAGCGCCCAACTCGGACGCCCGGAACACGCCACGCGCCCACGAACCACCGCCGCCGCCACCGCCGCCCTTGGCAACGGTTGCAGTGGCCAGTGACGCACCGGCACCACCGCCGCCGCCACCACCGATGACTTCGGCGATCACCGTGTTCGGCGTGAATGCGGTCGGCTTCGTCCACGTGCCTGACGAGGTGAACACCTGCACGTCACCATGCCCAGTGTTCGCTCCCTGCATCGGGATGCCGGCCGAGTTGAAACGCGCCCACGGCACCGACGACCCGTCGGCGTGGATGACCATCTCGCCGGCCGCGAGGGTGCAGTGGAACAGCGTGATCGCGGTGGTGCCGTCGTAGTGTTCGACCGTCACCCCAACCTGCGACGAGGCGTGCTCGTTGCGGATCGACAGCAGCTTCACGTTGCGCTCGACACCCGACCCCGGTGACGCAACGACGGTGGTCGTCGTCGCCGTGGAGATCGCAGTGTTGGTGCGCAGTGGGTTGATGGCCGTGTCGTTGTCCACGAACGAGGCGTGGACGTCAACGGTGACGGCAGCGTCGGTGACAACGCGGATGATGTCGGAGGTGGAGGCGAGCAGCAGCATCAGGCGAACCTACGCCACGTGATCGAGATTCCACACGCCGTCTGCAGCCAGTTGCACGAGCAGCAGGCCGCTGGTCGTGGAGACGGCGGTGACGAAGTCGAGAAGATGCAACAGCATGTCGGTGCCGGCCGAGCCGACGAGGAAGTATTCGACGAGCGCCATCGCGTTCGGGATCGTCGAACCCGACCAGGACGGGTCGTCATGGTCGTACTTCATCGACCCGGCCGAGGGGGCGGCGAGCGTGATGTCGGTGGTGGTCAACACCACCCCACCTGTCGAGTAGCCGGTGCCGGACGCCTCGTTGGTGACGTCGTCACGGAAGTCGTGGACGTCGAAGTCCGGGGTGTACGCGTCGAGGACCAGCAGGCCCTTGACGACGGTCTCCGACTCCAACGACGCTGCCGCGGTGTCGATGAACATCTTCTCGTACGTCTTGCTGTATGCGCCTGAAGCGGTGATGCTCATTCGCTCGACTCCTGTTCCTGGGCGGCCGCCCACTCCTGCTCGCGCTGTGCGATGACGTACTGGCGGATCGACCGCCAGTACACCCGATGCTCGTTGAGCGCCGACGACGCGGCAGCAGCAGCTTCCGGGTCGTACTCGGGTGTGCCCAGCAGCGCCTTGTGGGCGATGTGGGCGTCGGACAGTTCGAGGGTCTGCTGGATCAGCAGCAGGTCTTCACGGGCACTCATCGGTGGCCTCCTGGTACGAGCGGGTGGTTGCGCATCGAGATCGGCTTCGGGCGCACGATCGCGTGCTGGGCTTCGTCTTCGATGACCTGTGTCGCCACACCCGAGTCGTCGACGGTGATCAGCACCTTCGCCCCGTTCGGCAGATGCAGGATGCGCTGGCCCGGCGTGTGGACTCGCATCCCTTTGCCACCGGCGTGCACGAACTTCTCGCCGCGCTGGGCGACGAACTTGGTGACCGACGCCTTGATCAGCTCCTCGGTGAAGGTGGTCATCGGGATCAGGCGTTCACGTCGTAGGAGGCGAGGACCGCCGACACTGGGTCCGTGTCGAAGACCAGGATGCCGTAACCGGCCACGAAGGTCGTGTACGTGTTCGTCGGCAGCGACATGGTCTCACTGTCAGCGCCGATGAAGTGCGGGACCGACGACCCGAACCAGATCGGGCCCGAGCAGTAGATCCAGTCCTGGGTGGCCGTGGATGCCGCCTGGCCGGTGGGGGCGGGAGGGTCGACGTAGCCAGCGTCGGAGATGACGATGTTGCCTGCCGGGGTCTCCCAGGCGCCCGATGGCCCCCGGCCAATGCCGTAGGTCAGGATGGCCTGAGCGAGAAGCCCCGGAGGGATGTGGATCAGGCCGACACCGCCGAACAGTCGGCCGGCGATCTCCGATTCGAGGATCGCCAACGCGTCCCACACCGGGGTGGCGGCCGAGCCGAATGCTGCACGCACTGGGGCTGTTGCCTCCGACGAGAGCGAGCGATCCGCCGAACCGGCGCCAGACAGCAGCTCGGAAGCGAAAGCCGCCGAGATCGTCATGTTGTACCGGGCTGTCAGTGTCCCCTGGGCCTCTTCGAGCGCGTACGTGAGGTTCGCCCCTTCGATGGCATCCGAGAGACGGAACGGGGCTTGCGAGAGCCACGCTTCACAGGTGGTGGGGACAACATCGAAGGTGGACAGCACGCAGGTCTCTTCGTTGTCGATGGTGAGGCCGCGATACTGCCACGGCTCCCACGTCACACCCTGCAGCCATCGTTCGGGGCCGGGAGGGACATCCAACGGCGGGATGACGTCAAGCAACCGGAGGGGCTGCGTCCCACCAATGGGGAGGAGGAGGTGCAACTCGCGACCAGTCGTCATGGTGGATGACCCTACTGTTCGGGGTGGGCTTCAAGTCAACCCCCGGCACGCACCTTCGTCTTGCCGAATCGGACGGGGACAGTGGTGACCGAGTACCCCTGCTTGTAGCCGTT
>Ga0073905_10000180_pt1 | contig 27119 bp, 23 predicted proteins | sample KloWWTupernatant_FD_65482 | JGI IMG/M metagenome (GOLD analysis project Ga0073905, IMG submission 65482) | Active sludge microbial communities from Klosterneuburg, Austria, studying microevolution and ecology of nitrifiers - Klosterneuburg... | ecosystem: Engineered > WWTP > Aerobic digester >... | reverse complement strand
CTCGGGTGTGCAGTTGATCGGCTGGCGGACGCTGCGCGACCTCCAGCGAGCCGGCTGACCCCGCTCGGATCGAACCCGGGAACCGAGGCACCTGCGGTCGTCGGGCGACGCGTGACGTCCCAGTTCGCTCGCACCCAGCACATCGCTGGCAGCTCAGGGAGTGTCGACCGGCGGGTCGTCGCCGCATGACGCCCAGAGACCCTTGCCGGCGGCGCGGGCGGCCGAGACGGCGGCGCGGAAGTCGTCGGTGTGGGCGACGTTGGGCGGATACGTCAGGAGGCCGGCGTAGCCGTCGGCGGCAAGAGACAGGTTGATGAACAACCCGTCGCTCGCCCGGTAGAGGTACGCGAGCAGCCGCTCGTAGCGGTCTCGCTCCTCGACGTCGAGCTCCAGGCGGATGCGGGTGCCCTCTGGCAGCAACTCGTGCAGGTGCGCGGATGCCTCCTTGCCGAAGCACTCGACGGGGGACCCCTTCTTGACGCTCTCGGGGGTGTCGATGCCGATCAGTCGGACGCGCTCGCGGGTCCCGTCGACGTCGACGACCACGGTGTCGCCGTCGACCACGCGCTCGACCGTGGCGTTCGCCTCGAGCGCGTCATCTCCACCGTCTGTGGCGTGGTTCGATCGCGTGCAGCCGCCGAGCACGAGGGATGCAACGCACGCGCCGAGGAGGAGACCGGCGATCATCGGTCGCCGTATCCGCTCGTTCCCCGGCGAGCGCGTCGTGTGGCGCGGCGGTGGTGTGCTCACAGCAGGGTGCCGGTCAGGCGGCGTGGTCGGCCCTGCGGGCGGCTTGCTCTGCGACGCTGGCCAGGCGCGCCTGGCGCTCGGCGTCGTCCTGCTCCTTGCGGGCGGCGACCCGGCGGTTGGCATCGGCCAGGGCGGCACGGGCTGCGGCCACCCCCTTGCGGCCGGTGGAGATCGTGCGTCGGTCCAGCCACCCCTGGTGCTCTGCCGAGCGGTGGTGCGAGCCGACCTGACCGGCACTGGAGCCGGCAGGCGGGACCGCCGCGGGGTCCGAGGTCGCCGCCGGGGGCGGGACGCGCCGGAGGGTCGGTGCGCGTCGGACGACCCGGTCGTCGACGGCATCTGCATCTTCGCCCTGGCGCGGCGAGTGGGCCGGAACCGAGATGAGGGTGAGCTGCGTCGTCATGGGCCCCAGTATGGGGAGGCGGTGTGACACTCAGCCACGGGCACCGCGACCCGCTGAGCGATCTGGCAGCTCAGTGCGAGAAGGACGAGCCCTCTTCCTGGTTCATCGGCACCGACACCGGGTGGCGCTCGAGGAACGCCACCGCCTCGCGCATGTCGGCCAGGAGCGAGTCGATCTCGTCGGCCGAGATCTCGATCCGGATCAGTGCGCGCTGCACGACCTGCTCGGCGAGCTCGCCGGTGAGCGGATAGGCCGGCACCTGCCAGCCCCGCGTGCGGAGGCGGTCGGCCAGCTCGTACAACGTCCACGTCACATCGGCGTCGTCGGCCAGCTTCCACGTGACCGCGGGGATGCCGGTCGCCGGGTCGCCGTCGTAGAGCAGCTCCAGCGGGCCCACCGACGGCAGCTGCTCGGCCAGGTGCCTGGCCGTGGCGTACGAGCTCCCGTGCGCCGCCGCGTAGCCTTCGCGGCCCAGACGGAGGAAGCCGAAGTACTGGGCGATGATCTGTCCGGCGGGCCGGGAGAAGTTGATCTGGAACGTCGGCATGTCGCCGCCGAGGTAGGTGACGTGGAACACCAGCTCTTCGGGCAGCTCCGCAGCGTCGCGGAACAACACCCAGCCCACCCCAAGCGGGGCCAGGCCGAACTTGTGGCCCGACGCGCTGATCGACTTCACCCGGGGGAGCCGGAAGTCCCACACGAGGTCGGGCGCGCAGAACGGCGCCGTGAACCCGCCGCTCGCGCCGTCGACGTGGATGTCGATGTCCAGTCCGGTCCGCTGCTGCAGGTCGTCGAGCGCAGCGGCGAGATCCGCCACGGGCTCGTAGATGCCGGTGTAGGTGACGCCGAGGGTGGGCACCACGCCGATCGTGTTCTCGTCGACCTGGGCGAGCATGGTGTCGGGATCGAGGCCCATCCGGCCGGGCGCCATCCCCACCTCACGCAGCTCGATGTCCCAGTAGCGGGCGAACTTGTGCCACACCACCTGCACGGGACCGCACACCAGGTTCGGAGCGTCGGTGGGCTTGCCCTCGGCCCGGCGCTTGTTGCGCCAGCGGCGGTGCATGGCCATGCCGGCGAGCATGCACGCCTCCGACGAGCCGATCGCCGAGGTGCCGACAGCATCGTGGGCGTCGGGGGCGTTCCACAGGTCCGCGAGCATGTGCACGCACCGGCTCTCGATCTCCGCCGCGGTCGGATACTCGTCCTTGTCGATCAGGTTCTTGTCGATCGAGATCGCCATGAGTCGCATGACCTCGTCGGACTGCCACGTCTGGCAGAAGGTCGCGAGGTTCTGGTGGGCGTTGCCGTCGAGGTCGACCTCCCGGTTGACGATCTCGAACACCATCCGCCGGTCGGTGGCGGCAGCGGGGAACTGGTACTTGGCGATCTCGCCGGAGACGGTGGTGATCGCGTCGGTCAGGTCGTCGACGTCGGAGCGCTTGTGCAGCATGGGCAACAGCATGCCCCCGATCGGCTCGTGTCCGGCTCACCCCGCTCGGGTGATCGCGGCGTCCCGGTAGCCTGCGCGGCCATGGATGCGGCGGAGTTCCTGGGGTTGGAGCCCACCGACGACCCGACGCGGTGGTTCCTGCCGGTGACCGACGGGATCATCACCGGCGGCGACTTCCTGTTCGGCGGTTGTGGCCTGGGTGCTGCGGTGGCGGCGATGGAGCGCGTGTGCGGACGGCCGCTGGTGTGGGCGACGGCGCAGTACCTGAGCTTCGCCACCACCGGCGAGATCATGGACCTCGACGTGACGGTGGCGGTCAGCGGTCGCAACACCGCCCAGGCCCGGGCCGTCGGCCACGTCGGCAGCAGGGAGATCCTGACCGTGAACGCGGCGCTCGGGCAGCGTGAGCTGCCGGTCGAGGGGCAGTGGGCCGTCATACCCGACGTGCCTGGGCCCGACGACTGCCCGGTCCGGGCGCCACGGTTCGGGATGGAGCGCTCGATCATGACCCGCCTCGACGTGCGCATCGCCGTCGGTCAGGGATGGGAGACCCTCGAGGGCAATCCCGTCCCCGATGGACGGTCCGCCCTGTGGGTGCGGGTGCCCGACGTGGAGATGTCGGCTGCGGCGCTGTCGATCCTGGGCGACTACGTCCCGTTCGGCATCTCCCAGTCGCTGGGCGGGTGGCACCCGATCAACAGCCTGGACAACACGTTGAGGGTGCTGCGGCTGGAGCCGAGCGAGTGGGTCCTCATCGACATCCGCGTCGACGGGTTGGCGCACGGGTTCGGCCACGGGTCGGTCCACCTGTGGAACCAGGCCGGCACGCTGCTGGCCACTGCGAGCCAGTCGACGGTGGTCCGCAGTCGTCGCCTGGAGTGACGTGGTGCAGCGGCGCGCCGCCGGTCTCGAACGCCGCCCCGCGCTCGACGGCAGCGGTTCGGTAGGTTCGAGCTCCGTGCCGAACGATGCGAACGCCGAGCCAGCCACTGCTGCCGAGCCAACCACTGTTGCCGATCCAACCACTGCTGCCGATCCAACCACTGCTGCCGAGGTGGTCGCGGCCCTCGATCGGCCCACCAAGGTGAAGCTGCTGAGCGGCTACGGGTTCTGGGCGCTGCGGGGAGCGCCCGACGCCGGGCTCGACGGCATCGTCGTGTCCGACGGCCCCCACGGGTTGCGCTGTCAGGTGACATCGGCGGACCATCTGGGACTGGCCCCCGCGCAACCGGCCACGTGCTTCCCGACGGCGTCGCTGCTCGGCAGCACCTGGGACGTGGAGCTGGTGACGGACGTGGGCCGGGCGATCGGCCAGGAGGCACGCTCCCTGGGGGTGTCGGTGGTCCTCGGTCCGGGGGTCAACCTCAAGCGACATCCGGCGGGCGGGCGGTCCTTCGAGTACCTGTCGGAGGACCCGCTCCTCGGAGGCCGGCTGGCCTCGGCGTGGATCGACGGCGTCCAGTCCCAGGGGGTGGGCGCCAGCCTCAAGCACTTCGCGGTGAACAACCAGGAGTCCCACCGGCTGGTCGTCGACGCCGTCGTCGACGAGCGGACCTTGAGGGAGCTGTACCTGAAGGCGTTCGAGATCGCCGTGACCGACTCGCAGCCGTGGACCGTGATGTGCGCGTACAACCGCGTGAACGGGACGTACGCGTCGGACCACCACGAGCTCCTGACCACGATCCTGCGGGACGAGTGGGGCTTCGAGGGCCTCGTGGTCTCGGACTGGGGCGCGACCAACGACCGCGTCGCGTCGATCGTCGCGGGGATGGACCTGGAGATGCCGGGGAGCCGTGGCGCGTTCGACGACGAGGTCCTCGCTGCGCTGGGCGATGGGACGCTCGACGAGTCCGCCGTCGACGTCTGCGCCGCTCGTGTCGTCGAGCTGCTGCGCAAGGGCGCTCCGACCGGCGAGCGCCCCGACCCTCGCCACGACGAGCACCACGCCCTGGCTCGCTCGGCCGCCGCAGCCGGCTCCGTGCTGCTCGCCAACAACGGCGTGCTGCCGCTCGAGGCGACGGGCACGATCGCGGTGATCGGATCGTTCGCCGTTCATCCCCGCTACCAGGGTGCTGGCAGCTCGCAGGTCAACCCGACGCGCAAGGACCGTGCGCTCGACCAGCTCCGCGCCCGGGTCGGCGACGCCGCGACCGTGACCTACGCCGAGGGCTACGACGCCCGAACCGGCGCCAGCACCGACGAGCAGTTCGCCGACGCGCTGGCCGCGGCCGGCGCCGCGGATGTGGCCGTGTTCTTCGGCGGGCTTCCCGCTGCGTGGGAGTCGGAGGGCTTCGACCGATCCACGCTCGACCTCCCCGACGGTCACGTCCGCCTCATCGAGGCGCTCGCCGCGACGCCGACGCCGGTCGTCGTCGTGCTGAGCAACGGCGGAGTGGTGCACCTGCCGTGGGCGGACCGCGTCGACGCGGTGCTCGAGTGCTGGCTCGGGGGTCAGGCAGGTGCCGGAGCCGCGGTGGACGTGCTGATGGGCGACGCCGAGCCCGGCGGCAGGTTGGCCGAGAGCGTGCCGGTGCACGTCGCGCAGCTGCCGGCGGACCGGAACTTCCCTGGCCAGCCCCGGCAGGTGGAGTACCGGGAGGGCCTCTACGTCGGATATCGCTTCCACGACAGCGCCGGCGTGCCGGCGCACTTCGCGTTCGGTTCCGGGCTCAGCTACACGAGCTTCGAGTGGACCGACATCGCGCTGTCCGGAGCCGGCACCGACGGCCCGGAAGGCGGCGACGAAGGCGGTCCGGACGGCGGGACCGCCGGCGGCACGCTCGACGTGTCGGTCACGGTCACCAACACGGGGGACCGAACCGGTTCCGACGTGGTGCAGGTGTACGTGCGCGACCCCGAGTCCAGCGTGTACCGCCCGCATCAGGAGCTCGCCGGGTTCGTCAAGGTCCACCTGCCGCCGGGTGCGAGCGAGACCGTGACGATCCCGCTCGACCGTCGATCCTTCGCGGTGTGGGACGTCACCGCTCACGACTGGTTGGTCGAGTCCGGCCGCTACGAGGTGGTGGTGGCGCGCTCGTCGGTGGATCCGGTGGAGGCGCTCGACCTCGACATCGTGTCGGACCAGGTGGTGTCGACGTCGGCAGGCCCGTCGGAGCTCGTCGCCGACGATGACGAGTTCAGGGCCATGCTCGGGCACGCGATCCCCACGCCCAAGGCGATCCGTCCGTTCGACCGCAATTCCACGCTCGAGGACCTCGAGTCCACTCCGGCCGGTCGACTCCTGTCGCAGGTCGTGGTGCGGGAAGGGGTGAAGCGAGCCGCCCATGAGTTCCCGAACCCCGACGACGCCACCGTCGCCATGGTCCGTGCCTCGCTGCGCGAGGGCCCGGTGCGGATGATGGTGCTCATGGGCGGCGGGATCCTGAGCTTCGCCCAGGCCGACACGCTGCTGCAGGCACTCGACGGCGGTTGGGTCGGCGCCGGCCGCAAGGTGCTCGGCGAGGTCGCGGGAGCGATCACGGGTCGCCTCCGGCGTCGTTGACGGTTCTCGGTCCCGGCCGGGTGGCTCCCGCGTAGGCTCCCGCTCCATGGCCGATCACACGCCTCCTGCCGGACGCCGCTGGGGCATGACGATCCCGTTCGACGGAGTGCCGTTGCACCGCCAGCGCGAGTGGTACGTCGAGCTCGCGGACCTCGGCTACACCGACGTCTGGTCCTCCGAGGCGATGGGTGCCGATGCGTTCACTCCGCTGGCGCTCGCCGCTGCGTGGGCGCCGTCCCTGCGTCTCGGTACCGCGATCGTGCCCGCCTACACCCGCGGGCCGGCGCTGCTCGCCCAGAGCGTGGCGTCGCTGGCTGATGCCGCACCTGGCAGGTTCGCGTTCGGCATCGGCACGTCGTCGGACGTGATCGTCGAACGCTGGAACGGCATCGACTTCGAAGATCCGTACCGGCAGGTTCGAGACACCGTCCGCTTCCTTCGCGACGCGATGACAGGACAGAAGGTGACCGGGACGTTCGGTCGATCGGAGGTCAAGGGGTTCCGGCTGGGGATCGTCCCGGCCGACCCGCCCCCGATCCTGATCGCAGCGCTGCGCGAAGGGATGCTGCGCCTGGCCGGCCGCGAGGGCGACGGCGCGATCGTCAACTGGCTGTCCGCCGACGACGTGTCGACGGTGGCGCCGATCGTGCAGGCCGCCGCCACCGAGGCGGGTTCCGGTTCCAAGGAGGTCGTGGCCCGGATCTTCGTGGCGCCGACGACCGATCGGGACCTGGTGATGAAGATGGGTCGGTACGCGATCGCGGCCTACCTGACCGTGCCGGTGTACGCAGCGTTCCACGAGTGGATGGGTCGTGGGGAGGAGTTGGCCGACATGTGGCGACTCTGGAAGGAGGGCGACCGTCCCGGCGCGCTGGCGGCCATCCCCGAGACGCTGGTCGACGAGCTGATCGTCTGGGGCAGCCCGGAGGAGTGTCGCGAGCACATCGGCCGCTACGTCGCCAACGGCGTGACCACACCGGCCATCGCGATCCTTCCCTTCGGTCTGGATCAGCGACAGGCCGTGCGGGATCTGGCACCCGTAGGCTGAGCGCATGGTGCACCCCGTGACGATCGTCGACGTCGCTCCCCGCGACGGTCTGCAGAGCGACGGTCTGGTCGTGTCCACCGAGGCCAAGCTGGCGCTGATCGAACGGATCGTCCGCGCCGGGATCACCCGTGTCGAGGCGACGTCGTTCGTGAACCCGACCCGCGTGCCGCAGATGGCCGACGCCGCCGAGGTGATGGCCGGTCTGGCCGCACGGCGGGCCGACCTTCCGCCCGAGGACCCCATGCAGTCGGCGTCGTTCATCGGGCTGGTCCTCAACCGTCGAGGCCTCGACAGGGCGCTCGAGGCGGGTTGCGACGAGGTCAACGCGGTGGTCGTCGTCACCGACACCTTCGGGGAGCGCAACCAGGGAACCACCACCGAGCAGGGCATCGCCGTCTGGGCCGACATCGCGGCGGCCGCGGCGGCCGCGGGGGTGTCAGCGAGCGTCACCCTGTCGGCCAGCTTCGGATGTCCCTACGAGGGCGAGGTGCCGGTCGGTCGCCTGGCCGATGTCGTCGCCCGTTGCGTGGAGGTCGGTGGACAGGAGATCGCGTTGGCCGACTCGATCGGGGTGGCGGTGCCCACCGACGTGCGCGAACGACTGGGCGTGACCCGTGACGCGATCGCAGCGGCGGGCACCGGTCACCGCATCCGGGTCCACTTCCACAACACCCGCAACACGGGCCTCGCTGCGGTCGCTGCTGCGGTCGAGGACGGTGTGGACACCGTCGACGCCTCGCTCGGCGGGATCGGCGGGTGCCCGTTCGCACCCGGTGCGACCGGCAACGTGGCGACCGAGGATGTGGCGTTCCTCCTCGATCGGATGGGCTACCGGACCGGCGTCGACCAGGACGCACTCATCGACGCCGTGCGCTGGATGCAGACCGACGAGCTGCTCGGTCGGGCGACGCCGGGGGCACTGGGTCGTGCCGGGCCGTTCCCTCGCCCGGACGACCGCTCTGCAGCCTGACATCTCAGCGATGTCAGCCTGATGCCTGATGCGGTGCCGGTGCATGCGGTGCCGGTGCATGCGGTGCCGGTGAATGCGGTGTCGGTGTCCGTGCCATCCCTCCCGATGGCACGGACACCGACACGCGAGGTCGGCCCCAGCATCCGACCGACGCCTCAGGGTCGCGGAGCCGACCGACCTCCGGCATCCGTAACAGCTACGCAAGTACCGCGATCGGCCTGTGACGTGGGGCATGCCCCGCGTCGGTCGCCGACATCTACCTGAGGCCGAGGTGGTCCCGGATCGCCCGTTTGTCGACCTTTCCGGAAGCGTTCGTCGGCAGCTCCGGAGCGCTCACCACGACTCGCGGGCGTTTGAAGCCGGCCATCCGTCCCTCGGTCCACTGCACCAGCGCACGGGCCCGGGCATCGCTGTCGGTGGCGACCTCATCGCCGTCAGTGCCGTTCCCGGCCACGGCGTTCCACACGACGACAGCGCACACCCGCTCACCCCAGCGGTCGTCGGGTAGACCGACGACCGCGACGGCGGCGACCTCCGGGTGCTCGGAGACGATGTCCTCCACCTCCCGCGACGACACGTTCTCGCCGCCTGAGATGACGATGTCCTTCGCCCTGTCGACGATGTACAGGTAGCCGTGCGCGTCGAGGCGCCCGATGTCGCCGGTCCGGAACCACTCGCCGTGGTGCGATTCCACGGTGGCGCCCGGGTCGTCCCAGTAGCCGGCGCACACCTGGTCGCCGCGCACGAGCACCTCGCCGGGTTCGCCGGCATCGACGTCGTTGCCGTGTTCGTCTGCGATGCGGATCTGCACGAGCGGCGCGGGTCGTCCGGCGGCGCCCAGCAGCCAGGGCTCGTCGGCTCCGGCCCGGCGGTGCTCGTCGGGGCCGAGGAACACAGCGTTGCCCGACAGCTCTGTCATCCCGTAGCCCTGTGCGAGGCCGACGTCGGGCAGCTCGGCCAAAGTCCGACGCAGCAGGTCGAGCGGCATGGCCGACGCGCCGTAGCCGATGCGCCGCAACGAGCCCAGGTCGTCGATGCTGCGTTCGGGGTGATCGAGCAGCATCGCCAGCATCGTCGGGGCGAGCGAGATCGTCGTCACGCTCTCGTCGCGGATCGCGGACAGGACCGCATCGACCTCGAAGCGGGGGAGCAGCACGACCGGGCGCCGGCCCAGGTGGTGGACGACCACGTTGTAGGCCGCCACGTGGAACAGCGGGAACGGGAACAGGTAGACGTCGTCGTCCCCGATCGGGCGAGCCAACGCGGTGTTCGCCGACGCCGCGATGATCGAGCGGTGCGTCAGCAGCGCACCCTTGGCGCGGCCGGTGGTGCCGGACGTGTGGATCAGCCACACGTGGGTGTCGTCGTCGAGTCCAGAACGGGGCGGCTCGCAATCGACGGCGAACAGCTCCGTCGCCGGCCGCGTTCCCGGCGGGAGGTCCTCGGGGCCGTCGGTGCCGTCGAGGCAGTACCACCGGCGGACGTCGTGGAGCTCGCCGGCGTGGCCGGTCAGGCGGGACAGCTGCTCGGCGGAACCGACCACCACCGACGCCGAGCTGGAGCGCAGCATCGCGACCTGCTCGTCGGGGGTGTGGCGTATGTTGCCGAGGACGAGCAGCGCTCCGGCCCGCGGCACGGCGTAGAGCGCCATCACCATCTCGGGGCGGTTGTCGGAGAACCACGCGATCCGCTCGTTGCGGGCGGCGGCGTGGGCGAGCTTGGTGCCCATGCGCGCCACGTCGCGCTCCAGCTCGGCGAAGGTCCAGCGGCGGTCCTCGAACACGAGCGCGTCGATGTCCGGGCACGCGCCCGCGGCGAACTCCAGCACCTGGTGCAACAGCATCGTCCGACACTACCGGCGCTCGCCCCTCGTTCTGTTCGTCGGAACCGACCGGTTTTGGTCGGTTCCGACGAACAGAACGAGGAGGGGCGTCGGATCCCGGCCGGCTACTCGTCGAGGCCGACGGGACCGCCGTCGACGATCTGGTCCAGGTACTCCGACAGCCCGTGACCGACCACGGCCGACTCGTCACGGCCCAACGCCCGGTCGAGGCGCCATCGCGTGAGACCCTCCGAGATCCGCGTGACGCGGCCGTCCCGACGGTTGCGCAGCGGGATGAGGTTGAGCACGTCGCCGGTGACGGTGCGGGTGATGCCGCCCTCGCCGTCGAGCCCGGTGCCGTCGGGCGCGCCGCCGCCCTGCGCACCCGAGCCGGGCGTGGCGGTGGAGAAGGTGGCGTGCACCTTGCGGTGGTAGGCGTCCTCGGTGGACCACTCCGTGTGGATCGACACGTCCTTGACCAGGTGGATCTGCGCACCGTCCCACACGAAGCCGCCGCGGGTGCCCGGTCCGTCGGGGCGGGCGACGCGGGACAGCATCAGCCCGGTGCCGTCACCGAAGTTCATCGTCAGCCAGCGGTAGTACCAGGGGGCCTGCCACGTCCGAGGGCCCCAGGAGTGGTCGCGCAGCCCGAGCCCGTCGACGGTCCAGCTCTCGCCCTCGACGCTGATCGTGCCGGTGGCCGCGACGAGCTGCTCGTAGTGGCCCTTGGCGAACTCCTCTCCCGGGCGTTCGTGTGACTCCTCGGGCTCGCCGCCGAACGGTCGGGCCATCCCCCGGTAGGTGAGGTCCACCGTCGCCGCACCGTACGGGTTGTCGGTGAACGCCTGCCGGGGGTCGGCCATGTCGAGCGGCTCGCTCAGCAGCACGACCTTGCCCTGGTAGCGGACTCGGATCCGGCCGCCTCCCTCGCCCTCGGTGCGGAACGGCTCGAGGACCTCGAACGCGGCACCGCCGGCGTCGAAGCGCTCGTTGCCGTCGATCTCGGCCCGTCGGAACATGAACGCGACACGACCGTCGGGCAGGTAGAGGCAGACGGTCATCTCGGCGTGGCCCTCGTTGGGACGGTTCCCGATGCGCACGAACCCACCGAGGTTCGCACCGGGGTCGTACACGTTGAAGTACATCGACTCGTTGAACGTGGGCTCGGGGCCCGGGTGCATGTACTCGTCGGACGGCTCCAACCGGACCTTCATGCGATTCCCCCGACCATGCGATTCCCCTGATGTCGTGCGACGCGCTGCACACGGGCACGCGTCACCGTCGGCAATGTACGCGCCGAGTCGATCGAGCGACGCCGATCCGGACGGCGCCGTCCTGGTCCGGTCGACCGTCAGCTCCATCGCTCGCTCCGACCGTCGTGACGATCCGAACGAAGTGGACGGCGTCGGTGCCGTCGGTAGGTCAGGCGCCGGTGAGGTCGCGTACGGCGCCTGGGGTGTCGAGGTCGACGAACGCCTCGGCATAGCGCTGAGCGAGCGGGAGCGACACCTCGGGACGCTGCCAGTCGTCGGACGACGCGGTGGCCATCCAGACGGCCAGGCCGTGCGAGGCAGACGCCCGGTAGTGCAACCAGACGTCATCGACGGTCGGCTGGTCCTGTGCTGGGAGGTCGAGCGCGCCGTGGTAACGGGCGACGAGCTCGACCTCGCCGCCGCGGCGATCCTCACGGGTGAGGGCCCCCTGGAGGAAGTAGCCGAGGTCGAGGGCGTGGTGGCCGCGGTGCAGGACCTGCCAGTCGAGGAAGCCGACCCGCTCGCCGTCGACCACGTAGGTGTTGCCCACGTGCGCATCACCGTGCAGCACGGTGTGCGGCTCGTCCGCCATCTCGTCGATGTAGGCGACCCAGCAGTCCTCGATCTCGACGGCGCTGAGCCGGCGCACATCGGTGGGTAGGTCGGTGTCGAGACGCTGCAGTCCGGCGGCGATGCCTGACTCCATGCCCCGCCACGCGACGAAGGGCTCGAGCCAAGCGAGCTCGTCGCCGTGGCGGTCGAGGCCATCACCCCAGAACCGGCTGTGCAGGCGGGCCAGACCCTCGACCCCGTCGGCGGCCTGCTCGACCGTCAGGGGCCGGGTCGAGTCGCGGGGATCGCCACCGCGCAGGGTCACATCCTCCATGAGGAGGAGGAAGTCGAGACCGGGCTCGTCGATGAGGGCCAGGTGCACCGCGGGGTGCTCGATGGGCAGCGAGATGTCCGTGCGGAACATGCGGGACTCGTTGAAGAGTCCCCCGGTCGCGGCGTTGAGCTCGGCGTGGTCGGGGTCGGCGGCCTTCACGAACACCGCCGAAGGTCCGTCGCCCGCGGCGTAGCTCAGCGCGAGTCGCGCTCGGCGGTTGGTTCCGTCGTCGCGCAGCACCACCTCGACGGTGGAGACCTCCGCGCCGGGGAAGTCGCGTTGGAGAGCGGCTGTCATCCACTCCGCGGTGACCTCCTCCCAGGTCGCAGGGATGGTCAGCTCGGTCATCGGAGTCACCTCATCGAGGCACGTCGGCGCGGTCATGCGGGTTCAGGCCTCCCCCGCAGTCCCTACCGGGACGTGACCAGCGACGTCAACGGTGCAGGTCCACGAGGAAGGATGCCGAGCTCCGGTCGACCGTCAGCGGTCGGAGATCGCGGCAGCGGCGTGCAGGTGGTGCACGAGGTCGTCGACGTTCGTGTGGGCGTTGAGGCCGCTCGGGTTGGGCATCACGTAGACCGGCCGGCCGCCGAGCGTTCGGTCCTGCAAGCCGAGCCCGGCCGTCCTGTCGCCCACAGCGGAACGCCAGCCGGTCACGCCGAGCACGCAGATCGCTCCGGGCCGCAACCAGGCGCACAGGGAGTCGAGCCGGTCGAGGCCGTGGCGGAACTCCTCTGGTGACAGCTCGCTGGCCTTCGCCGTGGCTCGCTTGACCAGGTCCGTCATGCCGATCCGGTGCGTGCAGAGGAGGTCGAGCGGGTCGCGGTCGGTCGTCGCCAACCCGGCGGCGAGCAGCGCCGGCCACGCCCGGTTGCCGGGCCGAGCGAACCCGACACCCACGTCCGCGGCGTAGATCGACGGGTTGAGCCCCACGATCATGAGGCGCATGCCGGAACCGACGGTGTCAGCGAGGGAACGCTGTCTGTCGACCCTCACCGAGACACCGTCGCTCAGCGCTGCACGAACGTCCGGCGTGGCCGTCGCAGACCACGACGTGGCGGTGAACCCTGCACCGTCCACCAACCGCCCGAGCATCTCGCGGTTGCAGCGGGCCACGTGCAGGTCGGCGGAGGCCCCTACCCGTAGGACCTGATGCAACCCCCACAACGCGACCGGGAGGTCGACGGGTTCGACGTCGATGGTGGCGGTCGCCGCATCGAGCGCGACCTGCCACGGTCGCCCGCCGGCAGGCAACGACGCCTGGACCGGGGCCGTCATCGCCCGGTCAGCTTGGCCTGCAGCCGTCGCATCGCCCGGAGCCAGCGCTCCCGGTCGGTGGCCTTGGCCTGCTCGTAGCCGGCGACCTCGGGGTGCGGAAGGATGAGGAACCGCTCGTCGGCGAGTCCTTCCACGACCACTTCGGCGACCTCCTCGGGCTCGATGACCCGCTGCGCCTTCACCACGTCGGTGGAGAGCGCCCCCTCGCCGGCTGACCCGACGGCGCTGTTGCCGCCCCGCCCTCGCTCGGCTCCGCCGAAGAGCAGGGGAGTGCGCACGCCTTGCGGGCACAGGCAGGCGACGTGCAGACCCCGGTCGCCGTAGGTCGCCGACAGCCACTCGGCCAGGCCGACGGCCGCGTGCTTGGTGGCGGTGTACGGCGCGTCGCCCAGGTTGACGAGGAGCCCCGCGGCCGATGCGGTGATCAGCAGGTGACCCTCACCCGCCTCGAGCCAGGCGGGCAGCAGTGCCCGGGCTGCATACACGTGAGCCATCACGTTGACGTGCCAGATCTGGTCCCATGCGGCGTCGGAGGCCTCGACCCCCTGGCCGGTGCCGATGCCGGCGTTGGCGCAGAACAGGTCGAGGCCGCCGTGCTCGGCCCTCACCTCGGTCACGAGCGCACCGAGCTGAGCCTCGTCGGCGACGTCGACGGCCCGGGACGCCACCGCGGTGCCCGGCCCTGCGGTCCGGACCTCCGCCGCCACCGCGGCCGCCTTCAGGCCGTCGAGGTCGGCGACGACGATCGCCCGCGGGGACTCCTGGGCGAACCGCCGGCACATCGCCGCGCCGATGCCGCTGCCGCCGCCGGTCACCACGATCACCCGGTCGTCGAGTTGCACGGAGCGACCCTATGCCGATCGGGCCCGAGCCCGGTTCGGGCTGTCGTTCCGGCCGCTGGAACAGCCACGGTGACGGCCAACACACCGGCCGAACGGTCGGATCAGGCGGTGACGGCGTCGATCGTTGCCTCGATGGTGGCGACGCGGTCCTCGCCCCACGGCAGCGGCATGATCACCGGATCGTCGACGCCGGCATCGCGGTAGGCCTGGACCGCTCGGGCGACGTGGTCAGCGTCGCCGCAGATGTCGATCGCGTCGACCATGCGGTCCGAGACGGCGGCGACCGCCGCCTCGCGGTCGCCGCTGCGGTGGGCAGCGCGCAGCGCGGCGACCTCGTCGGCGAACCCGGCGCGTTCGAAGGCACGCGCGTACGCGTCGACGACGGCATAGGAGAACAGGTCCTTGCGTCCCAGGGGTCGGGCCGCGTCAGGGTCGCACACCCCGACGTGGACATACGCGTGGATCCGACACGACCCGGGTTCGCGCTGGGCGAACCCCTCGCCGGCCCGGATCTGCTCCACGCACCACGGCACCGCGCTGGCCGGGAGGTAGTTCAGGAGCACGCCATCGGCCAGCTCACCGGCCAGGCGCAGCATCCGCCGGTTGAGCGCACCGAGCACGAGCTTGGGTCGACGGTCGCTGAATCGGATGCCCAACCGGAAGCGGTCGGCCCGGTAGAAGTCCCCGTCGTAGGTGACCCCCTCGCCCGACAGGCACGCCGCGGTGAGCTCGAGGAACTCGCGAACCTGGGCGACCGGCCGACTGCCGTACTCGGCGCCGTGCCAACGACCCACCACCACCGGTGACGAGATGCCGACGCCCAGCAGCACGTCGCGGTCGGGAGCCAGGGCCTGGAGCGTGGCCGCACCCATCGCCGCCACCTGCGGCGTCCGCAGCTGAAGGGCGAGCACACCGGTGCCGAGGTCCAGCCCGCCGACGCCGGCGGCGACCGCGCCGAGGGTGGCGAAGGCCTCCGTGCCGACGGTCTCCGCCGTCCAGAACGAGGAGCAGCCGGCGTCTCTGGCGGCGCGGGCCATGGCCAGTCCGACGTCGATGCCGAGCCCCTGGAAGCTGGCGAAGGTGAGCCCGACGGAGCGCTCGGCGGGTGTGGAGATCGACATGGCGCGCCACGGTATCCCGCGTCGCGACTGTGAACCCTCCGTGAAGGAGCGGGAATCGACCTCCGGATGTCAGAGGAGCGGGGTACCCTCGGTCCAGACACCGAACGGTGCACGGCACCGGTTCGGCCGCCGGATCTCCGATCCGGAGCACGGTCGTCCGGCGAGGCGAACTGGAGGACAGGATGACCGAGGTCAAGGAACTGCAGTCCGACGAGTCCATCCGAGCGGCCATGCAGCTCATCGATCAGGGCCTCGGCGACATCGCGGACCGTTCGATCGTGTCCACATCGGAGATGGCGGACCTGTTGCTCGACGTCCGAACGCTCCTGTCCCGTCTGGACGCCGAGGTGCACATCAACTGAGCGTCCGGCCGTCGATCCTGGACGGCCGCCGCAGACGAACGGTCCGCCGGCGCCCGGCCGATCACATCGCCAGGTCGGGCTTCCGGTGCTCGGACACGCCACCTGCGGCCAGGACCTCCCGATAGCCGTCGTCGAGCGCGGCCAGGAGCTGCTCCGGCTCGTGGACCGCGGCACGGTCCACGAGCAACCCGAGGAACAGCCAGCCGCGATACGACATCGTCGTCAGGTTGAACGAGGTGTTCAGCAGGGGGCCCAGCGGGTAGTTCGCATCGAGGTGTGAGCCGGCGATGAACAGGTCGAACGGCGCCGCCCGGACGTTCGAGCACACGAAGTCGATCGCGCCGGCGGTCCGGCCGACGAGCCCGATCAGCGCGGACGGCGGCAGCAGTCGAGCCGCCGCGGCGGGTGCGTCCAGGTTCATGGAGCCCGTGCCCCGCTTGAGCTGATCGAGTCGGCCGTGGACGGCAGCGAACCGCTCGGTCGGGTCCATCGGCCCGGAGGGCAGGAGCGCGTGGACCGGTGTGAAGGCGTTGCCACCGCCGCTCGATCCGTTGCGGTTGCTGATCGGGATCGCGACCCGTAGCTCATCGACAGGAGCGTCGGCCGCCGCGTGCACTTGCGCTGCGGCAGCCAGCGCGCCGGTGACGAACAGGTCGTTGACGCTGCCGCCGAGGCGGTGTGCCGCCGCCTTCGCGTCGTCGAGATGCAGCGCGGACCGGCCGAACCACCGATCGGTCGAGCGCTGCGTCCACAACGGCGAACGGCGACGGTCGACGGCGAGCTGCTGCACCGAGCCCTTGGCCATCCCGATCGCTCCACCGGCGTTCGCGATCGCCGCTCCCGCTCCGGCGGGCACGCTCGCCGCGCCCCGCAGCGCGGCGCCGGGGGCGGCCAGGAGCGCGTCGCGGATCCCGTTCACCGCTCGACCGAGACCGCCGGGTTCGTCGCCGTCCCCATCGGGTCCATCCGCCGGTCCCGATGGGGTCGCCGCGACGTCGTCGGCCGGGTCAGGGGCGGGCCGGTCGGGATGACGTTCGAGGTCCAGGAACTGCACCGACAGCCGGATGCCGCCTTCGCCGTCGGTGAGCGTGTGGTCGAACCGCTGCACCATGGCCGCCTGCCCGTCGGGGAGCCCCTCGATGACCACGAACTCCCACAGCGGCCGGTCCCGGTCGAACGGGCGGCCCGACAGGTCGGCGGCGAGCTGGTCCACGTCGCGGTCGTCGAGGTCGACCCAGCGCAGGTGGTGCTCGATGTCGAAGTCCGGGTCGGTCTCCCATCTGGGTGTTCCCAGGCCGGCCGTCGACACCACCCGTTGGCGAAGCCGGGGCACCGCGATCGAAGCGTCCACCATCCGGGATCGCAGCACGTCTCGGTCCGGGGGGCGGTCCAGGATCGTGAGGTTGGCGAATCCCGACGCCAGCCGAGGGTCGCCGTCGAGGATCCACATGACAGCTTCGAGCTGGGTCATGCGGTCGCCCGTGCTCGCCGCGTGCTCGTCATGTGCAGCCACCGCGTCAGAAGGTAGCGCTGCTGCGGAGCGACGCGTCATGCGGGCGTCGTCGCACCTCGATCCGTCCGCTGTCGAGCCGACGCCGTGGTGTGCGGTGGTGCCGGCCATGCCCGGCCGGCAACCGCAGCGAGCACGGTCCCCGCTGCGGCACCTCCGACCAGGTCAGACCCATGGTGCGCTCCGACGTGCACCCGGCTCCACGCGACGGCGCCCGCGAGCGTCCACCAGAGCGGTGCCATGCCGAGGTCCCGGCTCAGCAGCATGGCCGCACACGCTCCCGCTGATGCGTGCCCGCTGGGGAACGAGGACGTGAGCGGGGTGCGGAGATCGTGCGGGTGATCGATGACCGTCGATGGGCGGGAACGCCGGAAGGAGGACTTGATCGGTCCGTTGACCACCGCCTGCTCCCCGGCCAGGACGAGGCTGCGTCGCAGGGCCCGGCGACGGTGCGCCGGGCCTGCCACCACTCCGCCGACGGCCGCGTCGACGGCGTTGATCGCGTGCCAGAGCAGGCTGTGGTTCGCTGCCTGCGACAGGGCGTACATCACCCGGTCGAGCGATCCATGGCCACGAAGGTGCTCGGCCCAGCGGTCGGCGCGGGCATCGAACGCTGCGATGGTCGGCGAGTCGAGCCAGCCCCTCGGCGGCACGGACTCAGCCTGCATCAGCCGCGGCGAGGTCCAACGTGCGTTGCGGACCGGTTCGCTTCGACAGCGACGCAGCCTGCGAGGGGTCGCCGCCGAACGCCGGGCAGAACGCCTTGAAGTTGCACCAGTTGCACAGCGCCGATCGCTTGGGTCGGAAGTCGTCGTGCTCACACGCCCGCTCCACGGCGGACCAGATGGCTTCGAGCTTCCTGGCCAGCCCTCGGGTGGACTGCTCCGAGGGCGAGGTGGTGATCACCTGCGGTTGGTCGCCCAGGTAGATCAGCTGCACGCGGGCCGGGCGACGGCCGAGCACGCGCTCGCACAGGAGCGAGTAGAAGTGCACGCCTCCGAGGCGTGACTGCTCCTGGGCCTGCGACGGTGCTCGACCGGTCTTGTAGTCCGTCACGACGAGCTCGCCGGCGGCGTCGAGCTCCAAGCGGTCGATGATCCCCCGGACGGTGAGCGAGCCGAGCTCGGTGCTCAACATGAGCTCCAACCCGATCGGGTTGATCGTTCGCGGATCCTCCAGCGTGAAGTAGCGCTCGAGCATCCTGGCAGCGCTTGCTGCGAAGTCCGCTGCCTCCGCGTCGCCCAGCTCCAGGCCCAGGTAGTCCTCGTCGGTCACCATCTCCGCGAGCGCAGTGGTCAGGCAGTCCTGTGCTCGTTCGGGGGTGCGCAGGTCGGGTGGGTCGAGGAAGAGCAGCTCGAGTGCTCGGTGCACCGTGGTGCCCTTGGTGGCGGGCACCGACGGAGGCTCTGGCAGCTTGTCGATGGCAGAGAACCGGAACGCGAGCGCGCAGTCCTTGAACGCCGACACCTTCGACGGCGACAGCGACGTCGGCAGCGGGAGCGCTGTCGACGTCGCTGTCGGTGTCGGTTGACGTGTCGAAGTCGGAGGAGCGTCGGGGGCCGGTGGCGGAGCCATGACCAGATGCTACGGCGACCCTGTGACGCCCATGCTCGTCCTGCCGGTCCGGGGGGTGAAGCCGGCGAGTGTCACGTTGGGGGAGCGGCCTTCGCCGCGGCGCGGATGGACGCGGCGATCGCCGCGGGGTCCTGCAGCGGTCCGAAGTGTCCGAGGTCCGGGTGCTCCTCGATCCGACCGTCCGCAAGGGCGTCGACGATCGCCGGGGCGAACACCGCGGGTCCGGGCTCCATCCGACCTCGGGCGACGGTCACGGTGACGTCGAGCTCGCCCAGTCGCTCGAAGGTGTGGTGCTCCGGGCCCATCTCGAACGTCGCTGCCTCCACCTCGGGTCGGCACCGCAGCGTCACCGACCCGTCCGGTCCGGTCGCGAAGCCGTCGCGCACGTACGCCGCCAGCGCGTCGGGGTCGAGCACGTCGAACGGCGGCTTGGACGCGTAGTTGTCGAACGCGTCCCGGGCCGAGGCGAACTCCGCCCGACGGCGCCGTGCGCCCTCGGCGAGCGGGTTGGCGCCCGACCGGGCGGTGAAGGTCGGCGGCATGACGATCGGTTCGAAGACCCAGAGGCCCCGAAACGTCGACGGTCGCTCCAGCTCCGCGATCAGCAGCGACGCCCCACCCATCGAGTGGCCGACGCCGAAGGGGTCGACCAGTCCGAGCGCATCGACGGCGGCGAGCACGTCGGCACCCGTGCCCTGCCAGGACATGGCGTCGTCGGTCGAGAGGTCGGGAGCGTCGGAGCGGCCGTGGCCGCGGACGTCGATCGCTGCCACCCGGAAACCGTCCAACCGGGCGGCGATCGGCGCCCAGACGCCGGCGCAGAAGCCGGTGGCATGGACGAGGAGGATGTCGGGGCCGTCGCCGCCGAGGTCGTAGACCGCCAGGTCGAGGCCGTCGTCGGTGGTGATCGTGTCGCCGCGCTCGAACGCGGTGATGTCGGGGGTCGCCATCGCGCCCAGCATGTCACCGGCTTCGTCCCCGAGCGGCGACGGATCGGTCGCGACAGCGCCGCGACGCCCGACGCTGTGATCAGTGGATCCCCGCGGTCAGCGGATCCCCGACGCGTTCTGGTCGAGCTCGATCTGCTGCACCGCGCCGGGCACGTGATGTCGCAGGAGCTGCAGCGCGCCGTCGCCGATCTGACGCCCGCCGTGCTGCACGAACGGCGTGAGGTCGTCGATGTCGACGACGGGACAGGCCAGGTCGTGACGGTCCCCGTCGGCGACGACGACCGCGCTGACGAACGGGACCCAGGGCAGCTCGTCCGCCAGTCGGGATCGCAGCACGTGGGCGTGGTCGACGGCTCGCTGCGCGCACGCCGCGGCGTCGCCGTCCGACCGGACGATCACGAACAGCCCGGACGGGCCGACGACCACCCAGTGGTCGAAGCAGCGGCGCACCAGGAAGTCGTCCGACAGGGTCAGGACGAACCGCTCCTCCGACCCGGGCGGACGCGCTTTGAACACCTCCCTCCATCGGCACGCGTCGACTCGTTGTTGAGGGGAACGACGATGTCGCCGGGCCGAGGTCGCCCCGGCGGATGTCGCCCCGTCGTCGTTCGCCCCGTCGTCGTCCGAACGGTGCCGGATCGCTCCACAGGCTAGCCTTCTCGTCGAGGATCACGGACCGTCCGCTGGGCGCGCGACGGGGAGCACGGGGGCAGTGCATGGGCGGTGGGGACCTGTCGCGGAGGCGGCTGCTGCGTTGGTCGGGTGCGGCCGGCATGATGGCGGTGAGCGCCGTCGTGCTCGACGCCTGCGCTCCGGCGGTGGTGGATCCCGATGCCGACGAGAACGGCCTCGTGCTCAAGCCTGGGTTCCGCAGTCGGGTGATCGCCCGAGGCACCGAACCGATCGCCGGGACCGGCTTCGACATGCGGGTGTTCCCGGACGGCGCAGCGACCTTCGTCGACACGGCGGTGCCCGGTGGCTGGTACTTGGCGGTCAACCACGAGATCCCCGGCATCGGTGGCGTGACCAGCATCCGGTTCGCTCCCGACGGCTCGATCGTGGATGCGCAGGCCATCTGCTCCGACACGACGTCGAACTGCGCGGGCGGCGCGACGCCGTGGGGCACGTGGCTGACCTGCGAGGAGTACGACGGTGGTCGGGTCCACGAATGCGACCCCACAGGCGCTCGCTCGTCGGTCGTCCGACCGGGCCTCGGGACCTTCGCTCACGAAGCAGCGGCGGTCGCCGTCGACGGACGTGTCTACCTGACCGAGGACCGACCCGACGGCGGGTTCTACCGGTTCACCCCGACGACGGCGCAGGACCTCTCCTCCGGCGTCCTCGAGGTGGCCACCGGTTCGGGTGCGCCCGGAGCCGTCACCTGGGTGCGGGTGCCCGATCCGTCCGCCGGCTCACAGATGTGCCGTCACCAGGTGTCGTCCACGATCCACTTCAACGGCGGCGAGGGCATCGACGTCCTGGGCTCGAAGGTGCTGTTCACCACCAAGGGCGATCGTCGGATCTGGAGCTACGACACCACTGATGGCGTGGTGTCGCTGCGCTACCAGGCACCCGGGGGCGGGGTCGACCGGCTCGACACGGTCGACAACCTCTGGATCGACGAGGCGTCGTCCCGGCTGTTCGTCGCCGAGGACGGGGGCAACTTGGAGGTCGTCGCGATCGGTCCCGACGACTCGTCGATCGCCGTCGCCCGGCTGTCAGGCCAGGACGGCTCCGAGGTCACCGGACCCTGCTTCAGCCCCGACGGCCGGCGCCTGTACTTCAGCTCGCAACGTGCCGCGGCCGGGCCGCTCGGCCTGCCGTTCGGCGTGACCTACGAGGTGACCGGACCCTGGGACGAGCTGCTCGGCCGGTGAGCCGGTGCTGTTGCGGTCGTGATCGGGCCCGTGTTCAGGCCGTCGACTCCGCCGCGTACTCCTCGAGTTGCCGCTGCTCCGCGTCGCGCTTGGGGAACAACGTGAACACCAGGATGCCGCCCAGCAGCACCGCCGCGATGCCGGCGACGTAGGCCGCGTTCTGGCCGTCGACGAACGACTCGCGGGCGGCCTGGATGATCTGGTCGGAGTACTGCGGGTAGCGCTGTGCGGTGTCGGCGGCGCTCGAGAACGACTTCGTGAGCTCGCTCTGGACCGAGGAGCTGACCTGGTCGGCGTTCGGCGACGCCGTGATCAACCCGGCGAACGCCTTCGCGTAGCCCGCGGTGAGCAGTGCCCCGAGGATCGACTGCATGATCGCCCCGCCGAGATCTCGTTGCAGGTCGGCAGTGCCCGACGCCATCCCGGCCCGTGTGACCGGGACGGCACCGGTGAGCGAGTGAGATGCAGGGGTGCCCGCGAACCCGACACCGGCACCGATGGCCGAGTAGGCGAGGGCGACCTGCCAGTACGAGGTGCCCTCCTTCCAGAGGAGGAGCATCAGGACGAACCCTGCGAGGACGAACACGTAGCCGAGCAGCAGCGTGAAGCGGGCGCCTTTCGCCTCGACGAGCTTGGCCGAGCGCGGTGCGCACAGGACCATGAACACGGCCGCGGGCAGCACCGACAGTCCGGATTCGACCGTGGTGTAGCCGAGGACGTTCTGCAGGAACTGCTGACCGATGAACATGGCGCCCATCAGCGAGCCGAACACGATGATGCCGGCCACCGCTGCGACCCAGAAGATGCGCCGGCCGGCGACGTGCAGGTCGTACAGCGGGTTGGCGGCGCGGAGCTGGCGGAACACGAACGCCGCCAGGACCACCAGACCCAGGGCGCCGATGGCGAGCGCTGCGGTCCGCTTGTCGGGCACCACCACGAAGTTGATGGCGACGATCGTCGCGCCGACCATGACGACCGAGAGGATGCCACCGACGTTGTCGACGGACTCGGTGGTCTCGTTCACGTGCGCTGGGACCAGTCGGACGATGGCCGGGATGGCCAGGATGATCAGCGGCAACGTGACGAGGAACACCGATCCCCACCACCACCGTTCCAGGAACACGCCCGAGAGCAGCGGGCCGAGCGCGGAGACCGAGCCCCCGATCGCCGACCACAGCGCGATCGCCTTGGTCCGACCGTTGCCGGCCCACAGAGCGGTGATGAGGGACAACGTGGTCGGATAGGCCATGCCGGCAGCCACGCCGCCGAGGACCCGGGCGGCGACCAGGACCTCGATCGACGGTGCCCACGCAGCGATCAGGCAACCCGGCAACGACAGCACCGTGCCGATGAGGAGCATCTGCTTCCGGCCGTAGCGGTCGCCGAGGGCTCCGAGCCACAGGACGGTCGCCGCGAGCCCGAGCGAGTAGCCGATCGCCACCATGTTGAGCTGCGTCTGGGACGCGTCGAAGTGCTTGCCGATGTCGGGCAGCGCCACGTTGGCCACGGCGAGCGGCAGGTTGGCGACCGCTGCGACGAGGATGAGCGTGCCGAGGACGGCCTTGGCGCGATCGGGCGAGCGCTCCGCGATGGTGGTGGGTGCCGAACCGGCATCAGGTGTGGTCATGGGTGCTCCGTGACGGTGGTGTGCGCAAGCTACGGGCCGAAGTCTGGTCGTTCCATCCTCCTGAATGGGTGAACGCCTTCGAAGATCGGCGGGACTTCGATCCCACAGGCGGTCGCAGTCCGAGAAGCCCAGCGGCGCTACGTTCCGGCGGTGCGATCGTCCGCACCGGCATCGCGACGCAGGAGGTCACGGGTGGCGCGCCACGACGACGGAGACGACGGGGGTGGTGCGGACAGCGGGGGCGACGGCGACCTCGAGAGCAACGCGGGCGAGCGGAAGGGTCCGGTGCTCGTGGCCGGGCTGCTCGCGTGCGGCCTGCCGTTCCTGATGCCGTCGTCGTTCCACAACGTGGTCGGCTTCGGGCTGTCGTTCGTGCAGCTGGTCCTGCTGATGGCCATGCTCGTGCTCGACCCCGGACGGATCGATCGACGCTCGGCCAAGGTCCACGCGGTGCGCCTGGCGCTCATCGGGGTGATGGCCTCGGGCGCGGCGGTGGCAGCGGCACGGCTGGTCTACCTGATCGTCCGCGGCGACTCGGCGACGGCGCACGCGAACCAGCTGCTGTGGGCGGGAGGGCTGGTGTGGGTCCACCTGGTCCTTGCGTTCGCGTTCCTGTACTGGGAGCTCGACGCCGGCGGACCGGGGGAGCGGGCGCACCATCCGCCCGGGCCGGGCGACCTGTTGTTCCCGCAGCAGGGCGATCTGGAGCGCTTCGGTGACTGGCGTCCGGCGTTCTTCGACTACTTCCACGTCGCAGCGACCGGGGCGATCTCGTTCAGTCCCGCGGACGCCGTCTGCCTGACGCATCGGATGAAGGCGGTGTCGATCGCGGAGTCGGCATCGTCGCTCGCCGTGCTCGGCCTCGTCGTGGCGCGGGCGGTCAACATCCTCAACTGAGCGCCGGTCTCGCTCCCGGACCGCTCGGTTGCTGATGCACCCATCGACGGCCGTCAGCGATCCGTCAGCGACCGGAGAGCGCGCACCCCGAGGATGTGGGAGACGTCACCGCTCCGGCGACGTCTCCCACGAACGAGGAGGACCACCATGCCGAAGTACGTGATCGAGCGGGAGCTGCCGGGCGCCGGCACGCTGTCGGCCGACGAGCTCACGACCATCTCGCAGAAGTCCTGCAGCGTCCTGTCCGACCTTGGCGGTGACGTCCAGTGGCAGCACAGCTACGTGACCGGCGACAAGATCTACTGCGTGTACATCGCGCCTGACGAGGCTCGCATCCGCGAGCACGCGGCGCTCGGCGGATTCCCAGCGAACTCGGTCGAAGAGGTTGCCGCGGTGATCGATCCGACGACTGCGGAGGTGCGCACCTGACACGCACCTGACACGCACCTGCGCCTGCCCGCCGGCCCGAATGCGCGTCGTATGCTTCGGTCCTGATCACGCCTGCTGCCACGTGAGGGAGGAGGCGGACGTGGGGAGCATGGATTGCGCGGTGAAGATCCTTGGTCCGCTGCGCGTCGACAGGGCGAGCGGGCCGGTGTCGGTGACCGCGCCCAAGGAGCGGGCGGTCCTCGCGCTCCTCGCGGTCTCCGCTGGCTCGCCGGTGTCGGTCGACCGGCTCGTCGAGGAGCTGTGGCCCGACTACGAGCCGCGCCGCGCTCGGGTGACCCTCCAGGTCCGGATCTCGGCGATCCGCAAGCTGCTCGGTGGCACTGACGGGCGGGCGGGGTCGGATGGGCTGATCCAACGCAGCACCGACGGCTATCGCCTGGCGATCGAGCCGAGCGACCTCGATGCCTGGCTGTTCGATGAGTGGGTGAGGACCGCCCGCCTCCTGGCCACGCGAGGGGATCACTCCGGGTCCGGCGAGGTCTTCGAGGGTGCCTTGGCGATGTGGAGGGGATCGGCGCTCGCCGATGCCTCGCTGACGCCTGGGCTGGTCAGCGAAGCGCTCCGGCTGGAGGAGCTGCGGATCTCAGCCTCCGAGGACTGGCTCGACGTCGACCTCGCACGAGGGCGACCCGGCGAGGTGGTGGCACGCTCCGAAGCGCTGATTCAGGCGAACCCCTTCCGCGAAGGGCTCTGGGCGGCTTCGATGCTGGGTCTGTACCGCTGCGGTCGCCAGGCCGACGCTCTTGATGCGTACCAGAAGGTGCGGCACCTCCTCGCTGAGGAGCTCGGCATCGAGCCCGGACCCCGCTTGCGGGCGCTGGAGTCGGCGATCCTCCGCCATGACCCGGCACTGGACCAGGATGCGGTGGACGACGTCGGCACCGCGCCGGGCGCCGACCGCGGGCCGGCGATCCGACACACGCCGGGTCGCTGGGTCCGGAGTCTGCGGCAGCCGAGCGGGCGCTCCGCGGTGCCCGCTGCGCTGCACCGGGCCCGGTCGACCCCTCTGGTCGGTCGATCCGGGGAGCTCGATCGCCTTGGGGCTGAGTGGGAGCGAGCAGCGCTCGGCAACGGCGGCGTCGTGATCGTCACCGGCGACGCCGGCATCGGCAAGACGCGCTTGGTCGCGGAGCTGGCGCTCCGAGCCCACGACGCCGGCTCGCTCGTCCTCCTCGGGCGGTGCGACGAAGATCCCCTTGCTGCATACCAGCCGTTCCGCCAGGCCGTCGGGTGGGTCGTTCGGTCGCGTCCGGACGTCCTCGACCACGTGGCGGCCCACGACCTCGAATCAGTGAGCCGTCTGCTGCCTGAGCTCCGGCCGGCGGACGCTCCGGTCCCGACAGACATCTCGGACGACGAGCGGTTCACCCTGTTCGAGGCGGTCACCGCTCTGCTCCGTTCGATCGCCGGGCAGCAGCCGTTGCTGCTCCTCGTCGACGACGTGCAGTGGATGGACCGGGCATCGGTCGAGCTCCTCCACCATGTGGTCGCGCACCCGACCTCGGCGCCGCTGCTCGTCGCGCTCACGTCGCGCGAGGAAGGGCCCGCCGCCGAGCGACGGGTGGCCCAGCTCGTGGCGGCAGCGGAACGGGCCGGGAGGTCGGCAACGACCATCGAGCTGTCGGGCCTCGAGGAGGACGAGCTTGCAGCGGTGGCCCAGGTGGTCGAGGAGCACCATGGTGCACCGCTCGAACCGGCGCTCGTGGCCGCGTTGCACCGAGCCACCCGGGGCAACCCGTTATTCGCTCGCGAGACGATCCGCCACCTGCTCGACACCGGGGACGTCTCGACCAGCAGGGTGCTCGCCGTACCCGACTCCGTGCGGACCGTCGTCGATCGTCGCGTTGAGGCTCTGCCAAGACCGACTGCGATGGTGCTGGAAGCTGCGTCGATCGTGGGCCAGGACTTCGAGCTCGACGTCGTCGCGTCAGCCCTGGACCGCGATGTGGTGAGCGTGCTCGACGACCTCGACGCCGCAGTCGACGCGAGGCTGGTGCTCCACGTGGACGACGCTTCGTCGACGTTCACGTTCTCCCATCCGGTGATCCGGCAGTGCATCGAGGCGGGTATCCCTCGTGCGCGGACTCGTCACCTGCACCGCGGCATCGCCGATCATCTGGAGCGTTGGGGGCAAGGCCGCGATGGCGGTCAGATCGAGGTCGCGTTCCACCTCGAGGCGGCGGGACCGCTGGTCGAATCGCAGCGGCTCCATCGCTGCGCCGTCGCCGCGGCGTCGTACGCGCTCAGCATCCTCGCATATGAGGACGCATGTCGCCTGCTCGAGATCGCCCTCCGGACGGCGGGTGCGGCAGGTCTGGACCAACGTTCCCGAGTCGACCTGCGCATCGACCTCGGCGAGGCGCTGGTCCGATCCGGGAACCCCGAGGGGCGGACGGTGCTCGCCGGTGTGGGCGAGCTCGCCCGTCGTCACGGGATGACCGAGCAGCTTGCCCGAGCCGCGTTCGCTGCCGGTCAAGAGAGCATCGCGATCGCCTATCACGACCCGACGTTGATCCGGATGCTCGAGGTCACGCTCGACGAGC
>Ga0073905_10000179_pt1 | contig 27143 bp, 19 predicted proteins | sample KloWWTupernatant_FD_65482 | JGI IMG/M metagenome (GOLD analysis project Ga0073905, IMG submission 65482) | Active sludge microbial communities from Klosterneuburg, Austria, studying microevolution and ecology of nitrifiers - Klosterneuburg... | ecosystem: Engineered > WWTP > Aerobic digester >... | reverse complement strand
ACGGCCGGCTACGTCCTCCTGCGGCTCGCTTTCCGCCTGGATGTGACCGACTAGGGCACATCCATCGTTCCACCCCAGGCGTCGAAGATCAGTCGCGAGATGCGTCCATTCAGGATCGCGCCCGGGTGCTCTGGCCCGAACCCCATGTCCGGGTGATGCTCGGTCATCAGACAGAGAACATATCGCTGGACGCCGGAGATCTCGATGATTCCGGCGTCCACTCGCACCGCGCCGTTCGAGTCCGTCATGAAACCGCTCTTCGATCGCACGACGATCGGCCCCTCGTGTGCCGCTCCGACCCGCTGATACTGGTTGTAGGGCAGGTAACGACCGATCTGGTCGTGATACTGCTGGGTGACAAGGATGTCGCGGACGGTCGCGGATGCGGCCGGTGAGACGAGCGCATCGGTCGCGATCAGCTGCAACAGGTGAACGATGTCTCGAGGCGTGCTGGCCGCGTAGTCGCGCGCGTCGCCGTCGGGCGCGCGGTCGATCGGCAACGTGGTCGCGGTCATGCCCCATTCCTGGCCGGCCTGCTCGATTCGCGCTCGACCGGCCAGCCGGACGAGCGCCATCGTCGAGGTGTTGTCCGAGAGCGCGATCATCAGGGTTGCGTGGTCGCGGATCGTCAGGAGCGTGGCCGGCGAAAGGTCTTTCAGAATGCCCGACCCACCCGACTGATCCTCGGAGATCATCGGTAGTGGGTCATCCAGCGCAAACTGCCCGGCCTCAGCTTGACGGATGACTTCGGCCAGCACCAGCAGCTTGATCGTCGAGGCGGTTGGCATCACCGAGTCGGCACGAAATCCGACCTCCTCGCCTGTCAGCAAGTTCTGCGCGAAGAATGCGGCATCGCCGTCGAACGCATCGATCAGTGCTCGGGCATCCCTCTCGATATCGGTCACGATGGTTCTCTTCCTCCGCTGGTTCGTCTGGTGTCGCCCCCTGTGCAGACGGCGACACCAGAGACAGGTCAGACCTTGATCGTCAGGCTCTCCAGGTCACGCGGATAGAACGTCAGCATTTCGATGCCGGTCTCTGTGACAGCGACTGTGTCGGAGTGGCGGAAGCCGCCGAGCCCCGGCACGTAGACGCCCGGCTCGACAGTGAAGACCATCCCGATCTCGATGATCCGGTCATCGCCGACGTCGAGGAACGGCGCTTCGTGGATGAGCTGCGACTTGGCGTGGCCGGTGTGGTGCCGCCAGGTATCGAGCAAGTCGTGCTCTCGGAAATAGCGCATGACCTCGTGGTCCACCGCGGAGCAGGAGACGCCAGGCTTGATCGCGTCCATCGCCAGCGTCTGGAGCGCGAACATGTGGTTGAAGTACTTCTCCTGCTCCTTGTTCGGCTCGCCCATGACCATCGTCCGCTCGAGCTCGCTGCCGTAGCCCCAGACCGCCGCGCCAGCGCCGGTCACCAGAATGTCGCCCTCCTGCAGCTTGACGTTGCTTGAGATGGCATGCGGCAGCGCGGAATCCTTGCCGACCTGGCCGCGGAACCCGGCGCTGGCCGGCAGTCCCATTGTCATCGGGCGGTACTCCGAACCGAGCTCCTGCATCATCTCCAGGCTCGCCCTGAGGGACGCGCGAAGCGAGATATCGGTCTCGCCGACGCCGACCTCGGAGAAATCCTGGAGGTACTGGTGCGCGAGATTGCCCCACTTGCAGCTCTCGCGGATGAGGTTGAGCTCCGCCTCGGTGTTGATCATTTGCATGTATTCGATATCGTCGTTGACGCTCGTGATGGTCGCGTCCGGCAGCAGATCACTGACCTTCGGCCCGCGATATCCGTAGACCTGCCCGTAGCCGTCGGAGTCGACGCCGATCCCCGCGTTGCCGAGTCCCATGTCGATCAGGATGTCCTTGAGGAATTCGAGCGGATGCCGTTCGCCAGGGTACTCCGGGTATGGCACGATCGAGTCGGCGATCGCGTACTCGGCGGCGTGCTCGCGCTCCAGCATGGGGATCAGCAGCTCCGAACGGTTGGCGGTCAGGACGTAGGCCATCGGCCGCTCAGTCTGAATGAAGCTGAACCGGCTGAAGTAGCCAACCTTGTTGGGATTGAACAGGACCAGCCCCGTCATCCCCCGTTCGCCGATCGTCTCGAGGATCTTCTTGCGACGGGCAGCATATTCACTGTCGGGAAGTCGGATGTGCGCCATGGCTTTCCTCCATCTCTGCCGGCCTGCTACGCGAGGTCGAGCGCGCTGCACAGCGCGCCAACACTCTGAAACGAACCCATCTCAGCCGTCTGTACGTCACGGATGATTCCTTGTTCGTCGATGACGAACGTCACCCGCTTCGCGGTGCCGCGCTCCTCGTTGTAGACGCCATAGGCCATCGCCACCGTGCCCTTGGGATGGAAGTCCGACAGCAGCGGGATGGTGATTCCCCGGCTCTCTTTCCACGCCCTGTGGCTCCAGGTGTTGTCTACCGAGATGCCGAAGACAGTCCCTCCGTGCGCCCCGAACTCGGCGGCGTCCTTTGTGTAGGCCTCCATCTGGTTCTGGCAGCCGGGGCTGAAGTCCGCGGGGTAGAAGGCCAGCACCACCTTGTGGCCACGCATCTCCGACAGCGTCACCTTCTGGCCATCGTCGGCTGGGAGTGTAAAGTCGGGCGCTGGCGCGCCTGTTGCCAGTAGCTCGCTCATTGGGGGTATCCTCTCGCTCATCGTCCGGGTTGTCGTCTGCCCCGGTCGAACTTACTCGGTATCGTGCGTCTGGTTGATGTTCTGGTCAAGATCATGGCGCTGCTGGGAGACAATGGATGACCGCACATCACGTCGCGCTGGCAGGTGTTGCGTCTGACGTCGACTCGGCATTGCGACGTGTACTTGATCTGCTGGAGGCCGCCAGCGAACCCGCGCTGGCCAGACGCGCCGGCCGGTTGGTGACAATCAAGCCCAACCTCACTGCGCCGCGCGAGTCGGGCAGTGGCGTTGTCACCGATGTCGCCGTTGTCGAAGCATTCGTGAAACTGCTGCGCGAACGCGCGCCGGATGTCGAGCGGGTCGTCGTCGCCGACGGCCCCGGAATGATCGATGCTGACCGCTGCTTCTTGGCCGCCGGATACAACCGGCTGGTTGCTGAGCTCGGCGTCGAGCTGCTGGACCTCAATCTCGCGCCAACCCGATCGGTGGATGTCCCGAACTGGCTACGTTACGCGACACTGGAGATCCCCGAGGTCGTCCTCGATGCCGACCTGTTCGTGTCGATCACACCGGTCAAGACGCATACCGATGGCTTGTACACACTGAACGCCAAGAATATGTTCGGCGTCCCGCCGACTCGCTTCTACGGCCGGCCGCGTCGCGCGTTCCATCGGGCCGGCGTGCCTGAGGTTGTCTACGACATCTGTCGCGCCCGGCCGATCGATCTCGCGATCATCGATGGGTTGGCTGGCCTTCAGATGGGCGATCCGATCGACGGTGAGCGCGTCGAGCAGGGCCTCGTTGCTGCGGGCTGGAACGCGCTCGCCGTCGATGTCGTGGGGTGTGCGCTCATCGGCGTCGACCCAGTCGAATCCCGCTACCTTGCCTATCTCCGCGCGGCCGGCCTCGGCCCGATCGCGCTCGATGATGTGTCGGTGCACGGAGACCCGGTCGCTGGCCTCGCTCGTCGATTCGCAACCCCCGATGCCGGCACTCTCGCCGCACATAGCCAGCGATCCTCGGCGCATTGAGAGGAATCCGGGTGTCGCTCGCCGTTCGGGCAATCACGCTACCTCGGCGGCGTGAACTATGGGCGCGTTCCTTGCGCTGACCACTCCGAAAACGTCGTGTTCGTGGAAGTCCGAGCGACGTCGAGAGGAGAAGGCGCTATGCATGCTCACATTGGGATCTGGAAGCTGAACGACGCGGGCGCGTCATCGAGTGACACGATGGCGCGCGAGATCGGCGAGTTCCTGCAGCAACAGGGTGGCTTCCACTCCTACACGCTCGTCCGCACCGACGAGCAAGAGGTTGTCGCGGTCACCGTGTTCGAAACGGCTGCGCAGCTGCACGATGCGCTCAGCGAGCTCGATGGCTCGATCCGCCTCAACTTGCGTCACCTCAGCGACGGCGCGCCGCATCGGTTCGCCGGCGAAGTCGTCTATGATCTCAATCACGTTGAGCCGGATTGACCCGGTAACCATCGATCGTGTGCCGGATCGCCACTTGACGACGGAGCCCAGTTGACGTGAAGATGTCGCGCTGCCACCCGGCGTTTCGACGTATGGTTGCTGCGGCACGGGGCGTCGCCATATTTCGGCACAAGGAGCGCGGAGGACCATGACTGCGACAGCAGATCCCGTCATCATTGGGAAACCACAGAAGCGCATCGAAGGGGACAAGAAGGTCACCGGCGCTACTCGCTACGTCGACGACCTCCAGTTGCACGGGATGCTCCATGGGCGTCTGGTGACGAGTATTTATCCGCATGCGGAGATTGGCGAGATCGACACGACCGCGGCGCTCGCCGTCCCCGGTGTCGTCGCCGTCTACACGGGCCGCGATGTCCACCCGGAAGGGGCCGAGCCGGCCGATCGCAACCACCATCTGCTCGCCCGTGATAAGGCGCTCTACTACGGACAACCCCTCGCCATCGTCCTGGCGACGACGGAGGTTGCCGCCGCGGAGGGCGCCGAGCTGGTGGAAGTCGACTACACGCCGCTTGACGCCGCTGTCGACCCATTGCTGGCGATGGAGCATGGCGCGCCGGTGATCCGGAGCAAGAGCGCGGTTGGCGATGGCGCCGAGATGCAGATGCACGCGACCGTCTCTGGCGGCGATGCCCTCGACATCTCGCGGATGCCGGACAACATTACGAACGCCGCGCGGTTCTTGCGTGGTGATGTGGACGTCGCGCTGGCGAGCGCCGATGTCGTCGTCGAGCGCCGTTATGTCACCCACTGGGTTCATCAGTCCTACATGGAGCCACACGCCACCGTCGCCGTGCCGGATCCGCTCGGCAACCTGACGATCTACACCTCGACCCAGGGCCAGTTCTACACGCGCGACACGACGGCTGAAGTCCTCGGACTCCCGCAGAATCAGGTAAAAGTCGTCGGCATGGAGGTCGGCGGTGGGTTTGGCGGCAAGGTCGTCATGCTCGAGCCGCTGGCCGGCTGGTTGGCGCTGCGCCGGCAAGCGCCGGTCAAGATCACGATGACCCGTTCCGAAGAGCTGTCGATGGCGAACCCGGCCCCCGGCTCGGTCACCGACATCACGATTGGCGGTACGAAGGACGGCGCTATCACCGCCCTCCGGGCGCGGATGGTGTTCGACTCGGGCTGCTACCCTGGCACCCCGGTGACGATTGCCACGATGACCCTCGGCGGCTATTACCGGATTGGCTCGCTCGAGCTCGTTGGCTATGAGGTTCTCACCAACAAGCCGGGCAATGGCGCCTATCGGGCGCCCGGCGCTCCGCAGGCGACCTTCGCGATCGAGCAGGCGGTCGACGAGCTGGCGACGAAGCTGGGCTGGGACCCACTCGAGTTCCGGCTGCGTAACTGTTCGGTCGAAGGCGATCTCCAGCCAAACGGCGTGCCATGGCCGCGGATCGGGATCAAGGAGATCCTCGAGACGATTCGCGAACATCCCGCCTGGCGAGATCGGCCGACCGGACCGAACACCGGCGTTGGCGTCGCTATCGGTGGCTGGCCGGGTGGGGTCGAGCCCTGCGCGGCGAACATCCGCGTGAACACCGACGGCTCGCTCGTCGTTCAGCTCGGCTCGAGCGATATCACCGGCACGAACACCGTCATGGCAATGCTCGCCGCCGAGACCTTCGGCATCGGCATCGAGAAGGTGCGGATCGAGTCTGCCGATACGGGCTCCGCTCCCTACGCCGGCATGAGTGGTGGCTCGAAGGTGACCTATACACTCGGGCCGGCGGTCATCCGCGCGGCCGCTGAAGCTCGTCGCCAGATTCTCGAGATCGCTGGTAGCGAGCTGGAAGCGTCAACGGATGATCTGGAGATGGTCGAAGGCAAGGTTCGAGTCAAGGGCGCGCCGGACAAGGAGATGTCGGTCGCCTCGATCGCGCAGAAGAGCATGACCTTCGGTAGCAAGTACGAGCCGGTCTATGGCATCGGCAAGTCGGCCCAACTCGACCGCGCCCCCGGATTCTCCGGCCAGGTTGCTCAGGTGTCGATTGACCCGGACACCGGCAAGGTCTCCATCGATCGCTACCTGACTGTCCAGGATGTCGGGCGGGCGCTGAACCCGGCAATGGTCGAGGGCCAGATGATCGGCGGCACCGCCCAGGCAATCGGGTTTGCCCTCTACGAGGGCATCGAGTACGACGAGGATGGGCAGCTCATCTCGTCGACGCTGATGGACTATGCCGTCCCGTCTTCAATCCAGATCCCGCCGATCGAGACCATCATTCTCGAGATCCCGGCGCGCTCCGGCCCTTATGGCGCGAAGGGGATCGGCGAACCGCCGATCATTCCCGGACCGGCGACCATTGCCAACGCGCTATCGAACGCTGCCGACGGAGCGCGCTTTACGGAGATCCCCTTCACTCCCGAACGTGTCGTCAAAGGCATGCACGGCGAGTAACACGAGGTCTGTCATTCGGAGGCTCGATACATCCCATCGGGCCTCCATCCCCTTCCTGATTACCCGGGTCCCCCCGCTGCATCGCCTCAGTTGCGACCTGCGCTTCGGCTGATCTCTGCCACGCCAGAAGGCCGGGCGCCGACCGTCGGCACGCCGCGTGCGCGGTCTGCCGTGGAAATGGGCATACTCAGGACGCGGAGCAATCCATCCGCGCGATCGGGAGGGAAGCATGGCCGACGGGCGTTGCCGGGTGGTGATCGAGGGTGTGTCGCCGGAGATCGACTGTGGCCGGTTCGCGATCAAGCGCGTCACCGGTGAACAGGTCGTTGTTGAGGCGGATATCTACGCCGATGGCCACGATGAAGTGACCGCTGTCCTCTGCTATCGACGAGGTGGCGAAGCGAGCTGGGTCGAGGTCGAGATGGAGTCGCTGGTAAACGATCGCTGGCGTGCCTCGTTTCCAGTAACCGACCTCGGCGTCTACGAATACACGATCGTCGCCTGGGTAGATCGGTTCCGCACGTGGGAGCACGACCTCGAGAAGCGCGTTAGCGCCGGTCAGGATGTGGCGGTCGACCTGCGGATCGGCGCGGAGCTCATCAGGGCGGCGGCGACCCGCGCGCGACGCACGGACGCCGCGGCGCTACGCCGGATCGCGAAGCAGCTCGACAAGAACGCAGCCGGCGCGCTCGATGCCGCGCTCGCGCCCGAGCTCGGCGAGCTGATGTGGCGCTACTCACCGCGAGATCATGCCGTGTCCTACGAGCGGGCACTGCCTGTTCGGGTCGATCCGCTACAGGCACGATTCAGCGCCTGGTATGAGCTCTTTCCGCGCTCGACCTCACCCGAGACCGGCCGACACGGCACGTTGCGTGATGTCGAACAATTGCTGCCCTACGTCTCCGAGCTTGGCTTCGATGTCCTCTACTTGCCGCCGATCCACCCGATCGGCCTGCAGTTCCGCAAAGGTCGTAACAACGCCACTGAGCCAGCCGCCGATGACCCCGGCAGCCCGTGGGCGATTGGTGGCCCCAAAGGGGGCCATAAGGCTGTCAACCCCGAGCTTGGCACGCTCCAGGATGTCCGCCACCTCGCCGCTGCGGCCAGAGATCGCGGGATATCGCTGGCGCTCGACATTGCCTTTCAGGCGTCGCCCGACCACCCCTACGTGACCAGTAACCCGGATTGGTTCCGAGCCCGACCGGATGGCACGATCCAGTACGCCGAAAACCCACCGAAGAAATATCAGGACATCTATCCGTTCGATTTTGCATCGGACGACTGGGAACCGCTCTGGGACGAGCTCACCGATATCGTCCGTCACTGGTGCAAGCACGGGGTTCGCGTCTTCCGGGTCGACAACCCCCATACCAAGCCGTTCGCCTTCTGGGAGCATCTGATTGGCACGATCAAGGGCGAGTATCCAGAGGCGATCTTCCTCTCCGAGGCGTTCACCCGGCCGAAGGTGATGGCGCGGTTGGCGAAGGTCGGCTTCACTCAGTCCTACACCTACTTCACCTGGCGCAACACCGGCGAGGAGCTGCGGGAGTATCTCACCGAGCTGACCACGACCGAGCTTCAGGAGTACTTCCGGCCGAACTTCTGGCCGAACACGCCCGATATCCTGCCCGAGCACCTGCAATTCGGCGGCCGGCCGATGTTCATCGCTCGGCTTGTCCTCGCGGCGACGTTGTCCTCGAGCTACGGGATCTACGGGCCGGCCTTCGAGCTGCAGGAGCATCTCCCGTTAGCGCCTGGTCGCGAGGAATACCTCGATTCCGAGAAGTACGAGATCCGGCACTGGGACCTGGAGCAACCCGACAGCCTTCGATCGGTAATCACGGCAGTCAATCAGATCCGTCAGGCACATCCGGCACTGCAGCGCAACGACACGATCCAGTTCCACCCGACTGACAACGACCAGCTCATCGCCTACACCAAGCGCGACGATGCCTCTGGCGACACGATCCTCACCGTCGTCAACCTGGACCCGCATTACACTCAGTCCGGCTGGGTGGATCTCCAGATCCACGAGCTCGGAATCGACCCACACGAGGCCTTTCAGGTTCACGATCTGCTTGGCGGCGGCCAGTACTTGTGGAGCGGCTACCGCAATTTCGTTCAGCTCGATCCTCAGACGATGCCGGCGCACATCTTTCATGTGCGCCGGCACGTCCGCACCGAGCAGGACTTTGACTACTTCAGATAGGCCGGCAGCGTCGCTCGACGCGCAGACGAAAGGATCGTTCCTGCGGTATGGCAGTGAAGCGAACGCGGCACGTCGAGCAGTATCCTGAGGAAAACCCGCTCTGGTACAAGGACGCCATCATCTATCAGGCCCATGTACGGGCGTTTCGCGACTCCGATGGGGATGGCATCGGCGACTTTCCCGGGCTGATCGAGAAGCTCGATTATCTCCAGGATCTTGGTGTCACCGCGATCTGGATTCTGCCGTTCTACCCCTCTCCACTTCGAGACGATGGGTACGACATCGCCGACTACACCGATGTGAATCCGATCTACGGCACGCTCCGTGATGCCCGCGCGTTCGTCCGCGAGGCCCATGCGCGCGGTCTTCGCGTCATCACCGAGCTCGTCTTCAATCACACATCCGATCAGCATGCCTGGTTCCAGCGCGCCCGCGCGGCGAAGCCCGGCACGCCCGCGCGCGACTTCTACGTCTGGAGCGACACCGGCAGCGAATATGCGGACGCCCGAATCATCTTCAAGGACTTCGAGGTTTCCAACTGGACCTGGGATCGTGTTGCCGGCGCCTATTACTGGCACCGCTTCTATTCAAGCCAGCCCGATCTCAACTTCGATAACCCCAGGGTCCACGACGCGCTGTTCAAGGCCATGAGCTTCTGGCTGGATGCCGGGGTAGATGGCGTCCGCCTCGACGCCATCCCCTACCTTTACGAACGCGAGGGGACGGATTGCGAGAATCTGCCCGAAACGCACCAGTTCCTCAAGAAGGTTCGCGCGTTTGTCGACATGAACTACCGCGACCGGATGCTGTTGGCGGAGGCCAACCAGTGGCCAGAGGATACGGTCGAGTACTTCGGGGATGGCGACGAGTGCCACATGGCGTTCAACTTCCCCGTAATGCCCCGGCTCTACATGGCGCTGCGCATGGAGGATCGCTATCCGATTATCGACATCCTCGATCAGACTCCGCCGATCCCCGCGACGTGCCAGTGGGCGATGTTTCTGCGCAACCACGATGAGCTGACCCTCGAGATGGTCACCGACGAGGAACGCGACTACATGTATCGTGCCTATGCCCAGGACCCTCAGGCACGAATCAATCTCGGTATTCGCCGTCGCCTTGCTCCGCTGGTCAACAACAATCGTCGCCGGATCGAGCTGTTGAACGGGCTGCTCTTCTCGCTCCCCGGAACCCCCACGATCTACTACGGCGATGAGATCGGCATGGGCGACAACATCTTCCTCGGAGACCGTAACGGCGTCCGCACACCCATGCAGTGGACGGGTGACCGCAACGCCGGCTTCTCGGACGCCAACTCGCAGCGACTGTTCTTGCCGGTTATCACCGACCCCGAGTACCACTACTCAACCGTCAACGTTGAGACGCAGCAAGCCAACCCGCAGTCCCTGCTCTGGTGGATGAAACGCCTCATCGCGCTGCGAAAGCGTTACCAGGCCTTCGGGCGTGGCGCCATTGAGTTCCTGCATCCGGAAAACCGCAAGGTTCTCTGCTTTGTCCGGAAGCATGGGACGGAGTCGATCCTTGTCGTCGCGAACCTGTCGCGCTTCGTGCAGGCGGTCGAGCTGGATTTGTCGGAATACCGAGGCATGGCGCCGGTCGAAATGTTCGGGCGCAACGAGTTCCCGCAGATCGGCGACCTGCCATATTTCGTTACCCTCGGGCCTCATTCGTTCTACTGGTTCTCACTCGAGCCGCAGCGCGTCAGTGGCGAGCGGCTTGCCGGGGGCAGCGATATCGCCGCCGTTCCGACGCTCACGGTCAGCGGTGGTTGGCCGAACATCTTCTCCGGCCGATACCAGGACCGGCTCACCAGTCTGTTGCCGGAATATCTCCAGACACGCCGCTGGTTTGCTGGCAAGGCCCGTGGCGTTCGCACAGTGACGATCGCGGACCGGCTGACCGTCCCCTACGATGACTCGGCCGCACAGCTCGCGATGTTGCGAGTGGACTATGCCGACGGTGAGCCGGACATCTACGCCCTGCCCATCTCGTTCGCCACCGGCGAGCGCGCCGAGAATCTGATCAACTACCAGCCACATGCCGTCCTCGCCCGGCTTGTGACCGGTGACGGCGATGGCGTTATCTACGACGCGGTCTGGGACCCGGGCTTCGGCCAGGCATTGGCTCGCCTGATCGCCCGCAAAGGCAGGATCCGTGGCGACCGCGGGATCCTGACGACGGTGACGACGCGAGCATTTCGCTCGATCTATGACCATACCGACGAGCTGCCGGAGGCCACCAACATCCGCGGCGAGCAGAGTAACAGTTCGGTGACATTCGGCGACCGTCTCATTCTCAAGCTCATCCGGCGTCTCGCCCCGGGCGTCAACCCCGACCTCGAAGTCGGACGCGCGTTGACCGAACGCACCACCTTTGCGCACACTGCGCCGGTCGCCGGGGCGCTTGAGTATCGGCTTCCGGGTAGCGAGCCAATGACTCTCGGCATCCTCCAGGGATACGTTCAGAACGAAGGAGATGCCTGGACACACACGCTCGACGTCGTGGGCGACTTCTACGAGCGGATGCTGGCCGACCGGCCGGAGATTGACGCGCCGCCGCCGACGACCAGTCAGATCCTTGTCGATGCCGTCGCTGATACGCCCGGGCAGGCGCCCGAGCTGATCGGCAGCTATCTGGCCGATGCGCACCTGCTGGGCCAGCGAACTGCCGAGATGCATCTGGCGCTTGCTTCGCTCGGCGACGAGCCAGCGTTCGCATCCGAGGCCTTCAGCGTCATGGGGCAGCGATCGCTTTATCAGTCAATACGCAGCTCGGTCAACCTCGTCTTTCAGACCATGCGTAGACAGCGAAATAGCCTGCCGGCGGATCTGGCGGACGACATCGGCCGGCTGATCGAGCTTCAGCCCGCCCTGCTTTCGCGGTGTCGCGGCGTCATCGACCAGCGAGTCACGGCGCAGCGCATCCGTATCCACGGCGACTACCACCTCGGACAGGTGCTCTTTACCGGCAAGGACTTTACGATTATCGACTTCGAAGGAGAGCCTGCGCGCTCGCTGACCGAGCGACGGATGAAGCGCTCTCCACTCCGCGACGTAGCTGGCATGCTGCGCTCGTTCGACTACGCTGCATGGTCGGCACTGTTCACCCTTCAGGAGAGCGGCTTGATCGCTCGGGACGATCCGATCGGCGTTGCCTGGTCGCGATTCTGGTATCGCTGGGTTGCCGCCGCCTTCATGGCGGGCTATCTGGAGGCCGCTGGTGACGCGCCATTCCTGCCGCGCGACTCGTCGGATCTCGCGCTCTTGCTGGACATCTTCCTGTTGGACAAGGCTGTCTACGAGCTGGGCTACGAGCTCAATAATCGCCCTGGCTGGGTCCGCATTCCGCTCTCGGGCTTGCTCGGCCAGTTGGCGCCCGCGATGGTGGAAACGCGAGCCTGAGGCAGGGCGGAGGGGATGAGACGTGGTTGCAATACTCTGGCTGCTCGCCGGGCTAGCCATCATCGGGATCGTATCCCTTGTCGGCGCGATCGTGCTTCGAGCGCTGCTCGGCGTCTCCCGCGAGCGTGGGAAGTCGCCCGGGCACGATCTGAGGGAGGCAGAGCAGCTGATCCGCAACCCGAAAGTTTAGGCGCGATCGTCCTCCGCGAATGTCCGACTCGGGACGCGTCGCATTGACCGCGTTCGCGCGGGATGCCGTAGACTGGGCCACTGAGGCTCCGGCCTGGATCGCGCGGGCGGTACCACCCAGCTCGATCTGCGCCGGACATCTCAGTGTTGTCTCACGAAGAGTCCGGGCCAAACCGGACGTGATGGAGTGTAGTGGTGGCAAGTACCCCGAACTCGTCGGTCGATCAGATGAGCGAAGCGCTCGCGTATGTCGATTCCTGGCTCGACTATCGCGTCTGGAAGCTTCGCGCTACCGGAGCGCAGGTGGCGGTCTGGTTCGATGGCAAGCTGCAGTTCAGCAAGGCGTATGGCGTCTCGAACCTCGACACTGGCGAGGCGCTGACGACGGCGCATCTGTTCCGTATCGCGTCCCATTCCAAGACATTCACCTCGACTGCTGTCATGCAGCTAGTCGAGGCCGGCAAGCTGCGGCTCGACGACACGGCTGGATCGTGGATCCCCGCCCTGGCAAAGGCCGGATCGCCGCTTGCCGATGTGACGGTGCGCGAGCTCGCATCCCATTCCGCCGGTGTCATTCGCGATGGTGTCGATGCGAATTACTGGGCCCACGATCGCCCGTTCCCGGGTGACGAGGAGCTGCTGGAGATCGCCATTCGAGAGGGCGCTATTCGCCAACCTCAGGCGACGTTCAAGTACACCAATATCGGATATTCGCTGCTTGGGATGATCGTCGGCGCGGCCGGCGGCAGCTCCTACAACGAATACACGAAGACCGCGATCGTCGAGAAGCTCGGCCTCCAAAACACCGGGCCGGAGCTGGACCCGGATCGCCTGTCTGAATACGCCGGCGGTCATAGCGGGCTTGCCAGCTGGACCGAACGCCAGGTTATCCCGCACGTCGACACCCATGCGATGGCGGCTGCGACGGGGTTCTATTCCACCGCGGAGGACATGGTTCAGTTCGCCTCTGCCCACTTCTTTGGCGATGGTCGCTTGCTGAGCGATCGGTCGAAGAACGAGATGCAGCGACCGGTCTGGACAGGGCTCGCGCCCGAAGCCCCGCAGGATGGCTACGGCTACGGCACCATCGTGCGCTACTACGATGGGCACCGGATGGTCGGGCATTCCGGCGGCTATCCGGGGCATATCACCCGCACGATGTGGGATCCGAACGAGGGTCTTGCGATCTCCGTACTGACCAACGCGGTCGATGGCCCGGCGGAAGAGCTGGCTGCCGGCATCCTGAGGGTGCTCGATTCGGCGCGCGTCGTTGCGTCGAAGCTGCCGCTCAGCTCCGGGCTCGTCAACAGCGCTGCGATCGCGCCACCGGCTGCGCCCGACACGAAGATCGACCTGAGCCGCTTCACGGGCCGGTTCGCGGCACTCTGGGGAGTGACTGATATCTATGTCCTGGGCGGCAAGCTCTATGCGGGGAGCCCGATCGCCCCAGCGCCGCACATGCAGGCTGTGGAGTTGGCTGTTATCGACGATAACACGCTGCGCATCATGAATGGTTCACCGTACGGATCGGTCGGTGAGCTGTACCGATACGAACGCGACGCTGATGGCAACATCGTGAGCATCTTCAGCGGCGGCCAGCAGGCCTGGCCAATCGCGGTCTACCGCGCCCGCGCCAACGTCGTCTAGGCCCAGACAGGGACGCCCCTCTCCCATCATTGTGGAGAGGGGCGCTATCCTATCAGCAGGGATAGTCAGCGATCGTCAGCCGCCCCGCTTGGGGGTTGCTCCCTCCGGCAGCGGAGTCACGTACTTGCGGCCTCCGGTGTCGCGCAGGAAATCCTGCTTGGCGGCGTCGAGCGCGTCCTTGTTGACCATCAGCTCCAGACCGGTGAGCGCCATCGCCTTGGCGGCGTAGTCCATCCCCTTGAAGCCGATCTCTGCGCCAGACGATGCCGTGATCTGCCAACTGTGGCCCGGCGAGCCGAGCGGATGGCAGCACGTCGTCAGCATGCTGGTCGGTGTGATCTGGCTGACATCGCCAACCTCGGTCGATCCGTGCATGGTGCGGAACTCGTTCGTCGGTCGGATGACGTTCTCACACAGCACGTCGCCGATATCTGCGGCAGTTGTCCCCTCTCTTGCGCCCGCCAGTGTCTGCCGGCGGCCCATTTCGACGATCTCAGGGTCGATCGTCGATTGCAGCCTGCGAGCGAAATCCATGTCATCGTGGCTGAATTCGATACCGCCGAGCGCCTCCATCTTGTCCAGCATGATGTTGCTGATCGTGGGATTCGGCAGCATATCGGAGCAGCCGGTCAGAAACTCGACGTCGTAGGTCGTCCCGGTCATCAGCGCCGCGCCCTTGGCGCAGTCGAGCATCCGCTGATAGATCGACTCGACCTCCTCGCGCTTGGGAGCGCGGACGAAGTACCAGATGGTTGCCGTCGGCGGAACCACGTTCGGCGCTTCGCCGCCGTCCTTGATGACGCTATGGATTCGGGCATCCTGGATGATGTGCTCGCGCAGGTAGTTCACGCCGATATCCATCAGCATCGCCCCGTCCAACGCGCTGCGACCCATGTGTGGGGCGGCGGCGCCATGAGACGCGATGCCGTGGTAGTGCACCTTGAACGAATACATCGCGAGGCTGGAGCCATTGGTGGTGGCGGTATTCGCGTAGCCAGGGTGCCAGGTGACCGAGGCATCCAGATCGTCGAAGACGCCGGCGCGCGCCATGTACGTCTTGCCGGTGAGCGTCTCCTCGGCCGGGCAGCCGTAGTAGCGAACCGTGCCGGTGATGCCCTGCTCCTTCATGGCCAGCTGCATGGCTAGCGCCGCGCCGAGCGCGCCGACACCGTACAGATTGTGACCGCAGCCATGGCCCGGCCCCCCCGACACAAGCTCGTGCCGCTCCGGGGTTGCATCCTGCGAGAGGCTCGGCAGCGCGTCGTACTCTCCCAGAATGCCGATGATCGGAGTCCCCTCGCCCCAGCTGGCGACGAAGGCGGTTTCCATCTGGCCGACGCCGTGCTCGACCGAGAAGCCGGCCTGCTCCAACTCATCAGCAATGGTCTTCGAGGCGAATGTCTCCTCCAGCCCGACCTCTGGATGTTCCCAGATGGCTCGCGCGAGACCCGAGAACCGCTTGTAGTTCTCGTTCAGATAGTCGACAACGGTCTCTTCTACCGGCATGACGCTACCTCCCCTGCTGCCCGCGAGTCACGCCCCCGAGCAGGTCGAACATCGGTATCTGAGGACGCATCCTAGCAGGGACGCCGTCGTTTCGCGCCAGGTTGCCGCCAAATTGATGTCGCCAGGTTGCCCAGTCCCACCCTGCCGGCCGCTGGCTCAGGGCGCGTGCTGTTTCTGCGGCGCGACAGTGACGTCGATTGGGCTGGCGACTCGGGTGCGGATGTAGAGATAGCCGGCCGCGACCCCGACGGCGCAGATCATCGCCAGCTCGAAGATCGCCATGCGCACCCCCTGACGCTCGGCAAGCGTGCCGATCACCAGGCTGCCAATCGGCGTCGAGCCCATGAACAGCAGCGTGTAAAAGCTCATCACCCGGCCACGATATTCCGGAAGGCTGAGCATCTGAAGTCGGCTGTTGGCAGTGGCGCTGAACGTAATGCTGAACAGGCCGAGCGCAATCAGAACTGCGATTGTTGTCGCCCACATCGTCGAGATCGCGAGCGCCGTGAGCAAGACGGGAAAGCCGGTTGCCCCGATCAACAGCGTGCGTTGTGATACGCGCCCGGAGTAGGCGATGCCGATCGCCGCGATGAGTGAGCCGATTGCCATTGCCGACGTGAGCATGCCAAAGCCCATTGGCCCAGCATTCAGCACATACTTGGCGATCAGAGGCAGCAGAACAGTGAAGTTGTAGCCAAACGTGCCGACTACCGCCATCAGAATCAGCACGACCATGATGTCGGGCGTTCGCAGGGCATAGCGAACCCCATCGGAGATCTGGCTGATCATCCGCCCCTTTGGCGCGTTCGGCACCTCATACAGCTCGTCCTCGCGCATCAGCGCAAGTCCGAGCAAGACGGCGAGGAAGCTGACCGCGTCGATCGTGAAGCACCCAGCAACACCGATCCATGCGATCGTGATGCCGCCGAGGGCCGGCCCGATCAGACGCGCCGAGTTGAACACAATCGAGTTGAGCGCGATAGCATTCGGCAGATCCTCCGGGCCGGCCAGCTCCTTGACGAACGCCTGCCGGGCCGGGCTGTCGATTGCGTTCGTTATCCCGAGTAGCGTGGCAAGCACATAGATCGCGGTGAGATTCGTCGCACCGATAATCACGAGAACGGCCAACACGGCCGATGGCACCAGCTTGACTGCCTGCGTGACCAGCAGCAAATTGCGCTTCGAGAATCGATCCGCGATGACGCCACCGAACAGCGACAGAAACAGCACCGGTAGCGTTTGAAACATCGACACCAGGCCAAGCGCTAATGGGGAGTTGGTGAGGTCCAGCACCAGCCACGCCAATGCGATCCGCTGCATCCAGGTGCCGATGGTCGACACCACCTGGCCCATCCAGAACAGGCGATAGTTTCGATTGCGAAGCGCGTGGAACGTCTGGTGCAGCGCCGCGCTTGCCGACCACCGACGACGGGAAGCCCGGGCGGAATCGTCGTTTCTGGCATCCCGGTTTGTGGTTCGCATGCGCCTCGCCTCGTTGATCTCGAAGAACCCATCGACAATCCAGCATCTATACTATAGATGATCAATGTATCGCGTGAGCGTCAATCGCGCTACGATTCGTCAGTATGGAACGTCGCGCTGCGGCGTTGGATCGACTGGCTGACTGGCAACTATCTTGCGTCGCTACCGTTGGGACGGCAGTCCATCAGCAGGACCGGAGCGTGGCACAGTGGCAAAGAGGACGACCAGAACAGTTCGCGCCAGAGTGATGAAGAAGGGTGATGACGTGGAACGATCTACCCTGCTGACTGGCGACGACGTCTTCCTGTTCAACGAAGGCACGCACCACCGGCTCTACGAGAAGCTCGGCTCGCACCTCGCGTCCGTCGACGGCGTTGATGGCGCCTATTTCGCCGTCTGGGCGCCGAACGCCGAGCGTGTTGCCGTCATCGGCGAGTTCAATGATTGGAATCCCGACGCGACGCCCCTGACCAGTGAGGGTGTCTCCGGAATCTGGGAAGCCTTCGTGCCGCACGTCGGGCACGGCGCTATCTACAAGTATCAGATCTGGTCGCGGCTCCATGGGCAGGTCGTGCAGAAAGCTGATCCGTTCGCCATCCACGCCGAGACGTCGCCGAAGACCGGCTCGGTCGTCTGGGATCTGGAGTACGAGTGGGGCGACGCCGGATGGATGGCGGAGCGCGGCCGGCGCAACGCGGCTGACGCGCCGATCTCGATCTATGAGATGCACCTCGGTTCCTGGATGCGCGTGCCCGAGGACGGCAATCGCTCGCTCTCCTATCGTGAGATCGCGGCGAAGCTGGCCGACCACATCGAGACGACTGGCTTCACCCACGTCGAGCTGCTGCCGATTATGGAGCACCCGTTCTCGGGATCCTGGGGGTATCAGACGACCGGCTTTTTCGCGCCGACCAGCCGCTTCGGCACTCCGCAGGATTTCAAATACTTCGTTGATTACCTCCACCAGCGAGACATCGGCGTCATCCTGGACTGGGTCCCGTCTCACTTTCCGACCGACGAGATCGGTCTCTACAGATTTGACGGCACCCATCTCTACGAGCACGCTGACCCGCGCCAGGGCTACCACCCCGACTGGCACACCGCGATCTTCAACTACGGCCGGCCAGAGGTTCGCTCGTTCCTGCTCTCCAGCGCGGTCTTCTGGCTCGACCAGTATCATATCGATGGGCTGCGTGTGGACGCTGTCGCATCAATGCTCTACCTTGACTATTCCCGCAAGGCTGGAGAATGGATTCCCAACCGCTTCGGCGGCCGGGAGAATCTCGACGCGATCGACTTCCTGCGCCAGCTCAATACCGTCGTGTATGGCGAATACCCCGACGTCCAGACGATCGCCGAGGAGTCGACCGCCTGGCCGATGGTCTCGCGACCGACCTATGTCGGCGGGCTCGGCTTCGGCATGAAGTGGGACATGGGCTGGATGCATGACACCCTGGCCTATTTCGAGAAGGATCCGATTCATCGCCGGTATCATCAGAACTATCTGACGTTTCGTGGGCTCTACGCCTTCAGCGAGAGTTTCGTCCTGCCGCTCTCGCATGACGAGGTCGTCCACATGAAGGGCAGCCTGCTATCGAAGATGGCCGGCGACGACTGGCAGAAGTTCGCCAATCTCCGCGCGCTCTACGGCTACATGTTCACTCAGCCGGCGAAGAAGCTGCTCTTCATGGGCGCCGAGATTGCCCAGCGCGACGAGTGGGACCACGAGAGCAGCCTCGACTGGCATCTGCTCGACACAGAGGCTCATGTTGGTGTCTCGCGATGGCTCTCCGCGCTCAACCGCGCCTACCGCTCCGAGTCGGCCCTCCACGAGCTCGACTTCGACCCGGCCGGCCACGAATGGCTGGACGCGAACGACAGCGAGAACAGCGTCATCTCATATGTCCGCCATGCTTCCAACCGTCGAGAGTCGATCATCGTCGTCTGCAACCTCACCCCGATACCGCGCCATGCATACCGGATCGGCGTCTCTGAGCCGGGCTACTACCGCGAGATACTCAACAGCGATGCGCGTGAGTACTGGGGTGGCGGGCAGGGCAACCTCGGCGGCATCGAGGCGACGCTTGTCCCCTGGCACGGCCGGCCGTATTCGATCTCCATCACCGCGCCGCCGCTGGGCATTGTCCTGTTCAAGAAGGACGGCGAGGCGTAGCCGGTCCCGCGCACGAGCGCCGTGGGGACAGTCCGGGACAGACCATTGGAGGAGATATGCCGGATCTGGAGCTCGGGGCGATCTGGCTGGGCAACGGCCGCGTTCGCTTCACGGTCTGGGCGCCGCGAGCGCGTGAGGTCGAGGTTCATCTCCATGGCGAGCCGCCGCGCTTCGTCGCGCTAGAGCCATGCCCACACGGCTATTACCGCGTGTCCATCGATGGTGTCCAGCCGGGCGACCGCTACACCTACCGGCTCGATGGTGTCGACGAATGGCCCGATCCCGCCTCTCGCTCCCAGCCGGACGGCGTCCACAGTGCTTCAGCGATCGTCGACCCGACCTTCGACTGGGCCGATGGTGGCTGGGAAGGGATTCCTCGGGAAGCGCTCGTGATCTACGAGCTCCACGTGGGAACGTTCTCGGCTGCCGGCTCTTTCGATGGTGTCGTGCCGATGTTGCCCTCGCTCCGGGATCTGGGCGTAACCGCGATCGAGCTGATGCCAGTTGCTCAGTTCCCTGGCGATCGTAACTGGGGCTATGACGGGGTCGATCTCTACGCGCCCCAGACATCCTACGGCGGCCCGGACGGTCTGCGTCGGTTGGTCGACGCTTGTCACGCGCAGGGTCTGGCCGTCCTGCTGGACGTTGTCTATAACCATCTTGGGCCAGAAGGCAACTACCTCGCGAAGTATGGCTATTACTTCACCGACCGCTACCACACCCCCTGGGGGGATGCCGTCAACGTTGATGGTCCGTGGAGTGACGATGTGCGTCGCTTCTTCATCGAAAACGCGCTTCACTGGGTTCGTGAATATCATATCGATGGCTTCCGGCTCGACGCCACCGACCGCATCATCGACGAGTCCGCCATCCACTTCCTTCGCTCCCTCAGCGACGCCATCCACGAGGAGGCGACGCGCCAGGGTCGGCATATCTGGACAATTGCCGAGACCGATGCCAACGATGTCCGCTACATCGTCCCCGCCGCTCGAAATGGCTATGGGCTGGATGCGCAGTGGGGTGACGACCTGCATCATGCGCTCCACGCCCTGCTGACCGGCGAGCGTGACGGCTACTACTCGCAGTTCGGCAGCATCGCGGAACTGGCCAAGGCAGTTCGTCAGGTCTTCGTCTTCGACGGCGTCTACTCTGAATATCGCCAGCGCACCTATGGCAGCTCGCCGGACCAGGGCGACGCCAGCCAGTTCGTCGTCTGCTCCCAGAACCACGACCAGGTCGGCAACCGGGCGGCTGGCGAACGGCTCTCGCATATTGTCGGACACGATGCGGCGCGCCTGGCTGCTGCCATCTACCTGCTTTCGCCATACATCCCACTGATGTTCATGGGCGAGGAATATGCCGAGGATGCCCCATTCCAGTATTTCACCAGCCACACCGACCCGGCTCTCGCTGAGGCCGTCTCGCGGGGCCGGCGAGCCGAGTTCAGCCGATTCGGCTGGCAACCGGAAGTCCCCGACCCTCAGGATCCCGCGACATTCGAACGCTCGAAGCTCGATCACTCGCTGAGCGAGCGCGGCGAGCACGCGGCGATGCTGGACCTGTACCGGGATCTGCTCCGCCTCAGGCGCGAGCGGCCGGCCCTGGCTTGTCTGGATAAGCGTCGCCAGGATGTTGTCGAGCTGGAGGGCGATGTCCTCCTCGTCCGGCGCTGGACGGACGGCGACGAAGTCGCAATGGTCTATAACCTGTCAGCGGAGTCACGCTCACCGCTCCTGCCGTTGCCACCCGGCGAGTGGAAGGTATTGCTCGGCACCGCGGACGGGCCACAGCCGGAGCTGATCACAGCGCCCGCCTCCGCGCGGCTCACGATCGCGCCGCGTTCGGCCGTCGTGCTGGCGCGCGAAGGCGTGATCTGACCCGCGACGAGAGAGGATGCGCCGCCGCGATGCGACCAACTGCCACATATCGTCTGCAACTGACCCCCGCGTTCGGGTTCGATGCTGCGGCTGCGCTCGTTCCGTACCTCGCCCGGCTCGGGATCTCGCATCTATACCTTTCGCCAATTCTGAAGGCGCGCGTCGGTAGCCAGCACGGGTACGACGTCACTGACGCCACACAGATCAATCCGGAGCTCGGCGGCAGCGAGGGCTTTGATCGACTGTGCGAGACGATGGCGGCCAACGGCCTCGAAATTCTGCTGGATATCGTTCCCAACCACATGGCCGCCAGCCCGGAGAATGCATGGTGGTGGAGCGTGCTCGAGAATGGGCAGAGCTCCGAGTTCGCGAGCTTCTTCGACATCGCCTGGTATGAGAGCGCGAGCGGCGGGTCGCTCGACCGCAAGGTGCTGCTTCCGATTCTCGGTAACCATTACGGCATCGTCCTCGAAGCGCTGGAGCTTCGTGTCGAGATCGATGAGCGAGGCTTCACCGTTGTCTACTATGACAACCGGATGCCACTCGACCCGACAACCTACCGGCTGCTCCTCGAGCAACGCTACGGGCTGCTCAAGGATCGGCTTGCCAGCGATGCCGTCGCGCTTCAGGCGTATGAGGGGCTGATCGAGCTCTCCGACACGATGCCCGACCGGTTCACGACCGACGCGCCGGCCATCCAGCGCCGCCGGGAGGAAACGGGGTTGCTCAAGCAGCGAATGTGGGAGATCTATGCAGCGAACGACATCGTGCGGACATTCGTTGACGAGAACCTCGCGCTGATCAATGGCCGGGTCGGTGAACCAACCAGCGTCGACATTCTCGATCGCGTTCTTTCCGACCAGGCCTATCGACTCTCCTACTGGCGTGTTGCAAGCACCGAGATCAACTACCGCCGTTTCTTCGACATCGCCGATCTTGTTTCGATGCGCATTGAGGATGAGGATGTCTTCGCCGCCCGTCATGCCCAGCTCCGCTCGATGGCGCGGGCCGGCCAGGTCGCAGCCTTGCGCGTCGATCATATCGATGGTCTGTACGATCCCGGCCAATACCTCGAACGCCTCGATGCGGTGATGCGCGCCGCTCTGGCCGAACGCGGTGAGCCCGGCGCGGAGAGCTACGTGCTTGTCGAGAAGATCCTGGCGTCCGGGGAAGATCTTCCGGCGGAATGGCCTGTCGCTGGCACAACCGGCTATGACTTTCTCAATCTCGTCAACGCCCTGTTTGTCGATCGAAACGCGGAACAGAAGCTGGATGCCGCCTTCCGGCGCGTCAGCGGCGTCGACGAGAGCTTCGCGGAGATCGTCTACCGCCAGAAGCGACGCGTAATGGCCGATCTCTTCTCCGGTGATGTTCGCTCGCTCGTCGTCTGGCTTGACCGGCTGACCGCCTGGGATCGACATGGGCGCGATCTCGGGCAGCGCGAGCTGGGCCAGGCGTTGACCGAGATGATCGCCCGCTTTCCGATCTATCGGACCTATTCGACTCCGGCAGGCGTCCGCGATGAGGACCGCGATCGCATCGACCAGGTGATCGACGACGCCATACAGCATCGGCCGGAGTTGCGGCGCGCCTTGCGCTTCATCCGCCGCGTCCTGCTCCTCGAATCGGCCGGCGCTCTCGAAACCGGTCCAGACGACGAGCGCTTGCCATTCGTCCTGCGCGTTCAGCAATTCACCAGCCCCGTCATGGCCAAGGGGTACGAAGACACGTCGCTCTACATCTTCAACCGGCTGATTGCGCTGAACGACGTCGGCGGCGCGCCCGATGTAGTTGGCATCGAGCCGGACGCGTTTCATGCCGCGATTGCCGGCCGGGCCGAGCGGTGGCCAGCGACGATGAATGCCACGTCAACCCACGACACCAAGCGCAGCGAGGATGTCCGCGCGAGGATCGTCGTGATCTCCGAGCTGGTTGATGAGTGGGCCGCGCACGTCGACCGCTGGCGAGAGGCGAACCGCCACCTCCGGCGCGAGGTCGATGGCGCCATGGCCCCGGATGGCAACACCGAATACCTGCTCTACCAGACACTCATTGGTAGTTGGCCGTTTGATGATGCCAATCTGCCTGACTACCCCGGCCGAATCAGGCAGTACCTGGAGAAGGCCTGCCGCGAAGCGAAGCAGCACACCAGCTGGATCGACCGGAATGTCGCGTGGGAGGACGCAGTCGCCACGTTTATCGATGCCATTCTGGCGTCGGGCAACCGGGCCTTCCTGGATGATTTCCGCTCGTTCCAGCGTCGGGTAGCCTGGTTCGGAGCGCTGAACTCGCTGTCTCAATTGGCGCTGAAGGCAACGGCGCCCGGTGTGGCCGATTTCTATCAGGGCAGCGAGCTGTGGGATCTGAGCCTGGTCGACCCGGATAACCGACGTCCCGTCGACTTCGACCACCGTATTGCCCTGCTCGATCGATTGCCATTCACAGACGTTTCGCGGTTGCTTGCGAACTGGCAGGACGGATCGATCAAGCTCTTCGTTACCCAACGGTTGGCGACGTTCCGCCGGCAGCGGCGAGACCTGTTCGATGGCGGGGTGTACATACCTCTGGAGGTTGTTGGACCGCGACGCGAGCACGTCGTGGCGTTCGCCCGTCGGGCGGATGACGCATGGTCTCTTACGATCGTCTCACGCCTGGTCGCGACGCTCTCCCGCACGGCGGGATTGGACGAGGCAGCGTTGCCGGTCGGCGCGGCCGCCTGGGGGAATACTCGCGTGTTGCTGCCGGACGATGCGCCGGCGCACTGGCGCGATGTGCTCACTGACGAGCGGCTCGTGGCGAACGATGTACTGCCGCTCGCCACGGTATTCCATTTGCTCCCGCTCGCGATCCTCGAAAGCGCGCCTCAGTGACGCGCCAGGCTACCCGCCCAGTCCGTTTGACAGGACTCGATCGATTCGGATCAGCAGCGTCTGTCGGGCCTGACCCAGGAACTGCGTGTGATCTGCCGGCGTTGTGCCGGGATTGTAACGGACCGCGAGCGACAGAATATCGTTCAGCGCTGCCTCCGTCTCGTCGATAATCTCGGCCACCACACCCCGGAGTGTGACGTACTTGTAGCCTTCTTCGATACAGATCGAGACGCGCGGGTCGCGCTGGATATTGCCGCGCTTGATTCGGTCCGCTGTGGTGTTCATCATGATCTGATCGCCGCGCACGTCGTACCACATCACTGTCTGCTGAGGGGTTCCATCGTGGCCGATCGTCGCCAGTACGCCGAAGCGGACTGCGCTGATGAACTCACGCTCCGCCGCGCTTAGTGTCCCATTGGTCGCCATCGTTATCCTTCTTCTACCTGTCCGTCGTGGTTACTCGTCCTCGACCCCCGGCGGGTGATGTCCCCGGCGCGGTGGGTGAGCGTGGCCGAAGGCCCCATGGTTATGCCAGACGGGCCGATTGTCGCTGGGGTCGCCTTTGAACAGGAACTTGGGCGAGTGGAAGACGCGTTGGGCCGGCTCCCCGCAGAACGGGCATGTCGTCGGCTCTCCCGCTTCGCTCACTGGCCGCTCCAGGTCGAACTCCTCGTCGCACGAGCCGCAGCGATATCCGTAGCGTCGCATGGCCGGTCCCCTCTCATCCACTGATGATCCTAACCGAACTCCGGCTTCCCGGTTGGATCTCACAGATCGGCGCGGTATCATCTACGCTGGTATTGATACTGAGTCTCATTAGTTAGCAGCATCCAACGTGATAGAAATCCGAAAACAGATGATGGCCCGACGCGCTATCAGTGGCGCGCTGGCGTTCGTCATCTTGCTCAGCGCCTTCGCGCTTGTCTCCTGCGGCTCGCCGGATGCGGCCGGCGCGGATAGCTTGTCGGTCGTCGCCACCACCACGATTATCGCCGATATGGCTCGCAACGTTGGCGGCGATCGCGTGACGGTTCGCAGCCTCGTGCCGGCCAACGCAGACCCGCACTCGTTCGAGCCAACTCCACGGGAAATTGGCGCGGTCGCCCGGGCCGATGTCGTCCTCGAACATGGCATGGGTCTGGATGCCTGGGTTATCAATATGATCGACGTGTCGGGAACTGACGCGCATGTCGCGGTCGTCACCGATAGGGTGACGACGATCGAGGGCGAGCAGCATGAAGAAGATGCCAGCGGGCATAGCCACGAGGGCGAAGATCCACATGTCTGGTTCGATGTCGCCAATGCACAGGTGATGGTCGCGAACATCCGCGACGCGCTGATCGCCGCCGACCCGGGCTCGGCCGAGATCTATCGCGCAAATGCAACACGCTACCAGTCCGAGCTCGCGGATCTCGATCGCTGGATTCGAGAGCAGATCGCGACCATACCGGAGTCGCAACGAAAGCTGGTGACGAATCACGACGCCTTTGGCTATTACGTCCACACCTATGGCCTGACGCTGGTCGGGACGATTGTGCCCAGCCTCGATGCGCAGGCGCAGCCGTCGGCGCGTGAGACGGCCGCGCTCATCGACCTGATCAGGGCCGAGGGGGTGAGAGCGATTTTCACCGAGGCCGCGCTCAATCCGACGCTGGCCCGACGCATCGCCGAGGACGCCGGTGTCCAGATCGTCAGCAACCTGTACGGGGACTCGCTTGGCCCGGCCGGCAGCGGCGCTGATACCTACATCGGCATGATGCGCACCGACACCACCCGGATTGTCGAGGCGTTGCGATGACTCAACAGCCTCTCGTGGATCTCTCGCACATCTCGGTGGCCTACGGCGATCGAGTCGCGTTGGACGACGTGTCGCTTGCGTTGGGGTCTGGTGAGATCGTCGCCTTCGTTGGTCCGAATGGCGCTGGCAAGAGCACGATGCTGAAAACGATCGCCGGCCATGTCCGACCCGATCGCGGCTCGGTGGCATTCTCGCCGACGCTTGGCGCGAAGCCCCGACGGGAGATCGTCTACGTCCCTCAGCGTGACAAGCTGGACTGGACGCTACCGGCGAGCGTCCTCGACCTCGTCCTGATGGGCGCATACCGGGAAACGAGCCGCTGGCGGCCACTTCGCCGCGAGAGCACCGACGCCGCGCTGCGGGCGCTCGAAGTCGTCGGCATGAGCAAGCATGCCGGCACCCAGATCGGACGGCTTTCCGGCGGCCAGCAACAGCGTGTCATCCTGGCTCGCGCCCTGATACGTCCGGCGGCGATATATCTGCTCGACGAGCCGTTTACCGGTGTCGATGCCCCGACCGAGGCGTTGTTCGAGGAAGTGATCGTGTCGTTGCGAGATGAGGGGAAGTGCGTTGTCATGGCCACCCACAACCTGGACTGCGCGCGCGATATCAGCGACCGGGTCGTGATTCTCAGCCGGCGCATCGTTGCTGTTGGTCCGCCGGCCGAGGCGTTGACGCCACTGACAATCGCCGTCGCGTTCGGTGACATTTCGCGCTTGAACATCCACGGTGAGGACGCCCACGTTCATGAGTAGCCTCGGCATATACAACTGGCTCACCGAGCCGTGGCAGTTCGTCTTCATGCAACACGCGTTTGAGGCGATCATCATCGTTGGCCTGGTATGTGGGATCGTCGGCGCTTTCGTCGTGCTGCGTGGCATGGCATTCGTCGGCGACGCCTTTGCCCACGCCGTCTTCCCCGGCATCGTCATTGCTTTCCTGCTCGGCTCGAGCATCTTCATCGGCGCGCTCGTCGCCGCGGCAGTCGTCTCGCTGGGCATCGGCATCCTCAGCCAGTCCGAACGACTCCACGAGGACACTGCGATCGGCGTGATGTTTGCGGGCGCGTTCGCTCTTGGTATTGCGCTGATCAGCTCGACCAACTCCTATGCCCGTGACCTGACGTCGTTCTTGCTCGGCAACATCCTGGGAGTCAGTCGGAGTGACCTGTTGCTGACGGCGGCAATCGCTGTCGTCGTCCTCGGCGTGTTGGCCATCTTCCGCCGCGAAATGGTGCTGATCACATTCGACAGGACTCTCGCCACGTCGCTTGGCGTGCGCCTGTGGCGTTATGATCAGCTCTTCCTCATATTGCTTGCGTTGGCTATCGTGACCGCGCTGCAGACCGTCGGGAACATCCTTGTCCTGGCAATGCTGATCACGCCGGCCGCGACCGCGCGCCTCGTTGCCGACCGGCTGCC
>Ga0073905_10000177_pt1 | contig 27194 bp, 25 predicted proteins | sample KloWWTupernatant_FD_65482 | JGI IMG/M metagenome (GOLD analysis project Ga0073905, IMG submission 65482) | Active sludge microbial communities from Klosterneuburg, Austria, studying microevolution and ecology of nitrifiers - Klosterneuburg... | ecosystem: Engineered > WWTP > Aerobic digester >... | reverse complement strand
CTGGGCTGCTGCCCTCAATCTCGCCGGACAGAAGCCGCCATGCGCCGTCGGCAGCCCGCTCCAGCGTCAGGCGCACCATCACGATCTCGCTGCCATCGACGGCTGTTGACGCCGCGCCGGCGGACTCGCTGACGTGGAACGCGATCGGCGCGCTCGCCGCCGCCGCAGGCGCCGCCGCTGGCGCCGCCGCTGGCGCCGCCACAGGTCGGGCGTCGGGCTTGCGCGTCCAGAGGTAGCCGGCAAACATCAGCGCGATTCCGATCGACATCGCGATGTAGAGCAGCTGGTCGCTTCCCAGCCGGGTCAGCGTCCCGCCGCTGGCGACGGCCAGTGTGCCGGCCACGATCAACGACAGACCGATCATCCGGTTGCGCATGATCCGCTTGCGACGGAAAGAGATGACCGAATACAGCAGACCGCCGACGAGAATCGCCGTGCCGGTCGAGTTGATGCCGATCGTCATCGCGGTCATTCCGGGGCCACGCTCGAGCGCGCGCCACCCCTCATCGACGACGTTCGGGCCAATTGGAGTCTGCGAGATCAATGAGACCGCCAGCGCGGTGAGGAGGATCATCACTCCGGCGGCCCTGTCTGCCCAGGAGCGCCGCATCAGCAGGTAGAGCTCGCCGAGGGCCAGATAGCCAACGACGAGCGTCGCGCCAAGGACATAGTAGATGCGCGCCATGAGCGGCGTCCAGCCGGACAGCGTTCCGATCACCTCGCACAGCGCAGCGACACCGAAGATCGCAAAGGCGATTGACCAGACCAGGCCGGCCGGCCTCGGCCGCGCGAGATAGTCACGCGCAACGGCGGCGGCACAACCAAATGCCAGGATCGCCGCTACGATCGGGAAGATCACCATCGATTATCGCCCCCACCCAGCCTGCGTCTACCGACACTTGCCCGATTGTACCGGACGCTGTCGGGCGCGCGGCCTTTACTTCACGGAGGCGATGTAGGCGAGGATGTTGGTCATCTGCTGATCGTTCAGTTCCATCTCAGTGTAGGTTGGCTTGTGTGGGTCGGCCGCGCCGGAGTTCGCCCGCAGCTTGGGGATCCATTCGGCGGGGTCGAGCACCTTGCCCTTGACCGGCTGGGCGCGCCCGCCGTCATGGCAGCCAGAACACCAGGTGTTATAGAGGGCACTCCCGCCGGCAATGTCGGCGTTGGCAAACGCGTCGATCACCGAGCTCGGAGCGTCGATCTGCGTCGGCGTCGGCGCATTGGCGATCGCGGAAGCGGTGCCGGCGATCTCCGTCCGCGCCACCGCCGGGGTGAGATCCTCGAGGTTCACTCTGCCGCAACCGGCAACGACAATCGCCGCCAGTGCCGCGACGAAGACAAGCATCCATCGCCGAGGGGTCGGTTTCATCGTGACGGTTGCTCCTTCCGAGCGCTCTTGGGTCCGCTCACCGGCTCCGCGGCCGGGTCATCGGTCGTTCGCCGCCCAATACGGCCGACATCAGGCGTGACGGTCGCCCCAGCATCCACGGGGCCGCCCGTGGAGTTCGTCTGCCTGTGTTGCCTGTGTTGGAACAACCTGACGTACTATAGGCAGCCAGCAGGATCGTGTCAAATGCATCTGATGGAGGCAGCATGCCAGATTTCGCGTCGCGAATCGAGTCCGTCCGTGAGGCGATGCGCCGCCGCGGGATCGGCCTCCTCTTTCTGCCCGAATCCAGCGCCCTCGAATACCTGACGGGCATCTGCCGAGACATACCCAATCCCACCGAGTCCAATCGCCCAGGCGACTGGGTCGCCGGGATGTATCTCGGCCTTGATGCCGGCCCGGTCATCATCGAGCCGCGCATGGGCAGCGATCGGATGGAAGCCCAGCTACGCGACAAGCCATGGGTCGCGGATCTACTGGTGCTCGGAGAGCCGGACGACTACACCGGCGCGTTGCTGCGCCTGGCCGGCCAGCTTCGAGGAGGGGCCGGCGACATCGCCGTCGGGGAGCGCGCGTGGGCGAAGACGGTGATCGACCTGCGCCGCGCCGCGCCGGAGGCAGCGCTCATCAACGCCGCCGAGATCATCGGGCCGATGCGAGCGATCAAGGATGAGGAGGAACGCGCCGTCATGCGCCGCAACGCGCGGCTTACCGACGAGGTGTACGAGGCGATCCTCCCGCGGATCGAGACAGGGATGTCCGAGCGTGATATCGCCTGGTTGATCGACCGGGCCATTGCCGAACACGGCGGCGAGTTCGTCTCGTTCCACACCGGCATCCGCATCGGAGGGGGCGATCGCCAGCGCGAGGGATCGATTCACGACCATCTGACGGATCGCACGCTTCAGCGCGGGACGGCGCTGGCCTTCGACTTCGGCATGCTCAAGGATGGCTACTGCTCTGACTTCGGCCGCACGGTCTTCATCGGATCACCGGGCGAACAGCATCGCGCGGTTTACGATCTCGTCATCCGCGCCCAGGCGGCCGCAATCGCGGCGATGCGCGACGGTCAGATCACGGCGGCGGAGCTCGACGCCGTCGCCCGCGACATCATCAGCGAGGCCGGCCACGGTCCGCATTTCATCCATCGGCTCGGCCACTCGATCGGCAAGGATGTCCACGAGCCGCCGTTCCTCCTGGACGGGGACGACACCGTCCTGCGCGACGGGATGTGCTTCACGATCGAGCCGAGCGTCTTCATGGAGGACGGCTCGTTCATCCGCGTCGAGGATGTCGTCATGGTCACACCGGACGGCGGCGAGAACTTCAACGCCACCAGCCATGACCTACGCGTCCTCGACCTCTGAGGCTTTCAGCAGCTAGGCGCCCTGGCGCGCCAGTCGGTCGGCGCGGACCTCCTTCGGCAGGCCGAGGACGCGTTCGCCGATGATGTTCTTCTGGATCTCCGACGATCCCGCGTAGATCGTCTCGGAGAACGGATGCATCCAGAGGTAGGGCCAGTTGTCGTGCGCGTCTCCATGACCGTCGACGAGATAGGCATAGGCATCCGGCACATCATCGACGATCTGCGCGTATGGGCCGAGGATCTCCTGGATCAGAATATAGACGCGCTTGTCCGCCTCGGAATAGTGGAGCTTCGAGATCGACGACTCCGGCCCGGGCTGGCCGCCCTTCTCGGCGGCAGAGACGACGCGCAACGCGGCGTAGCGCACCACTTCGATCTCGGCCATGATCTGTCCGAGCTTCTGCCGCACGACAGGGTCGTCGATCAGCCGGCTGCGATCGGTTCGCGGCGTCTGGACGATCTCCAGCAACCGGGCGTACGACTGCTGCAGCCGGGCGACGATCCCCATCATGTCTCCGCCGCGCTCGTAGGAGAGCGTCGTCTGGGCGATTCGCCAGCCGGTATTCAGCTCGCCGATGAGATTATCGGCCGGGACGCGGACGTTGGTAAAGAACACCTCGGCGAACTCGTCGGCAATACCGGTCACCTGCCGCAGCGGACGCACATCGATCCCCGGCTGGTGCATATCGACGATCAGATACGAGATGCCCTGGTGCTTCGGCGCGTCGCGGTCAGTGCGAACCAGCAGGATGCCCATGTCCGCCTCCGGCGCGGTGCTGGTCCAGATCTTCTGGCCGTTGACGACGAACTCGTCACCGTCGATCTCGGCACGACACTGCAGCGCGGCGAGATCGGAGCCGGCATTCGGCTCGGAATAGAGTTGGCACCAGACCTCATCGCCGAGCAGGATGTTGCGCAGATAACGCTCGCGCTGGGCGTCGCTGCCGTGGTGGATCAGGGTCGGGCCAACCAGACCGAGGCCGGCCCAGTTGATCGAGGCCGGCGCATTAGCTCGCGCCATCTCCTCGACGACGATCGCCTGCTCAAGCGGTCGCGCCTCGCGCCCGCCATAGGCCTTCGGCCAGCCCATCCCGAGGTAGCCGGCCTCATAAAGTCGACGATGCCAGGCCTTCTTCCCGGCTACCGTCCGCAGCGGCTCTCGCGGCGTGTTTTCCGCCAGCCATGCGCGCGCCGTCGCCCGAAACGCCTCGTCCTCTGCCGTATAGCGCAGATCCATCGTCATCATCTCCAGATCAGGGGCGAAACGCTCTCAACTGTCGTCCTGGCGGCAGTATACCCGGCGTTCGATCAGCGGCTGCGGCCCACTAGAGCGACCCGACCAGCGCCATCAGCCGCCGCTCCTCGGCGGCGGCGTCGGCAACCGGCAGGTGCGCGACGATTAGCTCGTCCAGCCCCAGGTCGAGCCGCTCGGCCAGCTGCCGCGCGATCTCGTCGTCGCTCCCGCTGATGACCAGGTGATCGAGCAGCCCGTCGGTGAACTCGCCATCGTCGGTGAGCGGATAGCCGGCTGCCGCGAACATCCGCGCATAGAACGGGAGCCTGCGATAGGTCGCCAGTTGCGTGCTGGCGGCGGCGCGGACTGCGGCGCGGTCGGTTGTCAGCGCAACCGGGACATGCGCGATCAGCGGCGGTGTCGCGCGCCCGGCCCGTTCCGCACCTCGGCGCAGCGCCGCCTGTGCCTCGCCCGTAAGGTAATCGATCGGGCAGAGCCAGGAGATCCCGCCATCACTCAGCTCGCCGGCCAGCTCCCAGGCACGCGGGCGAAGCGCTGAGACGAGCAGCGGCACGTCTGTGGCGGCAGGAAGCGTCGCGTCAATCGAGAACCAGCGTCCATCGAACGTCGCGCGCCCGCCCTGCATCGCTGCGCGAACAACCCGCAGGTACTCATCGAGCCAGTCCAGCGGGCGATCGAGGTCCAGCCCATAGGCCGCCATCGACGGTCCGTGGCTCGTGCCGACGCCAATCCGGACCCGTCCGGGCGCCAGATCGTCCAGCACTGCCGCCTGGCCCACCAGCCCAAGCGGGTGGCGAGTGAAGGCTGGGACGATGCCCGAGCTCATCCGCACCCGTTGGGTAACCATCGCTGCCGCGGCGAAGATCGACAACGTGTCGGCAGCCAGCGCGCCCATCGTCATCCAGACTCCCTGGACTCCGGCCTGTTCTGCCTGCTGGATCAGGCCTATCTGCTGGGCCGGCGTTGTGCGCCGGAGATTCAGGCCCACCCGCTCGGCAATCGAGCCAGTCGCGATCATCCAGCCTCCTTCTCGATCAATCCTCCGGCGACGGTGTGAAGTTCGGCGTCGGGCTGGCGCGCTCCAGCGAATCGATGATTCCCTGCCAGATTTGCGCCTCGGCCGCCCGAGTGCCACGGCTGTTGCTGAACGCCAGCCGACAGCCGATGCGGTCGAAGCGTCGGATGACACTCAGCCCGCCGGCCGCGCCGTAGTCGATCCGGATCACGCTATCATCCGCTTCGATCACCGCGCTGGGGTTACGCCGGGTGACATCGGCAATCGTCGATTGGCGCAACTCGCTCCAGTCGGGGTTCTGCGGCCGGCCGAGGATAATCTCGTCGAACGACAGTTGCGTTCCGGTCGGCGATTCGGCGGTCCACTTGGCGGGATACCAGGTCCAGCCCGTCGGCAGGGTGATCGCGCAGTGCTCGCCCTCCGTCTTGACGAGCGCATCCGCGCCGTCTTTGCCGACCGTCCTCCCACCGTATCCGGCGCACCCGCCCAGCAACAACGCCGCCAGCCCCAGCAGCGCCACGCTCACCCAGCCTCGTCGTCCCGTCGATCGTCTCACACGCATGGTCTCGCTTTCCTCCCGGCCGAAGTATTCCAGCCCGGGGCGGCCGGCAGGTCGTTTAGTCGGACGAGTCGATCGGAGTGCGGGCAGCCGCGCCGGCCAGCCATGCCAACCCGGTGTTGAGAATCAGGTCGAACCGCTGCAACGAGAGCAATCGCGCTTCGTGCTCGACAATGACAGCGACCGGCTCCCCCGTCAGCGTCTCGACCGTCTGTCCAATAGCCTGGTCGGCGAGGTACGCAGCGAGCGCGGCGTGGAAGGCATCATGCTCCTCAATCTGCTGGAGCACGTCGTAGGCCCAGAGAAGCTCGTCGTCCTGCGAGGCTGCTGGGCCGGGGTGCGGCGGAGCGCTGGCCGCGCATTGGTAGAGAAAGAGCATCAGCGCGTCGGTCCAGGCCAGCCAGACATCGTGGCCGCCCAGCGGCGCCTGCTCGGCGGCATAGAGGCCGGTTTCCAACGCGGAGCGGAGCGTCAGCTCGACGCCAGCATCCAGCGCGGAGCGGCGGTACTCGGTCTTCATCGACGACCAGGCGACATCATCGGCCAGCGTTCCGCAGGCTCGGACGAAGCCGAAGAGGTGGGCCAGACCGCGTTCGTAATGACGAACACTCTCGCGCAGCGCCGACTCTTCGTCGCCATATTCGGCGACGAGCCTGTCCCAGCCTTCGTCAAAGATGATCTGCTGCAGGTGCTGGATCGCATCATCAAGCGCCCCGACGAAGGAGCGCACCCAATCGTCCCGCTCGCGATCCAGCCAGGCTCGCCGCGCCTGCTGGTCGCCCGCGTCATCGTTGGTCATCCCCATCTCCCGGCAACCCTCCCGCGAGAGGATAGCACCCGGCCATTGACCTATACTCAGGCGAGCACAGGCACGATGCGCACCGACCGAGGGAGCCGGCGATGGAACGCGAGATGGTCGAGCGAATCGAGCGCGCCGAGAACGAGGCATTCACCAGCATGTATCGCGCCGCCTCGGGATATGGCACAAGCACCGTCGAGGTGGATGGCGTTGCAGCTGTCTGGTCGCGCCACGACGACGACCCCGGCTATAACTGCGTTATCAACCTCGACATCGCGATCGACCCAACGTCGACGATCGGCAGAATCGAGGCAATTGTCCGTGAGACCGGCGCGCCGGTGCTCGGTATCGACGGATCGCCGGCGGTCGTCGCCGCTATTGGCGATGAGCGAATCCACCAGTTGGGATTCGCGCGCGATTACCAGGAGCACATGTGGGGGCGACGCCTCAGCCGCGCCGATCTGGACGCGGCCGGCGACGAACCGGCCGGCCCTGTCGCCCGTCACGCCACCCGGGCCGACGCCGCAGCGTTTGCGCGCGTGCTGAACATCGGCTACGAGCTTCCGGAAGAGTCGGTGCGCGGCCATGTCTTCGCCAGCACAATCGAGCATCGCGGCTGGTTCCATTACCTCGTGGAATATGACGGCCAGCCGGGATCGGCATCGGCGCTCTACGTCTCGGAGGGGGTTGCCCAACTCTTCGTCGCAACGACGATGCCCGATTTCCGTGGCCGAGGTGGCCAGGGTGCGTTGATCCGCCAGCGTCTACGCGACGCGCTCGACGCGGGGGCCGATCTGGCAACGGCGCAGACGGGCACCGAAAACGCCTCGCCGCGCAACATGGAGCGACGAGGCTTCGAGCTGCTGTATACCCGCTGGATCTACGCGAAGCGGCTGGGAGACTAGCTCTCCTCGACGACCTCGCTGGGCCGCAGGACCTCCAGCAGCGCCGCACGAGCCGTGGTCGAGATACGGTCGCAGATGTGCTGGGAGATTTCCATGTTCAACCCCAGCTCCACCAGCTCCTCGATCAGCGCGGCGTCGACATCCGACTGCTCACGCTGGATCGCCGCCAGCTCGCTGGGCTTGACGCCGATCTCCCGGGCAATGTCGGCCGCGACCTTGAACGACGGCGCGGTCTGCCCACGCTCCAGGCGTGAGAGATGACTTGCAGAGATCCCGGCACGATGGGCAAGCTCGTCGAGTGTCATTCCGTTTTCTATCCGCAGCTCACGGATCCTCGGCCCCATTGAGTTGCGCGAACGTGCGGCCACATTGGTCTCCTTGACTACGCAGCTAGCAATCCATCCTCCACTCACGCGGCTATGCGTGTGTTGTCAAATCTGGATGACATCGAGACAATTGTCAACCGTTGTCACAGAGCGCATAGATGCATCATCGTGTTTCCGGGGCGAAGATGCACAGACTCTCATCAACCGCATGCTGCAATGATGACAAGTCTGTCAGATTCGTTGAACGCGCCGCGTGCGCCACTCGGCGCCACGTCGGATTCCGGCGCGAGCGGAGAACGCGAATCTACCGACGCGATGGGCGAGCCCGCAACCCACGAGGTCGTCAACGCTGGCAAGCGGCTGCGGCAGTGGGCGCTCATGGAGGGGATGAGGGGGGTATAGGGGCGAACCTCGTGTTCGCCCCTGGCGATCGTCGGACACGTTCAACGATGCTGGCGGGTTGGGGATCGGCGGGGCGCCCTGTGAGGCGTGGACAGGGCGAGCCCTGTCCCTACGGACCGCTCTTATCTCCCATCCCTCACCCCGCGAGCACTGCCTCGCGCATGATCTCGACGGCGCGTTCGATGTCGGCGCGCGAGACGTCGAGGTGGGTGACGGCGCGCATGCGGGGGCCGCTGCCGCCGCCCATCCGAACACCGCGCGCGGTGAAGGCGGCATTCATCTCGCCTCCGCTCCGACCAGTCTCGGCGACATCGAAGTGGACGATGTTCGTCTCGATATCGGCCGGGTCGCACTGGATGCCGGGGATCTGGGACAGACCCTCGGCCAGCAGGCGTGCGTTGGCGTGGTCGTCGGCCATGCGCTCGACGTTGTAGCGCAGGGCGTACACACCGCCGGCCGCGATGATGCCGGCCTGGCGCATCGCCCCGCCGAACCGGTGCTTCAGCCGGCGGGCCTCGGCCATATCGGCGTGCGATCCGGCGAGCACCGCGCCGACCGGCGCGCCGAGGCCCTTCGACAGATCGAGCCAGATGGTGTCGACCTGCGCGCCATAGTTGCGCGCCGGGGTGCCGCTGGCGACGGCCGCGTTCATCAATCGCGCGCCATCCATGTGGACTCGCAGGCCGGCCTCGCGGGCGACCGCGACGACGGCACGAACATTCTCCAGTGGCCAGATCTTGCCAGTGCCGTGATTGGTCGTGTTCTCGATCGAGAGCAACCGCGAGCGGGGTGAATGCGGGCCGGAATCGCGAATTGCCTCGCGGACTTGGTCGGGGGTGAAGACGCCACGCTCGCCATCGAGCAGAGCAACCGAGACGCCGGCCAGCGCGGCCGGGCCGCCGCCCTCCGACGTGTAGGGGTGAGCGTGGCGATCGAGGATGATCTCATCACCGGGGCGAGTGTGGAGCGTGATCGCGATGGCATTGCACATCGTGCCGGAGGGGAGGAAGAGCGCCTCCTCCTTGCCCAGCAGCTGGGCGACCATATCCTGTAGCAGATTGACAGTTGGGTCTTCGCGGTTCTGCTCGTCGCCGACCTCGGCCTCGGCCATGAAGCGGCGCATTTCGGCGGAGGGGCGGGTTGCGGTATCGCTGGAGAGGTCGATCAGGCGGTCGGGCATCGGATTGGTTCCTTTCGTCGCGATGGCAGCAGCGCGGGGTTGTCCGCGCGGCTATACTATCGCGTTCGCCCGGCCATCGGCGCCGGGCGTCGGCATGCCACAGACGGGCGGGGCATTCGGTGTCGGGCGCAGAGCAAGTCGAGGTCGAACCAGGCGTCCAACAGCGCAGGAGCGGTGTGCTCGGGCGCATCCCCGGCATCGGCAACGATCTGGGGCTGGGCCATAACAACCTGATCCTGTTCTGGGGGATGCTGTTCAACGAGCTGTCGTTCGGGTTTTACCAGGTGCTGCTGCCGCTCTATATCGAGTCGCTGGGGGCCAGCCCGGCAATCGTCGGGCTGGTGATCGGGCTGCAGGGGGTGGCGCGGCTCATCTTCCTCGCGCCGGCCGGGATGATCGCCGACCGGATGTCGCCGCGGACGCTGATCGTCGGGGCGCGGTCGCTCTCGGTTGTCGGGATCGCGGCGTATGGGCTGGCGCAGGAGTGGTGGCATCTCTTCCCGGCAATCGTGCTGCTGGCGGCCGGCAACATCGCCTTCCCGGCCATCTCGAAGGTGGTCGCTGATTCATCCGACGACCGCACCCGCACGCGGGCGTTCACGCTGATCTACACGGTCGGGCCAAGCGTGGCAACGCTGCTCTCGCCGAGCCTTGGCGGCGTGCTGGCCGACACAGTCAGCCTGCGTTCGATCTTCTTCGCCGGGGCGGTCGGGCAGCTGGTTGCGGTGCTGTTCTTCTCGCGGCTGCGGCCGGTCGAATCGAGCGACGCGGCGCAGTCCGGTGGCAGCTACCGGGCGGCGCTGGCCTACCGGCCGGTCGCGTTGCTGACCGGATTCTTCCTGCTGATGCTGCTGGTGCTGACAACCGGGTTTACGCTGGTGCCGAACTTCCTGCGCGATGTCCACGGCATCGGCTTCGGGACGATCGGACAATTCGGCTCGGTGTCGGCGGCGGGTAGCGTCATCCTCGGCATCATCATCGCGAAGGTCGGCGTGTTTGGCCGGCCGATGAATGCGTTGCTGCTGACAGTCGCGCTCTCAGCCGTTGCCCTCGCCCTGTTCGCCACCGGGACAGCCATCATCTGGTTCGCGCTGGCCTACTTCACACGTGGGGCGTACCTGGTGGCGTGGAGCACGATGTACGCCGCGCTCGGCGACGCTGCGCCGGAGCGATTGCGGTCGAGGACGTTTGTGTTGGCCGAGCTCCTGGGCGGGGCCGGCTTCGCCCTCGCGCCATTCATCGCCGGCGCGCTCTACGAGCAATCCCCCGAGCTGCCGCTCATCGTCGCGCTCATCGCGACGGCGCCGCTACTGGCGCTCCTGCTGCTCCTGCGGCGGTATCTGGGGCGAGCGGAGCTGGCCGGGGGTTGATGGCCGGCCCGCAGCAGCTGGGGCTGGGCCACCTGGATTGCGGCGTCTTCGATCGTCGTGCTACGCCGATAGGCTATCCTCGCGACGTTGGGTTCGCATCGGTGGGACGGCCACCGGGCGGCTGATCGTTCGGACAGTCCGAGAGGGCAGGCGCGGGTTGGCAGCACGATTCGAGCCGGAAGGCCTCCTGCTGGTGAGCGGGCCGGGTGACACTTGGGAGGCGCGCACGGATGCGACGCCGGAGGCGTATCGGCTCGCGTTCCGGGCGCAGACGACGGCAAGCTGGGAGCTGGTCGAGATAGCGCAGGGGGACTTGCTGCGGCTCTTGGTGGGGCGCGTTCCAGCGGTAACCGGCGCGGAGGTGATCCTTGGGCTGGCGACGCTGTTTCGCGACGATCCCGAGGGGGATGCTGCCGGTCGGGCGTTGTTGACGACGATCATGGGCGACCTCCGGCCGGCCATCGCCTGGACGCTGCTGGTCGCGCTGTCGGACGGATTCTTCAACGCCGGAGCTGGTCGCTTTGACGACCGCCCCGCCACGATCCGCGCCGAGCTGGCGCGGGCGCTTCGGCGCCTGCTGGCGCTCGATCTGCCGATCTCCGACCGAGCGGCGCTGGAGCGCGTCCGCGGGCTAACCCTCTGGCAGGCAGACGCCCCGTCCGGTTGAACCGGGCGGGGCGTTGCGACTGGGATCCGGCTTACTTCGACGGCTGCTTGTATTGCAGCAGGATCTCGAAGACGCGCGACGGGGTGGTCAGGGTGAAACCGGTCGCGCTCTCGGGAGTATCGAAGATAGCGGCGGTCTGCACCTCCTGCGTCGGGTCAATCGGCGCGGTCATGTCGAGGCCCTTGTCGTAGGTGAGCGACTCGCGGGTGGCATTGGTGGCGAGGAAGTACGAGTTGCCGGCGATGTCGACGACGACCAGCCCGTCGTAGGGGAAGGGTCGCGCGACGGTCAGCGTGTTCTTCACCGTCAGCTGAAGGTAGAGGAACATCCCGTCGGCCGTGCTATCGCCAATCTTCTTGAACAGATCGTAGCCTGTGATGGTCAGCTCCCAGCCGTCGGTCGTGACGGTGTCGCCAATGGCCGGCTTCGGCGCAGGGATCGCGGTCGGAGTGGCTGCCGGGCGGACAACGGTCTGCGTCGGCGCCAGGGTCGGGGTTGGTGGCGGCGGGGGCGGCGCGGTTGGCGTGGTCTGGGCCAACTGCCGACCGGGGGTGCCGGCCGCGCCATTCGGGCTGGTTCCATCCGCAGAGCCGCAGGCGGCCAGCAGAAGCGTCGATGCCAGAAGCGCCACAATGGCGAGCGCGCCGGTTCGTCCTGTTCGAGCCTGCATCTCTCGTCACTCTCCTGCCACCGCCCGGCGATGCCTGTCTGGCACGGCTCGGCCGGCGACTCACATTCACTCGATCGCGATGCGCTGGCCCACGGGGTCCCGAATTCCGCGTCCCGACGCCATTGACGGCTACCGGCTGGCTGCCGGCTCGACCGGCCGGATGGTTCCTTGCTGTGACTCGCTGGCAACTATTGCCAACATGAGAAATCAACCATCCGAGCTACCCTGAAGATACACCGCCACAACCACGTCCGTCAACCATGTACGAACATGCGAACGTGCGCACCTATGCGGAAACTGACGTTCAGACTGGCGAACGGAAGGTGCGTTGTCAGGGAGTATTAGGATGGGAAACTTGCGTACAGCGCAAGTACGACGCGATCGCGGACGGTGGCGGCCTCTCCGGGCTCGAGGGTGTCGGGGGTCAGCGAGATGGCGTCATCGCCGGCCGCCTTGACCGCGACGCGCGGGTCGCCCTCCCAAAGCGCGCGGACGACCGCGTCACGACGAGAGGTCGCTGCTCGGCCGTCGAGGATCACCCGGCAGCGTGGCATCGGCTGGCCGGCCTCGTTTGGAAACTCACGCTCGGCGCGGACTCCGGGCACGGCAGAGAACGCAGCAACCCAGCCGGCAACATCCGCTTCGTAGCCTGCGATGCGCGCGAGGTGGTCCTCGGCCAGATAGCGCTCGACGGCAGCCAGCAGGCCGGCCATCTCCTCTTTGCCAACCTTCATCGAGCGACCCAGTCGCGGGTTTGGCGACCCATGCTGGCGGATAGCGGCGACCAGATCGGGCCGGCCGACGACCAGCCCGCTGGCCTGTGGCCCGCGCAGATCCTTGCCACCGCTGAAGATGGCGAGGTCAGCGCCCTGTTCGCGGGTGTAGCGCCAGAGATTCTCGGGCGGGGGAAGTTGGGCCGCTCCATCAACGATTACCGGCACGGAGCGCGCATGGGCAATCTGGACGACCTCTGCGAGAGGAAGAGCCCCTTCGGCGAGATGCTCGCCAGCGACGAAGAGCACCGCGGCGGTGTCGGCGTCGATCGCCAATTCCAGCTCGACCGGGTGGACCTCCGGCTCGACTCCGATCTCGACCAGCGTCGCGCCGGCCAGCGCGACCGACGGAAGGTAGGGGATGCGGTGCGGACGCTGGTAGACGATCTTCGACGGAAGACCGGGGCGGTCGGGCATCCTGGCGATGGCGACCGGGTCGTTGCCGGTCATACAGGCGAGGGTGGCGAGGGTCAGGCCGGCCGCTGCGCCGGTCGTGACGCAAGCGGCGTCGTTTCGCGTGAGCGCGGCCAGCCGCTTGCCGACGGCATCGTGCAGCTCAACGATATCGACGTAGCTGCGCGCGGCTGCATCCATCGCCCAGCGGACCTCGTCCGGCATCAACGATCCGCCGAGGCGAGTCAGCCGCGCATCGGCGTTGAGTACTCGACGGATTCCCAGGTCGTCGTAGATCGTCATCGACCGTCACCCCGATGCTAGCGCGCCAGCGCAGAGATCCACTCCGGCAACCGCTCGTCGCCGATGACGCGATTCAGGACGCGCAGCTCGGACAGCCTCGAGGTCTGGCCGGCAAGCAGCTCCTCGGGCGAGATATCGGCCTCCTCGGCGAGGTCAGAATCCTCCTCGAGCTGCGCGATCAGCGCATCACGCCAGGCGCGGACCTCGTCGTGATCGAGCGGGGCGTCTCCCTCCGGCTCCAGGCTCGCGATTGCCCATTGGCGGCTGACGAGGGTGCCGATCGCGGTGAGCTGCCAGCGGAAGCCGCTATCGTCGCGCGCGATAGCGCCGTGGCGCGAGAGCTCGCTGATCTGCGAAATGACGATCGCCGTCTCGATCGGCTGACCAGTGATGTGCTGGTGCAACAGGCCGGCCGTCTGAGCCAGCGTGATCTCGTCAAGCGTCTGGCCGGACTGGGCCAGCGCGATCATGACTCCGACCCGCACCGGACTGCTGGCAATAAAGCTGGCGGTCTCGACCCAACTTGCCATATTGGCGTGCTCCTCTTCTGTCCGTTCCCAATACCTGACTCATTATCCCCCGTCGCGCCAGGGTCGGCTGCTACAATCGTCATTCGTTCTCCCGATCGGAAGGATCCATCGATGCGAGAGACTCCGACTCGCCTGACCGGCGCTGAGCGCGCGTTCCTGGCACGGATGCCGAAGCCGGAGCTGCACGTCCACCTGGAGGGTTCCGTGCGACCCGAGACGTTGCTCGACCTGGGGCGACGACACGGGGTCGTGTACCCGTTCGACGACACAAACGGCGCGCGTGACTGGTATCGGTTCCGCGACTTTCCCCACTTTATCGAGGTTTTCATGGCAGTCTGCGATAGCCTCCAGACCAGCGAAGACTACGAGCGGGTGACGTGGGAGCTGGCCGAGACGGCCCGCGCCGAAAACATCCCGTACCTGGAAGTGACGATCTCGCCGACTTCGCCGCTGAAGCCGCGGACGAAGGCAATGCCCGATCTTGTGCTGGCCGGCTGCCGGGCCGGAGCGCGCCAGGGATGGGACGATTTCGGTGTTCGGATCCAGTTTATCGTCGATGCGGTCAGAGTCCGCGCGCCGGATGAGGTAACTGCGATCGCCGAATGGTGCGTCGCGAACCTGGGCGACGGGTTGGTCGGGATCGGGCTGGGCGGCACCGAGATCGGCTATCCAGCAGCCCCTCACGCGGCAGCGATCGAATTTGCGCGTCGCAATGGCGCGCGGGTCAGTCTGCACGCGGGGGAAACAGTCGGGCCAGAGAGCGTCTGGGACGCGCTGGAGAGCGGCGCCGAACGGATCGGCCACGGGGTCACGAGCATCCACGACCCGGAGCTTGTCCGCCGCCTGGCGGCAAACCGGGTGGTGCTGGAGGTCTCACCGACCAGCAACATTCGCCTTGGAGTGGCGTCGAGCTACGCGACTCACCCGATCCGGGCGCTTCACGACGCGGGGGTGCCGGTAACGGTGAACACCGACGATCCGCCGATGTTCGACGCGACGATGACCGGCGAGTACGTCGCCCTGGCCGAGGAAGCCGGCTTCGACATCGATGAGCTGTCGGCAATGGCTCGGCGGGCAGCCGAGGCGGCCTTCTTGCCGGACAGCGAGCGCGCGGAGCTCGTCGCGCGCATCGACAGGGAGGTCGCCACCCTGCGCGAGGATCTGGCGTCGGATTGTCCCGGTTGAACGTTGGTTTGCCTGCGATGTAGCATTTCAGGTATTGCCTCGGCACGGCCGTGCCGCTCGAACGCCTGGATCGACAGCAACGCCCAGGCAGCATCGAGGCGCCGTGAGCGACGGGCATCCTCGTGGTGAGGGGAACGGGACACGGCGGCGATCAGGCCGGCCGTGCGACGAGCAGCAGGGTTAACCATGGGACAGGCAGCGAGCGATTCGCGCGCGGATCGCGCAATTCCCGACATCGTCATCCGGCGGCTGCCGATCTACGTTCGGACACTCCGGCTGATCGCCAGCGAGGGGATTCCGACCGTCTCGTCCGACGATCTGGCACGCCTGATCGGCGTTACTGCGGCGCAGATTCGCCGAGACCTGTCCTACTTCGGCAGGTTCGGCAAACAGGGCAAGGGGTATAACGTGGCGACGCTCGTCGCCACGATCGAGCATATTCTCCATCTCGATCAGCAGTGGGATGTCGCGCTGGTTGGCTTCGGCCACCTCGGGCAGGCGCTGGCCGCCTACCGCGGCTTCGGCGCTACGACGTTCGAGATCGTCGCCATCTTCGACCGCAGCCCGGCGAAGGTCGGCCAGACATCAGAGGACGGCGTGCCGGTGTTGACTGCCGACGAGATCACCCGCGTGGTGCGGGAGCGGGATATCCGGATGGGTATCATCGCCGTCCCGGCATCCGCCGGCCAGGAGGTTGCGGATGCGCTGGTCGCGGGCGGGGTGCGCGCCATCCTGAATTACGCGCCGGTGATCCTCCGCGTGCCGGAGGATGTCTGGGTGCGAGAGATCGACCCGACCGGGGCAATGCAGTCGATGACATACTATCTGAACGATGACGCCGCCCCGCCCGACTCGTCGACGGAGCGATACCGCCGCGCCGCGCTCGAGGCGACGCCGGGCTGGTAGGCAGGACGGGGAGAGCGTGGGAACGAGCGGCAAGGCACTGACACGGCCGGCCGCAGGTGTCTTCCTCACCCTGCTCGCGTGCTATCTGCTCACCCACGGCGGGACGTTCTACAGTTCCGACGGTTATGTCATGTACGCGACGGCAAAGGCACTGGCGCTGCAGCACACAATCGTGCTGGCGCCGAACCCCGACGTGGCCTGGCAGATCGTCCAGGGGCAGCACGGGCTGTACTTCTCGAAGTATGGGCTGGGGCAGCCGCTACTGGCGACGATCCCGATCCTGCTGGCAAAGGCGCTCCGTGAATCAATCCTCAGTGGAGTGCTCGATGAGGCGCTCTCCATCTACGCTGTCTCGCTACTGAACCAGGTCGTCACCGCGGCCAGCGGCGCGCTCGTCTTTTTGCTGGCCGTCCGTCTGGGCAACGGCATCCGCCTGGCGGTCGGGCTGGCGTTGGCGTGGGGGTTGACGACGCTGGCCTGGCCATATTCGAAGACATTCTTCAGCGAGCCGTTGTTCACCGCCTGCCTGCTGCTGGCGGCGCTTGGGCTGCTGGCTTACCGGCAAGAGGGCAACCGCTGGCGCTACGGCTGGCTGGCGCTGGCGAGTCTCGGTCTCGGCTACGCCGTGCTGACGCGGGTCGTCGGGGCGTTGCTCCTGCCGCCGTTCCTCGCCTACGCCGCCCGGGCCGCGCTGCCGCATCCGGAGGGCGAGCTGCTGCGCCGGTTGATCCGGCGGCCGGCCAGCGGGGTCGACTGGTGGCGCTCGGCGCTCGCGGCGGCGCTGGCCTTCGGCATCCCGGCGGCCGCCTGCCTGGCGCTGCTGCTGTGGCACAACGCTGCCCGCTTCGGCAGCCCGTTCGACAACGGCTATACGGGCGAGCGGTTCGACACGCCGCTCCTGTCAGGGCTGGCCGGCCTGCTCGTCTCACCGGGCAAGAGTATCTTCCTCTACGCGCCGCTGACGGCGCTAGCGGTCGTCGCCTGGCCGCGTTTCTGGCGCGAGCGGCGGGCCGAGGCCGTGCTCTACGCCGCGATCGCCGCGGTCGTGCTGGTCCAGAATGCGAAGTGGTGGTCGTGGTGGGGTGGCTGGGTCTGGGGGCCACGCTTGCTCGTGCCGCTGCTGCCGTTCGCAATCCTCGGCCTTGGGCCACTGCTGCGAACGTCGGCCCGCGCGCGGACGGCTGCCTGGGCGCTGGCGGGATTCGGGTTCGGGGTGGCGCTGCTGGGGTCGCTGGTTGACTTCAACCTGTATCTGATCGAGATCCATGCGCAATACGAGGCGGCCGGCCGCGGCAACGCAGATCCGGATATCTACTGGCGCCTCTCGACCTCGCCGATCGTCGTCGAAGCACAACGGCTCTGGGAAGGACGGGACATCAGCGTCGTCACGTTCCACCTCCAGCGCATCGGCTTCAATACCGCTCAGTCGACTGTATTCCTCGTCGCACTCGCGCTTATCGCGGTAGCCGGCGTCTGGCTGCTAGCGGGGACGAGGGACGAGCCAGATATTCCATAGCAGGGGCCGGATCCTGTCCCTCTGCGTCCGCCGATCACGCCCCGCTACCGATAGGATCGGCTCGTCGGGAGGCGACTGGCAGGGTCGGGGGAGAGCCAGCCGTCGGTGGCCAACTCGTTGGCGATCAGCCGGCCGAGCAGAACTTCGTACTCGGTGCCCGCGTACTCCGGGTGGTATTCGAAACGGGCGCGCTCGAAGTACTGGACGGTGTAGATCTCGCCGGTGTCGGGGTTCCGTTCCGAGAACTCCTCGGAAATCGGATAGCCAAACGTCGCCAGCCCCCCGCGCGCGTCCCAGAATGCCTTGAAGCCGTGGGAGAGCGAGTGGCCGGTGGCATCGAAGCAGGCGCGCTCTGGGCTGGGCGCGCAGCCGCCAAGCGGCTGGAATGGCGCTTCCCCCTCCCTGCCGGCGGCCATTGCGCTGCCGGCCAGCGTCCCCAGGACCTCGCCCCACTGGCCGAGATATTCCGGATGGAACTCCAGCCGGGCACGCTCGAAGTCCTGCGCCAGCAGCCATCGTCCGTCCGGCTGAAGGCGCGGGTAGGGGCGTGTCAGTGGCAGGCCCAGAATGCGCAGACCGCCGCGCTGCTGCCAGGCGCGCAGGAATCGGCCATCGATCGACTGCCCGGTCTCCGGGAAGAGCTGCGCCGTCGCGTCCCACGTAGTGGCTGGCCGGCCGTCCCGCGGCAGGTGCTTGAATGCATCGTAGTAGACGGGCTTCGGCCGGAATGTCGTGTGCGGCCCCAGCCAGCGCCCGCCATGCTCATCCGGCACGATCTCCATTAGCCCGAACAGATCGACAGGAACCTCGTTCCAGTCGTGAAGCATGTGCAGATGGGCGAACTCGATGTATGGCTGGCGCTTCATCCAGTCGACTGCCGCGCGGAGGTTACGCGCCTGATTCTCGACATCCGTCACCCATCCGTATTCGGTGATCCAGATCGGCTTGGCCCCATCGCCGCGGGCGACCATCAGGTTGCGCAGATCGCCGATGCGCCGATAGCTGATCTCCTCCGGCTCGATGCCCGGGCCGGCAATGAAGTACCAGTTGTATGGATGGATCGAAACTGCGTCCCACGGCTCATTCCCGTTGCCATACCAGGCCTCGCTCAGGTTGTAGATCCAGTCCATGTACTCCGATCCGACCAGCGTCTGGGCGGCAACGACGATCTCCGGATTCACCGCGTGGGCTACGTCGTAGAACATTCGCAGGTTACGCAGATAGACCGTCGCATCCTGTCCCAGCAGTTGCCACATCTCCGGCTCGTTCCAGAACTCCCAGTGCTCGATCCAGGCATATCGCGAGACTGCCGCCCGCACTGCGTTCTGAAAGGCCGGCGCCATATCTTCGCGCAGGCCACAGAGGTAGATCTCGGTGAGCGCGCTATCGCAGCCGGGCTTGTCGACCGACGCCCAGCCGGGGATCGTGTTGAAATCGGCTACAACCACGATGTTGCGTCTGGCCAGCTCGCCGAGAACATCGTCGTACAGCCGCCAGTCGAACGTCCCCTGGGTCGGCTCGAAGCGCCGCCAGTCGATCGACAGCCGGACCGTCGTCACGTTCAGGTCGTCCAGCGCCGGGAGGAGTTGGCTACCGTAGACGTCCGGGTCGAGCCACCAGGCGTGCGCCGCGATGCCATAGATGAAGGGATTGCCATCCTGGGGCTCCGCGGCATTGGCCGGCGAGGGCAGCAGGCTGGCGCCGACGACGACGAGCAGCAGCAGTGTTGCGAGCCGGCCGGCCAGGGGGAGCCTGGTCATGGAATATCGCACTCCGTCGGTCGTCGGACACCGTCGTCCGTTCGTATCAGATCAGCACGGGAGTATTGCACGCCGGGAGCGCTCGGTTCAGGCGGCGTCGCCGGCCTGCTCGTGCCAAATCGCCGCCGTGACCCCGCCATCGGGCATCACGATCCGGCCTGACGCAACCAGCTCATCGATCGCGTAGGCGTAGGCCAGGTGATCGAACCAGCAGAAAAACTCGCCGAACGTCGTCACACCCGCATGAGCCGCGCGAAGGCCATCGTATAGCACGGTCAGCTCGCCGAGCAGGCCACAGTAGCCATCGACCAGATCGCGGGCGAGCGCGCCAGCAAACCTGCTCCAGGCCCGCGAGTCGTGCTCATCGACAAACGGCAGCCCGACCTGTCGAGCCAGCGCGGCCGCATCAAACGGAGGATCCGCTCTGTCGAGCGCGGCCCGGAGCCGTTCATCATGACGCGCCCGCTCCCGGTTCGGCGCCACCGTGGTTCCGTAGCGACCGAACGTCAGGTGCGCCCAATCGGGCCAGGGGAGCGCCGTCACTCGCTGACCATACTGGCCCAATGCTGTTTCGTCTCCTTCGACGACGTAGAGATAGTAGCGGGCCGCCGGATCGTCGCGGCCACCGCGCGGCGGGGCTGGCGGCATCAGCCGGCCGTCGTCCGCCAGCGCATCCAGCAGGCCGATGTCCAGCAGCCGGTCACCGACGAGCAGAAACGACACCTCGGCCAGCGTGTATCGTCGGGAGATATCCAGCCGGGGCCAGAGTGCTTCGATCAGTGGCCAGGACGAGGCGACTCCCTGCGCCAATTGAGCGCCAGCCCGCGCCGCCAGGCTGTCCACCCGCGCGATCTCATCCGCATTCACGATCAGCGCCAGCGGCCTCGCGCGATCGCCCTCCAGCGCGACGATGCCGGACGCCGCCAATGCCTCCAGATCGGCGCACACCTCGCCGGCCGGCCGGCCGAGCGCAACCGCCAGCCCCGCCACCTCGGGATACTCCAGCAACGCTGGCAGCAGCGGCAGCCGCTCGGGCGTCAGCACCCGATACGGATTCCCGACGCCCACCATCCCGGCATGCAAACCGCGCTCCACGTTCGATACCGGCACCCGCGTTTCTCCCTCCTCCGGCCAGATAGCCCGCTATCGTATACCCGTGCTCGCGCGATGGCGCAACACGCACGAGCTACGTGACGATGTCTTCATCGCCGACGTGCAACGGGCCATTGCATGAGACCCAGCATCTGCATCGCCCCTTCTCCGACAAACGATCAACCCGCGTAAGTTCCGGCGCGCCCGGTACGCAATGTTGACAGCGGCTGCTACGCTATTCTCATCTTTATCATCAGGAGGGGCTGCGCCAACTCAGGCCGCAGCCATCAATAGCGGGAGGGTTGTCCAATGCGTCAGCTCGTGGTTGTCCCCACGTCCCTGCGACTCCTCGTCGGAGCCATCGTGACACTGGCCCTCGGCCTCGCCATCGGCATCGGTGTGAACAGCGTCCTGGCCAGCAGCCCGCCCACCACTGTCTCTGCCTGTGTCAGCAAGATGTCCGGTTTCGTCCGCATCGTCTCCAGCGATCGATACTGCATGCGCACCGAACGGTTCATGACCTGGCAGAGCGGCGCCGATCTGTCGGGTGTCGAAGCGCGGCTCACCGCGCTGGAGGGTCTCGTAACTACTCAGCAGGCTACGATCGCGTCCCAGCAAGCCACAATTGACGACCTCACGGCCCAGGTGCCGGCCTGCCTGTCGACCGCAAACGACGGGACGGCCCTCTTCAGCGGCTGCAACGTCCAGATTATCAATGGTCAGGGCAGCACCGCTACGGTCAACGGGAAGGGCAACCTGATCGTCGGCTACAACGAAGACAATGGCGACACCCGAACCGGCTCGCATAACGTCGTCGTCGGCTCAAGTCATACGTACAGCAGCTACGGCGGGTTGGTCGCGGGGTACGACAACATTATCAGCGGCGACTACGCCAGCGTCAGCGGCGGGGAGGGCAACACCGCCAGCGGCCACCAATCCAGCGTCAGCGGCGGATACTACAACACCGCCAGTGATCGCTCCTCCAGTGTCAGCGGCGGATACAACAACACCGCCAGCGGCCGCCAATCCAGCGTCAGCGGCGGATACTACAACACTACAACCGGCGATTACTCCAGCGTCAGCGGCGGGGCTATCAACAAGGCTACCGGTATCGGCTCCAGCGTCAGCGGTGGGCAGTACAACACGGCCAGCGGCATCTATTCCACTGTCAGCGGCGGGCTCAACAACACCGCCAGCGGCATGGATTCCAGCGTCAGCGGCGGATCAGGTCGCTCGGCGTCAGGCAACGGTGGAAATTGGAGAGCCGGCAACCTCTTCGAAGCCAACTAGCGCCGCGTCATCAACCGAACTCAACGCAACGACGCCCCGGCGGGTCATTCGCCGGGGCGTCCTGATTGCGTCCTTGACGTCGACCCAAACCTTCTCGACATGACAATCCGTTCATGTCATACTGCCGCCGTCTCCATCAACATAATGGCTGAACCGGGCCTACCGGCGGCCGTCAATAGCAGGAGGGTTGCCCCCATGCGTCAGTTCGCGATGGTTCCGTCGTCCCTGCGACTCGTCGCCAGCGTTGTCGTCGCGCTCGCGCTCGGCGTCGCTATCGGCATCGGCGTCAACAGCGCTCTGGCCAGCAGCCCGCCCACCACTGTCTCCGCCTGTGTCAGCAAGATGTCCGGCTTCGTCCGCATCGTCTCCAACGGCCGGCCCTGTATGCGCCAGGAAACCGCCATGACCTGGCAGAGCGGCGCTGACCTCTCCGGTGTCGAAGCGCGGCTGGCGACCCTCGAAGGCAAGGTGGCCACGCTACAAGCCGAAAATACGAGTCTCCGCGCCCAGGTGCCGGCCTGTCTGTCGACGGCTAACGACGGCACGGCCCTCTTCAGCGGTTGCAACGTCCAGATCGTCAACGGTCTGGGCAGCACCGAGACAACCAACGCGACCGGCAACCTGATCGTCGGCTACAACGAAGACAACGACGACAATCGAACGGGATCACACAATCTCGTCGTCGGCTCACGTCATACGTATAGCAGCTACGGCGGGTTCGTCGCTGGGGACGACAATAGCATCAGCAAGGAGTACGCCAGCATCAGCGGTGGGACCGGTAATACTGCTAGCGGCAAGTACGGCAGCGTCAGCGGTGGGTACTTCAACACGGCCAGCGGTTGGGCCTCCAGCGTCAGCGGCGGGGCCAGCAACACCGCCAACGACGGGTACGCCAGCATCAGCGGTGGGCAGTACAACACGGCCAGCGGTTGGGCCTCCAGCGTCAGCGGCGGGTACAGCAACACCGCCAGTGGTGGCTACTCCAGCATCAGCGGCGGGGGGTCCAACACTACTAACGGCGGCAACTCCAGCGTCAGCGGCGGGTACAGCAACACCGCTAGCGGTTACGCCTCTAGCGTCAGCGGTGGGGAAACTAATGAAGCCAGTGGCGACTACTCCAGCGTCAGCGGCGGATCAACTCACACGGCGTCAGGCCAGGATAATTGGAGAGCCGGCGGCCTGACCGAATCCAACTAGCGCCGCGTCATCACGCGAACTCAACGTAGCGACGCCCCGGCGGGTAACTCGCCGGGGCGTCGTCTCTCTACGGCAACCCCGCTGACGCGCGGCCCTCTTCGTGCCATGGTTGTACACTGGGACGCTGCGCGACGGGTGAGGCCAGATGGGAGGGCGCGTGCTGACTGAAGACGACCGCCGGGTGCTACTGCGCGACGCCATCGACCGTGGCGACGCCACGGCCATCGCCGAGGCGCTGAGGCAGATCGACGAGGCCGGCGACGATCCTGTCGAGTACCTCGACCAGCTCTCCCCCCGCGATCTCCAGCGCTTCGCCCATGCCCTCGGGGCGGACGAGGTCGGCGACCTGCTCGGCGAGTTCGACCCGACCGACGCGGCTGACCTGCTGGAGCGTCTCCCCCTCGCCCACGCCGCTGACGTGCTGGAGGCGATGGAGCCCGACGAGGCCGCTGATGTCGTCGGCGAGATCGTCCCGGCCACCGCCAGCCAGATCATGGTCGCGATGGAGCCACTGGAGGCCGAGGAGCTGCGCGAGCTGCTGGCCTACCCGCCCGACACCGCCGGCGGCCGGATGACTCCCGCCTACGTCTCGGTCAGCCCCGAGCTGCGCGCCGACCAGGCCGTCGTCGCCCTGCGTCGTGTCGCCGAGGAGGCCGAGACGATCAACTACATCTATGTGCAGGAGGAGGACGAGCGCCTGCTGGGCGTCCTCTCGCTGCGCAACCTCGTCCTGACCCGGCCGGATTCGCGCGTCCGGGACCTGATGATCGAGGACGTCTACACGATCCTTGTCACCGCCGACCAGGAGGAGGCCGCGCAACTACTCAACGAGCACGATCTGCTGGCCCTGCCGGTTGTTGATAGCGAAGGCCGGCTGCTCGGCATTATCACCGCCGACGATGTCGCCGATATCCTCGAACAGGAGGCGACGGAGGACATTGAGCGGCTCGGCGGCTCGCAGCCGCTGGAGGAGCCGTACCTGCGCGCGACGCCGTTCCTCCTCTTTCGCCGGCGTATTCCGTGGCTACTGGCGCTGTTCGTCGCCGAGGCCTACACCGGCACCGTCCTGCGCCACTTCGAGCACGAGCTGTCCAACGCCGTCGCGCTCGCCTTCTTCATCCCGCTGCTGATCGGCACCGGCGGCAACGTCGGCTCGCAAACGGTCACCACGCTCGTCCGGGCGATGGGCCTTGGCCAGGTGCGGATTCGCGATCTGTTCCGCATCGTCCGCAAGGAGGTTCTGACCGCGATCATGCTCGCCGCGGTGCTGTCGGTCGTGACCTTCGGCCGCGCGATGACGCTGCATGTCGGCGTCGATATGGGCATGGTCGTCGGCATCACCGTTGTGCTGATCGTCCTCTGGTCGGCGCTCGTCGCGGCGGTGCTACCGCTGACCCTGCGCCAGCTGAAGATCGACCCTGCCGTGGTCTCAGCGCCATTCATCACGACGCTGGTGGACGGCACCGGACTGGTGATCTACTTCACCGTCGCCCGGATGATCCTCCACATCCCGAACTCCTGACCATGGCGCTGCGCCCTTGTCGCGCACGCGTTAGCCGGGCCAGTGTCGATCGGCGTGAGGCATAACGATCCGACGCCGCGCGCATTGTTATAGACGCGGGGGTAACGCCCGTGTGGCGCTGGCGACGGCCGGCAATCGGAAGGCGGCCCCGCGATGCTCCCAGGCGACCTCTGGATCTGGCTACTGGTGGCGGCGCTCGCGGCGCTCTGCAACGTGACCCCGGTGCTTGCTCCGCCCACCTGGGGAGTACTGGCCTGGTTCAGTGTCCACTACAACCTGCCGATCCTGCCGGTCGCCATCGTCGGCGCAGTCGGCTCGACCTTCGGTCGCATCATCCTTGCCCTGGCCAGCCGCTGGCTCGGCGAGCGCATTATCCCCGCCCGGCAGCGCGCCGACGCCCAACGCTACGCTGAGATGATCCGCCAGAACACGAAGCTCAATCTGCCGGCCCTGGCGATGTTCGCCTTCGGCCCGATCCCCAAGGCGATGCTCTTCATGGCCGCCGGGATCGCGCGAATCCCGCTCCTGCCGGGCGCGGTCGTCTACGGTGTCGCCCGCGCTGGCATCTACTTCGGCGCGCTGTTGGCGGCCGAGACGACGGTGACCTCGTTTGGCGACCTGTTCTCGCTCTCCGGCGCCGGCTCGCTGATCATCGCGACGCAGGTCGCAAGCACGATCGGCGTCTTCCTGCTGTTCCGCATGGATATCCCGAAGCTCGTCGAGCGCATCCAGCGCTGGCGCGGCGTCGAGCCGACTGGCGAGCTCCGCTGGTCGCCAGTCGCACTCGTCAGGCGCGCGCTGCCGGCCCGGACGCAGGTCGAGACGCAGTAGCCGCTGCCTCAGCCGCCATCCGCGCATCGATGATCGGCCGATACCGGTCGTAGAGCGTGATAAGCGTCGTCAGCAACAGGCCGAAGAACAGCAGACCGGCCCGCCCGAGATCCGCTCCGAACGAGGGCGTGATCACCATGTAGAGCACGCCCAGACCGACATTGATCGCCGCCAAGGCGAGGAACTGCGTCGCCGAAGAGCGCCAGTTCGTCCCGCGTGCGGCCAGCCAGTGGCTGACCGCCGCATTGGCAACGACGACCGCGCCGACGCCAATCAGCATCTGCAACGCGCCGACGTGGACGTTCGGCAGCATCTGCGCGAAGATGACGCCCAGCAAGCCGACCAGCACAACCTTTTCCGCCAGCCCCTCGCGCCAGTGCCGGTCGGCGGCCGGCTTCAGCGGGATCGCAATCTGGTTATCCGCATGCGCGTCCGAGTCATATGTGGCCGGCCAGTCTCCGGTCGGCAGCTGGGCGGAAACACGCCGGATGACGAACCACAACGCGACGCCGAGCGCGATCAGCACTGGGAAGATCCAGAGGCTGTTGCCGATTGCCGTGCCCCAGCTCTCGTCGAGCGACGACCCCAGGATATGCTCCTTGAATGCGTCGGTGACGTCCAGCTGGAACAGGTGGATCCACGCCTCCTGCGGCAGCTTGATGACGATCCAGATGAAGGCCGCCGCCCCGAGGATGTGCTTCTTCGTCAGCCGGCGCATGCTCCATCGTGTCCGCACGCCTTCGACATACAGGAAGAAGTACTCGAACGCATTCGGGAAGATCAGCAGCAGCGCTCGCCAGCCGGTCAGCTCGAAGAGCGTCGAGCCGGCCAGCCGGTAGTACCAGAGGAATCGGCTGGTCTTGTATGCGTAGACATTCGTCCAGTTGCGCATTGTGGCGATATAGGCGATCGCCAGGTAGTAGACGTCGAGCGCCTTGTCGTAGGACTGGTAGCCCTCGAGATCGGCGTCGGTGAAGATCTGGAAGATCGACTTGTCGACGGCGTCGATCACCAGGGCGGCAAGCGTGGCCGGCAGCGGGAACCGAGGGATGAACAACGGCACGATGAATCGCGAGCCGGCGACGATCGTGAACACGACCACATAGGTAATATCCACGCTCTCACACCCCTGTATCGCTCAATAGCCCACAAACGGGACACAACAGGGACAGCCATGACCTGGCCATCCCTGATCGTGAATCGGAACTCGATAGATGCGTATGGTACTCGACGCGCGGCATTGCTGTTGGCTGCCGGCTGCGTCATCAGCCGCCGAGCGCATCCAGCGTCTCGCCGAGCGCGGCGACAGCCCGGTCGATCTGCTCTTCGCCGATGACCAGCGGCGGCAGCAGCCGGATCACCAGGCTGCCGGCCGGCAGCGCCAGCACGCCGCGATCCTGCAGCCCCTTCAGCACCGGTGTCACCCGCACGCGGAACTCGACCCCGGTCATCAACCCCTGGCCGCGGATTGCCCGCACCTTCGGATGCGCCAGCGCCTCAATCCCTCCGCGCAGCCGCTCGCCGAGCGCGACGCTGCGTTCCAGCAGCCCCTCGGCGCGGATCGCATCGATCGTCGCCAGGCCGGCCGCGCAGGCCAGCGGGTTGCCACCGAACGTCGATCCATGGACACCGCCGCCGAGAACGCCAGCAACCTCCTCGGTCATCAGCGTCGCGCCGATCGGGACACCGTTCGCCAGTCCCTTGGCGGTGCAGAGGAGGTCCGGCACGATCCCACTGGGCTCGCAGGCGAAGAATGTCCCGGTCCGAAACGCCGTCTGCACCTCGTCGAGGATGAGCATCGCGCCGGCCGCGCTGGCGATATGGCGCGCGCCGGCGAGGTAGTCATCGTCCGGAACAACGATGCCGCCCTCGCCCTGGATCGGCTCGAGGATCACCGCCGCCGTCGTGCTGTTGACCGCTGCCTCCAGCGCGTCGAGATTGTTGAACGGCACGTGGGTCGCTGGCGCAAGAACCGACGCGAACGGCTCCCGA
>Ga0073905_10000176_pt1 | contig 27271 bp, 25 predicted proteins | sample KloWWTupernatant_FD_65482 | JGI IMG/M metagenome (GOLD analysis project Ga0073905, IMG submission 65482) | Active sludge microbial communities from Klosterneuburg, Austria, studying microevolution and ecology of nitrifiers - Klosterneuburg... | ecosystem: Engineered > WWTP > Aerobic digester >... | reverse complement strand
TCCTGCTTGAACATCATGTTCGCCGCGTCACGGATCGGCGCGTCGGGCGAGATGGTCTTGACGTCACGCGTCATGAGCTCTCCCGCTGTCGAGGCGAGGACCCGGCGCAACTCTTCGTCGGACTTGTCCCACGGAAGCCGGAAGATGGCATCCAGGAATGTGCCGAAAGCAGGTGGATCCACATCGATTTCCCGGGAGACGACGTCGACCTCAGTCACAAGCCCGACGAGAATCCCATCATCGACGACAGGGATCCCCGAGACATCATGCTCGACCATCAGTCGCGCGAGCTCAGTCACGCTTGTCTCTGGTGTGACAGCAATCACATCCGTCGACATGATCGTCGCCACGCGTGCATCGGTATTCATCACGATCATTCACCTCCAGAATCAATACGTCACGTGCGCCAGACAGGCTCAGCAAGGTCACGGAGAACGCCCCCGATCTCGTCGATCACATCCCGTGCAACGGTGCCCATCGTGCCATGATGCCGGGCTGCGCGCCGGCCGGCCTCGGCGCCGGAATACACGGCAACTCGCGCCGCATCCCAGGGGGACAGACCCTGGGCGAGCAGCCCACCAATCAGGCCGGCGAGCACGTCGCCCGTGCCGGCCGTCGCCAGCTCGGGGGTCGCGCGCTGAGCGAGCCAGACATCCCCATTGGGATGTGCGACCGGCGAATATCCCGACTTCAGTACGACAACCTGCCCGAAATGCGCGGCAGTCTCACGCGCCCAGTGGACGGGATCGCCGAGGATCGATACAGGATCGGTATGCATCAGTCTCGCCAGCTCTCCCGGGTGGGGCGTCAGGACGGCGGACCCAGGCTCGAGTCCATCGGGTGGGCCGGCTAGCCCCGACATCCAGTTCAGCGCATCGGCGTCGACGACCTTTGTCAGGCGTCGAATCGGAGCCGGAGCGCGCTCGGATAGCAGACCGTCGAGGATAGACGCTGCCGCGGCGGATCGCCCCAGACCAGGCCCGACGACCAGCGCGTGGAGCGTCGATTCGCGCTCGGCAACGAGATCAAGAATTGCGCGCAACTGGTTCTCATCTGAAAGCGGCGCCAGCACCGTCTCTGGCGCCTGTGACGCGAGCACAGGCGCGATTTGCTGGGGAACAGCGGCCGCGACAAGCCCGGCGCCAGCGCGTAACGCTGCCTCCGCCGACAATCTCGGAGCTCCGTAGTAGGTCGGCGCGCCGCCAACGATCAGGACTGCGCCAGTTCCATGCTTGTGGGCGGTCGCCCGCCGGCGCGGAAGCATCGGGCTGACCGATGCTCTGTCCAGGAGCATTGCTCGACCATGAATCTCGGGCGGCTCGATGCCGATATCGATGACGATCAGCTCACCTGCCATCGACGCGGCCGGCTCACGCGTGATCCCCAACTTCGGCAATCCGAGACAGAGGGTGACGTCGGCGCGCAACGTGTCAACTGCCGCTTCGCCGACGCCAGCGTCGATGCCTGACGGCACGTCGATCGCGACGATGGGAACCGGTCGCGCGGCGCGGACCGCATTGATCCCGCGGAACAACACGGCGATATCTGGTGGCAGCGTCGGACGACTGCGATAACCGAACACGCCATCGAGAATGACATCGCAGTTGGCGAGATTGGGCGTCTCGGTGAAGACGACCCCAGCTCGTTCGATATCAGTCAATGGCAGATCGCCGGGCTCGTTGCGATGGACAGTGACGGCTTCGCAGAGCCAGCCAGAACGGGAGAGAATACCGAGAGCGACCAGGGCGTCACCGCCGTTATTGCCCGGGCCGACAAGCCCGGTTATCCGGCGAGCTGAGGCCCCATCTGTCATGACATGGCGGTCGATCCAGCTGGCAATTGCCTCAGCGGCGCGGCGCATCAGCGCATCCGCAGTCGTCCCCGCGTCGATCGTGCGCCGCTCGGCAGCGTACATCTCATCCGGCGTCACCAACACTGTCATTTCAGCTCGACCGGACCCTTGGACGCGATGACGATCGCCATAGCGTCGCCGCGGGAATGGGTGAGTGACACCGCGAAATGTGTGAAGCCCAGCAGTCGCGCGCGGCGAAGGGCGGTGTCGTGAAGCACGAGGATCGGTTTGCCTCGTCGGTTGGGTAGCACCTCGATGTCACGCCAGCGAACGCCACGCACGCCCGTCCCCAGCGCCTTCATCGTCGCTTCCTTCGCAGCGAAGCGCGCGGCGAGCTCCTGCACCCGTTTGCCGTAGCGTTCGCGTTCACGAGGAGAGTACACGCGGGTCAGGAAACGATCGCCAAATCGCTCCAGCGTCTGCCCGATCCGCTCGATCTCGATGATGTCGATGCCGACCTCGACGGGACCGGCAGCCTCGCTGTCCCAGATCGGCTCGTACTCAGCGCCCGATGCCGACATATGTCAGTCCGTGTGCTTGAACGTCGCTGGGGTCATACAGATTGCGCCCGTCCAGCAGCAATGGCGTCCGCATCAGCTCGGCGACGCGTCCGAGGTTGGCCTGTTTGAACTCGTTCCATGGCGTGATGACACAAAGAGCATCGGCTCCGTCGATCGCATCGTAGGGGCTGGAGCAGATGGTAGTGTTAGGGAGGAGCGGGCGCGCGTTCTCAGCGGCAGCCGGATCGTAAGCGCGAACCGTCCCTCCGCGCTGCTCGATCATGCGGATGATATCGATCGCAGGTGACTCGCGCATGTCGTCGGTGTTCTGCTTGAACGCCAACCCCCATACGCCGATCTGTCGATCGGTCAGATCGCCGAGCTGCTCCTGTAGCTTCTGGACAAATCGCCGCCGCTGGTCATTGTTGATTTCAATAACGGCACGCAGCAGTTGGGGATGTGTGTTGGCCTCCTCGGCCATATATGCCAGTGCGCTGACATCCTTTGGAAAGCAGGAGCCACCATACCCGATGCCTGCCTCCAGGAAGAGAGGACCGATCCGAGCGTCGTGTCCCATGCCCTTCGCGACCACCGTCACATCTGCCCCGACGCGTTCGCAGATCCGCGCGATCTCATTGATGAACGAGATCTTTGTCGCCAGGAATGCGTTTGACGCGTACTTGATCATCTCCGCCGAGCGGAGATCGGTGATGACGATCGGCGTCTGGAGGACACGGTACAGATCGGCCACCTTTTCGGCGGCCTGCCGGTCATCAGATCCCAGAACGATGCGCTCGGGGTGCATGACATCGTGCACCGCGGAGCCCTCGCGAAGAAACTCGGGATTGCTGACGACGGAGAAATTCACCTCGTCGCACGTGTGTTCCTTGACGATCTTCGCAACGAGATCACCGGATCCGATCGGCATCGTACTCTTGTTCACGAGGATTGTCGCCCCGCGTAGATGCTGTGCGATGGTCGTTGCGGCGCGGCGTACCGCGCGCATGTCGGCCTCTCCGTTGAATGACTGGGGTGTGTCGACGCAGATGAAGACGAACTCGGAGTCGGGGACGGCATCGGCATAGGATGTTGTGAAGCGGAGCCGGCCGGCCTTCAGGTTGCGGGTCAGTAGCTCGGGCAAACCCGGCTCGTAGATCGGGCATTCGCCGCGACGCAGCGATGCGACCTTGTTCTCATCAATGTCGATACCAGTGACATCGTTGCCCAAGTCAGCGAACGCGGCCGCGGAAACAAGTCCGACGTAGCCACTGCCGATGATGCTGATCCGCGCCATGAATCGTCAATTCCTCTCGCCGACCCTGCGTCCACGCTCGTGGCTTGCGTCAATCCGGGCATGCCTCATCACCTGAGGAGCTCGCCGCTGGTGAGCGACACGTTGGTTACACGTGTCTGGTAACTCTGTCCCGAAGCGTACAACACGACCGCGGTTATCTGTCTCGGCAACGGCGTCAGATTGCTCAGGTCGTATGACACGCGGCTCCAGGCGTCGCGTTCGACGCGCGAACCACGAAATTCATCGATCGGTCGATCCGGGTCAGAGACGGCGTAGTAGGCATGCGACCAGGTCCGTTCCTTTCCCTCGACGTCGATATAGTCGAGCATGACGATCAACGGGAACTGGTTGAGATCATCGCCGCCGCCGGCCGGCTGCTGATCTGTGATCCGCACGTCGAACTGAAGTCGGAGTGATGTGATGACGCGCAGCGTCTTGCCGACACGTTGCCGCACACCCGCCTGTACGGTTCCGGCAGTTCCGTCAGACGGGCGAGAGATTGCAAGCGCGACGACGTCAGCCCCCTGGATCTGATCGCTCACGAGGTCAACAGATGCGTTGACAGGGACGATCCCGGCCTGCTGGGCATTTTGTTGGCGGAAGTCGACCCAGCCGGCCAGTCCGTTCTCGAACGAGCCGTTGACAAGAAGCTCTCGCACCGGCGCGGTAATCTTGCCGGCAACTCCTGTCGGATCGATGACCGTCTGCTGATTCTCGGTCAGTGTCAATTCGCGATCGGCGCGCGTCACCGTCGCTTGCCCACGAAGGACGGCCGCGCGAACACTGGCGTCTGCTGGCGCTGAGCCATCTCCCGGCGACACAATCTCGACCAGAAATGCGCCTTCTTGCTGCCTGGAGACTTCGGATGCCATGACCGCCCGGGCTCCGGCGGCCTCGATCACGAGCTCGCTATAGGAATAGTTTCCCGACGGAACCATGTTCGCGTAGACTGCGCCGCGTTCCAGCCGCAGCGTAACCAGCTTCGTCCGGTCAAAGAATCGTGACGAGCGCATTCGGTCGATCGTCACGACCGAATCCTCGGCGATCTCGACCGTGGTTCCGTCAAAGGCGGTCAGCGTGACAACGGTGCCGAGAGCAGTTGATACTCGATCGCCCTCGCTGACCATCTGGTCGGCGTCGATCAGACGCCAGTCCGCATCGGCCGGCGACCGGATCAACACCCCACTGCCACTGATGAACGTGATTCGCGCGTCGTGAGCCTCGGTCGCATGGCGACTCGCCCAGACGACGCCGGAAATCAGCGCAACCAACAGGATGAACGACCAGGCGCTGACGACGCCGAGCACGAGCCACGCTCTCTTGATTTGATTCTCCGGTGACTGCGGCCCGTCGAATTGTTGGGCCGGGCCTACGGGCTCTGGTCTTGGATCTCCAGCTTGCGAAGTCATTGCCTGCTCATAGCGATGCGCGATCGCTCAGCGTGTGCTGTGCGCACGCGCGATGCGGTGCTTCTCGCGTTGTTGCGCGGCGATCTGTTGGTCGGCGGGGCGGTACGTGCTGATGAACTCGCTTCGGTCCTCGGCAAACGTCCCCGCCTCGATCGCGGTCGCCATCCGTTCCGTTTGCCGATGAAGGAAGCGCACGTTGTGAATCGAGGCCAGCCGATAGGCGAGCAACTCTCGCGCGCGGAAGAGATGGTGCACGTAGGCGGCGCTGAACGTCTGACACGTATAGCAGTCGCATGACGCATCGATCGGCTCGTCGACAAGGCGAAATCGACTGGCAGCGATATCGACGCGTCCGGTCGGAGTGTACAGCGCGCCACGTCGCGCCACTCGCGTCGGAAGGACGCAATCGAACAGGTCGACGCCTGCCGCAACGCCATTCCAAAGGTCTTCTGGTGATCCGACCCCCATCAGGTATCGAGGACGGTCGGCCGGCAGCCCATCGATCGAAGCCGCGAGCATCTCGCCCATGACATCCTTCGGCTCGCCGACGCTGAGCCCACCGATCGCGCAGCCATCGACGCCACTCTCGGCGACGAACGCCGCCGACGCGACCCGACGCGAAAGATCGAATCCGCCCTGGCAGATGCCAAAAAGCAAGCCCCGCGTCGGGTCGTCGCCACTTTCGGCGCGAAAGGCGGCGATATTCCGCGGCAGCCACTCGTGGGTTAACCGCATAGCTGCGGCCTGCTCGGCGTCATCGGCGCCGAATCCGGCCAGAACGTCGAGGGCCATCGTGATATCCGACCCGAACTGAGACTGCAGCTTCATCGCGCGCTCCGGGGTCAACTCGTGTTGCGACCCGTCGCTATGCGAACGGAATATCACGCCGTTGGCTGTCAGCTTCCGGGTTCCTGCCAGGCTGAAGACCTGAAAGCCGCCCGAATCAGTGAGTAGTGGTCCATCCCATCGCATGAAGTGGCTGGCGCCGCCGAGGTGTTCCAGCGCATCGGCGCCCGGTCGAAGCATGAGATGATACGTGTTTGCCAGGATGATCTGGCTGCCGACGGCGCGAAGATCGGCCGGGTCGAGGGCCTTGACTGCCGCCTGCGTCCCGACTGGCATGAACGCAGGCGTGCGAACCACGCCACGCGGTAGGCGAAGCAATCCACGCCGCGCGAGTCCATCGGTAGCGGTTACGGTAAACGCATCGAGAGGCTGCATCAACATGCCGGGTAGTATGCCAGCCAGCCGTCGACCTGTAGTCGAGATCCGCCGCGCAGCACTGGGTTGGGGGTTTTCGCTCCTCTACGGGAGGCTCGCGTTTCTGCACGAACCCGCAGGTCGACTGCTGAACGGGCCGGCCTGGAATTGCCGCCGCATGATGGCGCTCGACCCACCGGTCTTTGCCACACTGCTCGATCTTGGTTGCGGCGAGGGTTACCTCGTTGCGCGGGCCGCTCGGGCAGGAGTCCTCGCGCTTGGCATTGACCGATCGATGTCCATGATTCACCGAGCGCAACGCCGGGGTGTGCCTGTCGTGTGTGCGAGTGCGAGCGCGCTCCCGGTGAGCGACGGGTCAATGGATGTTGTTACGTCAACATACCCGGGTGTCTGGATCTTCGATGCCGCCGTTTTCCGCGAGGTCGCCCGCGTTCTTCGGCCCGGCGGTGAGGTGCGGATCCTTCTCGGAGGATCGATCACCGCGGGCCGGTGGTCGCAGCCGAGAAGGATCCTCGCCCGGATCATTTATGGCAAGCAGGACAGTGCGTCGCCGGAAGCGCCAACCAATGATCTTCTTGTCGGCAGCATAGTCATCCGCAAAGATCGTTGGGGGGAGTCGGTTTGGTGGATGGGACGGCGCCCCAACTATGATTGAGGATGTGCGACGGGCTGATCTCCGGCTTCGTCGAGCGCGGCGAGATCAGCGAAGGGATCTTCTCGGGTTGCTGCCGACGTGGGCTGCGCCGAGCTCGGGGAAGCGGAACTGGCCGGACGGCTGCCGCCTTCGATCGCAGACGGAATCGACTGTGCGATCGCGACGGTCTCCTTCTGGACGTTGCTGACGGTTTCCTTGACATCGGTGACCGACGACTGGACATCGTTGATCGAGCCCTCGAACTCGTCGGTCATCTCTTTCGTGATCCGACGGAAATCGCGGACGGCTTTGCCGACCTGCGCGCCAATTTCCGGGAGCTTGCCCGGGCCGAAGATAATCAGGGCGACGATCATGATCACGAGGATTTCCGGGGTTCCCATGCCGAACACGTTCATGTCTGAGCTCCGAGGTGCGCCGCCGGGGCGGCGTGAGAAATTAGCGGTGCATCAAGCGCGGAGTATACCATCGGGGCTGCGGCGCTCTGGCTACGAGAACACTGATTGGTTCCGTTGGTTCCGCCGTCGGGCGAGGGGGGATGACCACGTGCGCCAGGAACGAAGTGATGTCTGGTTAATTGTCGGGCTAGGAAACCCGGGCCGGCGCTACGAAGGGACACGCCATAACGCCGGATTCATGGTGCTGAATCGCCTGCGGAGTCGACTGCCTGCGGGAACTACTCGCAGCCGCTTCCAATCGGAGATCTGCGAAACTCGGCTCGCCGACCAGCGACTCGTCCTCGCGATGCCGCAGACGTTTATGAACGAGAGTGGCGTTGCCGTCGCGGAGCTGGCGCGCTGGTACAAGGTTCCGCGCGATCGGTTGCTGGTAGTGTCGGATGACCTGGATCTCCCATTTGGAAGCATCCGGCTGCGCGGAGAGGGCAGTGATGGCGGTCACAATGGCGTCGCCTCGATCATCCACCATCTGCGTTCATCGAGCTTCCCGCGCCTTCGCGTTGGCATCTCGCGACCTGCGACCGGCCCGACTGTGCCATATGTTCTTTCGCCATTTTCGCCAGCCGAGCGGCAGCGCCTCGGAGATGTGCTCGATCTGGCAGCAGATGCCATCGTGGTCTGGTTGCAAGAGGGTCTCGTGCCGGCAATGAACCAATTCAATCGAAAGCCAACGATCGAGTTGACGGCGGACGTGCCACCCGGCAGCAGGTGATACAAATACCGGCGCCTACGGTATTGCCGGTCGAATGGCCGCTAACCGGGCGCGTGAGCGGAGGAGAACAGACGTGGAAATTACGCGGGTCGCGGTGGTCGGCGGCGGGACGATGGGTAATGGCATTGTGCAGGTGATGGCGCAGGCCGGCGTTCCGGTAACGATGGTGGACATCAGCCAGGAGAGCCTCGATCGTGGGCTGACGACGATTCGCGCGAACCTGCAGCGGGGGGTGGATCGCGAACGTATCTCCGCAGACACAATGGCTCTTGCGCTCGGCCTCATCGAATCAACCACATCCTTCGGTTCGTTGGCCGGCGTGGACCTGATGATCGAAGCGGTTCCAGAAGTCCTTGCCCTGAAACGTGAGGTCTTCGAGCGGGCCGACGAGATGGCTCCCGAACGCACGATTCTGGCGTCGAATACCTCATCGATTCCGATCACGATGCTCGGCGCGGCGACGCGCCGGCCCCAGCGGGTAATCGGAATGCATTTCTTCAACCCCGTCCCGGTGATGCAGCTGGTCGAGATTATCCGCGGCCTTGAGACCGATGATGAGACTGTCAGCGCGGTGACGGCTCTTGCGGTGAAGGTCGGCAAGACGCCAGTCGAGGTGAACGATTTCCCCGGCTTCATCTCCAACCGGGTGCTGATGCCGATGGTTAACGAAGCGATCTACTGCCTGATGGAAGGCGTCGCGACGCGGGACAATATCGATCAGGTGATGAAGTTGGGTATGAATCACCCGATGGGCCCACTCGCGCTCGCAGACCTGATCGGGCTTGACGTCTGCCTCGATATCCTCGAAGTGTTGCAACGTGACCTCGGTGACCCGAAGTACCGTCCTTGCCCCTTGCTCCGCAAGATGGTCGCTGCCGGCAAGCTTGGTCGCAAGAGCGGCGAAGGATTCTACGACTACCGAACACGATAGCGGCAGGGCTCCGTCGGAACGGTCCAGTAACGCTGAACTCGCAACATCGGAGCCCGGAGCGCAAAAAGATCCTGTGACGCTACCCATGGCAGAGCGACTGCGGGTAGGATAGATTGAGAGCGCCATCAGATTCGGCTCGCTCACACCTCCAGTCGGCAACGACGCCGACCTCAGGCCACGTACTGAAGGAGGGTTCCATGGCCGGACCGTTTTCGCGCATGCCCGGTGACGAGCGCTATGCGGGATCACCCCCGGATGAGCGGGAGTTCACGACCGTCTCTGGCGAAGCCGTCCAGTCGGTCTACGCACCCGCCGATCTGCGCCGTGTTGATTTCGACTATCAGCGTGATCTTGGTGATCCCGGCGCGTATCCCTTCACTCGCGGGATCCATAGCTCCATGTATCGCGGCAAGCTGTGGACGATTCGCATGTTCGCCGGCTTTGGCTCCGCTGAAGAGACCAACGCGCGATTCCGCTACCTCCTCGATCACGGTGAGACCGGGTTGTCGATCGCGTTTGACCTGCCCACCCTTTACGGCCGCGACACGGACGACCCGCTCGCTGCCGGAGAGTTCGGCAAGTGCGGCGTCGCCGTCTCCTCGCTGGCCGATATGGAGGCGCTGCTCGATGAGATCCCGCTCGACGTTGTGACAACGTCGATGACGATCAACGGGCCGGCTGCCGTCATCTGGGCGATGTATATCGCAACGGCCGAGAAGCGCGGGGTGCCCCGCGAGAATCTCCGCGGGACGTTGCAGAACGACATCCTCAAGGAATTCACCTCTCAGAACGAGTTCATCTTTCCGCCCTCGCCGTCGATGAAGCTTGTCACCGACACGATCGAGTTCGCCACCCGAGAGATGCCGTTGTGGAATTCGATCTCGATCTCCGGCTATCACATCCGCGAGGCCGGCGCGACGGCGACTGAGGAGCTTGCATTTACGCTGGCCGACGGCCTTGCGTACGTGGACGCCGCGCTAGAGCGCGGCCTCGATATCGACGAGTTCGCCCCACGCCTGTCGTTCTTCTTCAACTGTCACAACGACTTCTTCGAGGAGATCAGCAAGTTCCGCGCGGCTCGTCGTATCTGGGCTCGCTTGATGCGCGAGCGCTATGGCGCGAAGAACGAGCGGTCATTGTGGCTACGGTTCCACACCCAGACGGCCGGTTGCTCGCTCACCGCCCAGGAACCGGAGAACAACGTTATTCGGACAACGATCCAGGCCCTGGCTGCCGTTCTCGGCGGGACACAGAGCCTCCACACAAACTCGCTGGACGAAGCGATCGCGCTTCCCAGCGAGTGGGCCGCGCGAATTGCTGTTCGGACTCAGCAGATTCTTGCCAGCGAGAGCGGTATCGCGAACATCACGGATCCACTAGGCGGTTCGTATGCGGTCGAAACAATGACGACCGAGATGGAACAGCGTGTCCTCGCCATCTTCGATGAGATCGAATCCTATGGCGGCGTCGTGCCGGCTATCGAGGAGGGCTACTTCCTGCGAAGGATCGCCGACAGCTCGTATCGTTACCAACAGGCTCTGGCCGACCAACGCAAGATTATCGTTGGCGTCAACGCCTTTCGCTCTGACGAGGAACCCGGTATTCCATTGCTACAGATGGATCCTCATGGAGAGGGCCGCCAGATCGAACGCTTGCGACGCGTGCGCGATGAGCGGGACCCCGAGATCTGGAGGACATCGATCGAGCGGCTGGAGAATGCCGCGCGGGCCGGCGAGAACGTCATGCCGTGGCTAATCGATGCCGCCAACGCCTACGCAACGCTCGGCGAGATTACAAACAGCTTGCGTCGCGTCTACGGCGAGTATCGCCAGTTGCTGGTTGTCTAGCGAGGGGTGGAGGGAATGATGGTCTCTACAGCGCATCCGCGAACGACGCCGATTCGCGTCCTCGTCGCCAAGCCGGGGCTGGATGGACATGACCGTGGCGCAAAGGTCATGGTTCGCGCGCTTCGCGACGCGGGTATGGAAGTGATCTATACCGGACTGTTCCAGACTCCCGAGATGATCGCCCGGGCAGCGATCGACGAGGATGCGGACGTCATCGGGCTCTCGATCCTGTCCGGCGCGCATCTGGCCTTGTTCCCGAAGATCTTCGCTGAGCTGGAGAAGGCGGGCGTCACCGACGTTCTCGTTGTCGCGGGCGGCACCATCCCGAACGAGGACATTCCACATGTCAAGGAGCTCGGCGTCGCTGAGGTCTTTGGCCCTGGAACGCCGATGGAGGAGGCGGTTCGCTTCATCCGCGAGCACGCACCCGATCGGAGCGGTGAGTGATCGTGACCCGGCAAGAAGAGCTCGTTGCCCGATTCCGCACGGGCGACCGCGCCGCCCTCGCCCGGCTGATCTCGTGGGTCGAGAATGGGCAGCCGGCCGGGATGCGCGCGCTTTCCGAGGTCTATCAATTGACCGGCAACGCGTATGTTGTCGGTATCACCGGGCCACCGGGCGCCGGCAAGAGCACCCTCACCAACGCGTTGATTCGTGGCTATCGGGCGCGCGGGAAGACCGTCGCCGTTGTCGCGATCGATCCTTCGAGCGTGCTGACTGGTGGCGCTACGCTGGGCGACCGGATTCGGATGATCGAGAACTTTGACGATCCGGGCGTCTACATTCGCTCGATGGCGACTCGTGGCGAGATGGGTGGCTTGTCGTTGGCCGTTGGCGCCGTCGTCCATCTTCTCGACGCCTACGGGTTTGACATCATTCTGATCGAGACTGTCGGCGTTGGGCAGGACGAGGTTGATGTCGGCGAGTTGGCCGATACGACGCTCCTGCTCCAGGTGCCCGGGCTGGGCGACGCGATTCAGACGATCAAGGCCGGCGTGCTCGAGATTGCCGATGTCCTGGTCGTCAACAAGGCCGATCTCGCAGGCGCGAATGATCTCGTTCGTGATCTGCGGATGATGCTTCGGCTAGGCGATCATGGCGCCTGGGTTGCGCCGATCGTCGAGACGGTGGCAACCGAGCAACGCAACACCGACACGCTGATCGAGAAGATCGAGCAACATGCTGCATTCCTGGCTGAGACTGGCGAAGGCCGATCCCGACGCGACAGGCGAGATCGAAGAGAGATTGCCCGACTGGCCCGGCGCTGGCTGGCGGCACAGGTCGACAGTGTTCTTCTTGAGCCGGAAACGCAGGGTCTCCTCGCGTCGCTATTCGCGCGCAGCACGGACCCCCTCACCGTCGCGACCGCTGTTGCTCAGCGTTCTGCCGGCCGATATCAGCGCGAACCCTGATTGTGGCGTGCCGCGGCGTGGGCGATTCGCGCCGCGAAGACCCCGGCCCCGACGCCGTTGTCAATGTTGACGACCGCCAACCCCGGCGTGCACGACGATAGCATCGTGCCGAGCGCGGTGTTCCCTCCGCTGGCGACACCGTAGCCAACCGACGTCGGCAGCCCGATTACTGGCACGTCTACGAGCCCGGTCACGACTGTCGGTAGCGCCCCGTCCATCCCTGCGGCAACGATAATGACTGCGACATCGTCGGCTATGAGATCCCGGAGCGGTTGGACGAGGCGATGGAGCCCGGCGATGCCGACGTCAGCGACAACAGTGACCCGGCAGCCGAGCTCGAAGGCGACGGTCGCTGCCTCCCCCGCGGCGGAAAGGTCGGACGTCCCGGCAGTGATCACCGCAACGTGGCCAATGCTCCGCACGATCGGAGCATCTGGACGGGCGAGGATCACCGTTTCTCCCGGGTACGGCTGCTCGACCGTGACATCGCCCAGCGCGCTGGCAAGCTGCTCCATTCGTTCCCGGCCGACTCGTGAGACGATCACTCGCGGCTCGACGGCAAGTAACCGTTCGCAGGCACGGATGATCTGTTCGTCCGTCTTGTTCTGGCCGAAGACGATCTCCGGTGAGCCGGTCCGCCGCCGTCGGTCGAGGTCGATTCGAACCTCGGTCGCTATCGGTGTATCGCTATGTCCAGTGTTGTTCAGCGCGGCGACGATGGCAGCGAATGGATCCCTCACCAATCTCCCCTTTCGAACACCTCGTCGATATCCACATCGTTCGCTGTGTCTCGGCCGGCCGTCATCCAGATCAGGTATTCGATATTCCCGGCCGGCCCGGTGATGGGCGACGGAACCAATCCTCGGACAGCGAAATCAGTCTCCTGCGCTGCCTCGACAACCTGTCTCGCGACATGCTGGCGAACCTTCGGGTCGCGCACGACGCCACCCTTTCCGACGCTCTCTTTCCCGGCTTCGAATTGTGGCTTGATCAACGCGACGCAGACGCCGGATCTACCAAGCAGGCGACGGGCTACCGGCAGAATCAATCGGAGCGAGATGAACGACACGTCGATGCAGACGAAGTCGACCAGTTCAGGGAGCGCCTCGAGATACCGCGCGTTGACTCGTTCCATCACGATGACACGCGGATCGGACCGCAGACGGTAGTCGAGTTGACCATAGCCAACGTCGATCGCGTAGACCTTCGCAGCCCCACGTTGGAGCAGGCAGTCCGTGAAGCCGCCCGTAGACGCGCCAAGATCAGCCGCAATCATGCCGGTCGCATCGATCTCGAACTCGTTGAGTGCGTGGTCGAGCTTCAAGCCTCCACGGCTGACATATGGAAGCTTCGCGCGGACTTCGAGCTGGAGCGTCTCGTCGACCAACTCGGCCGGCTTGAGGATGGTGCGATCGCCGGAACGGATTTCCCCAGCCACTATCAGCGTCTTTGCGCGTGATCGCGACTCGGCTAACCCCTGCCGGAGAACCAGCTCATCGGCACGCACTTTTCGTGGTCTCGCGCTCACCGGACCCTGATTCCATACTGGCGAGTCATTCGACTGAAGTGCACGTGACAGATCGCCACGGCAAGGGCATCGGCGGCGTCGTCCGGCGTTGGGATCTCGTCCATCTCAAGCAGCACCTGAACCATCTGTTGGATCTGCTGCTTGTCGGCTTTACCGTAGCCAGAGATCGTTTGCTTCACCTCGGACGGTTTGTACTCGAATACAGGTATCCCGCTCTGTGCCGCCGCGAGCAAAACGACGCCCCGTGCCTGGCCGACGGCGAGAGCGGTCGTCACGTTTCGGGCAAAAAAGAGCTGTTCGATCGCCAACTCGTCCGGTTCATACTCTTCGATGAGCTTCCGAACCGCGTCATAGACCTGCAACAGTCGCTGCTCCATCATCTCGGAACTCGTAGTGGAGACGACTCCGTAGGTGATGAGCGACGGTTCGGTTTCACCCCTGACCAGACCATAGCCTAGCAGAGCGGTGCCCGGGTCAACGCCGAGAGTGATCACGATCAGGCTCCTGAATCAGCCGATTCGGCATGGCAATTGTCAGCTCGCGCCTGCCAACGTATTGAAATGTGGGTAAACCTGCCGTATACTGCCGATCAGGCAAGCTACGGGCGACCCCACAACGAATGACAAGGATACTCGTGTTCGCCAATTGAGCCGGCATTCTGGGACCCCTTCGATCGTTCGCCGGCAACTCCCCGCGAATACGCCCGACTCGTTCGATACGCCACTGTAGCGACTGGAGACGTACGGGCGGGAGGGGCAATCGAGCATGGTATCGAGCCTTCTATCCAAGGGTAAGGATCAGGGATTCCTGCTTTCGGATGAGGTCATTGCCGCGTTTCCCAGGTTGGAAGAGGACATCGCAGCGATTGACGAACTCTGGTCTTCGTTGCTCGAGCATAACGTGGAAATCCTGGACGATCCACCAGCCGCTGATCTCAATCCACCGCGACTTCAACTGACTCGATCCCGGGCTATCGAGTCGTCCAACGGTGTCTCCGAGGTAGATCCGTTCGCCAGACCTTCGCGTGACGATGCCGAAGCCTACCTCGCTGGCGCAGCCACAGATTCTGTCCGCCTCTACCTTCAGGAGATCGGCGAAACCGATCTGCTCACGATGCAGGAAGAGGTCTGGCTGGCCAAACGGATGGAACGTGGGCTGCACGCTGCCGACCGTCTCGCCCGGTGTGATTACGCGGACGAGTCCGAGCGACGCGAGCTGGAAGCAGATCGCGACGACGGAGAGAAGGCTCGGTCGCACCTCATCCAGGCCAACCTTCGACTCGTCGTCTCAGTGGCGAAGAAGTACGTGGGGCGCGGGCTCTCGTTCCTGGATCTGATCCAGGAAGGCAATATCGGCTTGATGAAAGCCACCGACAAGTTCGACTACCGCCGGGGCTTCAAGTTCTCGACCTACGCGACCTGGTGGATACGCCAGGCGATCACGCGCGCCATTTCCGACCAGAGCCGCACGATCCGGCTGCCGGTTCACGTTGGCGAGACGATCAATCGGGTCAAGAAGACCGGCCACCGGCTCCAGCAGATCTTCGAGCGCGAGGCAACCCACGAGGAGATCGCCCGCGCGATGGACGTTCCAATCGCAAAGGTCCGCCAGGTACTCGATGTCTCACGTCTGCCGGTGTCGCTCGAAGCGCCCGTCGGGCAGGAGGGCGATGCCTTCCTGGGAGACTTCATCGAGGATGATTCGATGCCACCGCCGCTCGAGCTAGCCTCGCAGCAACTGCTACGAGGACAGATCGGCGACGCGCTGGACAAGCTGACGGAACGGGAGCGTCGGATTATCATCCTTCGCTTCGGTCTCGAGGACGGTAAGTTCCGCACGCTTGAGGAGGTTGGGCGGGAGTTCAGCATCACTCGCGAGCGCATTCGCCAGATCGAGGCAAAAGCGCTGCGTAAACTCCGTCACCCATCCTATAGCAGGACGCTTCGCGGATATCTCGACTGATCAGTGAATCCGACATGTGCGAGACCGGCGGTCGTAGTTGACCGCCGGTCTCGCTGTGCGTAACGCATTACTCCTCGTACGCGCTGAACACAAGTGAAACGTTATGTCCACCGAAACCGAGCGAGTTGCTGACGATGTGACGCAACTCCCCCGGTCGCGCGTCGTTTGGCACGTAGTCCAGGTCACATTCCGGGTCAGGGTGCTCGTAGTTGATTGTCGGCGGCATTGTCTGTGCCTGAAGGGCATGCACCGAGAAGACGGCTTCGACCGCCCCCGCCGCGCCGAGGAGGTGGCCGGTGGCGCCTTTGGTTGATGACGTCGGCGGCGTGATCGCGCCGAACACGGTGCGAATTGATCGTGTCTCGAATGCATCGTTGAGCCTCGTCGAAGTCCCGTGAGCGTTGATGTACGAGATATCGGCGGGGGTGAGGCCGGCACGCTCGATTGCCAGGCGCATGGAGCGCGCCGCGCCCTCACCTTCGGGACCCGGCTGCACGATGTGCGAGGCGTCCGCGGTCGCGGCATAACCAGAGACGACAGCGAGCACCGCTGCTCCCCGCGCGAGGGCTGACTCGAGTGACTCAAGAACAAGGATACCGGCCCCTTCGCCAAGCACGAACCCGTCGCGCTCGCGGTCGAACGGCCTGCTGGCGTGGGTTGGATCGTCATTACGGGTCGAGAGAGCGCCGGCGGCGGCAAATCCGGCTACGCCGGCCGGCGTGATCGCGGCTTCAGCGCCACCGGCAATTACGACATCAGCATCGCCACGGGCGATCATTGCCGCCGATTCCCCGATCGCGTGAGCTCCACTCGCGCAGGCGCTGACCGTGGCGAGGTTTGGCCCGCGCGCGCCGAGACGGATTGAGACGATGCCCGACGCCATGTCTGCGAGCATCATTGGCACAAAAAACGGGCTGACCCTGTTTGGCCCGCGGGTTGCCAACGTCGCGAAGCCGCTCTCCAGTGTCTCCATGCCACCCATGGCAGAGCCGATGACAACGCCGACTCGATCGCGATTCGCGGTCGTGATCTTCAGCCCTGACTGGTGAACTGCTTCGTCGGTGGCCGCCGCGGCAAGCTGAATATACCGATCAGTCCGCCGGACCTCCTTTGGTGGGAACCAGCGATCGCCACTGAAGCCCGGGACCTGCGCCGCGATCCGGACAGGAAAGCCGGATGTGTCAAATCGATCGATTGCGACCACACCACCCGCGCCGGCCACGACGCGATTCCACGAGTCGGCAGATCCGATACCGACCGGGGTAACACAGCCAACACCAGTGACGACGACAGGATTGGCGCCCGCGCGATCAGACATTCCTGAGAACCTCCGGATTCAGGCAATGTGGCGGCTCGACCCCTGTCAGCACTGCGACGACGTTCTGCGCTGCCAGCGATGACATGCGCATCCGGGTTGTCATCGTCGCGCTAGCGATGTGCGGAACGATCGTCACTCGGTCGAAGCTGTAGAGTGGGTGATCGGACGGCAGTGGCTCCGGGTCGGTGACATCGAGCCCGACTCCGAATAGCCGGCCTTCCTCCAATGCTGCGACCAGCGCGTCGGCGTCGATCACAGTCCCGCGGGAGGTATTGATCAGAATCGCGTCCGACTTCATCAGTGCCAATGCGTGGGCGTCGATCAGATGGTGAGTGGTGGGAGTAGCTGGGACGTGCAGAGACACGATATCGGCTGTCTCAAGGAGTTCGTCGATGTCGAGACGCTGGTAACGTTCGTCTGTTCTCCCGCTGCTATACACGACGCGCATCCCCAACCCTGTTGCCATCTGAGCGACGGAGGCGCCGATTCTCCCGAGCCCGACGATCCCGAGCGTCGCGCCGGCCAGGTCGCGGCCAAGAAATCGAAACGGGTACCATGTCTTCCAGTCGCCATCGCGCGCGGCGCGGGCGGCCGGGACAACCTGGCGAGCGACGGCCATCAGCAATGCGATAGTGAATTCAGCCGTCGTCTGGGTAAGCACATTCGGCGTCGTGCAGGCCGCAACTCGCCGTGCAGTGCAGGCAGCGACATCGATGTTGTCGAAACCAACGGCGAGGTTACTGACAACCCGAAGCGACGGACATCGGTCGAGGAGGCCGGCATCGACCCGGTCGGTGAGGAGCATCAACGCGCCATCAACGCCATCGAGGAGCTTCAGGAGCTCGTCTCGGTCGGGCGGAAGGTCGTTATCCCAATACCGTAACTGCCCGATACTGGCGAGAATTGCCAGTGCGTCATCGTCAATTCGCCTCGTCACCGCGACCTGCATCGTCACGTCCCTCCCTTGTGTGCTCGGCATTGTAGTCAGTGTCCGGTGAGCCCGCCAGCGGCGGGCGCGGCTGGGCTATACTTGGCCCTGGGTGAGACGATGACACCGGCCGGATGGTTACAGCGTTTCGGGCCAACATCACTAGTTTTCGGGCGTCGTTGGCCGGTTCCCAGGAACCGCTCCTCCGGACTCCCACCTGCGGATGCAGGCTTGAAAGCTAGCCCATCTGGTTCGGTTCGTCTCACCCACTCCTCATTCTCGACACCAGCGCGCCAGACCAGACGCCGCGGCCAAGGATCGGATCAGTGGTGAGCATCTTTCTCTATGGCGACGACGATCTTCGTATTGATGAGCGCGTGTTGTCACTTCGGCAATCGCTCGACCCCCAGGGGCTAAGTACCACGACGATCGATGTGCAATCGTCGACGATCTCCGAAATTGCTACAGCGTGCCAGTCTGCGCCATTCTTTGGCGGAGAGCGCGTTGTCGTTCTCAGCCAGCCGTTTGTCGTCGCCCGACGCTCCGCAGATAGCGACCCCGAAGAAGAGCCAGCTGGCCGTGTTCCATGGGCCGACCTGGTCGCCGTTTTACGGAGTTGCCCATCGACTACGGTAGTGCTGATGCGCCATGCGGGTTCGGTTGCGGCGAATCACCCCGCGCGCAAAGCGATCAAGCCGCTCGGGTGGGACGAGGAGTCGTATGTCATCCCACGTGGCGCGGATCTCGCAGCGTGGGTCGTCGAACGAGCGCGGTCTCGCAGCGCAGAGATGCATCCCACCGCAGCCACGACGTTGCTGGACCTGCTCTACCCAGGTGTCTGGCAGAGGGCTCCGACGAAGTTCACCACGGCGACTCCAGATACGCGCCTGATTGCCAGTGAAATCGACAAGCTTGTCAGCGCGTCGGATGGGACTATCGACGCGGATCTCGTTCGCCTCCTGGTCGTCGATCGAGGTGGGTATGTTGCGTTCGAGCTCAATAATGCGGTGTTTGCTGGGCAGACAAGCCGGGCGCTCATCGAGCTTGAGAAGATGCTCGACGCCGGTCAACCGGCAGAGCTGATCGTTGCTTCGCTCGCGTCCGAAGCCCCGATACTCGCCTCGCTGCGCTATGTCCGGGAATATGGCGCAGCGACTATTGCTGGCGCTGCCGGCGCTAGCGAACCTCGGATCAAAATGGCGTCGAGCCGGGGCGGCCGGATACCGGCGTCAGCGCATCGTCGAATTGCACTACTGTTGCAGGATACCGACGCGTCGATCAAAGCAGGACGCGAAACAGCCTCGACGGTCGTTGCTCCGCTTGTGGCGGAGATCGCCGAGGCTGTCAGGATGAGCGCTGGCCCGAGCCGTCGTTCGCCCTAGCTTGTCGCCATGGAGTTGTACTTGGCCATCAGTCGCGACTTGCGGCGCGCGGCATTGTTCGGATGGATGACGCCCTTCGAGGCGGCGCGATCGAGCATCGCCTGTGCGTTGAGAACCGCGCCACTTGCGGCTTCCTTTTCGGCGGCCCGAATCAGCTCCTCGGCCCGGCGCACCATCGTGCGAGACGCAGAGCGATAGGTTCGGTTACGGACACGGCGGCGCTCGGCCACCCTCGCGCGCTTTTCGGCTGACTTGTTGTTGGCCAAGCTCGACCCCCTCCGTCGTGCGGACAGATTGCTCATGAACACAGAAAGCACGCCCGACATCGTGGGCGAGCGAACCCCGGAATTGTACCGAACGACGCCGCAGGCTGCCACTGCAAGCCGCGCGCTCCCGGCCGGTATACTTGATTGTTGGCCTTCACGCGACTCGACGCCAGATGGCGAGAGGATCCTCACGGATTGATTGACGATCGACGACACATCCGTAACTTCGGCATCATCGCCCATATCGATCACGGCAAGTCAACGCTCGCCGACCGGTTGCTTGAGCAAACCGGCACGGTTACGCGGCGTGAGATGGTCGAGCAAATCCTCGACTCAATGGATCTGGAACGCGAGAAGGGCATCACAATCAAGGCTCGCGCTGTCCGGATGGAATATCAGGCGAGCGACGGTGAAACCTACGAGCTGAATCTGATCGACACTCCCGGGCACGTTGACTTCACGTACGAGGTAAGCAGAACCCTCGCCGCATGCGAAGGTGCGCTGCTCGTCGTCGATGCCGCACAGGGGATCGAGGCCCAGACACTCGCGAACGTGTACCTGGCTCTCGAGCATAATCTCGCCATCGTTGCCGTTATCAACAAGATCGACCTGCCGAACGCACAGCCCGAGCGAGTAGCTCAGGAGGTGGGTGATCTGATCGGCCTGCTGCCATCGGAGATTATCCCCGCATCAGCAAAGGCCGGCCTCGGAATCACAGCGATTCTCGAAGCTGTAGTCCAGCAGGTCCCGCCGCCGGGTGGCGACACCGACGCGCCCCTTCGAGCGCTGATCTTTGACTCGCACTATGACGCGTATAAGGGTGTCATTGCTTATGTCAAGGTGGTTGATGGTGGCCTGCCAGCCGACGCTCGTATCAGGCTCATGGCCACCGGCAAGCAGGCCGATATCCTCGAGACGGGCGTATTTCGTCCGAGCATGACACCGATCGACGGTCTGAAGACCGGTGAAGTTGGCTACGTCGCGACCGGGTTGAAAGATGTCAGCGATGTCCAGGTCGGGGACACGATCACGCTGGCCAGCCGACCAGCGACTGATCCGCTGGCCGGCTATCGGCCGGCCAAGCCGATGGTGTTTGCGGGCTTCTACCCGGTCAACAACGAGGCCTACCCGGAGCTGCGGGACGCGTTGGAACGGCTCAAGCTCAACGACGCATCCCTCGTTTATCAGCCGGAATCATCGGACGCGCTGGGTTTCGGGTTCCGTTGTGGGTTTCTCGGCTTGCTCCACATGGAGATTGTCCAGGAACGGCTTGAGCGCGAATACAAGCTCGAGCTGCTGGCGACCGCTCCCAGTGTCGAATATGAGGTCGTCAAGGACAGCGGCGACGTGATCCTGGTCGATAACCCCTCTGATATGCCGAGTCCCGGTGAGATCGCGGAAATCCGCGAGCCGTGGATGGATCTGACGATCATCACGCCGTCGCGTTATATCGGCACGATCATGGAGCTGGTCACGACCCGCCACGGCGCGTTCGAGACGATGGATTACCTCGACGAAGATCGTGTGTCGATGAAGTTCGGGATGCCGCTCGGCGAGCTCATTGTCGATTTCTACGACCAGCTCAAGTCACGCACACAGGGATATGCCTCACTGGATTACCAGTTCAACAGCATGCGCGCAGCCGATCTTGTGAAGCTCGACGTGCTGGTGAACGGCGTGCCTGTCGACGCGCTCTCGCTCATCACACACCGTGAGGATGCCTTCACTCGCGGCCGGGCGCTGGTTGGTCAGCTCAAGCAGCTGATCCCGCGTCAGATGTTCGAGGTTCCGATTCAGGCGGCCATTGGCAGCCGGGTCATCTCCCGTGAGACGATCAAGGCGATGCGCAAGAACGTGCTCTCCAAGTGCTACGGCGGGGACATCACTCGCAAGCGCAAGCTTCTCGAGAAGCAGAAGGAGGGCAAAGCGCGGATGAAGATGGTCGGCAGTGTTGAGATCCCGCAGGAGGCATTCATGGCGGTGCTGAGCCTCGGCGATGAGCGCGGTTCGGAGCGCGGTGGATGACGATCACTATCGATGCCCGCGCTGTCACCCGCGGTGATGGCGTCGAGTGGTTGTCCCATATTCCCACCACGGCGCTGGTAGTCGCCCGAAGCATGCGTTTGATCCCTGCCGCGTTTCGCGATGAGCTTGAGATCATCCGCGACTACGATTCACTGTTTGACGGCGAGACTGCTTTCGGTTTGTCTGGCCGCATCGCCGATGACATCGTCTCTCTGGCGACTGAGGTTGGCGCTCACGAGGTTGTGTATCTCCTTGGGGCAACGGGGGCGATTGGCGATGCGACGGTCCGCAGCCTCGCGGCGCGCGCAGCGGTGCTGACCTCCGGTGGTTCGCTGCCTGCCACCGGTGGTTCGCTGGTGGTTGTCGATGCGCTCGCGCTTGCTGAGGCGCGCGCAGCCGCCCCGTTCGACGCTGGCCTCGTCGCGCTGGATCCTTCGATGACGACAGTCATCACGAATTGGTACGGCGATGCTGTCACAGCAGCCGCCAGCCAGTATCTTCAGCGGCGATTGGGCCTGGCGAGCCTGCCTGCCCCCAACGACGATGGGTGCATCGTCATTCCCGCCGACGACTCGCCAGCAAAGAGCACGTCGGTCGCCAGTCTGCGGCAAATCTACGCACGACTTCGTCGTCCGGATGGCTGCCCATGGGATCGTGAGCAGTCTGAGCTATCAACGCTCGACTACATCACCGAGGAGATCGACGAGCTGCGTGAGGCGCTGGAAGATGGCGATTGGTCGCACGCCGCGGATGAGCTCGGTGACATCCTCGGCAATATCCTGATGATTGCCCAGATCGCCGCAGAACGTGACCGGTTCGGGCTTGAGGATACGGTTGCGCTGCTGAGTGACAAGCTTGTGCGTCGTCACCCGCACGTGTTCGGCGGCGAGCGGGCAGAATCGCCCGAAGAAGTGCTCGAGATCTGGAATCGAGTGAAACAACAGGAAAACCACGAATTGAATCGAGGAGGTTCGACCACCGAATGATGACGATCGATAAGCTCCGTCCCTACCTGACATGCGGCGAGTTGCGGGCAGAGGATGCCGGCCGATCCGTGACGATCAAGGGCTGGGTCAATCGCCGCCGCGATCACGGTGGGCTGATCTTTCTCGATATCCGCGATCGCTATGGCCTGACTCAGGCAGTATGCAACCCGGAGGACTCTCCCGAGGCGCACCATATCGCCGAGCAGGTACGGTCCGAATATGTCGTCCAGATCGCGGGGACGGTTCAGCTTCGCCCAGAGGGCACACGCAACGCAAACATGCCGACCGGTGACATTGAGATCGTCGTCAATGATCTCGTGATCCTCAACGCAGCGCGGACTCCCCCGTTCGAGATCACAGATCACTCAGATGTCGACGAGTCGCTGCGGCTGGAGTATCGGTACCTCGACCTGCGGCGGTCGAAGATGCAGGAAAACCTCATCCTTCGACATCGGATCATCAAGAAGATTCGCGAATACCTCGACAATCGCGATTTCATCGAGATCGAGACACCGATTCTGATCAAGAGCACACCGGAGGGCGCGCGTGACTATCTCGTGCCGAGCCGGCTGCATCCAGGCCAGTTCTACGCGCTGCCGCAGTCGCCTCAGCAGATGAAACAGCTCCTGATGGTGGCCGGCATGGATCGCTATTACCAGATCGCACGGTGCTTTCGTGACGAGGATCAACGGGCCGACCGCCAGCCCGAGTTCACCCAGCTTGATCTGGAGATGTCGTTCGTTGACATGGAGCAGATCATGCAGCTGACCGAGGGACTCTTCATCGAGCTCGTCGGGCTGACTGGTATGAGGGTCCAGACAGCTCCCTTCCCGCGGCTCAGCTATGACGACGCGATGCGCGTCTATGGCACAGACAAGCCGGACTTGCGTTACGGGCTGGAGATTGCCGATGTGTCCGCGGCAGTGGCAGCCTCGGAGTTTGGCGTCTTCCGTGGCGCGGTCGAGGCTGGCGGCGTCGTCCGGGGTATCGCAGTGCCCGGCAAGGCGGGAGTCAGCCGAGGGCAGATCGATGAGTTGACCACGTTCGCGCGGAACTTCGGGGCCAAGGGACTCGCCTGGCTGGCAATCGAGTCTGGCGAGGACGGGGCCCGGTCAGTGCGTTCGCCGATCGCCAAGTTCCTGTCCGAAGCCGAGATCGACGCGATCGTCGATGCCACCGGCGCGGTGGCAGGGGATCTGATCCTGCTCGTGGCTGATGGCGCTACTGTCGCAGCCAACGTGCTTGGCCGACTCCGCGAGCGCTTCGCAGACGAGCTTGGGCTGACCGATCCGTCCGTCGCGGCGTTCTGCTGGGTCATCGACTTCCCGTTGCTTGGCTGGGATGAAGAAGCCGGGCGGTGGGACGCTATGCATCACCCCTTCACCGCGCCGCTCGACGGGGATATCGAGCTCCTCGAAAGCGATCCTGGCAAGGTACGGGCGAAGGCGTACGATATCGTCCTCAATGGCTTTGAAGTCGGGGGCGGCTCGATTCGCATCCATCAGCGCGAGCTCCAGCGGCGAATCTTCGCGCTGATGGGCTACGAGGATGCGGAGATCGAGGCTCGCTTCTGCCACCTGCTACGCGCGTTCGAGTTCGGCGCGCCGCCACATGGCGGGATCGCGCCAGGCATCGACCGGATTGCGATGATTCTCGCCGGAGAGTCGACGCTTCGTGAAGTCATGGCGTTCCCGAAGAATCAATCTGCCCGCGACCTGATGTTCGATGCGCCCGGCACAGTCGATCTCAAGCAGCTCGATGAGCTTCACATCAGCGTCAAGACCCCGAAATCATCCGCGAGTGGCGGATAATCCTTCCGAAGGCGAAGGCTGGTAGCCAGATGATCCGATTCGAGTCATCTGGCTACCACATGGAGTCTGCCGGATCGGGCTCGTAGCGCGCTAGCGAATCCAGGACATACCCGACGGCGCGTCTATGTTCGGCGCGTCGAAGAGCTTCCTCGGTTCGGACGCAGTGAGCTTGCCGCCCTGGTCTGTCACCTCGACATACCATGCCTCGAAGGCGCTATCGCGTTCCCGGAAAAATGCGAGGAATTGACCGTCCGGAGACCAGGCTGGCGAAACGACCGCGCCAACGTTCGTTAGCTGGTACGGGGTGCTGCCATCGACTGGCGCGATCCAGATATCACTGGCCGAGCCGGTGCGTTGAACGTAGGCGATATTGGGAGTTGTTGGTGACCATGACGGGTCAAAAGCGCCGTCCGACGCGGATACCAGCGTGGAGACCTTTGCAGTATCGAGGTCCAGCAGCCAGACCTCGGTGTTGCGCGGTGATTCTGCGCCGATACGGGCGGTAAACGCGACGCGTTTTCCATCGGGAGAGAGCGTCGGATTCTCCTGCGGCGCGTCAACGCTCGCTGCGGCCGGCAGCATGTAGCTGAAGATGCTCTGATCGCCGCCGAGGTTCTCCGAATACCAGAGCGTCAGTGGATCCGCGAAGCGGCTTTCACACGATGATGAGCCAGTTCCTCGGTCACTCACCCAGATGAGTTGATCACCCGCGCGCGACCAGACTGGATCCAGCGCCCAGTATGCCTGACACGCATATTCCAGACTGAAGAGCGGCGTATCCGGTTCATTGACCGTCAATCGCTTGAGTGTCGAGCCATCGGCGGTGGCAAGGATAATATCGGACCACCCATCGTGCATCTCAACGTAGGCGAATCGATCACCTGCCGGCGACCATGTTGGCGAGCCGCCCGTCACCGAATCGATGATCGTGCGCACTGATCCATCCCACATCGAGATATGTCGATCGGAGACGAACAGAATCTTGCCGGACGGGTCAGCTCCGGTGCGTGATGGATGCTCGGGCTCCGGCGACACGAAACTCGAATCGGGCGCACCGCAGGCCGCAAGCACGATCGTCGAGATTACGAGGGCGACGAACCACCAGTGCCGACGATGGATGGTCATGTACTCTCGTCGCCCTCGCTGACTCGGTGGTATCCCATTGACCGGAGAACGCTAGCCGCAACGGCGGCCTCGTCCCACGGACGCTTTTCCGATCCATAAATCATGCTTTTTTCATGTCCTTTTCCGGCCAGCACGATGGTGTCTCCGGGTCTTGCGCGCAGCAGAATCTCAACGATCGCCTGACGCCGATCTTCGATGCAGTCGAAGTCTACACTGGGGTGTCCGGATGCCTCTTCTGCTCCAGCGGCGATTGCTGCGATGATCGCCTCCGGGTCCTCGTATCGTGGGTCTTCGCTCGTGAAGACAGCGTAATCCGCCGCCTCGATTGCGACACGGCCCTGAATGGCGCGTTTCTCGGTGTCTCTCTCGCCAGCCGAACCGAACAACACCATCAATCGCCCGGTCGTGGACGGTCGTAACTCGCGCAGGACCGAGCGAATCGCGTCTGGAGTGTGGGCATAGTCAACAACGATTGAGAATGGCTGCCCTTCATCAATCAACTGCATCCGTCCCGCTACCGAGGCAAGTGACATGAGTCCGTCCGCGATTTCAATTGGGGTGAGCCCGAGAGCGTGGCCGGCGCCCGCCGCCGCGAGCGCGTTCGCCACGTTGTACCGTCCGGGTAGCGACAGGTTGACCATTGCGTCTCCGGCCGGAGTATGGAGCTCGAAGCGAGTCCCGCCCGGGTATGGCTCGATGTGCGTCGCGTAGATGTCAGTGCCCATGCTCGCATCCAGGGAGTACCAGAGTGTCGAGCAATCCGCAGCTGCTGGAGCGATTGCCCTGGCGCCAGGATCTTCGGCATTCAACACAATGACGCCTCGACGCCCACGCGCGTGGCCATCACAGACGCGATTCAGCAAGATGGCTTTCGCCGCCCGATACGCTTCAACCGAGCCATGGAAGTCAAGATGTTCGTGGGTGATGTTCGTCACCACACCGATGTCAAACTCGCATCCATCCAGACGATGCAGCGCCAACCCGTGAGATGTTGCCTCGAGGATGGCAGTGTCAACTCCCCGATCGCGCATCGTGCCGAGCAGTCGCTGGATTACTAGCGACTCCGGTGTCGTCTGCCGTGTCTCGTGTGCCTCGACTTCACCGGCGATTCTCACCTCGACGGTTCCGATCAACCCGGTCTGTCGCCCGTTGTGCCGCAGGAGCGCCTCGATCAGGTGACTGGTCGTCGTCTTGCCGTCGGTGCCAGTGACCCCGATCATCGTCATGGCGTTGCCCGGGTGGTGGTAGAACTCGACCGCCAGAAGGGCGAGCGCGGCGCGGGTGTCGTTCACTTCGATGAGCGTCGGCCAGCCGGCTGCGTTGGCTGGGGCGCTCCCACGCTCAATGAGCGCGGCGACAGCTCCCCGTTTGCGTGCCTGGGCCAGGAACGCATGTCCGTCCGCGTAGCCGCCGCGAAGCGCGACGAATAGCCCCCCGGGCTCGACACGTCGCGAGTCGTATTCAATTGAGCTGACGACCGTCTGACGATCCCCTGATATCGTAGCGTCGGAAACGCAGGCAAATAGCTCGTCGATAGTCTGGTTCGCCATGCTGTCGATGTTTCGTCTCCAGCGCTCTGCCCGGTTCATGCTCTCAGGAAGCCCGATGTCAGCCAGGAGGTTACATCAATGGGCGAAGAGGGTTCGCCATGA
>Ga0073905_10000175_pt1 | contig 27281 bp, 26 predicted proteins | sample KloWWTupernatant_FD_65482 | JGI IMG/M metagenome (GOLD analysis project Ga0073905, IMG submission 65482) | Active sludge microbial communities from Klosterneuburg, Austria, studying microevolution and ecology of nitrifiers - Klosterneuburg... | ecosystem: Engineered > WWTP > Aerobic digester >... | reverse complement strand
AGGCCGACGGTCGAGATCCACCCGCTCGGCATCGGCGGCAAGGAGGACCCGGTCCGGATGGTCTTCTCCACCGACGCCGGCCCCGGCGTCGTCGTGGCGATGTCGGACATGCGGGACCGCTTCCGGCTGACCGCCAACGTCGTCGACGTCGTGACGCCGCCCGCCGCGCTGCCGCACCTGCCCGTCGCCCGGGCCGTGTGGAAGCCTCGACCGGACTTCACCACGTCCGCGGAGGCCTGGCTCACGGCCGGCGCGGCGCACCACACGGTGCTCTCGACGCAGGTGGGGCTCGAGGTGTTCGAGATCTTCGCGCAGCTCGCCCGGACGGAGCTGCTGGTCATCGACGAGCACACCACGCGGCGCGGTTTCGCCGACCAGGTGCGCTGGAACCAGGTCTACTACCGCATCGCCCAGGGGCTCTGAGCCCGTTCCCGTCGGACCGGGCCTCTGCCCCCGGTCCATGGCCGGGCTGTCGTTTGCTTTCGAAGTCTTTCGCTAACGCAGGTCAGTGGCACCCCTCCCGTGGGGGCGTCGCTGGCCTGCGTTCGCACGTTTGGGCCGGTGGGAGCGCTGGGAGCGGGACCAACGGCCCGTCAGCCGGACCGTGTCCGAGTCGTTACTGTTTCGCAATCAAAAGTTGCGTTCAAGAAGTTGACGCAAGGCGGGGCGCCCCGCGACAGTAGGCACGTGCTCAACGACGAGATCGAGCAGCTGCCCGTGACCTTGCGTCGCGAGCGCATGCTCCAGGTGATCAGCGAACGGCAGTTCGTGCGCGTCGCCGATCTCTCCGACACCTTCGGCATCTCGGACGTCACCGTCCGCGCCGACCTCGCGGCCCTCGAGACGTCGCACGCGGTGCGCCGGGTGCGCGGCGGCGCGATCGCCCCGCTGGGCGCCGGCCGCACCGAGCCGTCCTACGAGGAGTCCTCGGTCGAGCTGTCCGGGGAGAAGCAGCGGATCGGCGAGGCGGCCGCCGCGATGGTGTCGTCCGGGATGAGCGTGCTGCTCGACGTCGGCACCACGACGACGGCGATCGCCAGGGCGCTCGTCGCCCGGACCGACCTCGAGCAGGTGGTCGTCATCACCAACGGGCTGACCGTCGCCCTCGAGCTCGAGGACGCCGTCGGCCGGATCACCGTCGTCGTCACCGGTGGCACCCTGCGCCGGCTGCAGCACTCGCTGGTCAACCCCATGGCCACCGTCCTGCTCGACCGCCTGCACGCCGACCTCGGCTTCATCGGCTGCAACGGCATCGACGTCGAGCACGGCGTGACCAACCTCAACCTGCCCGAGGCCGAGGTCAAGGCGCGGATGATCGCCGCGGCGCAGCGCGTGGTCGTCACGGCCGACGGCTCCAAGCTGGGCCAGGTCCACCTGGGCCGTGTCGCGGGCCTCGACGAGGTCGACACCCTCGTCACCGGTCCCTCGGCCCCCGTCCAGGAGGTCGTGCGGCTGCGCCGCGCCGGTCTGGACGTCCTGCAGGTCGAGTAGCAACCCCACACTTCCTGACCGGTCCGAGCTAGGTCATGTCTCCCATATGCGTGTCCAGGTGATGCAGGCGGCGAGGATGATGGCGGCGCGGTAGGTGATGGCGAGCTTGTCGTAGCGAGTGGCCAGGCCTCGCCATTGCTTGGTCAGGGCGAAGTGGCGTTCGACGACGTTGCGGCCGCGGTAGGCGGCGGTGTCGAGTCCGGGTGGCCGCCCGCCGCGGGACCCGCGGCGTTTGCGGGCGGCGATCTGGTCGGACTTCTCGGGGATGACGACCTTGATGCCGCGGGCGTGCAGGGCGCGACGATAGACCCCGGCGGAGTACGCCTTGTCCGCGAGGACCATGTCAGGTCTAGTGCGCGGGCGACCTCCGGCCAGGCGCGGGACGCGGATGTCAGCCAGGACCGCTTCGAGCAGGGCGCCGTCGTTGCGGTGCCCGCCGGTGACCACGGCTGCAAGCGGGCGCCCGTGCCCGTCGACCGCGGCGTGGATCTTGGTGGTCAGCCCGCCACGTGAGCGTCCAACTCCGTGACCTGCAGGTTCACACGCGCTGAGCGGCAGATTCCTGTGATTCGACCCCGCCCCCTGTGTCCTGGTCGGGGCGGGTCGTGTTCGTGCCGTGCTGGTGAGCGCGGGCGATCGTCGCGTCCACCGAGACCCGCCAGTCCACTTGGCCGGCCGCGTCGGCCTCGGCCAGCAGCCGCGCCAGCACCCGGTCCCACGTCCCGTCAGCGGCATACCGGCGGTGGCGCTTCCACGCCGTCTGCCACGGCCCGAACACTTCCCGCGGCAGGTCGCGCCACGGGATCCCGGTCCGATAGCGGTAGGCGATCGCCTCGACCACCCGCCGATCGTCACCGAACGGATGACCCCGCCGACCCGCGTTCGACGGCAACAACGGCTCGACCCGAGCCCACTGCACGTCCGTGAAGACCTGATACCGAGAAGACGACGTCACCCGCACAGACTGCCGCGAGCCTCACCACATATATGGGAGACACGCCCTAGCTCGGTGGCTCCGTCGACGGCGCGTCCCGAGCGATGACCAGACCGACCAGGGCGGCCGGCAGCGGTGCACGGCCCGGCCCGCCGGCGGCCAGCCACTGCCGGAGGTGCGCCGTGAGCTCGTCGCCGGCAAGTCCCTCGAACCACACGGGCAGCGATGCGGCACCGGGTGTCGCGTGCCCGGCCTCCCGGGCCACGACCACGTCGCCCCGTTCGCACTCGTCCAGGCACTCGGCGAAGCACACATCGGCGACCTCGTCGGCCGCGAGCCGCTCGAGGCGCGCTCGCTGACCGCCCGCGAGCCGGTCCCGCCCGGCGAGCGTCTCGCCTGCGCACAGGCTGCAGGCGGTCACTCCCGGGCGCGTCGACCGCGCCGGTGCACGAGGGTCGTCAGAGGTCACCGAGCGAGGGTACGCACACCAGGGGCCACCGACGACTCGGGTCACCCGCCACGGGGCCGGCGCCTCAGGCGACGTCGGCGCCCTCGACGGGCAGCTCGGCGGCGCGCCACTCCAGGACGCCGTCGGCCAGTCGCCGGGCCGGGCGACCGTGATCGCGCAGCAGCCGCACGGCGGCGTACGAGAGCACGCAGTACGGGCCGCGGCAGTAGGCGACGACGTCGCTCCCGGTGGGCAGCTCGGCGAGACGCCCGGCGAGCTCGTCCAGCGGGATCGAGATCGCCCCGGGCAGGTGGCCGCCGGCGTACTCCTCGGACGGTCGCACGTCGATGACCGTGACGGTGCCCTGCTCGGCGCGGCGCCAGAGCTCGTCGCGGTCGATCTCCTCGACGTCCTCGGGGCCGAGGAACGCCGCACGCGCGGCGGGCAGGTCCGGCAGATGGTGCTCGGCGAGTCGCTGGACCTGCAGGTAGAGACCCGCGACGTCCGCGCCGGCCAGCCGGTAGAAGATCCGCGTGCCCTCGCGGCGGGTGCTGACCAGGCGCGCCTGGCGCAGCGCCTGCAGGTGCGCCGACACCGTCGTGACGTGCGCACCCGTGGCGCGGGCCAGGGAGTCCACCGGGCGCTCGCCCTGGGCGAGCAGGTCGATGAGCTCGACCCGGGTGGGGCTGGACAGCGCCTTGCCGATCCGGGCGAACTGCTCGAACAGCGCCCGCTTCGCGTCGCGTCCCACGGTCTAGAACACCAGGACCTTGTCGGCCTCGAGGGTCCAGCTCGCCAGGGCCTCCATCGTCGAGCGCGGCGCGCCCTCGACGAGCTGGTCGTCGCGCAGGCCCCTGGCGTCCAGGCACGTGCCGCAGCACCCGATCTCCGCGCCCGCGCGCACCAGGCCCTTGAGCATCCGGTCCAGGGTGTAGTAGCCGTCCGGGGTCTTCTGCCCCTCCACGGCGCACGTCACCGCGTCGCCCATGAGGAACACCTGCACCCCCACGCCGTCGCGCTTGCTCAGGGCCACGGCCAGGCGCACCGCGTTGAACGTCTCGTCCGAGCCGTAGGCCGGGCCGTTGATGATCAGCAGGACCTTCACCGAGGCATCCCTCCGGGCAGGGCCGGGCCCGTTCCGGGTCCAGCATGCGACCACCTTATTCCATTGTTCTTCGGAATACTGGGACACTGATGCGGCGCGGGGCAGGCCCGCCTCAGGAGGACCCGTGACCACCGCTCGCCACCCGGACCTGCCGTCCCGGCCCGTCTACCTCGACCACAACGCGACGACGCCGGTCGACCCGCGGGTGCTCGACGCGATGCTGCCCGCCCTGCGCGGGGACTTCGCCAACCCCTCCTCGACGCATGCCTTCGCCGCCGGCCCGGCGCGGCTGCTGGCCGCCGCGCGGGCCGAGGTCGCCGCGCTGCTCGGCGCCCGGCCCGAGGAGATCGTGCTCACCGGCTCCGGGTCGGAGGCCGACGCGCTGGCCGTCCGCGGCGCCGCACTGGCTGCCGCCACGCGGCGCGGCGTGCGACCGCACGTCATCACCCAGGTCACCGAGCACCCCGCCGTGCTGGCAGCGTGCGAGGAGCTGCGCACCCGCCACGGCGCACGCATCACGGTGCTGCCGGTCGACGCGGAGGGCAGGGTCGAGCCCGCCGACGTCGCGTCGGCGATCACCGCGGACACCGTGCTGGTCTCGGTGATGCACGCCAACAACGAGACGGGCACCCTGCAGCCGATCACCGAGATCGCCGCCGTCTGCCGCGAGCGCGGGGTCCTGCTGCACACCGATGCCGCGCAGAGCGTGGGCAAGGTCCCCGTCGACGTCGACGCCCTCGGGGTCGACCTGCTGACGGTCGTGGGGCACAAGATGTACGCACCCAAGGGCGTCGCCGCGCTCTACGTCCGCCGCGGTGTCGCCGTGCACCCCCTGGTCGGCGGGGGCGGCCAGGAGCACGGCCTGCGCGCCGGGACCGAGAACGTCCCGCACGCCGTCGCGCTGGGCGCGGCCGCGCGGATCGCACGCGCGGAGCTCGCCGACGGCGAGGGGCCCCGCCTCGCCGACCTGCGCGACCGGCTCGCGGCGCGACTGGCCGGGCTGCTGCCCGGCCGGGTCCATGTCCACGGTCACCCCGTGCACCGCCTGCCCGGCACGCTCAACGTGCACATCGACGGCACCGTCGGCCACGAGCTGCTCGCCGCCACCCCCGACGTCGCCGCGTCCACCGGCTCCGCGTGCCACTCCGGCAGCCACACGCCCTCGGCGGTGCTCACGGCGATGGGCCTGCCCGGGACCGATGCCCTGGCCACCCTGCGGCTGTCTCTGGGACGCTGGACCACCCAGGCCGACGTCGACCTGGCGGCGGTCCTGCTGGCCGCCGGGGCCGACGGTGCATCGGCCTGAGCCGAGCACCCGGGAGGACACCGATGGCCGCCATCGATGCCGGCGCGGGTCGACCGAGCAGCGGCCGCGACCGGTGAGCCCCACCCGCACCCCAGCCCTCCCCCGGCAGGTCGACGCCGTGATCCTCGGCGGCGGTGCGGGCGGTCTGTCCCTCGCCGCCCACCTGGTGGCCGGCGGGTGGGCCGACCGGCGCGTGCTCGTCGTGGACGACGGGCTGCACCCGGACCGCAGCTGGGCGTACTGGTCGCGCGGCGACGGGCTCCTGGACCCGGCGGCGTCCCCGGGGTCCACCCGCCTGCGCGTCGACGGCCCCGGCGGCGAGCAGGTCGTCGCCCTCGACGAGTTCCGCTACCGGACCCTCACCGGTGCCCAGCTGCGGGGGGCCAGCGACCGCCTCGCCACCGGCGCCCCCGGATTCACGCGCGTGCGCGGCACCGTCGTGCGCATCGATGAGCACCCCACGGCACCGGGCGTGCTCATCAGCCGACCCGGTCCCGGCGACCCGCAGCTCGCGAGCGTCAGCGCCCGGTGGGTCTTCGACAGCACCGGCGTCGCACCGGGCCCGGCGCTGCCCGCGCCCCGAGCGGGCCTGAGGTTCCTCGGTCACCACGTCGTGACCGACCACGACGCCTTCGACCCGACCACGCCCACCCTCATGGACTTCCGCACGGACCAGAGCCGCGGCGTGGCTTTCGTGTACGTGCTGCCCACGTCCGCCCGGACCGCCCTGGTCGAGTACACCCGGTTCGCCTCCTGGCCCGCCGACCGGACCGCGTCCCGGGACCGCGAGCTGGGCGAGCACGTCGACGCCTACCTGCGCAGGCAGCTCGGCATCGACGCCTTCCGGGTCGTCGGCAGTGAGTCGGGCGCCATCCCGCTGGTGGCGGCGGCCCCACCACGGCCCCGGGGGGCCGTGGTGCGGATCGGGACCCCGGCCGGGATGGTCAAGGCGAGCACCGGGTACGGTTTCGGGCGCATCCAGCGCCACAGCGCCGCCATCGCCCGATCCCTGACCCGCCACGGCCACCCGCACGACGTGCCCGGTCCCGGCCGGTGGCACCGCTCCCTGGACGCGCTGCTGCTCGAGGTGGTGCGCGACGACCCGACGACGATGCCGGCCGTCTTCACCCGGCTCTTCGCCGCCAACCCCGGCGACGCCGTCCTCGCCTTCCTCGACGAGACCGCGTCGATGCGCCAGGAGCTCGGGCTGTACCGCAGCCTGCCGATCGCCCCCTTCCGACGCGCGGTCACGCGGCGCGTCACCCGCCGACCTCGCGCCTAGCCCTTGGGCCGTGAGGCTCCTCCGGGGTGCGGCCGTCAGTCGTGGAGCGGCAGCTCGGGGTCGAAGGTCAGGACCACGCCCCGAGCCGGCCGGAGCTCCCGCTCGGCGGTGAGAAGCCCGATGGTGCGTCCGAGAAGAGCCTTCGGCACGGTGATGACGTTGTCGAGGGCAACGGCGCAGTCGTGGTCGAGACCGTTCTCGGGCCCGAACCCGGCCTCGCTCGACAGCCCCGTGACGGTGGGGGTGATCGGGGCGACGGTCACCTTCGTCTTCGCACCCGGTGGCGCGTCCCCCGTCAGGACGAGCGCCGGGCGGGTCGTGTCGAGCCGCTCCAGGCAGATCTCTCGCATCGATCAGTCCTCGACCTCGACGTGGATCGTGGTCCACCGCACGAGGTCGTCGAGGTCGTCCACCGCGCCCTTCTGCCGCTTCGCACCCCACTCCGGGATGCGTGGACCGGCGCGCGTCAGCCCGCGGCGGCGACCAGCGGTGCGAGGATCTCGCGGACCTGGGAGGTCGTCGGCACGCGGCCGGAGAGCACGACCGTCTCGTCGACCACGAGCCCGGGGGTCTTCATCACGCCGTACCCGACGATCGCCGGGAAGTCGGTGACCTTCTCGACGGTCGCGTCGGCGCCGAGCTCCGCGAGTGCCTCGCGCGTGACGCGCTCGAGGTTGACGCAGTTGGCGCAGCCGGACCCGAGAATCTTGATGATCATGTCGATCTCCTTCGTGGTGGGGGGTGGCGGGGTCAGCCGAGGACGGCGTTGAACAGGTAGCCGACGGCGATGATGCCGGTGGCGACAACGGCGACGAACACGGCGATGAGCTGGGGCTTGAGCACGCGCCGCAGCAGGATCATCTCCGGCAGGGACAGGGCCACGACGGCCATCATGAAGGCCAGCAGGGTGCCCATCGGCAGACCCTTGTCGTGCAGCGCCTCGACGAGCGGCAGGATCCCCGCTGCGTTGGAGTACAGCGGCACGCCGATGAGCACGGCGACCGGCACGGCCAGCGGGTTGCCGGCGCCCGCGTAGCGCGTGAAGAGCTCCTCGGGCGCCCAGCCGTGGATGACGGCACCCAGGCCGATGCCGACGAGCAGGTAGGGCCAGATCTTGCGCAGGATCGAGATGACCTCCTCGACGCCCATCTGGATCCGGTCGTCCCAGCCCAGGCCGAGGGTGGAGTCGATGACCTGCCCGCCCAGGCGGGTCTCGAAGACGAAGGGCTCGATCCACCGCTCCGCGTGGACCCGTCCGAGCACCAGGCCGCCGACGATCGCGATGACCAGGCCCGCGCCGACGTAGAGCAGCGTGGGGCCGACGCCGAACAGGCCGAGGAGCAGGGCGATGGCGATCTCGTTGACCAGCGGGGAGGCGATGAGGAAGCTCATCGTCACGCCCACCGGCACCCCGGCCGCGACGAACCCGATGAACGCCGGGACGGCCGAGCACGAGCAGAACGGCGTCACCACGCCCAACCCGGCGGCAAGGACGTTGCCCACGCCCTCGCGCCTGCCCCCCAGCAGCGCGCGGGTGCGCTCGACGGACATGAACGAGCGCAGCACCGTGATGACGAAGATGATCCCGACCAGCAGCAGCGCGATCTTGACCGTGTCGTAGAGGAAGAAGTGCACCCCAGAGCCCAGCCGCGAGGCCGGGTCCAGACCGACGACGTCGAGCACCAGCCAGTCCCACAGCGGCCGGTTGAGCTCGTACGCCACGACCCACAGGACCGCCGCCACGCCCAGGCCCACCCAGCGTCGCGTCGGCGTGCGCGCGCGCAGACGCTCCGCCACGCTCACGGTGACACCGCCGCGGCAGCGACGAGGTCGCCCGACGCGCACCGCGCCGGGGCCACCAGGGCGTCCGGCAGTGCCGCACGCATCCGCGCCGCCGCCTCCTCGGCCAAGGCGTAGTCGACCCACCGCCCGCGCTTGGCCGACGTGACCAGACCCACCTCGCGCAGCACCTTGAGGTGGTAGCTCAGCAGGTTCGCCGCGATCGGCACGTGCTCGGCCAGGCGGCACACGCACGCGGGCCTGGTGGCGAGCGTGCGCAGGATCTCCCACCGGACCGGGTCCGCGACCGCCTGGAGGAGCGCCACCGCTGCGGCCTGGTCCACCGACCCGTCGGCCGCCGTCGCCTCAACCATCGTTGCTTCGATCACCATTGAAGCGTACGGCGGTCGCCCGCGCCGTCCGCGCCAAAGGTCCCGACCTCGGCAGCCCGGGCCGGGCCTGGGACCGGCATCGGCCCGACGCGGGGGACGTGCGTCCCTGTCGCGCACCCGACGGTCGGGCAGGATGGGCGTCACGAGCCGTCGGGCTCGCAGGGGCGTCGTGGCCCGACCGCGAGCCCCACCGCGCGCTCTGCGGAAGGTGAGGTCGCACCGTGGTCGACATCGACAAGGCACTGGACGACGCAGGGGTGCACAACCCCGCCGTGCGGGAGTACGTCCGGCACTGGGCGGAGCACACGGGTGCGGCGCGCATCGAGGTGGTCAGCGCCGCAGACGACGCCCGCCTCCTCGCGGAGTCCCTGGCTGCCGGCGAGATCGTCCCGGCGGGTGACGAGATCTACTACTCGCGCAGCTACGTCAAGGACACGGCCCGCTCCGAGGAGCGGACGATCGTCGCGACGAGCAGGCCGCAGGACAAGGGCGTCTACAACAACTGGCGGCTGACGTCCGAGATCCGGCCCGTCGTCGAGGGCCACATGCGCGGCGCGCTGGCCGGCCGGACGATGTACGTCATCCCCTACCTCATGGCCCCGCCCGGCTCGCCGCTGGAGCAGTGGGGCGCCGGGGTCCAGGTGACCGACCACCGCACCGTCGTGCTGCACATGATCCGGATGGCCCGCGTCGGCGTGGACGCCATCGAGCACCTCGCCGACCCGGACACGTTCGTCCGTGCGGTCCACGTCACGGGCGACCTCGCCAACCTCGGGCAGGGCACGCCAGACGACAAGCGCTACTTCGTCACGGTCGCCGACGAGCGCACCATCCTGCACTTCGGCTCGTCGTACGGGGGCAACGCCCTCCTCGGCAAGATCGCGCACGGCCTGCGCCAGGCGTCGTACGACGGCTGGGCGTCCGGGTCGTTCCTCAGCGAGCAGTTCATGCTGCTGGGGATCACCGACAAGGAGACGGGCCGGACGTACCACGTGTGCGGCGGGTTCCCCAGCGCCTCGGGCAAGACCAACCTGGCGATGACGCTCGCCCCGGACGCCCTCGGTGACCGCTACCACGTCTCCTTCTACGGCGACGACATCGCGTGGCTGTGGGTGGACCCCACCGACGGCCTGCTCTACGGGATCAACCCCGAGTTCGGGGTGTTCGGCGTCGCCAAGGACACCAACGAGGTGACCAACCCGACGGCGCTCGACGCCGTCGCCCCCGGGACGCGCGCACTGTTCACGAACGTCGCCCACAACGAGCGCACGCACGAGGTCTGGTGGGAGGGCAGGACACCCGAGCGCCCGGCGGACCTCGAGGGCTGGCGCGACTGGAAGGGCGAGGTCGTCGCCGAGCGGGCGTCCGAGCGTGCCGACGACCCCTGGGCCCACCCCAACAGCAGGTTCACCACCAGCCTGGGCAACGTCCCCAACGTCGCGGACGACTTCGACCGTCCGCAGGGCGTGCGGATCGACGCGATCATCTTCGGCGGGCGCACGCGGGACCGGGAGCCCCTCATCCGGGCGATCACCGACCTCGCCGAGGGCGTCTACGACGGTCTGACGCTCGGCGCGGAGGCGACGGCAGCCGCCGAGGGCGTCGAGGGCCACCTGCGGTACGACCCGATGTCGATGCGCCCGTTCCTGTCCTACGCCGAGGGCCCCTACGCCGCGCACTGGCTCAAGATCATCGGTGCGGCGCGGAAGCAGCCGATCTTCGCCCACGTCAACTGGTTCCAGCGCGACCCCCAGGACGGTCACTTCGCCTGGCCCGGCTACCGCGAGAACCTGCGCGCCCTGCTGTGGCTCATGCAGCTCGCGGAGGGCGAGGTCTCGGGGCGCGCCACCCCGGTGGGGATCATCCCGACGGAGGACGAGCTCGACCTCACGGGTCTCGACCTGCCGCAGGAGGACCTCGACCGGCTCCTGACGATCGACGTCCCGCGGTGGCGTCAGGAGATGGCGCACCGGCAGGAGCACCTCCAGCAGTTCGGCGACCTGCCGGAGGAGATCTGGGTGGCCCACCGCCGGGTGACCGAGGCGCTGGAGGCCGAGGACTGACGGGGCGCCGACGCGCCCCTGCGCCTAGGGTGCGCACATGACCACCCCCGCATCCGCACCGCGGTACCCGCACCTGCGACGCCTGGGCCGCAGCGGCCTCGACGTGACCCCCGTGTGCGTCGGCGGGTCGCCGCTGGGCAGCATGCCGCAGCTCTACGGGCACGAGGTCTCCGACGACGCGGCGATCGCGACCGTGCTCCGCACGTTCGCGGGCCCGTTCAACTTCCTCGACACCTCGAACAACTACGGCGACGGCGCCAGCGAGCGACGCATCGGCGCCGCGATCGTCGCGCACGGCGGGCTGCCCGAGGGGTTCGTGCTCGCCACCAAGGTGGACCGGGACGCCCGGACGGGCGACTTCTCCGGCGCCCGGGTGCGGGCATCGGTGCACGAGAGCCTCGAGCGGCTGGGGGTCGACCGGTTCGACCTGCTCTACCTGCACGACCCCGAGGCGATGTCCTTCGAGGCGGGGATGGTTCCCGGCGGGGCGTTCGACACGATGGTCGCCCTGCGCGAGGAGGGCGTCGCCGGGGCCATCGGCGTGGCCGGCGGGCTGGTGAGCCTCATCCGCCGCTACGTCGAGACCGACGCGTTCGACGTGCTGCTCACCCACAACCGGTACACGCTGCTCGACCGGTCAGCCGCCGGGCTCATCGACGCCGCCGTCGCGCGTGGCATGGGTGTGGTCAACGCAGCGCCGTACGGCGGCGGCATGCTCGCCAAGGGCCCGGCCGAGCGTCCCCTCTACGCCTACGGCGGCGGCCGGTCGAGCATGGCCGACGTCGCTGCCCGGATGCAGGAGGCCTGCGCCCGGCACGGCGTGCCGCTCGCCGCGGCCGCCCTCCTGTTCTCCACGCGGGACCCGCGCATCCACTCCACGGTCGTGGGCGTGTCCTCCCCGGAGCGGCTGGACCAGACGCAGGCCCTGCTGGCCCACGACGTGCCGGCCGAGCTGTGGGAGCGCCTCGAGGAGCTCGCGCCCGAGGCGGAGCACTGGCTCCCCGAGGCCTGAGCGGGCACCGTCGAGCGGCGCACGGCCCGCCGGCGCCCGCGGGCCGGGCCCGCCTCGTCCCGCTCATGGGGCCGGCCTTCGTCGCCGCCATCGCGTACGTCGACCCGGGCAACGTCGCGGCCAACCTCACGGCCGGCTCCCGGTACGGGTTCCTGCTCGTGTGGGTGCTCGTCACGGCCAACCTCATGGCGGTGCTGGTGCAGTACCAGTCGGCGCGGCTGGGCCTGGTCACCGGGCGCACCCTGCCGGAGCTCCTCGGCGACCGGCTCAACCGCCCCGCCCGGCTCGCCTTCTGGGCCCAGGCCGAGGTGGTCGCCGCGGCGACGGACCTCGCTGAGGTGATCGGCGGTGCGATCGCCCTGCACCTGCTGTTCGGTACGCCCCTGCTGATCGGTGGGCTGGCCGTCGGCGCGCTGTCCATGCTGCTGCTCGTGGTGCAGGACCGCGCCGGGCAGCGCTCCTTCGAGGCCGTCGTCATCGGCCTGCTCGCGGTCATCACGGTGGGGTTCGTCTCGGGGCTGGCTGTCCACCCGCCCACCGCGGCCGACGTCGCCTCGGGGCTCGTGCCGCGCTTCGCCGGGACGGACAGCGTGCTGCTGGCCACGAGCATGCTGGGCGCCACCGTGATGCCGCACGCGATCTACGTCCACTCCGCCCTGGCCCGTGACCGGCACGGCCGCCCGCACCCCGGGCACCAGCGCGCGCACCTGCTGCGTGTGACGCGGTGGGACGTGCTCGCGGCGCTGGGCGTGGCCGGGCTGGTCAACATCGCCATGCTGCTGCTCGCGGCAACGAGCCTGCGCGGCGTGCCCGGCACCGACACGATCGAGGGCGCCCACGCGGCCGTCGTCGAGGCGCTGGGACCCGGGATCGGGGTCGCGTTCGCGGTCGGCCTGCTCGCCTCGGGCCTGGCCTCGACGTCCGTGGGGTGCTACGCCGGCGCCGCGATCATGCAGGGGCTGCTCCGGCGCCAGGTGCCCCTGCTCGTGCGACGCGCCCTCACGCTCGCACCGGCGCTCGCGCTGCTCGCCGCAGGGGTGGACCCGACGTGGGCACTCGTCCTCAGCCAGGTGGTGCTCAGCTTCGGCATCCCGTTCGCCCTCGTCGCGCTGCTGCGGCTGACCAGCGACCCGGTGGTCATGGGCGGCGCCCAGGTGCGCCGTGGCCCGCGCTGGGCGATGGGCGGGGTGGTCGCCGTGGTCACCACGCTCAACCTCGCGCTCATCGGGCTCACGGTCGCCGGGGCGTGACCGTACGGCCAGGGCGATGGGCCGGCGCGGAGGCCGGGCGGCCGGGGCGGGGCGCCCGGCCGCGCGCGGCACCGTCAGTGCTCGTGGCGGTGGTGCAGGTCCGGTACGTGGGGGTGGCTGTGCTCCAGCCGTTCATGCGTGTGCGGGTGCTGGTGCCGCCCGCGGAAGCCGGGCGGCGCCTGGCCGGGCAGGTGCTCGTGGTCGTGGTGACCGTCGTCGTGACGGTGCTCGTGGTCGTGCACGATCGGCTCGTGGACGTGCTCGTGGTCGTGCTCGGACCGCGCCACGAGGGCGACCCCCGCCGCCGCGACGACCAGGGCGAGCGCGGTGGCCGGGACCACGGGCTCGGCGAAGACGGTCCAGGCGAGGACCACGCCGAGGAAGGGCGCCGTGGCGAAGACCACCTGCGCCCTGGCCGCCCCCAGGTCCCTGGCGCCGGCGACCCACAACGTGATGGAGACCCCGTAGCCCAGCACCCCGACGAGGAGCGCACCGGCGACGGCTCCCCACGACGGCGGCGAGGCGAGGCTCAGGCCGATCGTCGTGTTGACCGCGCCCGCCACGAGCCCCTTGACCAGGGTGATGTGCGCCGGGGCGAGCTCGTCCAGCGCGGCGGTGACGCTGTTGTCGACCGCCCAGCACAGGCACGCCCCGGCGATGAGGGCAGCGCCCAGGCGCAGGTCCGACGTCGCGCCGGGACCCGCGAGCACCACGCTCGCGACGGCGACCAGCACGGCACCGAGTGCCACCCGTGGTCCGATGTGCTCGCGGAACACGGTCGCGGCGAGCAGCACGGTGAAGGCGAGCTCGAGGTTGAGCAGCAGCGAGGCGTTGGCGGCCGAGGCGTGCTGGAGGCCCAGCGCCAGCAGCACGGGGCCGACCGCCCCGCCCAGCACCACGGCGGTCGCCAGGCGCCCGGCGCCCCGCCGCACCGACGCCAGGTCGGGGCGGCGTCGCGCGACCACGGGGAGCACACCGAGGGCCGCACCGAGGTAGAGCAGCCCGGCCAGCGTGAAGGCGTTGGTCTCGCGCGCGAGCTGCGCGGCGAACGGGGTCGACGCACCGAACAGCAGCGCCGCGAGGCCAGCCCGGACGATGCCCCTACGCACGGTCGCCGTCGCGGTGGACGGGCCCAGCGGCGCGCCGGGATCCACCGGTGGTGGTCGGGATCGCACGGAGCAGGGTCACCGCACGATGCTAGGCCGAAAGGATCGGCGCGACGCACCGTCGCGCGCGGGCCCGCGCTCCCGGCGGGCGCCGTGCTGGACCTCCTGAGACGGCCGATGGTTCGATGGGCGGACCGGCACCGACGCGAGGGACCGCATGCGCACAGACCTGTGGGACCAGCCCCACCACGACGGCTCGAGCACCTACGTCGGCGACCTGGCACCCGCGCTGGGTGACACGGTCGCCGTGCTGCTGCGGGTGCCGCGCGCCAGTGGCGTGACCCGCGCCCTGCTGCGCGTCTACGTCGACGGAGAGCAGGCCCTGTCCGCCACGACGGTGCACCGTGAGGACGAGCACGAGGTGTGGCTGCGGGGCGAGGTCCGGGTCGGCAACCCGGTCACCGCCTACCGCTGGCTGCTCGACGGCGGGCCGGACGGCTACCAGTGGCTCAACGGCACGGGTCTGCACCCCCATGACGTCACGGACGCCGACGACTTCCGGGTCTCCACGCACCCCGCCCCACCGGCCTGGGCGGCCGATGCCGTGGTCTACCAGATCTTCCCCGACCGGTTCGCCCGGTCCACCCGCCGCCCGGTGCCGGACTGGGCAACCCCGGCCGCGTGGGGGGATCCCGTCGTCGGGTCGGGTCCGGTGACGCCGTACCAGCTGTACGGCGGGGACCTCGACGGGGTCGCGGCCCATCTCGACCACATCGCCGGGCTCGGCGCGACGGTCGTCTACCTCACGCCGTTCTTCCCCGCCCGGTCCAACCACCGCTACGACGCCTCGAGCTTCGACCACGTCGATCCGCTGCTGGGTGGCGACGAGGCACTGGCTCGCCTCGCCGACGCGGTCCATGCGCGCGGTATGCGGCTGCTCGGTGACCTGACCACCAACCACTGCGGCGACGCGCACGAGTGGTTCACCGCCGCCGTCGCCGACGCGGACGCCCCCGAGGCCGACTTCTTCGTCTTCACCGACCACCCGCACGAGTACGTCTGCTGGTTCGACCACCCCTCCCTGCCGAAGCTGGACCACCGGAGCCCGGAGCTGCGGCGCCGGCTCTACGAGGGCCCCGGGTCGGTGGTCGCCCGGTGGCTCGGCCCGCACGGGCTGGACGGGTGGCGGATCGACGTCGCCAACATGACCGGCCGGCTCGGCGCCGTCGACCTCAACCACGAGGTCGCCACCACCCTGCGCGCCACGATGATGCAGGCCGACCCGGAGTCGCTGCTGCTCGCGGAGCACTCGCACGACGCATCCGACTCCCTGGCGGGCGACGGCTGGCACGGCGTCATGAGCTACGCCGGGTTCACCCGGCCCGTGTGGCAGTGGCTCACAGCCCCCGGCCCCGTCGCCTTCGACCCCGGTCCCTTCACCGCGATCCCGCGGGTGTCCGGCACGGGCGTCGTCGCGGCGATGCGCGCGTTCGCCGCGGCGGCGCCGTGGCGTTCGACCGCGCACGGCCTGACGCTCGTGGGGTCGCACGACACCATGCGGATCGCGACGATGTTCCCCGACCCGCGCGTCGTGACGGTCGCCTTCGGGCTGCTGGCCACCCTGCCGGGCATCCCCATGCTGTGGGCCGGCGACGAGATCGGCACCGCCGGCGTCAACGGTGAGGACGGCAGGCGGCCGTTCCCGTGGGACGCCCCCGAGACCTGGGACCACGCCCGGCTCGCCACGACCCGCGCCCTCGTGGCGGCGCGGACCGGGAGCACGGCCCTGCGCCACGGCGGCCTGCGCTGGCTCGTCGTGCAGGACGACGCCCTGACCTTCCTGCGCGAGGCGCCGGAAGAGACCGTCCTGGTGCACGCCGCCCGGGCCGACCACTCCCCCGTCCGCCTGCCCCGGCACGTCGCAGGGCGGCACCTCGTGGGCCTCGCCGGCACGCCCGACCTGCGCGCGGACGACGAGGGGTACGTGACCCTCCCGCCCGGCGGACCGGCGGTCGGGATCTGGCGCTGCGCGGTGGAGGGCTGATCCCCCGCAGGCGTCACCGCTCGAAGCGGTAGCCGATGCCTGGCTCGGTGACGAGGTGCACCGGCCGGGCGGGGTCACGCTCGAGCTTGCGCCGCAGCTGCGCGAGGTAGACCCGCAGGTAGTTGGTCTGGTCCTCGTACGCCGGACCCCACACCTCGCGGAGCAGCTGCGCCTGGGTGACGAGCTTGCCCGGGTTGCGGACCAGCAGCTCGAGCACGTGCCACTCCGTCGGGGTGAGCCGCACGGCCGCGCCGTCGCGCAGCACCCGTCTGGCCGCGAGGTCGACCGTGAACCCGGCGGCATGGACCACGGGCTCCTCGGGGTCCGGTGCGGCCCGGCGCAGGGCGGCACGGACGCGAGCGAGCAGCTCGTCCATCCCGAACGGCTTGGTCACGTAGTCGTCGGCACCGGCATCGAGCGCATCGACCTTGGCCGACTGGGTGTCGCGCGCCGACAGCACGATGATCGGCACGGCGGTCCAGCCGCGCAGGCCCGCGACCACCTCGACACCGTCCATGTCCGGCAGCCCGAGGTCGAGGATGACGAGGTCGGGCACGGTGCTGGCGGCCCGGCGCAGGGCGCTCGCACCGTCCGCCGCCGTCTCGACGTCGATGTGCCGCGCCCGGAGGTTGATCGCCAGGGCCCGGAGCAGGGTCGGGTCGTCGTCGACGACGAGGATGCGGGTCATGCGCGGGTCACCGGCGGCACCACCGGGAGGGTCAGGCGCATCGTCAACCCGCCACCGGGGGTCTCCTCGGGCTCCACGGCGATCCCCATCGCCGAGCAGAAGCCCTGCACGATCGCCAGCCCGAGCCCCGCTCCGGCGGTCGACGTACGGTCCCCGAGACGCTGGAACGGCGCGAACATCGCCGACCAGAGCTCTGCTGGCACACCCGGGCCGCGGTCGACGACGCGCAGCTCGACCTGACCTCCGACGAGCCCGGCGCTCAGGACCACCGGACGACCCGGCGGGCTGTGCCGCAGCGCGTTGTCGAGCAGGTTGGCCACCACGCGCTCGAGCAGACCGGCATCGGCCAGCACCAGGGGCAGGCTGTCCGGGACGTCGAGGACCACGGACCCGGTGGCGACGTCCAGGAGTGCCCGCGAGGCGATCTCGTCGACGGCGACCGGGCTCGGCCGGGCCGTGACCGCCCCCACCTGGATGCGCGTCATGTCGAGGATGTTCGCGATGAGGTCGCCGAGCCGGTCTGCCGAGTCCTCGATCGTCGCCAACAGCTCCGCCTGCTCCTGCGGCGCCCACGCGACGTCGTCCTGCCGCAGGCTGCTCACGGCGGCCTTGAGCCCGGCGAGGGGCGTGCGCAGGTCGTGGCCCACGGCGGCGAGCAGGGCCGAGCGGACGCGATCGGCCTCCGCGAGCTGGCCCGCCTGGGCGGCGAGGTGCTGGCTCTCCCACGCGCGGGCCGCCGCGGCAGCCAGACGCTCGAGGACGGAACGGTCCTCGGCGAAGAGGAGCGGGCCGTGCGCGACGAGCTCGAGCTCTGCGCTCGCCGGCACGCGGATGCTCGGCTCGCCCTCGACGGCCGGGCCGACGCCGGCGACGACACCGGCCTCGCCCGAGCTCCCCGTCCGCACGAGGGCTGCCGAGGACATCCCGAACGTCGAGCGGACCTGCTCGAGCAGCCGCGGCAGGTCGAGCTCCGACACGGGCCGGGCCGCCATCTGGGAGAGGATCTCGATCTCGACCTGGCCGCGCGCCGCCCGTGCCCGGTCCCGAGCCGCGAGGTCCACCGTGATGCTCACCACGAGCGAGACGACGGCGAAGACGACGAGCTCGACGACGGCGTCGCGGCTCTCGATGAACAGCGTGTGGAACGGCGGGATGAGGAACCAGTTGGCGGTGAGCACCGCTGCGGCCGCTGCCAGCACCCCGGGCAGCAGCCCACCGATCGCCGCGACGAGGACCACCGAGAGCAGGTAGAGGAGCAGCACGCTGCCCAGGGCGAGGGTGTCGCCCGTGGCCACCAGCGCGACGGTGAGCAGCGGCACGGCGGTGACCCCCACGGCCAGGCCCCACGTGCGCCTCCCGGCAGACAGGCCCGCCGCCGGGTGCGGGAGCCCTCGAGCGACCGATCGACGGGCTGGCATCAGCTCCACGGGCTCAGCGTCGCACGCCCACGGTCGTCACGGTGTCGTCCGCGCCCTCGACGCCGCGACGCGCGGTCGTCCGCCGCGGCAGGCCGGTGACGCGGGGGCCGCCGGCAGACGTGGCCGCGCGCGCGGGCGCCGTCGGCGGGGCGTCGTGCCCGAACCGCCAGGGAACGCTGATCACCATGACGCCCGGCTGGAAGAGCAGCCGCGCCTTGAGTCGCAGGGCGCTCTGGTTGTGCAGCAGCTGCTCCCACCAGTGCTCGACGACGTACTCCGGGATGTAGACCGCCACGACGTCGCGCGGACCCTGGCGCCGGAACTCGGCGATGTAGTCGACGGCCGGCCGGGTGATGTCGCGGAAGGGCGAGTCGACCAGCGTCAGCGGCACCGGGACGCCCCGAGCCTCCCACTCGTCGACCAGCCGCTGGGTGGCCTCGGGACTCGTCCGGATGGTCAGGGCGGTCAGCGTGGAGGGTCGCGAGGCGCGGGCGTACGAGAGTGCGCGCAGCGCCGGGGTGGTCAGCCGGGACACCAGGACGACGGCGTGCACCCGGCTGGGCAGCGGGACGCCGTCTGGCGTCGGGGTGACCTCCGCGTCCACCCGTGCGTAGTGCCGGGAGATCAGGCGCATGGTCAGGTACAGCACGGGCATCGCCAGCACCACCAGGTAGGCGCCGTGGCTGAACTTGGAGACCAGGACGATGACCAGCACCACCGTGGTGAGGACCGCACCGAAGCCGTTGATCGCGCGTGCGCGGTGGAGCGCGTGCCGCGGGGTGTCGGGGTCCTCGCGCAGGGCACGGGTCCAGTGCCGGACCATCCCCGCCTGGCTCAGCGTGAACGAGACGAAGACGCCGAGGATGTAGAGCTGGATGAGCCGGGTCGGGCTCGCGTCGAACGCCGCGAGCAGCCCGGCGGCCGCAGCCGACAGGATGATGATCCCGTTGGAGAAGACGAGCCGGTCCCCGCGGCGGGAGAGCTGGCGCGGCAGGAAGCCGTCCTGGCCGAGGATCGACGCCAGGATCGGGAACCCGTTGTACGCCGTGTTCGCCGCCAGCACGAGGACGAGGGTCGTGAAGACCTGGACCGCGTAGAAGCCCGGGGTGTTGAGGCCGAAGACCGCGCCCGCGACCTGTGCGATGACGGTGCGCTGGGTGTAGCCCTCCGGTGCGCCGACGAGGTGGCTCACGTCCTCCGCGACGTGCACGCCGGAGGCCAGCGCCAGGAACGTCAGCCCCACGAACATCGTCACCGTGAGGCCCGCCATGATCGCCAGGGTGGCGGCCGCGTTGCCCGCCTTGGGCCGCCGGAAGCTGGGGACGCCGTTGCTCACCGCCTCGACGCCGGTCAGCGCGGTGCAGCCCGAGGCGAAGGAGCGCAGGACGACCGCGGCGAGCGCGAGCCCGACGAGCGCGTCGGTCCCGGGGTCGATGGTGAACGCCGCCGACTCGGCGACCGGCGCGTGCCCCGTCAGCGTGCGCGCGACGCCGATGGCCAGCATGCTGAACACCGCCACCACGAAGCCGTAGGTGGGCACGGCGAACGCCCTGCCGGACTCCTTGACCCCGCGCAGGTTGGCCAGGGTCAGCACCGCGACGAGCCCGATCGAGATCTCCACCGCGTACGGGGAGAGCCCGGGGAACGCCGAGACGAGGTTGGACACCCCGGCGGCGATCGAGACCGCGACGGTCAGCACGTAGTCGATGAGCAGCGCGGCCGCGGCGACCAGGGCGGCTCGCTGGCCCAGGTTCGCGCGGCTCACCGCGTAGGCGCCGCCACCGCTCGGGTACGCATGGCACGTCTGGCGGTACGACACGACGACGGTGACCAGGAGGACGACCACCGCGGCAGCGACCCACGGGGTGAGGTGCAGCAGCGCGAGGCCGCCGACGGAGAGCACGAGGAGGATCTCCTCCGTCGCGTAGGCGTTCGAGGAGAGCGGGTCCGAGCAGAACACCGGCAGGGCCAGCCACTTCGGCAGCAGCGTCTCGCCCATCTGCTCTGAGGAGAGCGGACGGCCGACGAGCAGCCGCTTGGGCAGGGAGACGTAGCCGGACATGAGTCCAGCGAACCCCGACTGTCGGGTGGGAGGCCGCGGTCTTGACGCTTCCCTGACGCCGCCCGTCGCGGTCTTGACGCCCCGACCCCACCGGACCGTCGCCCCGACGTCCCGGCCGCCGCCGTGCCGCCGTCAGTCGGGCGTGACCTCCGTGACGGCTCCGTCCTCGACGTGCCAGCGACGCGTGAGCCGGACGGTCTCGAGCATCCGGCGGTCGTGCGTCACGAGCAGGATCGTGCCGTCGAACGTGTCGAGCGCCGCCTCGAGCTGCTCGATCGCCGGCAGGTCGAGGTGGTTGGTCGGCTCGTCGAGCACGAGGAGGTTGACGCCCCTCGCCTGGAGCAGGGCGAGCGCGGCGCGGGTGCGCTCCCCCGGCGACAGGGACGCGGCCGTCCGCCCGATGTGGTGGCCGCCGAGCCCGAACTTGGCCAGCAGCGTGCGCACGTCGGCCGTGGGCCAGTCGGGCACCTGCCGCGCGAAGGCCGTGACCATCGGCTCGTCGCCCTCGAAGGCGCGCCGTGCCTGGTCGACCTCGCCGACGAGCACCCCGGACCCGAGGTCCACCGACCCGGCGGTCGGCGCGAGCCGCCCGAGCAGCAGGGCGAGGAGCGTCGACTTGCCCGCGCCGTTGGGCCCGGTGACCGCCACCCGGTCTCGCCACGCGAGCTGCAGGTCCACCGGTCCGAGCACGAACGGCCCGCGCTCCACCGTCGCAGCGTGCGCGACGGCCACCACGGCCCCGGACCGCTGCGCGGTCGCGATGGTCATCTGCAGCTGCCACTCCTTGCGCGGCTCCTCGACGACCTCGAGGCGGCTGATGAGCCGCTCCGTCTGCCGGGCCTTCGCCGCCTGCTTCTCCGAGGCGTCGGCACGGAACTTGCGGCCGATCTTGTCGTTGTCCCCTGACTTCCGGCGGGCGTTCTTCACACCCTTGTCCATCCAGGCCCGCTGCATCCGCGCGCGGGCCGAGAGCGCGTCCAGCCGCGAGGAGTACCCCTCGTAGGCCTCGCGGGCCCGTCGGCGCTCGATCGAGCGCTCGTCGAGGTAGGCGTCGTAGGTGCCGCCGTAGGTGATGACGCGCTGCAGGCTGCGGTCGATCTCGACCACGGAGGTCACCGTGCGGCTGAGGAACTCCCGGTCGTGGCTCACCACGACGATCGGCGCCTCGGACCGCACCACGAAGTCCTCGAGCACGTCGAGGCCCGCGGCGTCGAGGTCGTTGGTCGGCTCGTCGAGCAGGTAGAGGTCGTAGCGCGAGAGCAGCAGCGCGGCAAGGCCCACCCGGGCCGCCTGCCCGCCGGACAGCGCCGTCATGGGGTGGTCGAGGTCGACCGTCAGCCCGAGGTCGTCCGCGACCGCCCCCAGGCGCGACTCGAGGTCTCCGCCCCCCAGGGCGAGCCAGCGCTCCAGGGCGTCGCCGAACGTGTCGTCGCCACCCGGGTCCCCGGCGGCGAGCCCCTCGGAGGCCGCGTCGAGCGCGTCCTGCGCCGGCGCGACGCCCGTGCGGCGCTCGAGGTGGGCCCGCACGGACTCGCCGTCGCGGCGCTCGATCTCCTGGGCGAGGAAGCCCAGCCGGGCGTGCTGGGGCGAGACGGCCACGCTGCCGCCGTCCGGGGCACGCAGGCCGCCGAGGATGCGCAGGAAGGTCGACTTGCCTGCGCCGTTGGGCCCGACCAGTCCCACCACGTCGCCGGGCGCGACGACGAGGTCGACCCCCGCGAACAGCGTGCGGTCACCGAAGCCCGCCCCCACACCCCTGGCCTGCACGGTCGCCGTCACACGGTCATTGTCCGGTATCGGCGACCGGCTTCCTCGTCGTGACCTTGTAGACCCGGCCCTGGCGGTCGTAGGTGGTCCACTCGCCCACGGTCTCGCCCGCCGCGAAGTGCCCCGAGCGCATCAGGGTGCCGTCGAGCCGGAACCACACCCAGTACCCCTCGGCCAGCCCACCGCGCAGGGTGCCCCTGGCGCGGACGCTGCCGTCACGGTGGAGCTCGACGTGCTCGCCGTCCTCGGCGCTCGTCTCCTCGGTGGGCATGGTGCACTCCGTCCTGTCGGGTGTCGACCCAGGCTAGGGACGCCCCCTGTCGCTCACAACCGGGGCGCCCCGGCCGATCGGTCGGGCGTGAAGCCTCTCGCTCCCTCGGTCGCGCGGGTGCATGTCGGCCGCCAGCCGCTGTTCGACGACGCCCGCGTCGTCCGCGCGTACGAGCTGCTCTTCCGGTCCCAGGCCGCCAGCACGGCCGCCGGTGGCGACCCCGGCGACGCCGCGACGACGACGGTCATCCTCAACACCTTCACGGCGTTCGGCCTCGAGGCGCTGGTCGGCGACGGGCGGGCCTTCGTCAACCTCACGCGTCCGTTCATCGTCGGCGAGCTGCCCGTGCCGTTCGCCCCGACCAACGCCGTGCTCGAGCTGCTCGAGACCGTGCCCGTCGACGACGACGTGGTCGCCGGCGTGCGCCGCCTCAGGTCCGCCGGGTTCGCGGTCGCCCTGGACGACTTCCTCTGGTCCCAGCAGGACCGGCTGCGCCTGCTGGGCGAGGTGGACGTCGTCAAGGTGGACATCAGCCAGGTCCCCCACGGCGAGCTCGCCGACACCGTCGAGCGCCTGCGCGCCCACGACGTCGAGCTGGTGGCGGAGCGCGTGGAGGACGCGGAGGACCTGGAACGGTGCCGGGCGCTCGGCTTCGAGCTCTTCCAGGGCTACCACCTGCTGCGCCCGGAGACCCTGTCCGCCACCGCGCTCAACCCGGACCGCCTGGCCGGTCTCGAGCTGCTCCGTCGCCTCGCCGAGCCAGACCTGTCGATGCTCGACATCGAGCGGCTCGTCCAGCGCGACGCGGCCCTGACCTACCGCGTGCTCGCAGCCACCAACGCGGCCGCGACCGGCAGCAGACGACGGCTGGAGTCGGTGCGCGACGCGCTCGTCATGCTCGGCACGCAGCGGCTGCAGGCCTGGGTGATGCTGCTCGTCGCGTCCGACGCCGGCGCCGGACGCGAGGCCCAGCTGACGGCAGCCGTGACCCGCGCCCGCACGTGCGAGCTGCTGGCCCCCGCGCGGGGCGTCCGGCCCGACGTCGCCTTCACCGCCGGCCTGGTGAGCAGGCTGGACATCGTCCTGGGAGTCGGCACGGGCGAGCTGCTGGAGCTGCTCCACCTCTCGGACGAGCTGCACCGGGCCCTGGTCGAGGGCGCGGGACCGCTCGGCGAGCTCCTCACCGCCGTGCGGCACTGCGAGGGCGACGGCTCCCCGGTGGGACCCGGCCTCGTCGGGGAGGACGTCGCGGCGGCCTGCGTCGCCGCCATGGCGTGGGCGACTGCCGCCGTTCCCGAGCCGACGGTGCCACGCGGGCCACACGGGCCCCGCGTGCCCGGTGGCCGCACAATGGCCGGGTGAACCCGACCCCGCCGACCCGCCGCGCCCTCGTCGTGGACGACGAGCGCGACCTGGCCCGGCTCGTCGGGGGCTACCTCGAGCGCGACGGCTTCGAGGTGCACCTCGCGTTCGACGGCCCCGAGGCGCTCGCCACGGCCCGCGCGGTGGACCCCGACGTGGTCGTCCTCGACCTCGGGCTGCCCGGGCTCGACGGGGTCGAGGTCTGCCGCACCCTGCGGACCTTCTCGGACTGCTACGTCGTCATGCTCACGGCGCGAGCAGCCGAGCGCGACACCCTCATCGGGCTCGCCGTCGGCGCAGACGACTACCTCACCAAACCCTTCAGCCCGCGCGAGCTGGTCGCCCGCGTGCACGTCATGCTGCGCCGCCCGCGCGCGGGCGAGCCGGTCGCCGAGGCCGCGCCGCTGGCGTTCGGCGCCCTGAGGCTGGACCTGGCCGGGCGCGAGGTCCACGTCGACGGCGTCGCCGTGGACCTCACCCGCACCGAGTTCGACGTGCTCGCGGCCCTGGCCGCCCGCCCACGGGCAGCCCTGAGCCGCAGCGACCTCATCGAGGCGGTCTGGGGCCCGGGCTGGGTGGGCGACGAGCACCTCGTCGACGTGCACGTGCTGCACGTGCGGCGCAAGCTCGGCGACACCGCCGAGGCCCAGCGCTTCGTGCGCACCGTGCGCGGCGTCGGCTACCGCATGGGCCAGGGCTGATGGCCCCCGCCGTGCGCGGCCTCGGGCTGACGGGCCGCCTCACCGCGGGGATCGCCGCCGTCGTGGCGACCGCCGGGCTCACCGCATGGCTCGTCGCGGGCGCCGTCGGGCCGGCGATCTTCCGGCAGCACATGGAGCTGGCCGGCAGGGGTGACGACCCGGCCGCCACCCTGCACGCCGCCGAGGCCTTCCGCTCGGCCAGCGCACTGGCGCTCGGCCTGGCCCTGACGGTCGCCGTCGTCGCGTCGCTCGGGGTCAGCCTCGTCCTGACGCGCAGGATCGGCCGCTCGCTCGGCACCCTGTCGGCCGCGGCGACGCGTGTGGCGGGGGGCGGCTTCACCGAGCGGGTCGCGAGCCCAGGGCTCGGGCCCGACTTCGACGCCCTCGCCGAGGCCTTCAACGACATGGCCGCGCGGCTGGCCCGGAGCGAGGACCTGCGCCGGCGGCTGCTCGACGACGTCGCCCACGAGCTGCGTACCCCCGTCGCGACGCTCACGGCGTACCTCGAGGGCCTCGAGGACGGGGTCGAGCACCTGACTCCGCAGACCGTCACCGTGCTGCGCGCGCAGGGGTCCCGCCTCGCGCGGCTCGCCGACGACCTCGCGGCGGTCACCCGGGCGCAGGGTCACGATGCCGAGCTGCGGCTCCGCACGGCGGCCCCGCTCGAGCTCCTGACGGCTGCGGCCCGCGCGGCGGCGGACCGGTGCGCCGCGCAGCGGGTCGCGCTGCGCGTGTCGGCGGATCCGGACGTCCCCGCGGTCGCGGTGGACCCGGACCGGATGGCCCAGGTGCTGGGCAACCTCCTCGACAACGCGCTGCGGCACACCCCGCCCGGGGGCGAGGTGCGCCTCGAGGCGCTCGAGCGCGCGCACGACGTCGTGCTGCGGGTCGCCGACACCGGCGAGGGGATCCCGGCCGAGCACCTCGACCACGTCTTCGAGCGGTTCTACCGGGTGGACACCGCGCGGGACCGCGCCGGCGGCGGCTCGGGCATCGGCCTGGCGATCGCCCGCGCGCTGGTCGAGGCGCACGGCGGGACGGTGACGGCCGCCAGCGCCGGGGCCGGCCGGGGCACGACCGTCGAGATCGTGCTGCCCGCTGCGCCGCCCGGCGCTCCATGAAGACTCGCTGAAGATCCGGCCGCGCGGGCCCCGGGACCTGTCGCACGGCCGGAGCCGTGCCTAGAGTCGTCAGGTGCGCCGCGTGGCGCCCCCGACCACCGGCCGGCCGACGTCCCCTGCGGCGGCCGGCCGGTCCCCCCGGACCGAGGACGCCATGGCCCTGATCGACCTGCCGGTGCAGGGCATGACCTGCCGGGCGTGCGAGGTCCGCGTCACCCGCGCGCTGCGCGAGGTCCCGGGCGTCGCGCGCGCGACGGTCTCGGTACGCCGCGGCACCGCGCGCATCCACACGGACGGACCGGTCCCCCGTCGCCTGCTCGTGAGCACCGTCGAGGCCGCGGGCTACCGGGTGGCTGCGGACGACCGCGCGTGGCTGACCCACGACCGTGCGGTGTGGCGCGACGTCGCCCTCGCCGTCGCAGCGCTCGGCGTCCTGGCCCTCGCGCTCCGCGTGAGCGGGCTGACGGACCTGGCCGACCGCGTCGGCGGGCTCACCGCCACGGGAAGCCTGGGGGTCGTCGTGCTGCTCGGTGTGGCAGCCGGGCTGTCGACGTGCATGGCCCTCGTGGGCGGGCTGGTGCTCGCGGTCTCGGCGAGCCACGCCATGGCCCACCCGGGCGCGAGCACGGCACGGCGGCTGCGCCCGCACGTGGCCTTCAACGTCGGGCGGGTGGTCGGGTTCGGCCTGCTCGGCGCCCTCGTCGGCGCCCTGGGCTCCGCCGTGACGCTCGACGGGGCCGCCCTCGCCGGCGCGATGGTGGTGGTCGCCCTGGTGATGGCCGCGGCCGGTCTGCGCCTCACCGAGCTGTCCCCACGGCTGTCGGCCGCGGGCGGCCTGACGCTGCCGCCGCGGCTGTCGGCCGCACTGCGCCTCGAGCGGGCGGACGGCCGGTACTCCGACGCGCGCGCGGCACTGCTCGGCGCGGGGACGTTCCTGCTGCCGTGCGGGTTCACCCAGGCGGTGCAGGTCTACGCCCTGTCCACCGGGAGCCCCGTGCGCGCCGGTCTGGTGATGGGCCTGTTCGCCCTCGGCACCGTGCCGGGCCTCCTGGGGGTCGGCGGGCTCACCGCCTCCGTCAGCGGGACCGCGGCCACCCGGGTCTTCCGGTTCGCCGGGGTCACCGTGCTGGCGTTCGCTGCCCTCAACCTCAGCGGGGCCCTCGCGGTCCTCGCGCCCGGGCTCGGCGGCCCGTCGGCCGGCCCGGCCGCGGGTGCCGCCACGGCGCTGTCCGACAACGTCAGCCTGGACGGCGAGGTCCAGGTGCTGCGCACCACGCAGGTCGCGGCCGGCTACGAGCCCGCCGACGCGACCGTCTACGTCGGCCGCCCGGTCCGCTGGGAGATCGACTCGACAGCCGTGAGCTGTGCCGCCTCCATCACCGCGCCGGAGCTCGGCCTCGAGCCCGTGATCCTGCGCCCCGGCGTCAACACGCTGACGTTCACGCCCACCCGGACGGGAACGCTGCACTACACGTGCGCCATGGGCATGTACGGCGGCACGGTCACCGTCATCGACGAGCCGACCTGAGGCGACCGCCACCTCCGGCTGTCGCCCACGACCCCTGACCCGCGGCCTGACCCACGCCCGCGCCGACCGGGACTCAGATCCCTGCCGCGCGGCGACGGCACGGAGGAGAGTGGACCTGGGGCACCGTCATCGAGCCCCGAGCCGGCAGGCC
>Ga0073905_10000167_pt1 | contig 27950 bp, 27 predicted proteins | sample KloWWTupernatant_FD_65482 | JGI IMG/M metagenome (GOLD analysis project Ga0073905, IMG submission 65482) | Active sludge microbial communities from Klosterneuburg, Austria, studying microevolution and ecology of nitrifiers - Klosterneuburg... | ecosystem: Engineered > WWTP > Aerobic digester >... | reverse complement strand
TGTTCTTCCTGGACGACAACTGGTGGGCCGACAACCGCGAAGAGGTGCTCAAGCGCTGGAACACCTTCATCCTCGGCTAGCAGCGGACGGCGACGGGAGACGAGCATGGCAACGGAGGCAGCCACGCAGCCTGCGGGTGCGGCAACGCAGTCCGCCGGTCCAAGTGGGGCAACTGTGCGGATCCATCACCTCGACAAGCGTTTCGACGCTGTTGCGGCCGTGCAGGATGTCTCGTTCGACATCGAAGCCGGCGAGTTCATCACCATGCTCGGACCGAGTGGGTCCGGCAAGACCACCACGTTGATGATGATCGCAGGGTTCGAGATCCCGACATCCGGCGAGATCTACATCGACTCGTCCCCCGTCGCGACCGTCCCGCCATTTCGACGCAATATCGGGATGGTCTTTCAGAATTACGCGCTGTTCCCGCATATGACCGTGGCGGAGAACATCGCGTTCCCGCTGAAAATGCGCAAGGTCGATAAGGCGACCATCCAGCGGCGAGTGCATGAGGTGCTGGAGATCGTCAAGCTACCCGGCTATGACCGGCGCTACCCACGCCAGCTTTCCGGTGGTCAGCAGCAGCGGATCGCCCTGGCGCGCGCGATCGTCTTCAACCCTCGCGTGCTGCTGATGGACGAGCCGCTTGGCGCGCTGGACAAAAAGCTGCGCGAGGAGCTCCAGCTGGAGATCCGTCGCCTCCACCAGGATCTGGGCATCACGTTCATCTATGTGACCCACGATCAGGAAGAGGCGCTGATCATGTCCGACCGCATCGTGGTGATGAATAACGGGCGTGTCGAACAGATCGGCGATCCGATTGACCTCTACGATCGCCCCCGCAACCGATTCGTAGCGTCGTTCATCGGCGAATCGAACTTCTTCGACGGCGTCGTTGTTGAAAGCGCCAACGGCGTTCAGACGATTCGTGTGGACGGGGCGACGCTCAAAGCGATCTCTCTGGATGGCCTACAGGCCGGCGATCCGGCGGTCGTCGCGATCCGGCCAGAGAAGCTCGCATTTCCCGGACAACCGAGTGCCGATGACGCAGCAGAGAACGTCCTCGATGTCACCGTTGTCGAGGCGACGTTCGTTGGCGACATGCGGCGCTACATTCTCGCGACCGACGCCGGCACGCAGATGGTTTTGCGCCAGCAGCAGCGGTTTGGTGTGCCGGCCCATGACCCCGGCGAGCGCGTCCGGATTGTTTGCCATGTCGAGGACACGCGCGTCGTCGCAGCCCAATAGGCGCGGACGAACGGAGGATCTCGTGGCGCAGCCATCAGCGACGATGACCGCCCCGGGCGACACGCAACCATCACGAATTGCCAACGCGCGAGCGCTGGCCCGTCAGCGCCGTGGCGTGCAACTGCGCTACCTCGCGCTGGTGCTGCCGATTGTGCTGTACCTCGCGTTCTTCTACGGGTACCCGGTGTTGGCGATGCTCTTTCGCAGTGTCAGCCAGCCAACCTGGACGCTCGACAACTTTGCGCAGATCTTCCAGGAGTCGATCTATGTTCGGGTGATCTGGATCACCGTCCAGATCTCGCTCGTCGTGACGATCGTGACACTGTTCCTGGCCTACCCGCTAGCGTATCTGCTGGCGTCGATCAGCAGCTCGCGGGCGAACCTGCTGATGATCCTCGTCCTGGTGCCATTCTGGTCGAGCATCCTCGTTCGGACGTATGCGTGGATGGTATTGCTCGGCCGATTCGGGATTATCAACAACTTCTTGATCTGGATCGGGGCGATCGACGAGCCGCTGCGTCTGTTGAACACTCGCCTTGCGGTCTACATCGCGATGGTCCAGATCCTGATGCCCTTCATGGTGCTGCCGCTCTACAGTGTCATGCGCGGCATCGACCGCAACCTGATGCGGGCGGCCGAGGGGCTCGGAGCGCGACCTGACCAGGTGTTCCGGCGGATCTTCTTCCCGCTCTCGCTGCCCGGGATCGCGGCTGGCTGCTTGCTGGTGTTCATCCTCTCGCTTGGCTTTTTCATCACGCCGGCGTTGGTCGGCGGGCCGCGGGACGTGATGATTTCCGTGCTGATCGAGCAGCAAGTCAACACGCTGCTTAACTGGCCGTTCGCATCGGCGCTCGCCGCGGTGCTGCTGATCGGCGCGTTAGGGATCTTCACGCTGTTCAACCGTATCCTCGGGGTCGAGAATATCTTCGGAGGGACCTCCTCATGACGAGCGCCCCTGCCCGCCCCGCTGATATGGCAACCGGAGCCCGCCGCCGGCGACGGTCGGTGTCCGTCCCGCGCCTGATTCTGTATGTTTTCTGCGCGATGGTGCTCGTCTATCTCGTGTTCCCGGTTCTGGTGGTTATTCCGTTGTCGTTCTCCTCGGCGCAGTATCTGACCTTCCCGCCACCGGGGTTCAGCCTGCAGTGGTATCGCAATTTCTTCACACGCTCGGACTGGGTGAGCGCTGCCATTCTCAGCTTCTGGGTGGCGTCTGTTGTGATGATTCTGGCCACGATCCTCGGGACCCTTGCGTCAATCGGGCTGGTGCGCGGCCGGTTTCCCGGCCGGGGTGTCGTCAACACATTCATCGTCTCGCCGCTGATTGTCCCGGCGATCATCGTCGCAATCGGGATCTACTTCTTCTATGCGCAGCTCGGGCTGGTTGGACGCCCGATCGCGCTCATTACGGCGCACACGGCGCTGGCCGTGCCGTTCGTCGTCGTGAACGTCACGGCCACGCTGTACGGCTTCGATGAGCGGCTGGAGTACGCGGCGATGAACCTCGGTGCGAACCGACTGCGCACGTTCTGGCATGTGACGCTGCCGATCATCCGCCCGGGGGTGTTGGCCGGCGCGTTGTTCGCCTTCATCACGTCGTGGGATGAGCTGATCGTTGCGATCTTCATCTCGGGAACCGGCGCGGTGACGCTGCCAAGGAAGATGTGGGACAGCATCCGGTTCCAGATCGACCCGACGATTGCCGCCGTCTCAACGCTGTTGATCATCATCACTGGCTCGCTGTTCTTTAGCGCCGAGATGCTGAGGCGACGCTCTGAGCGCATGCGCACCACCGTAGTGGCCGAGGAGGCGGTGGAAGTCGCCTGACGCAATACAGGCGGGCACTCCTCTGGTGATTCAGGAGGGGAGCGAGCCGAACTGGCTCGCGGTTGGCTCCGCTCAACAGAACCACGATTCGGTCAGCCTTGGAGGCTGTCCCGGCGGACGAGTGCGTTTGCGCTCGACCGTTGGAGGCGCGACGCCGGCCATTGCCCAGGCAGCGGCCTTGATTCGCTCGAACGTCTCCTCCGGCTCGCACGACGCGGATTCCGCGCCCTCAACGATGGCTGCGACCTCGCGTTGGAGCGCGTCTACCCGGGGATCGTGATTCTTCCACGTCCAGGTGAACGCGGCCGCATCGAGCGCGCCGACCCACTCCGCGGCCTCGGGCTGATCGAGCAGCGCCGAGCCGGGTGGCACCAGCAGGCGGATCGAGAAGTGAACGGGGTCGACGTTGCTGGCGAGATCGTGCTCTTCGAAGAAGGTCAGGAGCTCAAGGTAGTCGTCGAGCGTTGTCCACGGAGTGAATGGCAGCAGGGACGGCCGCATCGTGATTCCGGCATCGTCGAGGACTGCCAGCGCCGCGATGATATCCGCTTTGGTGTGGCCCTTGTCGATTCTCTCCAACACCAGCGGGCTGATCGACTCGACCGCGGTCAGAACGAAGACGCAGCCGAGCTCCTTAAACTCGGTGAATCGATCACGATTCTCGAGAATGTGCTCGATGCGCGTCGTCATGTCGAAAGTCACGTGCGGGAACTCCGCATGCAATGCGCGGCAGACGCGCAGCGCGTGGGTCGGGCCGTTGAGGAAGTCGGGATCGCCGAAGGTGATGTGGCCGGCCCCCTGGCGCACCTGGCTGCGGATGTCCTCCAGCACGACGTCGCGGGGAATGGCAAAGAACCGCCCCCCGTAGATCGGCACGACCGGGCAGTGACGACAGGTATGGTGGCAGCCGCGAGTTGACTCAGTGTAGCCGGCCGGCACTGCCCGGCCATCGATCAGCAGGCGGGCGTACTTTTCCGGCGGTGGGAGCACGTCGCGGGCCGGCATTGCAAACGACATCCGCTCGATCACCGGCGGGACGCGATGATCACGATCGCCGACTCCCGAAGGCAGCGTGTCATCGCCGCGCTCGATCGCGCGGACGAGATCGAGCAGCGGACGCTCCTGCTCGCCGCCGATGATGTAGTCGCCGTAGCCGTCGAGCAAGTAGTCGGCATTCATCCAGGCGTAGAGGCCGTAGAAGCAGATTGGCGCAGCCGGATTGATGGCGCGGACGCGCGCGGCCACCTGAACCCCGAGGCGAAGCGCAGTATGCATCGGCACCGAAATGGCGACGAAACAGGCGCGGGCGATCTCCGCGTCGTCGAGCGGCTCGACCGATGTGTCGCGGGCCAGCGGGTCATAGCCGGCTTCGCGAAGGGTCGCCAGCGGGAACGCCAGGTTGAGTGGCTGATGGCCGAGCTCGTAGCACGAGATCAGCAAGATCGCTCCGCGTGCGCGGAAAGAGGTGTGCTCACGAGTTTCGATGATTGCCTGGGACATCCCGTCCTCGTCGTCGTTCGCCGTTGCCGATTCCAGCGCCTCTGGCAAGAGTACGTCGGATGTGCTGGGAACGCCAGTGGACGAGGCTGTCGCCGGGCCAGATCCGGACAGGCTACGTGTGGCGGTCGATGGCGAGAGGCTGATCGGTTTCATCGTGCTCCGAACCCGATCGTTCCATCCCGCTTCGCTATTGCGGCGAGCCGATCGGCGAGGCGAGTTGGCTCGGGCATGAACCGCCCGTCGCGGCAACAGGCGAGCGTGATCGCGATGGCAGTCTCGATGCTGACGCGATTGCCCGGAGAGACGAACAGCGGCGTGTGACCGGGACGAGTGCGGACGGCCGCGCCGACGGCTTCACCGTCGATGCGTAGCGGGCTACGGTCACCGAAGGTGTCGCCAGGCTCGGCATATTCACCGATGAGCCGGCTCTTGGCGCAGCCGATCGAGGGCAGCCCGAGAACGAGGCCGAGATGCGCCGCCGCGCCGAACCTGCGTGGGTGGGCGATCCCCTGCGCGTCGAACAGAATGACATCTGGCCTGTTCTCGACCTGCTCGAAGGCAGCGACGACGGCCGGCCCTTCGCGGAACGAGAGCAGCCCCGGCACATAGGGGAACGTGACGGGCTGAACCTGCGCTCGTGTCTCGATGACTTCCAGCGTCGGGAACGACAGGATGACCACGACAGCGTATGCGATCGCGGCACGACCACGCCCTGAGTATGCGTTGTCCACACCCGCGACGGTGCGGATATTGTCCAGTCGGAGGCCGTCGCGCAGATCGAGTGTCCTGCTCAGGTTGCGCTGGATTTCAGCCGCTTCCTTCGGTGTCACGTCCCAACTATGAAGCGGAGTGATCTTCATTGGTCGTTTCCTGCGCATACCGGTCGTAGTTCATTGCCGTCTGGCGGTATCCTTGACGGTTGAGGCGGGCGCTGGGTGTCGTCTGCTGAAACTCGATGATATTCAGAGGAACATGAGATCATGAAGCCGATTCGAACTTTCTCGATCGTCCCGGTGCTCCCGCCGGAGTTGCATCGACTGCGGGACATCGCAGTGAACCTGCGCTGGTCGTGGGATGGGCCAAGTCGAAACCTCTTCGCGCGGCTCGATCCGGATCTCTGGGAGAGCACACACCAAAATCCTGTTCGCCTGCTCGGCGCGATCGATCAGTCCCGTCTGGAAGAGGCTGCCGCCGACGAAGGCTTCCGCCTGCAGTTGGAGCGTGTCGCCGCCGACTTCGACGCCTACATGGGGGCGACAAGCACGTGGTATGCCCGGACTCACGGTCAGACCCTGCAGCCGTGCATCGCCTACTTCTCTCCGGAGTTCGGCGTCGCCAACTGTCTGAATATCTTCGCGGGTGGGCTTGGCCTGCTGGCCGGCGATCACCTGAAGTCGGCCAGCGATCTGGGCGTGCCGCTGGTGGGAATCAGCCTGCTGTACCAGCAGGGCTACTTCCGGCAGACACTGAATGATGCGGGATGGCAGCAGGAGTTCTCCGAGGAGAACGACTTCCACAACCTCCCGCTGACGCTTGTGCACGATTCGACCGGCGGGCCACTGACTGTCCGCGTCCCACACCCCGGACGCGAGGTCAGCGCTCAGGTCTGGCTCGCCCGGGTGGGCCGTGTCCAGCTTTATCTGCTGGATACGAACATCCCCGAGAACCTCCCAGAGGATCGCGGCATCACCGATCAGCTCTATGGCGGCGACCTGGAGATGCGGATCCGCCAGGAGGTTGTCCTTGGGATCGGTGGCTGTCGCGCGCTCGTCGCCCTTGGCCTCGAGCCGACCGTGTATCACATGAACGAGGGCCATTCCGCGTTTCTTGCTCTGGAACGGGCGCGCGCGCTGATGTCCGCGCACGGGTTGACGTTTGAGGAGGCTCGCGAGGCTGCCTCGGCCGGCACGATCTTCACGACGCACACACCGGTGCCGGCCGGCCACGATGCCTTCCCCTCCGAGCTGATCGACCGATACCTGACAGAGTACGCGGCCGAATTCGGGTTGGAACGCGCCAACCTGTTGGCTCTGGGCCGCATTAACCCGACCGACGAGGGCGAGCTATTCGGGATGACGATCCTGGCGCTGAAGATGTCCGCCTACACCAACGGTGTCAGCGAGCTGCATGGCAAGGTGTCGCGCGATATGTGGCAGGCGCTCTGGCCGGGCGTGCCTGTCAACGAGGTTCCGATTGGCCATGTCACAAATGGCATCCATCTGGCGAGCTGGGTCTCGGAGGAGATGGCCAGCTACTACGATCGGTACATCGGGCCCCGCTGGCGAAGCGAGCCGACCGGCAAGGAGATCTGGGCTCAGGCCGGCCAGATCCCGCCCGAGGAGCTTTGGCGAATCCACGAACGTCATCGTGAAGAGATGGTGTTGAATATCCGCGAGACGCTACAAGCCCAGCTCGACCAGCACGGCGCGGCACAGGCGGAGATCAAGCGGGCCGGCGAGGTCCTCGACCCCGAAATTCTGACGATCGGCTTTGCCCGGCGGTTCGCGACGTATAAGCGGGCGACGTTGCTGTTGCGCGATATTGACCGACTCATTGCGCTGATCAACAACGCTACCCGGCCGATCCAGATCATCTTCGCCGGCAAGGCACATCCCCGCGACGATGCCGGCAAAGAGCTGATCCGCCAGATCGTCGTGGCATCGCGCCGGGCAGAGCTACGCCATCGGGTCGTCTTCCTGGAGGATTACGATATTGCGATTGCCCGGCGGCTCGTGCAGGGCGTGGATGTCTGGCTGAATAATCCTCGCCGGCCGATGGAGGCCAGCGGAACGAGTGGCATGAAGGCCTCCGCCAATGCCAACCTCAATTTCAGCACCCTCGATGGCTGGTGGGATGAGGCCTGGCGCGAGCACTCGGGCACGGCCGACCCGGCAGGCTGGGCGATCGGACGTGGTGAGACCTACTCGAACTGGGACCTCCAGGACCAGGTCGAAGCAGAGGATATCTACGATGTCCTCGAACGGGATATTATCCCCACCTTCTATGACCGTGGGGCGGACAACCTCCCGCGCCGGTGGATTGCGCGAATGGCCGCGGCAATCGAGTGCCTCTGCCCGTTCGTCAGCGGGCTGCGTATGGTGCGTGACTACACCGAGCAGTTCTATCTGCCAGCGCTGGCCATGGCCGAAATAATGGCCGCGGATGACATGAACGGCGCGCGGGACCTGGCCATCTGGCGCGCGCGAGTGACGGACGGCTGGAAGGAGGTCCGAGTTGAGGCGGTCAATGGTGATGCCCGCTCGACGCTTGAGGTTGGCTCGGCGCTTCACACCCAGGCGCTCGTGCATCTCGGGGCGCTCAGGCCGGAGGATGTCACTGTCGAGCTCTACGCGGGCCGGGTCAATGCCGCGGGCGAGCTCGTTGATCCGACGTCGTCGCCGATGGTCGTCCAGTCATCTGCGGCGGCCGGCGGCTACATCTATCAGCTGTCGGCGCCGATGGCGCGATCCAGCGGAATCCACGGTTATACCGTCCGAGTTCTGCCACGTCACGACTGCCTGTGCTCACCATACGTGCCGGGGCTGATCACCTGGGCGGAGGCGCCTGACGGCGCGTGACATACTAATCGTCGTGCGAGCAGAGTAGCGCATTGTGACAGGGAGAATGGGAGACTGATGGCGCAAACGTCAAACCTCGGCTATCCGCGAATTGGCAGGCAGCGCGAACTCAAGCGCGCGATCGAGCGATACTGGGCAGGCAAGGCCGAAGAGGATGAGGTGCGCGAAGTCGCGGCCGGCATTCGCGCGGCCGCCTGGCAGGTCCAGCTCGATGCCGGGATCGACCACATCCCGTGCAACGACTTTACGTATTACGATCACATGCTCGATATGTCGTGTGTGCTCGGCCTTGTGCCGGAGCGCTTTGGCCATACGCCCGGCGAGCCGGTGTCACTGGCAACCTACTCGGCGATGGCTCGAGGTGGCGACGACGCCGCGGCGCTCGAGATGACGAAGTGGTTCGACACGAACTACCACTATCTCGTCCCCGAGTTCAACGGGCCGGCCCCGGTGCGCACCGGCAATGCTCCTGTCGATGCCTATCGTGAGGCCCGCGAGGCTGTCGGCGACCGGGCGACACCGGTCCTGGTCGGGCCGATCACCTTTGTGCTGCTCGGCAAGTATCACCAACTCCCGATCGCCGAGCATGTCCGGCAGATCGTGCCGATCTATCAGCAACTGCTGGCAGATCTGGCCGCGGCGGGCGCTGAGTGGGTCCAGATCGACGAGCCGTGCCTGGTCCAGGATCGCGTTGCCGGGGAGTTGGCGCTCTTCGCTGAGGTCTACGGCGAGCTTGCCGCCTCGAGCGCGCGGCCGAAGATCATGCTGCAAACCTACTTCGGCTCGCTTGGCTCGAGCTGGGATGCGGTAATGGCGCTGCCGGTGGACGGCATCGGCCTCGATCTCGTCCGCACGCCGGGGAACCAGACCGATCTGCTGGGTAAGGGATTCCCGGCCGACAAAGTGCTGAACGCCGGGGTCGTCAATGGTCGCGGCGTCTGGCGGACGAATCTCGACGCGACGCTCGGCACGCTCGAGCGAATCGTCGACAAGCTGGGCCGGAAGGATGGGCTCGCGATCGGACCTTCCTGCTCGCTGCTCTTCCTGCCGCACGACGTGAGGCTGGAGACAAGTCACGACGCCGAAGTCCTCGCCGATCTGTCCTTTGCCGATCAGCGGCTCGAGGAGATCAGCACTCTGGCGAAGGGGCTCAACGAGGGGCGCGAGGCGATCCGCGCCGAGCTGGATGCCGACCGCGTCCGGATTGATGCCCGACAGCGATCTGATGCACACCACGCAGGAACGCAGGAGCGGCTCCGCGCGCTGACTGCAGCGGACGCTCAGCGGGCGACGCCATTCGCAGACCGTATCCGTGAGCAGCAGGGGCGACTGGGTCTGCCGGCCTACCCGACGACGACGATCGGCTCGTTTCCGCAGTCCGGCGAGGTGCGCTCGATGCGTGCCCGGCTGCGGTCAGGGAGGATCACCGCCGAGGAGTACGACACCTGGGTCAAATCCCAGATGGACGATCTGATTCGCCGACAGGAGGAGATCGGTCTCGATGTCCTGGTCCACGGCGAGTTCGAGCGAACTGACATGGTCGAATACTTCGCCGAACAGCTCGGCGGCTTCATCGCCACCGAGCATGGCTGGGTCCAGTCGTACGGCTCGCGCTGCGTCCGCCCGCCGATTATCGTCGGCGATGTCTACCGCCCACACCCGATGACGGTCGCAACGAGCACCTACGCTCAGTCGCGAACCAGCAGGCCAATGAAGGGCATGCTGACCGGACCGGTGACGATCCTCAACTGGTCGTTCGTGCGCGAAGATCTGTCGCGCGCCGAGGTGGCCAACCAGATCGCTCTGGCGCTGCGCGATGAGGTGTTGGATCTGGAGACGGCAGGCATCGGTATCGTCCAGATCGACGAGCCGGCGCTCCGCGAAGGCTTGCCACTGCGTCGCGCCGAATGGCAAGAGTATCTCGACTGGGCGGTCCACGCGTTCCGGCTGGCGTCCAGCGGCGTTCAGCCCGGCACTCAGATTCACACACACATGTGCTACTCGGAGTTCAACGACATCATCGATGCGATTGCGGCGATGGATGCCGATGTCATCTCGATCGAGAACTCGCGTTCGAACGAAGAGCTGCTGAAGGCATTTACCGACAACAAATACGAGCGTGAGATCGGCCCGGGCGTCTACGATGTCCACTCGCCGCAGATCCCCGAGACCGGCGAGATGGTCGAACGGCTGCGCAACGCAACACGCGTTCTGGGCGCCGAACATCTGTGGGTCAACCCGGACTGCGGACTGAAGACGCGTGGCAATGCGGAAGTCTGGCCGAGCCTGACCAATATGGTCGCAGCGGCGAAGGACCTTCGGAAAGCCGCAAGCTAGCGCCAACACGATGATGCGCTGACTCGTAGCGGCCCCGGCACGATATGCCGGGGCCGCTGTCGTGTAACGAAGGAGGCAGGACGATGACCGACGAAGAACGCCGCGACGCCGGCACACGGACGATCAGGCTGCTGGCGATCGCGCGTGGGCTGGAAGACGAGGGGCAGTACAACATCGCCCGTCTGTTCCGCGCGGCGGCTTTCGGAGAGGGAGCACGGGCGACGATTGTGCGACCTCGGCCGGCCAGCGGCCTCTACGAAGAGATGGACGCCGCGATCGCCGACCTCCGCGCGACCGGACGGAACGCGATTGCGGGCGCGATGGCACACGCACTGGAAACGGCGCGGGCCGGCGGCATCCCGACGCTGGAGGACACCCCGCTGACCTTCGTCTGCCGCTCGTGCGGAGAGATCATGCTCGGCGAGAAGCAGGCCGTCTGTCCTGTTTGCCGGGCGCGCCGGCTGACCTTTGAGCCGTCGCCCTCCGTCTGGTACGCCACGCCCCTCGCGCCATCGGAGATCCTGTCGGCGATGGAGGAGAACCTGGCTGATATTCAGACGATCACCGCGGGTGTCAGCGATGCCCGCGCCGACGATGGTGTCTGGCCGCTGCGTGCGATTCTCGAACATCTTCTGGGCGCGGAGCGCCTGTTGGTCGGCCGCGCCGCGCGGATGCTCGACGAGGATGAGCCGCAACTCGAGTCGATCGATCCAAACGACATCGGCGCAACCGACGAGTCGCTATCGCCGCCGGTGGCCGCGCTACTGGAGGATCTGGCCGAGGCACGGCTGGGAACGGTCGCGCAGTTCGCCGCAATTGCGCCCGAGGCGTGGAGTCGCGCGGGTGCCCACCCCGAGTTCGGCCGCCTGACCGTCACGCAGCAACTCTCATACCTGGTGAGGCATGAGCAATGGCATCTCGCCGAGTTGGAGGAGCGTTGCCGAGAGGCGCGCGACGTATAGCGCGGGCAGGCTCCTGGCCCGCCCGCGCGCATGCGTTCTAGCTGGACGATTCGCTGTGCTTCCTGTGGCCGGGGAAGTCATCGTTGGCATCCGGAGTGTCTGCGCCCGGCGCGTACTGGCCGAGGACTCCGGCGCTGCTCCCGGCAGTCGAGCCGGTGTTGCCCTCGTAGCCCGCGCCCGGCGTCATACCGGTGGCGGTGCCGAGGCTGGTTGCCACACCCGCGCCGGAGCCGGTGCTGCCGTCGAGGAATGGGTGATGGCCGGCCGTCGGGTGCTGGACTCCCGTATATTCGAATCCACTGAGGATGACGGTGTGTGCCAGCTCCGCCTTGTCGCCAGCGTCGATGCTGAGGAGGATGTGCCCCTTGGCGGTCTCCGGCTGAAGCCCGGGCGTCTCGGCGGGTGGTTCATGCCCACGGATACGCTCAATGAAGTCGCCTATGGCCTCGCGGGCTTGCTCGAAGAATCCCTCACGCGAGAGTTCTTCGGTCTGATCCTCGATCGCCTTGAGCGCGGCCTCATCGGCGCTTGCGAGCCGGATCTGGTCAGCAGTGAACCCGGCCGCTCGAAGCCCCTGGATCGTTCGCACAACGTCCTCGGGATTGGTGAAGTCCTGAACAATGATACCTGGCTTACTTGTCGATTCCCCAGCGCTCATGACTGGCCTCCATCGTAATCGCGCTCTGGCGCTCAGACCCGGAGATGCGTTCGGAATTATCTGTTGTAACTGAACGAAAGGCAATGCACCGCTGGACGAATCTGGCAAACAGATTGTGAACTTCTGACAGGTCGATCGAGCGGGCTGGTCATGGCGGCGGCTCCTCGATCGTGGTGACCTCGATCAGGATTCCCCAGAGGGGGCTGATGCGCAGGACTCCGGCGACGTTGACCGGCCGGCCGACCAGCTGATCGAGACGCGACTGGTCGACCCCGCTGATGCCGACTCGATGATGAAGCGCGTCCTCGACGGCGTAGTGCTGGAGTGGGGCGCCGGCCAGAAAGACGCGCAGCGTCCCCTGCACCGACACATGCCGGCCGTCGTATGCCTCCGGCCGCAGCCAGAGCTCGCGGATGGTCACATCCTCCGCTGGACGATCGAGCCCGAGGGCGATCAACGCGAGCGCGACGGCTACGACCACAAGAAAGCCGACGCCGACGATCGCGCGCCCCGGGTCTCCCGCCGCCCGTGGTTGGGGAGCAATCATCGCGGGCTGCCGCCCCGCCACTCGGATCGAAGTTGCGCGTACAGCTTCATGTCGCGAAACACTCCCTTGACAAAGATCTGCTGCCGCATGAGGCCCTCGTACGACATGCCGAGCTTCTGCATGACGCGTTCGGAGGCGGCGTTTTCCGCCTCGCAGCGTGCCTCAACGCGGTTGAGCTCCAGATCGTGAAAGGCATAGCGCAGGATGGCCTGGCCCGCCTCGGTCGTCAGCCCCTGCCTCCAGAGCGGCCGGCCAAGCCAGTAGCCGACCTCGCCGCGAAGATGGGGCCAGACGACGGTAAGGCCGAACGCGCCGACGACCATGCCTGTCTCATGGAGCACCATCGCCCACGGGCCGCCGGTCCCCTCCTCGTAGCGGGTCAGCGCCCAGTCGAGAAATCGGCGCGTATCGTCGATCGATCGGTGCGGATCCCATGAGGTCAGCCGGGCAACTTCGGGGTCTCGGCAGTAGCGGTAGATATCGTCTTCGTCGGCCGGGTTGAATCTGCGGAGCAGCAGCCGTTCGGTCTCGAGCTCTGGCGTATCGAGTGTTTGCGGTTCGCGCATGATCGCGCCTCCATCGTCTGCGGCCGGATTGTGCCACGGACCGGGCCGACACGAATTGTCACGATACGTATATGCCCCGGGCTTGGCGCGTCATGCGACTGTCACGCGCGGTGCGATATCGTGGAGGGCAGGTAGCGATCGGGCGAAAAGGGCGACGAGATGAACGATGCTGGAAACTGGAGCAACGACTGTAACGATCTGCTGGCGAAGCTTGCCGGGTCGTGGCACGGAACACGGACCGAGAGCATCCTCGTAGCGCGCTACCCCGATCATCACAATGTTCTCTGGTTTTCGGGGCTTCGCTCCCCGATCGACACAAGTGAAGAGGCGATCGATCAACTCGTCGCCGACGGATATCTCAGCTGGGACGAATCTCCCCGACCGCTGCGCCGGCTCCGGCTGACCCGTGCCGGGATGGTTCACGCGCGCTCTGCCGGGAAGGCCTACTCGGCCGGCCGGGACTGAGCCGCTCGTCTCCTCGCGATCCGTTGCTGGATGGCCACGTTGGCGCGGGCTGCGCCGATATCCGCGAGGCGCCGCGCGCTGGGCAGCCAGCATCGAGGCCGCTCATCCATCAGCGCGAGGACGCCCACGACCTGATATCCCGTCCCAAGAAGCGGCATCCCCAGCCATGCGCTAATACCCCTGTCCACCATCGCCATCGGCGCCACATCGCGCGGCGAGTCTCGGGCGCCGTCGATGATCACCGGCTGGCCGGAGGCGACGACGAGCAGGCTGCGCGACCGCGCGAGGGGTGCTTCATGGAGTGTCCGCCACGGTTCGGGCAGGCCGACGCTGCTCGTGAAGACCATGCGATACGCATCGACAATGATGATGGCGCAGATCGGCGCAATGCCCTCGCGTGTCATTCCCTGCACGATCTCGTCGAGCGCGGCTTCGCCAACCGTGCCGAGCAGGCCGGTGGACGCGACGACATCCAGCCGGGCTGGGTCGGCGATCGCTCTGTAATCGAGACTGAACGATTGAGGGTGGGAGGGGTGATCGAGATCCATGCAATCAAGTCTGCAGCCAGATCTGTTACAGCCTGGTTGCAATACCGCCATCCAGCGTATCAATGTCGTGACAATTGACCCGAGGCGCTCAGACGGAGCGGCTAGATGATTCGCACGCGTGGCTGGCGAAGGGGTTTGACCCAGTCGCCGCTTCCGGCGCGGCACTCAACGCGGGCATTGATCGTCTTCGCTCCGTCGCCGGTGAGGGAGTCAATCGGCCATGGGCCGGGGTCGAGCGCGACATCAAAGCTGCCGTCGCTGTTGACCGTCGCGCGTCCCAGCCGCTGATGACCGTCGACTGCCCGACAGGTGACCGTTGCGCCAGCCTGGGCAGCGGCTGGTTGTCCGTTGATGTTGGCGACGGCCGTCTGACCAGCTGGATACGAGAGCTCCAGTGTCAACAGCCGCGCGTCGAGCGAGCTTCCGCCGGATCCAGCGCGAGCGACGAGGACGAGGATGATAACGAGCGCGCCGGCAAACAGCCCGAGCGCCAACAGTAGCGGGCGAGATGCCCAGAATGGTGTGCTACCAGCTTCGGTGGTTGCTGGATCCGGTGTTGTCGGTTCGATCTGCGGGTCCACGACACTCCCTCGTTGCGCCGAGAGTGTGCCACGCCGCGGCCGGCTGGGGGATTGCTCCCCAGCCGGCCATCGCGTCCAGCTTACCTCCCAGATATGTTTGCGTGTCGCCGGACGCCTTACTCCTCGACGATGAAGACCGTTACCATCCCGAACATCCCGTGTGCCGACTCGGCGTGCGAGAGGATATGGCAGTGGAACGCCCAGGCGCCGACCTCGGTGGCGTCGACGATGACGTCGAAGCGCTGCCCGGGGGCGATGTTGAGCGTGTCGCAGTAGTAGGGCTGCGGCAGAACCCAGCCATCCTGGGCCACGACGAGCTGTGGCATGCCGTGCAGGTGCATCGGGTGAATCATCAGGCCTTCGTTCATATAGCGGATGAAGACCTTCTCACCCTTCTTCGCGGTGACCGGCTGGGTCGCCGGGAAGCTCTTGCCATTCAGCGTGAACCCGCCGATCGGGCCGTCGTTGAGGATGATCGTGTATTCGCGGTCGAACTCGCCGTACTTCTTGGGGTCCTTCGGCTCGATGATGAATGCGCCCAGGAGGCCCTTGGTCACCTGCTCGGCCGCGTTGTGGTGCGAGTGATACATGTTCGAGCCAGTGTTGCCCGCGCGGAGCTGGAATTCGTAGACGAACTCGGCGCCCGGCTTGATCGGCGGCTGCGTAATGAATGGCACGCCGTCCATGTTGTTCGGGATTATCAGCCCGTGCCAGTGGACCGCCGTGCTCTCTGGTAGGTTATTGGTCACATGGACGCGGACCTTGTCTTCCTCGGTGACGCGGATCTCCGGGCCAGGGATGACGCCGTTGTAGGCGTAGCCATCGGCGTACTGCCCGGGCGCGTATTCCCATTTGACCGGGTCGCAAGTCAGACGGAAGACCTTGACATCCCCGTCCATCTCATGCTCGAGTGGCTGGCCACCGAGTCCCTCGGTCGGGGCCGGAAACGACTTGATCCCGGCCTCGTGCATCGCATCCATCTCGTCGACGGTCGAGCCGTCGGCGACAGGTGTCGCTGCGCCGCTGGCCATATGATCGTCGTGGCCAGGATTGGTGGCGCCGCCCGGCGCGGACGAGGCGACGACCGGGATACCGTGGATAACTTCGCGGTCGGGATTGGCAGCGGCGCCGAAGACAGCGGCTGACGCCGCGCCGATTCCGGCCGCGCTGACGAGCCCAACGAAGTTGCGCCGCGTAATCCGGCTTGTCTCGTTCTTGATCGACATCGTGTGATTGCCCCCTTCGAATGAAGCTGCGCCACTGATCTGTGGAACGCCTGTTATTTCGACTCTCGCCTGGGCGCGTTCCCCAGCCCGGGCGTGTCGAGATTCAGAATGTGCCGGCCAGGATGCCCCTGCTGGCGTCTTGACAACGCGACCGATCGCTGATCGGCGACAAGCGGCAGGATCCATCGGTCCAGACCGATACCGCCCGCGTAGCGCCAGGCGAGCACGAGGCCGATCGCCAGCAGCGCGACGATCGGATCCGCGCTCGCCAGCCCGGATGTCGCCGCCAATCCCAGCCCGGCAAGTGCCGATAGCCCGGTCAGAAGCCCGAGGAGGATCGCGATCCCGATGAGCGTCTGCCCAACCGTCAGGGTGGCGGCGAGCTGGTGCGCGCCGCCGACAGTGTCGCGGCCGGCGTCGAGCCAGTACCAGCCAACCCATATTCGGACGGCAAGCCAGAGCCACGGCGAGCGGACTGATGCTCGCAGTGCTGCGCTGGGTCGTGTCGTCAGGTTCGGAGTGATGCGCTGGATATTGGTTCTCAGGATGGTTTGCCGCACAATCGCGCTTCGTGGGCGCGCCTGATCGCGCGCACCTAATCGTGCAACCGCGCAGGTGGCGTATGACACGACCGGGTGGGTAGTTTTCTGTATGCGGGGCGGGGTAGGCCTGCCTATTCGACGGGGTAGGGAATCAGTTGCTATCGAGATCAGGCGGGGAGACGAGTTGATGACGCAGGGCATAAGCAACGACCTGTGCGCGATTCTCCAGGTGGAGCTTCGCCAGAATATTGCGCAGGTGGTATTTCACCGTGTTCTCGCTGATGACCAGTCGCTCCGCCAGCTCGCGATTCGACGTGATCCCCTGCACGAGCAGCTTCAGCACGTCGCGCTCACGATCGGTCAGTTGGGTCGATGGGCGTTCCGGGCGCGGAGTGTCTGGCTGGGCGAACTCGTCGAGTAGCTTACGAGCGAGGCCAGGGGTGAGGGCCGGCTCGCCGCGGATGACGCCGTCGAGCAGCTCAAAGAGTCGCTGCGCCTCGATGTCCTTCGGCAGGAACCCCTGTGCGCCGGACTTGATCGCTTCGAACAGGTCCGCATCGTCTTCGGACGCCGTCAGGACGACGACGCGAACGTCCGGCAGATCGGCGCTGATGATCCGCGTCGCTGCTAGCCCGCCGGCCTCCGGCATGGCGAGGTCCATCAGAACGATTTCGGGCTGCTCGCTCCGCGCTAGCTCGACTGCCTCGCGGCCGTTCTTCGCCTCGGCGACAACATCGATACCGCGCGCCTCCAGCAGGCTGCGCAGCCCATCCCGAAACAGCGCATGATCGTCGGCAATCAGAACTCTCATCGGCTCCTCCCGGCGCGCGTAGCGTCGAGAGGAAGTGTGCCATTGACGGGCCGGGAGGAGCGGCTGATTACGGCACTCGTTCGACGCTCAGCACCTCGACTTGCCATTGCACCTGACCGTCGGCCTCGGAGCGCCCGGTGATGGCCATCGGCGGTGTGATGTCGGTGCGGAAGGTCCAGGTCTCGACTTCGCGATAGGTGTCACCGTGCTCGCAGGCGGCTGGCTGGGGTATCGGTGGGTGGCCAGGCTCCTGTACGGCGCACTTCACCGCCGGGAACACTTGCCGATAGACGGCGATGCCCGTTGTTTCACCCATACTGGCAACGAAGTGCTTCTGCTGAAGTACTGTCGCGAATCCGGGATGCAGCCAGCGCTCCGGCACTTCGATTCCTCCGGTCACTGGCTCTTCGTAAACCGATGCCTGACCCGTGCTTGCATCGATGGTGTCCGCAGGGTGCTCACGATAGGTCGAGTCGTCGAACTCCATCACCGTGCCTGTCAGAGCCGGGTCATCGCGGCTCTCCAGTATTTCCTTTCGCCAGTGCCTGGCGTCCTCGTAGTCGAGCCGGATAACTGTGTTGCCCATGCGGTAGGTCACCGAGAGGCGCGGCCAGTCGCCTCTGAACGCTGACTCTGAGAGGAAGGCGCTTCCCTGTGTATCAGTCGATGGCAGCGACGATCCACTGCCAGCGACGTATTGCGACATAACGATGGCCATAACAAGTACGCTTGCTACGAGCAGCACCAGTCCGGCGGCGATGTTCTGACCACGTCCAATGCGTCGACGACGTGACGGCTGCATCACGATACCTCCTCGTAGATGCGCAATGTGCTATCGGCTTCTCCGAGTTCGAAGAGCGGGCGAAGACTAGAAGTACCATATCCATGCGCCCGAGCCGGGAACATGCCAGTAGTATCCGCTTTCGTAGAATTGAGCGGCATTCCGGACTCGCCAAGCATCACCTGCCATCGAATTCGAGACGCAATCGCAGCGCCAATAATCATATGTATCGTTGTAGTACCACGATCCAGAACTTGTCCGGTCGTTGTACCATGTCGAATCACCGGGCCACTGATAGTCATCTGAGAAGTATGCGTAGCGCCATCTCTCTGCTCCACACGTGCAGTTGTTGAACTCATCAATCTGGCATCCTCGGCTGCCCTTGTACAGACGACCGTTGATCGTTCTGCTAGTTCCGCTCGGTGCAGAGTATGAGATGTAGGCGCAGTAATACTTCGTTTCGCAGTACGTCGACGTGTCCGTTGCTTTGGCCACCTGTGCTTGAGGCAGCAGTAGCCCAGCGGCGACGATGAGCAGACCAACGGCGATTCCGAGGAATCGTGAACCCATCTTCGACCTCCTGTTTCATGGGCACCATGAGCAGGGTGACGTCCTTGCAGGCATCCATGGTGTTCCTGCTCAGCCGGAGGACTGGACGAATGAATTGCTCTCGGTGTACCAGAATGCGATGCTAGACGTAAATCCGGTCTGTGACGTCCGTATCATCACCACTTGAGCGCACGCATCGATTCTTAGTGCTCGCCGCGCCGAACCGTCTCACCCCGTCTCGCCCCCATCGGCAGCTTCACCTCGACCGTCGTCCCCTCGCCGGCGTTCGTCTCGATCGTGAGAAGGCCGCCGACGGCTTCGGCGCGTTCGCGCATGGTGGTGAGGCCGAAGCGGGGGGTTGCGCCGCGGGCGCTTGCCACCGGGTCGAATCCCTGGCCATCGTCGGTGATGCGCGCCTCCACCCAGCCTGTGCCAAGGCCGAGCGCAACCGTCGCATGAGTCGCCCCGGCGTGCTTACGGACGTTGGCCAGCGCCTCCTGAATGATCCGCAGGAGCTGCAGCTCGCCGGTCTCGGGCAGCGACGCCTCGAATCGGTCGCTGGGGTCGATGACGAGTGCGACCCGGATGCCACTCTGCTGCTGCCATGTCTCCAGGTAGAGCCGGAGCGTCTCGACGAACGGTCGATCGGCGTCGCCCGTTGCCCGCAGGCCAAGGATGTGTTCGCGGACGTCGGCGTAGGCGTCGCGGGCGGCCTGCCCGAGTTGGCCAACCTGGACGGTGGCGCGCTCGATCTCGCCCGCGTCGAGTAAGGCCCCGGCAGCCTGTGCCTTCGTGTTCACATAACCAAGCACCTGAGCGACGCTGTCGTGAATCTCGCGGGCGATCCGCTCCCGCTCTTCGGCGACAGCCAGCTCGCGGACCTGATGGTGCAGCCGGGCGTTTTCGATCGCCAGTGCCGCCTGGGTGGCGAAGCGAGCCAGTGTCTCCCCATCGGTCTGGTTGAACTCGAACGTCCCCACCTTTTCAGTCAGATAGAGGTTGCCGAGAACAACACCATGAGCAGCGATCGGCACAGCCAACCGGCTCTGAGCCGCGGGTTGGCCGTCCGGGTTATCCGTCGTGGCGGCATGGGCAGCCAGGTTGCCCAGAACGCTGTCGGCCGGCGGCCCGAGCGTCGAGTGCTGCTCCGGCTCCGTTCCCGAGGTCAGGAACTGCTCGATCACCCCCTGTTCGTCGAGGTACGAGAGCGCGCCATAGCGCGCGCCAACGAGCCCCCGCGCCTCATCCACCACGCCCTGGAGGACGCGATCGAGCCGCAGGTCGCCAGTGATATCGAGCCCGGCTTCGTGGAGCGCGAGTAATTCGCGGTTGGTCTGCTCCAGCCGCTCCTGCGTGCGGTCGATGACGTTGAAGATCGTCTCCGAAAAGAAGAGGACGCCGATCAGGATGACACCGGCCAGTAGCAGGTAGCCCGGCCAGCCGGAGAGCAGGTCGCGGAAGATCACCCGGCGGGCCAACTCGATCGCAACGATGAACAGGATCGGTGCAACGATCGACACCCATTTGAGGCGCTGGAGAGTCATTGACGACGCAACCTCCGCTCGGCAACGTGCCCGACATCCGACCCGCAGCTTGAGTGTGCCACGCCAGTTCGGACGTACAATCTCCGGGCGCCCCGGCGCGTGCCGAGGCGAAGGGGGAGGGGTTACGGACGATGTCCGGCAGTTTCGCGCCGACGCTGCGAAGGCACCCGGCGCTGGTTCATCTATCGCTACTGGTGGTCGCGCTCTTCTGGGGCGTCACCTTCGTCGCCGTGAAGTACCTCGTCGAGCGTATCGGCCCGATCCACGTCCTGCTGCTGCGGGTCGGGTTCTCGTCAGCCTGTTTCGTCGTGCTGCTCGCGTTGACGCGATCGTCGGTGCCGTCGTTCCCGGCCAGCGTCTGGCGACGGATGGCGCTGATCGCGTTCGCCGGAGTAGTCATCAATAATCTGGCGATCACCTATGGGCAGAGCTATATCTCGGCGGCGCTGGCCAGCCTGATCGTCACCAGCAACCCGATCTTCACGACGGTGATCAGCAGACTGCTGCTCGGCGAGGTGCTGACGCGGCGCAAGCTGGCCGGCATCGGGCTGGCGGCGACCGGCTTCCTCATCGTGCTGCTCTTCGGCGGGAGCGGGGCGAAGTTCTCTGTCGACAACATGATCGGCGTGCTGATCCTCGTCTGCGCGCCGTTCGGCTGGGCCTTCTACACGGTGCTCGCCAAGCCGCTGCTCGAGACGTATGAGCCACACGTGATTGCCGGCCTGACGACGATACTCGGCGCGTTGATGCTCTCGCCGCTCCTCGTGTTCAACCTCGACATCGCCAGCGACATCGCCTCCTTCGGCAGGACCGAATGGTTGGCCGCGCTCACGATGAGCGTGCTGGCGATCTTCGTCGCCTACATCCTCTGGTACCGCGGTCTTCGTGGGCTGCAGCCGACCCAGGTGGCGGTCTATATCTACCTGGTGCCCTTCTTCGGTGTCCTGTCCGCGTGGCTGTTGCTGGGTGAATCGATCACCCCCTGGCTGTTGCTGGGTGGCGGGACGATTCTTGCCGGGGTGATCGTCACCAATTCGCGTCGCCGGGTCCGATCGACATTGTTCGGTGAGTTTCCCGGCGAGACAGTCGCCGCCGCAAGCGATGGGCTTGCGGAGTATGATGCGCGGCGATAGATGAATCGATCGCGAACGGAGGAGTTGAGAATGGCCGAACGTCCTGCCTGGGAGGGCTATCTCTCGGAGCATCATGACGAGCATCTGGCGCAACTGTTCGAGCTGTTGCGCATCCCCAGCGTCAGCGCGCTACCGCAGCACGCGGGGGATGTTCGCGCTGCCGCCGAATGGGTGGCCGAAGCGCTCCGCGAGGTCGGAGTGCCAAAGGTCGAGATCATGCCGTCGAACGGCAATCCTGTCGTCTACGGTGAGTGGGTCGTCGATGCCAGTAAGCCGACAGCGCTGATCTATGGGCATTACGATGTCCAGCCTCCGGATCCGCTGGACTTGTGGGAGTCGCCGCCATTCGAGCCGACTGTGCGGAACGGCTTTGTCTACGCCCGTGGCGCGAGCGACGACAAGGGCAACCTGTTCCTGCCGATCAAGGCGCTGGAGGCGCTGGTCCAGACTCAGGGTGGGCAGCCGCCGATCAACCTGAAGTTCACGATCGAAGGTGAGGAGGAGATCGGCTCGCCGAACCTGCCGGCCTTCATTCGAGATCACGCCGATCTGCTGGCGTGCGATGTCGTCCTCTGCGCCGATGGCGGCCAGTGGGGACCGGACACGCCGTCGATCGCGACCGCTTCGAAGGGCATTTCAGCCTGCCAGGTGAATATCCGAACGGCCAACACCGATATGCACTCTGGCGGGTTCGGCGCGACGGTCGCGAACGCGGTCCAGGTCGCCGCCCAGATCGCCGCGTCGATGCATACGCCCGAGGGCAAGGTGGCGGTGCCGGGGTTCTACGACGACGTTCGGGATCTGACCGAACAGGAGAAGCGTGAGTTCGCAGAAGTGCCGTTCGACGAGGAGAAGTACAAGGCGGACCTCGATATCGACGCGCTCTGGGGCGAGCCCGGCTATACGCCGATCGAGCGCAACTGGGGCCGGCCGACGCTCGATCTGAACGGGTTCTGGGGCGGCTTCCAGGGTGAGGGGATCAAGACCGTCACCCCATGCGAAGCGCACTTCAAGATTACTTGCCGGCTGGTGGCGAACCAGGAGCCACAGAAGATCCTCGCCGCGATCCAGCAGCACGTCCAGAACGTCTGCCCGCCGGGCGCAAAGGCGGAGGTCGTCCCATTTCCCGGCTCGGCCCGCCCGTTCATGATCCGTCGCGATCACCCGGCGCTGGTAGCGGCCGAAGAAGTGCTCGGCGACCTCTACGATCGCGACCCATATGTCGTCCGCGTCGGCGGAACGCTGCCGGTCGCCGAGGTCTATCAGACCGCGCTGGGCGCCGACATGGTCTTCTATTCATTCGGCATGCCGGGCAGCCGCGTCCACGCGCCGAACGAGAGCTTCGGCATCCAGGAGTCGTTCGTCCAGGGCCGGCGCGCCTACTGCGCCTTGCTGAATCGGTTGGCGGAGGGATGAGGTCGGGCTGATCCAGACCTCACTCTTGCATCCCGAGTCTCACCCCATCACCCGCAGACGCGCGACGAAGACAGGCGGGATATCGGGGTAGCTGAGCCAGGAGAGCGGGCGTTCGGGGTTGGGCGGGGTGGTGAAGCTCGGCTCCTCGACTCCGTCCATGACCAGCCCGTGGCGAAACGCCACGCCGAGCAGCTCGCCGAGTGGGCGATGGAAATACCAGTGCGGGGCCGGTTCCCCAGGCATCCCGACCCCGCGCCCTGGTGGCAGCGTCAGGTAGCGCGAGATCTTCAGCGAGCTGGTTCGGCGTCCGTTTGCGTCCTCCTCGACGACCATTCGCACGTCATTCGAGTTGAAGCACGGGTGCTGGACGGCGAGGACGAAGCGTCCGCCCGGCCGCATCAGCCGCGGCACAGCGGCGAGTAGCGGGTCGATGTCCGGCATGTCCATCAACCCCATCAGGCAGGTGATGGCGTCGTAGCGTCCATCGCCGAGCGCGGCAAGTTGGCCGGGGTCTGTCGCGTCAACCTCACGAAGCTCGATCTGGCCTGCGATCTCCGGCAACGCCTCGATACGCTGGCGGGCGAGCGCGAGGAAACGCGCGCTGAAGTCGGTCGCTACGACCCGCGCGCCGAGTGTCGCCAATCGGCGGGCAAGCTGCCCGTTGCCGCAGGCGATATCGAGAACCAGCTCGCCCGGCCGGATATCCAGCAACCGCTCGACCGCGGGACCGACGAGCTCGCGGTGGAACAAGTTGCCCTCGCCCATCTGCGTGTCCCAGTAATCCGCCTTGGCATCCCAGATCTCGCGGGTCTCCTCGACCGGGACGACGATATCGGTCATCGCACGCGCTCCTTTGGTAACCGTAGAAAACCGGGCCAGGCAGGATAGCATGTCGAGAAGACGCGACGCCCCCGGCAAGCTGCCGGGGGCGTCGCTGGGCCTGGTGGGTATCGGCGCGGAGGCTACTTCTCTGCGTACCAGTTCGCGAGGTCGTAGACCGCCATCTCCCACGACGAGGGAGTGTGGCCCTTGATGCGGTTCGAGAAGCCGGACAGGCCGGCGCGGTGGACCAGGCCGATTCGGACAACCTCGTTGATGACCAGGTCGTTCATCGCGATGAACAGCTTGGCCTGCTTATCCGAATCCAGCTCCGTGGCCGCCTCGGCGTACAGCTTGTTGAAGTCCTCGTTGACCCAGCGGTTGTAGTTGTTGCCGGACCAGTTGTTGGACTTCTGGGCGAGGTCGGTCGCCGGCTCGTTCGACTTGAACGCGGACATGTAGTCCAGCGGGAACGGGCTGGTCGGGCCGTTGGTAAACATCGAGATGTCGGCGTAGAAGTGGGCGACGGTGTCCGGGTTGCCGGCGTCGGACGAGAAGTAGACGCCCGCGTCGATCGCCTTCAGCTCGACTGCGACGCCGATCTGCTCCCACGACTGCTTGATGATCTCCTGGGTCTTCTGGCGGATCGGGCTGGTGGTCGTGATGAAGGTGAGCGACAGCTCCTTGCCGTTCATCTTGCGCGTCTTGCCATCCAGCTTGGCGCCGGCCTCGTCGAGAAGGGCGGCGGCCTTGGTCAGATCGTACTCGGTCGATGTGTTCGGCGAGTTGAACGGGGCCGGTGCGACGAGTGTGTTCGCCGTCGGCGAGCCGCCGTCACCGTAGAGCTGGCCGGCGATCGTGTCCTGGTCGGTCGCCATCCGCAGCGCGTCGCGGACCTTATCGTCAGAGAAGAACGGGTGCTTCGTGCTCGGCTCCGAGCGAGCGCCGTCGACCTCGGTGTTCGGGTCGGCGAAGTTCACCAGCAGCTGTTCGACGCTCAGACCAGGGTTCACCTGCACCCTGCCGGTCGTCGCCGCGGTCTTCATCTGATCCAGGACCGACTTCTCGACTTGCAGGTTCCACGAGTAGTCGGTCTCGCCGGTCTGGAGGACCGCGCGAGCCGCGGCGACGGCATCGCCACCACCCTTGAGCTCGACGGTGCTGAAGAACGGCTTGTCCGCCTCGCGGTAATTCTCGTTGATCTCATAGAGGACCGTGTCGCCGGGTCGGAACTCCTTGACCTTGTAGGGGCCAGTGCCGACCGGGTTGAGGTTGAACGGAGCGTTGCGCGCCGCCGCGCCGAGGACATCCTTCAGCAGGTGCTGCGGCAGGACCGCGCCGTAGTAGGCGGCGGCGAACGGCGTGAACCACCCGGGATTCGGCTCTGCGAACTTCAGCGTCACCGTGTGGTCGTCGACAATCTCGACGTCGGAGATCAGGCTGTAGGTCGCGAATGTGGTCGAGGCGACGTCCGCGTTTGTCGCGAACTGCCAGGTGAACTTGACATCCTCGGCGGTGAACGGCTCGCCGTCTGACCAGGTGACGCCCTGCTTCAGCTTATACGTGACGCTCTTGCCGTCGGCTGCGACGCCGCCGTTCTCGAGCGTCGGAACCTCGGCGGCCAGGCAGGCTTGCGGCTTGCCGTCCATGTCGAGGTTGATCAGCGGCTCGAGGATCAGGCGGGAGGCGAGGCCGTCCTTGTCGCCTTGCGAGAAGTGGTTGTTGAGGATCGTCGGGGCCTGCCAGACGAGCAGCCGCAGTCGATCGCCAGCGCCACGCCCGTGGCCGGCCGTCTCGCCACCACCGGAGGTCGAGCCCTCGGGGGTCGACTCTGTCCCGGCGGGGGTGCCCGCCGACTCGGCGGTCGTCGCGGTCGCGGACGTCCCACCGGTCGTGCCAGATTCCTTCGTTGCGGGAACTGAGGTCGCCTTATCGTCGCTTCCGCAGGCGGCCAGCAGGCCGGCAATCACCGGGGCGCTCAGCCCGAGCACCGCGCCACGCTTGAGAATTTGCCGGCGGTCCATACGGCCGGCGAGGACGTCGTGCTGTAGTGACACGAGATCCTCTCGAAGATCCGTCATTCGGTGTGTCTCCTGACTTACCCCTCTTGGCCCGAGCGATCCCGAGCCGCGCAGATCCGACCGGCCTGGCTATGGCCGGGGTCCGCCACAGAGGGTAGCCGACCGAGAGCAGGAGCGCAACCGCTTATACAGATATCATCATCAGTGCGTAGCCCGACCGGCGCTGGCGATCGACTGGTCCAGCATCCTCCGGTAGACGTCCAGGCAGGCGTCTCCGGCGCAGGGGGCCGGTCGGATCGAGCGCGGGCGGAACCCGTGCCGCTCGTCGAGATCGACCTCCGGCAGGCCGGGGTTGCTGATCTGCGTGCCGTCGGGTAGCACGAAGGTCGGGCTGCCATCGACCTTCACCGTCTCCCACCCGGCGCGGGCCTCGGCGACGACCTGCTGCTTCGCCACGCCGGAGTCGAAATCGACGGTGAAGCGCTCGACGTCCAGCCCCGCCTCGCCGGCCAGCTCGATCAGCACGTGGCGCATCGAGACGCAGCGGCTCTCGCCGAAGAAGGCGACGCGGATGCGCCAGTCGAGCTCGTCGGCCAGCGCCAGGCTCTGCCGCTCCGCGCACTTCACCGCCTCGAAGGCCGGCCACATCGTCACCGGCCAGGCGCTGTCCGGCGCGGCCCACGGCTGCCAGGGGATGTCCGGCTCCTCGAGCATCAGGATCGGCAGCTCCATGTCGAGCACCCGCTTCGGCGTCGTCTCGCGGTTGACGTACTCCAGCGCCAGCGAGCGATGCGCGACCTCGACCCGCCCGGCGTACTCCTCGCGCAGCTTCCTCAGCCGGTACGCCGCGAGGTAGGCATAGGGGCAGTACAGATCGGCGTACATCTCGATCGTCGTGGGGGTGGACATGGCAGGCGCTCCTTCTCAACTCGTGGTTGAGAGTACCACCGCTTCTGCCTGCGCGAGTCGCTTCGTCATCCGCTGCTCGGTGTCGCCCCCCGACAGCAGCATCACGACGTACTGGTTCAGGCTCACCCCCTCGCGCCCAGCCGACTCGGCCATCCGCCGGTGCAGCGAGCGCGGCAGCCGCACGACGAACTTGCCGCTGTACTCCTCGGGGTAGGAGGGCAGGGGGATATCCTCGTCGTCCTCATACTCGGTGCGAATCCAGAGCCTGCGAATCTCGTCGGCCATCGGCCCGACATCGTCGATGCGCTCGACGTGCGTCGTGCAGCCCGACAGGTCGGGGAACGTGACGACGTAACCGCCCGTGTCCGGCGCGGCGATCACGTTGAACGGGTACTCTAGCTTCAGGTACTCGTCGAGTGATGGGCGTTTCGTTATGACCATCTCAATCGTCCAATCCAAGGATGTCGCAGATCTGATCGAGCTGATAGTCGGGGACCATCTGTCCACCGCGTTTCGACAACACGATCGTCCTGTAGCCCGGTTTCTTGAAGGTCACGTGGCTGCTCGCTTCGTTCCGCAATTGCCAACCCTCAAGCTCCAGAAACGTCCGGATATCGCGGTAGCGCATCTCGGCCGGCCGAGCCACGATCTGTGCTCGCAGCTTCTCGTAGCGACTCATGGCGGCACACAGGATCTGGCAGATCGCTGATCACATAGTATCATATACGATACTAACTCGGCACGTCCGACCGAACAGTATCCGGGCCTTGCTTCGTCTGTCACGTCTTCGCCCAGCCGCGTAGCAGTGCCTCGAGCTGGGCGTGGGCGTCCAGAACGGTGCTGCACGATTCCCAGTCGACGCGCTCGATCTTGTCGTTCCGCACGGAGAACGGATGCGCCTCGCGCACCTCGCGAATGCGCTGCTCCGCCTCCGCCTCCTGCTTGAGCGCGACCTTGACCCAGACGTCCTCAAGTGTGTCCGGCAACTGGCCGAACAGATCGGTGATCGCCTCCAGGCGCGAGGACAGCAGCTGGTGGACGCGGTCTTCGACGGAGCCGCGGTAACGCATGTTGTAGACGTAGACCTCGTCGCGGACCTGGCCGATGCGCTGGATGCGACCCTTGCGCTGCTCCAGACGGGTCGGGTTCCAGGGCAGGTCGAGATTGATCAGCGTGCCGAGCCGCTGGAGGTTCAGGCCCTCCGAAGCGGCGTCGGTGCCGATCAGCAGGCGCAGCTCCCCGGCGCGGACCGACTCCTTGAGGGTGTCGCGCTCGATGCGGGTGAACGCGCCGCCGCGGTAGATCGCCGAGCGGCCGGCCCCGGCATAGAGGCCGATCGGCTCGTCCGGCAACCGCTCGGACAGCTTCCCTGCCACCCACTC
>Ga0073905_10000165_pt1 | contig 28078 bp, 22 predicted proteins | sample KloWWTupernatant_FD_65482 | JGI IMG/M metagenome (GOLD analysis project Ga0073905, IMG submission 65482) | Active sludge microbial communities from Klosterneuburg, Austria, studying microevolution and ecology of nitrifiers - Klosterneuburg... | ecosystem: Engineered > WWTP > Aerobic digester >... | reverse complement strand
CTTCGTCAAGCTCAGGGAGCGTTGCCAGGTCGGGGAACGGTGGCTGAGCTTGTCGAAGCCCTTACGACCCTTCGTCAAGCTCAGGGAGCGTTGCCAGGTCGGGGAACGGTGGCTGAGCCCGACGAAGCCCCTACGACCCTTCGTCAAGCCCAGGGAGCGTTACCAGGTCGGGGAACGGTGGCTGAGCTTGTCGAAGCCCTTACGACCCTTCGTCAAGCTCAGGGAGCGTTACCAGGTCGGGGAACGGTGGCTGAGCCTGACGAAGCCCTTACGACCCTTCGTCAAGCTCAGGGAGCGTTGCCAGGTCAGGGAACGGTGGCTGAGCCTGACGAAGCCCCCAGCGACCTGAAAGCAGGCAACCTGTGATCCGTCCCCGCGTGCGCGTGCTCAGCGACAACGACTACTCCGGCGACCCGGACGGACTGGTCCAGCTGGCCCACCAGGCGCTGTCGCCGTCGGCAGAACTAGTGGCGGTGATCGGGTCGCACCTGCGCGCGGGCGACCCGTTCGACCCGTCCGGGGAATCAGCCGACCGCGCCGCCGCCGAAGCCAGAGCCGTGCTGGCCATGGCCGGACGCGAGGACGTGCCGGTGATCGCCGGCACGAACACCGGCCTGGTCGATCGATACACCCCGATCGACACCCCGGCGGCACGCGCGATCATCGAAGCCGCGCTGGCCGACGACCCGCGTCCGCTCTACCTGTGCTTGGGCGCGGGACTGACCGAGCTGGCGTCCGCCTGGCTGCTCGAACCCGCGATCGCCGGACGGTTCACCGCGATCTGGATCGGCGGCGCCGAATACCCCGACCTGGCCGTCCCGCCGCCGGGGGCCACCGCGGCGGAGTACAACACGATGATCGATCCGATCGCGGCCCAGGTGGTGTTCAACGACTCCGACCTCGAGCTGTGGCAAGTTCCCCGCGACGCCTACCGGCAACTGCTGGCGAGCATGGCCGAACTCGAGGTCAACCTGGCCGGCGAACTCGGCGCCTACCTGTTGGGCCGGTTGGTGCAGGTGGGCGAGATGGCCGGCGAACACGGCTTCGACACGGGGGAGACCTACGTGCTTGGCGACTCGCCGCTGGTGCTGCTGAGCACGCTGCAGGCGGCCTTCGAGCCGACGCCGGCGTCCTCCTCCTGGGTCGACCACGTCGCGCCGCTGTTCGCCGCCGACGGCAGCTACGTCGGCGATGACCCGCGCGGCCGGAGCGTCCGCGTGTTCACCGGCCTGGATTCCGGGCTCACCCTGCGTGACCTGTACGCGAAACTCAAGCTCCTGGAAAGGACCCGCGCATGACCTGGCATCCCGATCTCGCCGCCCGGCTGCACCTGCTCGACGGCATGACCAGCTGGATGGACCTCGACGAGGAACAGCGCGCCCGGCAGGCTGCCTGGGACGCACCGCACGGCGAGCCCGAGAGCACGCCAATGCAGATCGACGATCGGCGGATCCCAGGCCCACACGGCGAGATCGGCGTCCGGATCTACGGCCCGGTCGAGCCGGGGACGGACCGTCCGTGCCTGGTCTGGTTGCACGGCGGCGCGTTCATCTTCGGCGACCTGGATATGCCCGAGGCCGACGAGGTCTCCAAGGGCGTGGTGGCGCGCTCCGGGGCAGTGGTGGTGTCCGTCGACTACCGGCTGGCGGTCGACGGGGTGCACTTCCCGGTGCCGCACGACGACGTGGTGGCGGCCTACCGGTGGACGCGCGACCACGCGTCCGAGTTGGGAATCGACGCGACGAAGATCGCGATCGGCGGCGGCAGCGCGGGCGCGAACCTGGCCGCGGGCGCCGCGCTGCACCTGTGCGACGACGGCGAGGCGCCCTGGCAGGTGTTTCTGGCCTACCCGGTGCTGCACCCGATCCTGCCGAAGCCGAGCGAAGAACTGACGGCTGCCTTGGCGCAGGCCCCGAAGGTGCTGCTGATGGGTGCCGAGCATCGCGAGGACGACGAGATCGGCTGGATCAACGAGAACTACCTGGGCGGTCCGCTGGCGATGGCCACTCCGTACGCCTACCCCGGCCTCGCCGAATCGCTGGTCGGCTACCCGCGCACCCTGATCGAGAACGACGAGTTCGACGGGCTGCGATCCTCGGGTGAGGCCTTTGCCGAGGCGCTGGCTCGCGACGGTGTGGAGGTCGAGCAGCTCTGCGTCCGCGGCGTGCCGCACGGGCACCTTAACCGGGTCGGATTCGGTCCGGCCAAGGAGACGGTCGCACGCTTTGCCGCCCGCCTGAATCGCTGAACCCACTGGGACGTTGCTCCGCTGAAAAGATAAGGGGACGGTTCCTTTTCCAGCCAAGTTGTCCACAGGCTCAGGCCGAATTCGGCGGTTTCTGTGGATAACCTGAACGGAAACGGAACCGTCCCCCTTTTCGTTCAGCCCTTCACTGCTCCGGTGAAGGCGCCGGAGACGAAGTAGCGCTGGAACATCAGGTAGACCACCAGCACGGGGACGGCGGACATGAAGATGAAGGCGTTCATCGGGCCGTAGTCGGTCGCGTGTTGAGTGTTGAAGCTCTGCACCGCCAGCGGGATCGTCCATTGGTCCTGGCTTTGGAGCAGGGTGGTGGCCATGGCGTATTCGTTCCAGGTGGCGACGAAGTCGAGCACGAAGAGCGCGGCAAGGGCTGGTTTGATCAGGGGAATGCAGATCTGCCAGAAGATCCGGAAGGTGCCGGCGCCATCGATACGAGCGGACTCTTCAACCTCGTCGGGGATGGATCGGAAGACCCCGTAGAGCATGAAGATCTGGTACGGGATACCGAAGGCGAGGTAGGGCAGGATTAGGCCGGGCTTGGAGTCGAGCAGGTCGAGTCTGAGCATGGTCTGGAACAGCGGTCCGAGACCGATCTGGATGGGCACCATCGAGCCGATCGCGAAGACGACCACCAGCAGTTTCGCCCCGAAGGGCTTGATCCGGGCCAGCGCGTAGGCGGCCAGGGCGGCGAGCAGCAGGCCGAGTGGCACCTTGATGATCGCGACGATGAGGGAGTTCGCGCCAGTGACCCAAAGGTTGCCGGTGTCGGCGGCTTCGGCGTAGTTCGACCACAGCCAGGTGCTGGGCAGCGACCAGGTGGAGGTTTGGGCGATGTCGGCCTTGCTCTTCACCGAGGTGAGGAACATGAACAGGAACGGGACGGCCCAGATCGCGGCGGTCACGAACAGGGTGATCCACAGCCCGACCAGGGGCCAGTCGCGGGGTGGGCGGCGCAGGCTGGTGTCGGCTGTGGTGCCGAGCGGGGCGGTGAGGGTGCTCATCAGTCGTTGCCTTTCATGGACCAGGCCAGGTACGGGATGACCAGCGCGAGCGAGATGACCAGCAGGACGGTGGCGGTGGCGCCGCCCATGCCGAAGTTGTGGTTGGAGAAGGACTGCGTGTACGACCACAGCGCCAGCACCTGGGTGGATTGGGCGGGTCCGCCGCCGGTCATGCCGACGATCAGGTCGAAGACCTTCAGGGAGTTGATGATGGTCAGGATCACCACCACGACCGTGGTCGGACGCAGCGCCGGCATGGTGACCGCCCAGAACCGCTGCCAGGTGTTGGCGCCGTCGATCTGGGCGGCTTCGACCAGTTCGGCCGGCACCTGCTGCAGCCCGGCTAGGAAGAGCACCATGTTGAAGCCGATGCCCTGCCAGATGGCCGCAACGAAAATCGAGTACAGCGCGAGGTTGGGATCACCCAGCCACTCATGGCTCCACGAGTCGAGCCCCAGCAGGGTGAGAGCTTGGTCGACCGCACCGATGGACGGCGCGTAGATCCAGCGCCACATGGCGGCCACGGTGATCGAGGCGAAGACCGCCGGCAGGTAGAAGACCGAGCGGAAGACATTGCGTCCCATTACCTTGCGGTTGAGTGCCAGCGCGATCAGCAGGCTGATCACCATCGGGACCGCCAGCGACAGCACCACCCAGATCAGGGAGTTGCGGAACGCCGTCCAGAAGACCGTATCCACCGTGAACAGGCGGACGAAGTTGCGCATCCCGACGAACTCCTGCGGCTCGGTGGCGTAACCGCTCCACTTGAAGAAGGCCAGCCGCACCGACTCGATCATCGGATAGATCAGGAACGCCGCGTAGAGAATCAGCGCTGGGGCCAGGTACGCCGAGGCACGCACCCACGGGCGCTTACCCAGCGATCGTGGACGTCGGGTCGACGCCAGTTCGAGTGGTGACATCTGAGCCTCCTCAGCTCTTGCGTCGTTGCGGGTTGGGGGTCTGGCCCTTCGTCAAGCTCAGGGACCGTCAAGCTCAGGGACCGTCAAGCTCAGGGACCGTTACGTTGGCTGAGCTTGACGAAGCCTCTGGGCCCTTCGTCAGGCTTTGGGGGCCGTCGAGCCCGGCAGCCAAGTCGGCTCCGGTGGGCCGGGGTGAGGCCCGGCCCACCGGGGGTGAGGACTACTCGGAATCGAAGAACTTCTGCATCGCGGCGCCGGCTTCGGCAGGGGCGAGCTCGCCGATGGCGACGGCGTTCTGGATTCGCCAGTACTCGGTGGTCTCCTCCAGGCTCAGCACCTGGTCGGAGTTGGTGATGGTGCCCTTGGCGGCATCGAAGATGGGTGGCCAGACCGCGTTCAGCGGGTTCTCCGCACTGGGCTGCACCTCCTTGTTCACCGACAGGGCGGCCCAGTTGCCGACGGCCGTCTGCTGCGCCTCGGTGCTGTTGATGTAGTCGAGGAACTTCGCGGCGGCGTCCGGATGTTCGGAGGCCGAGTTGAGGTAGAACGCCTCGCCGAAGCTGTACAGCCGGCCCGTCCCGGTCGGGAACTGGAAGATGCCCACGCCTTCAGGCTTCATTTCGGCGTCCACGATGTTGGAGTTGAACCAGGTTCCCTCCAGCGCCATCGCAGCCTTGCCCTGGAAGAAGAGCTGGCTGGAGTCGTCGTTCGACTGGCTCATGAAGCCCTTCTGGAGATACTTGTCGGCCCAGGTCTTCAGTTCGGTGAAGGCGTCGTTGACGCAGGCGGTGCTACCCCAGTTGGCGGCCTTGGCGAACAACTGGTCGCGCACGTCGACGCCGCACTTGGCCTCGATCAGGTTGTCGAGCAGTCGCATCACGTGCCAGTTGACGGTGCCGCCGAACTGGATCGGGGTGATGCCTGCGGCCACCAGCTTGTCGGCTGCGGCTACCAAGCCGGCGTAATCGGTCGGTGCGGCGGTGATGCCGGCCTTCTCGAACAGGCTCTTGTTGTAGTAGAGCGCCTGGCCCTGCAGGGTCCACGGGATGCCGTGGAAGCCGCCGTACTGGGTGATGCCACCCAGGGCTGCCGAGCTGAACCGGCTCTCCCAGTTGAATTGCTTGTAGAAGTCGGTGAGGTCCTTGCTCATGCCGGCCTTCACCAGCGAGCCACCCAGGCCCGGGCCCTCCCAGTACCAGTAGATGTCGGGTCCGGCCTTGGTGCCCGAAACCTGCCGCAGCGCTTCCTTGTGGGCGTCGACCGCGCGCTCCTCGGTGGTCACCTTGATCGTCGGGTTCGCCTTCGTGAAGCCGGCGACGATGGTCTCCCAGGCCTTCTTCTGGCTGTCCTCCTGGGTCACCATCCAGACCTTCAGCTCAGCGTTCTCCGCCGGCGCCGCGCTGGACGCGGCCGCGCCGCCGGTGGTCGTGGGCGTAGTGCCGCCGCCACAGCCGACGAGGCCGGCCGCAAGGGCGGTGGTGGCCAGCAGGCTGGCCAGTATGCGCATCGGACGCATCTCTTCCCTCTTTCTTGGTTGGTTGAGCCGTGGCTCATCGGGTTGGGTTGTTGGGTCAATGAGCGGCGAGCCAGCTGGCCAGCTCGTCGAACTTGAGAAACATGTCCTCGAACATCAGGCGGACGTCGAGGCGGTGGTAGACCCGGATGTCGCGCCCGGTTCGGTCGGTGAAGAGGCCCTGGTCGTCGAGTTCGGGGCAGGGCCGGACGGCGTGGTCGGACGACGACGGGTCGGGCTGGAAGAACGACTGCAGCGCGGTGAGCAGCACCAGCGGGGAGTCGCCGAGCGCGTAGGTCTCGCCGTAGCCGGCTCCGCATGCTTCCATTCCGGCCGCGACCTTGCGGAGCGCGGCGTAGAGGTAGGCGCCGAGTTCGCCTTTGGCGGCGACCCGGTGTCGTAGTTCAACGTCTGACACCAGGCATTGGCGGTACATGTTCCGTGGCACCAGCCACAGCGGCAGGTCGGAATCGTTGAAGACGACCTGGCCGGCGGTGACGTCGATCCGCAGGTTGTACTCGGGGCTCTCGATCTCCGGCGGGGCGTAGCCGAGGCCCTCATGCTCCGGTCCGCCGATCCAGACCACGGTCATCCGCGGGGCGATGCGGGGTTCGATCAGGTAGGCCGCGGCCAGATCGGTGAGCCCGCCACCGGCCACGAAGAACAGCGGGGCCAGACCGGGCTCGTCCCGCATGGCTTCGGCGACGATGAAGCGGGCGGCCTCGGAGTCCTGCGGCTCGGTGCGCGAGGTGAGGGCGAGGTTGGAGCCGGTGTACACCCGCCCGGCGAGGTCGAGTCGCATAGCCGCGGCGAGGTCTTCGACCACCCGGCGGGCCGCGTCCGCGCTGTCGGCGCCGGGGTAGAAAGGGTCGTCAGGACGCAGGTGGCTGCACACGATGCCGCGGATGTCGACCGACGGCGAGAGCAGGTGATGCGCCAGTTGGTAGAGGTCGTCCGGGTCGCCGGCGAAGTCATTGTCGACGATCACGCGGACGCGCTGTGCTGACGGTTGGATCGGCAGCCAGGGCCACTCGCCGATCCGCCACGTGGGCTGGGGCATCTTTGCTCCTCATGCCTGAACTCGACCGAGGCGTATGCCTCGCGATAGGAGTAAGTTATCGATCACTTACGGAGGAGCGCAAGACAGTCGCATAACAAACAGGTAACGAATGAATATTCACGATCTGCTCGACTAGAGTTCGGATGCACGGAGCAGAGCAGGAGGAGCGTCGCCCATGGCCGAGTCGGGAAGCATCACCCGCCGACCGAAGATGGTCGATGTCGGGCGCCTGGCCGGAGTCTCGGCGCAGACCGTGTCGCGCTACTTCACCGGCACCGGTTACGTGGGCACCGAGACCCGCAAGCGGATCGAGGCGGCTATCGACGAACTCGACTACACCTTCAACCAGGCGGCCCGGAACCTGCGGGTGAACTCGACGCAGACCGTCGGCGTCCTGATGACCGGACCGTCGGTCTACGGCACCTGGTCGATCATGTCCGGCCTCAATCAAGCTGCTCACCTCGCGCGTTACGGGGTGGTCACCAGCCAGGTCGACATCGACCCCGCCGACCCCGAGGCTCCCGGCGCGATCCACCTGGCCCTGGAGCGGCTCCTGGTTTCCCGGGTCGACGGGATCATCGTCTCCTCGCCCTATCTGGGCATCGAGGATCTGCTGGAGCATGTCTGGGAAACGGTGCCGGTGGTCATCCTGTCCGGCCGGGCCTGGCCGAATGCTGACTCCGCCACCGTCGACTCCTACCTGGCCGGCCTCTTGGCGACCCGACATCTGCTCGCGCTGGGTCACCGCCGGATCCTGCATATCGCCGGCCCGGAGAACCGCAACGAGGCGCACGAGCGCGAACGCGGCTACCTCGACGCTCTCGCCGATCCGGGAGTGGTCCCCCTCGCGGTGGCGCGGGGCGACTGGTCGGCGGAGTCCGGGGAAGCGGTGGGGCTGAGCGTGAACCCCGAGTCCTTCACCGCGGTGTTCAGCGCCAACGATCAAATGGCTCTGGGGTTCATGAGTGCGTTGCGGCGCCGTGGACTTGTCGCCCCCCAGGATTACTCGATCGTCGGCGTTGATGACATGCCGGACGCACGCTATTTCGCGCCGCCGCTCACGTCGGTCTACATGGACTTTCCCGCGCTCGGCCGGGCCGGCTTCGAGATGATCGTCAAGCGGATCGCCACGGGCAAACGGGTGGCGCGACGGGTGATTGAGCCCGTTCTTGTTGTGCGGGAGTCCACCCAGAAACTGCGTTAGCGGCGCAAGCTGTGGAAAACTATGCTGCCCGTCACCCCTTGTGGATAACGGTTTGAGGCCCGGAAGAAATGTCAGTGGCGACCCGTAGCGTAGGAATATGGAGGACAGGCTCGATCGGCTCAGCGACACCGAGTTGCTCGGTGTGATCAATGCCTGCCTTGACGCACTCTTCGACGACCGGTTGCGGCTCCCGACCGAGGCCGAGCAGCTCAGCCTGCTGGCCTCGTCGCTGCGGATCGAAGCCCGACTGCGAGCCTGGCAGGCCGGGCTCGCGGCCAAGATCGAGATCAGCCAAGCCGCGTGGCACGAGCACGGCACCTCCGCCAGTTCGTGGTTGGCGCAGACGGCGAACCTGACCAGGCGCGAAGCCGCCCGGCTGATCCTGGCCGGGCAGGGCCTCGATCGGTTCAGGCTGATCGGCGCGGCAGCCGCGTCCGGCACCGTCCTGCCTGCGCAGGCCGAGGCGATCACCGACGTCCTGGACGGCCTGCCCGACGACCTTCCGCCCGAGACCACCGTCCAGGCACAGGAGCTGATGGTGAGCTTCGCGGCGTCCCACAACGCCACCGAACTGCGGCGGCTCTCGCGACATCTGCTCGACGTGCTCGACCCCGAGTCCGCCGACACGAGGGAGGCCGAGCGGCTGGAGCGCGAGCACAAGCAGGCAATGCGCAACCGGCACCTGAAGTTCGTCCACGACCACCAGGGGTCGGTGCTGATTCGCGGCAGCCTGCCGATCGCCGAGGCCGAGCCGTTCATCCGGATGATCGACGCCTACGCGGCCCAGGCCAAGCGCGGGTTGGATCGGCTCGACCCGAACGCCGAGTACCTGACCCCGGCGATGTGGCGAGCCGATGCGCTGTTGGCTATGGCGAACCGGCACGCTCTCGACGGGCTCGCGCCCACCCACGGCGGCGATCGTCCGCGAGTCGTGGTGACGCTGTCCTACGACAAGCTCTGCAAGGCCGCGGTCGACGGCGGTCTGATCAGCGGCGAACTGGTCGGCGGCGGCGATCCGATCGATGCCGGGGTGCTGCGCCGGTGGCTGTGCGATGCCGACATCCTGCCCGCGGTTCTGGGCGGCGAATCCGAAGTGCTCGACGTCGGACGCGAGCAACGCCTGGTCACACCGGCGATCCGCACGGCTCTCGACCTACGCGACGGCGGCTGCGTGTTCGTCGGTTGTGACAAGCCGCCCCGGGACTGCCACGCCCACCATGGCGTGCCCTGGTGGGCGGGCGGCGAAACCAGCCTCACCAACCTCTACCTGTTCTGCCCTCACCACCACGCCATCGTCGAGCCCAGTCGCAAACCGGGCGCTGATCGCTGGAGCGTCCGGTTGAGAGGCGACGGTGTGCCCGAGATCGTCCCGCCGACCTACGTCGACCCTGCCCAGAGGACGAGGGTCCACGCTCGGTTCCTCACCCGAAGGCGTACCTGATGGGCGGGCAGAGCGAGATCGGCTGGGAAGGTCGGTCCCCACCGTCCGGCCGCACCTGCCGCCGGGGCGATTGGCTGGCACGCGCTCACCGCACGTTGCCGCGCTCAAGCTGAGGACGGCGCGCTCGGGTGTCAACAACCCTGAGCGTCGGTCGGCGGGATCACGCCGGCCGATTCCATGGTTGCGATGATCCGGGCGAGCCGCACGACGCGGACGCGATCAAGCCGCGGGGCCGGTGGCCAGTTTTCGAGCGTCGTCCACACGGTGGGTTGCGCTCAGCTGGTACAGCCACGCGATGGTGGCGCGATCAGAGCGACTCCGCGGGCAGCGTGAGTCGGAAGGTGCTGCCCCCACCCGGCGTGGGCTGGTAGCTGAGGGTGCCGCCGTGCTTCTCGGCCAGGGCGGACGCGATCGCGAGCCCGAGTCCGGACCCGCCGCGGCTGCGTCCGCGTCCGGGGTCTTCGCGGAAGAAGCGTTCGAACACGCGCTCCTCGTTGCCGACCTGCAGGCCCGGCCCGTGGTCGACCACAGCGAGCTGCACCTGGTGATCGCGAACGCCCACCTCTATCTCGATCGGGGTGTCGGCGGGGGTGTGCCGGACGGCGTTGCCGACCAGATTGGTGATGATCTGCCGCAGCCGCGCGTCGTCGCCCAGGGCGATCGGCGGGGCGTCCTGCCAGGGCGGATCGACCGGATTGCCAACCGAGATGTGCCGCTCGGGAGCGAGCACCCGCGCGTCCGCCGCAGCGTCGGCGGCGAGCGTGAGCAGATCGACCGGCCGTTGCTCCAGCACCCGGGTGGTGTCGAGACGCGCCAGCATCAGCATGTCCTCGACCAGCCCAGCCATCCGGATCGACTCCGATTCGATCCGGCCGAGCACCCGTACGATCTCGTCGGGGCCGGTGACCACTCCGGTGCGGACGAGTTCGGCGTTGCCGCGGATCGTGGCCAGCGGCGTCCGCAGTTCGTGGCTGGCGTCGGCGACGAACCGGCGCAGGCGCTGCTCGGTGCGGTCGCGCTCGCCGAAGGCCGCTTCGATCTGGGTGAGCATCGCGTTCAGGGACGCGGCCAGCCGGCCGACCTCGGTCTCGGACGAGGTGAGGTTGATCCGGCTGGAGAAGTCGCCGGCCGCGATCTTCCCGGCGGTCTGCTCGATCTCGGTGAGCGGACGCAGTCCCAGCCGCACCAGCGCTACGCCAGCCAGGGTGGCGATGCTCAGGATGATCACCCCAACCGACAGGCAGATCAGGGCAAGCCGCCTGGCCGCCACCTCGATCTCGGCGGTGGACTTGGCGATCGCGACGTAGCCGTCGTCCAGGGCGAGCACGCGGACCCGCCACGAGCCAGGCTCAGCGGCGAGGGAATGCAGCGATACCACCGTCTGGTCCGTGGCGAGCCCGGCCAGCGCGGCCGGCGTGAGCCCGGACCATCGGGGCGAGGGTTCGGTGCCGCCAGGCAGCTGGCAGGTGGGGGGTCCGGAATGGTCGAACACCGCGACCGCGAAGCTGGTCGGCAACTGGGCAGCCGACGCCCCGGGCCCGGTCCGGCAGATCTGCTCCAGCCAAGCCTGCACCTGGGTTGGCGGGTTCTGGCCGAACGGAGTGCCCAGTTGTTCGTCGAGTTGCCGAATCTGAAAGGTCCGGAACAGCATCACCGAGGCGATCGCAGCCAGCAGCAGGGCCAAGGCCAGCAACGAGACCGAGCCGAAGACCAGCCGCTTGCGCAGCGACCACTTCTTCATCGCAGTTCTTTGGGCAGGCGCAGCGTGTAGCCCACTCCACGCACGGTCTCGATCAGCGAGGGTTCGAAGGCGTCGACCTTGCGACGCAGGTAGCGGATGTAGGAGTCGACCACGCTGGAATCCCCGTTGAAGTCGTAGTGCCAGACGTGTTCGAGGATCTGGGCGCGCGACATCACCCGTCCGGAGTTGCGCAACAGGAAGCGCAGCAGGGCGAACTCGGTGGGCGAAAGGTCGATCCGCCGGCCCTGGCGCCACACCTCGTGGCCGTCCTCGTCCATCACCAGATCGCCGTAGGTCAGCGAGCCGGGCGCCTCGGTCGCCGTAGCGTCGTGCGAGGTGCGGCGCAGGATCGCGGCCACCCTGGCCACCAGCTCCTCCAGGCTGAACGGCTTGGTGACGTAGTCGTCGGCGCCGAGGGTGAGACCGCGGACGCGATCCTCGACCGAGTCCTTGGCGGTGAGGAACAGCACGGGCGCGTCGGTGGTCGCGCGCAGGGTCCGCAGCACCTCGAAGCCCTGGATGTCGGGCAGCATCACGTCGAGGATGATCAGGTCCGGCCGGACGCGTGCCGCGACCTCGAGGGCCTCCTGCCCACTGGCCGCGGAACTGACCTCGTAGCCGACGTAGCGCAGGCTCATCGCGACCATCTCGACGATGTAGGGCTCGTCGTCGACCACCAGGACGCGCGCGGCGCTCTGTGCTTCGACCATGGCGCCAGCATCGCCGCGCCAGATGACAGTTTCATGAGAATCGGCGGGTTCTCTCATGAAACTGGCAGACAACTGCCGTCGTTCTGCCACCCGGGCCGGTCAACCTAGGCTGGTACCTGCGATGGGACGCGCGTCCGGAGCAACCCCGATCCACTACGAAGGAAATCGATGAACAAGCGGCTACTGATCAACACCGGCCTCGGGGTGCTGGTGCTCGGGCTGGCGGTCGCCGGCGTGGTTGCACTGGCCGCACCCAGGACCGATCCCAACGCCAACCTCCCCACCGCGACCGTGCAGCGCGGCGCGCTGGAGGCTACGGTGACCGCCAGCGGCAACGTCGGGTCGGGTGCGACCGCCTCGCTGGTGCCCCGGGGAACCGGCGGGATCGTGAAGAAGATCTACGTCACCACCGGTCAGGAGGTGTCCCGCGGCGACGAATTGCTTCGGCTCGACGACACCGCAGCGCAGGAGCAGCTGGATTCGGCTCTGGTCGCCTTGACTTCCGCCGAAGCTTCGCTGCAGACCGCCACCCAGGGCCGCACCAGTGCCGAGCGGAAGGCGGACGCGGCCGCGATCGCTGCTGCCGAACAGAACCTGAAGAACGCCGAACGCGCCCTGGCCGCAGCCAAGGACAATCGCGACCTGGTGGAGAGCCAGCAGGCCGAGCTGATCAGGATTGCCGAGAAGCCGGTCGAGGACGCCCAGGCGGAGATCGACACCGCAATCCAGCAGCTCGCCACGCTGCAGCAGCAACTCACCGCCACCGACCCGGCCGACTCCGCGACGATCGATGCGCTGAAGGCCCAGATCGCGCAGGTGGAGGCTGATCTGGCCGCCGACCGGGCGACCCTGGCCTCGGTGAAGGCCGTGCTGGCTCAGGCCGAGCGCGCCCGGGACACCGCGCTGCAGCAGGCCAAGCAAGCCGTGACCACCCAGACCGGCGCCCGCGATTCGGCGAAGAAGTCGCTGGCCCAGCAGAAGGCCACGGTCGCGGTCAGCCAGCAGGGCCCGAAGCCCGGCAACGTGAACGCAGCCAAGGCGCAGGTCGCGTCCGCGCAGCTGCAGGTCGAGCAGGCCCGCCGGGCGGTCGCCGACACCGTGCTGAAGGCGCCCTTCGACGGGGTGGTGTCCACGGTGAACGCCGTGGTTGGCCAGTCCTCCAGCGCGACCGGGGCAGCGGCCACCGGCTCGAGCGGGCTGATCGTCCTGGTCGACCCGGATGGGCTGACTGTCACCGCAGCCATCGCCGAAGCCGACGCCACCTCGGTGCAGGTCGGCCAGCCGGCCACGGTGAGCCTGCCGGCGTCCGCGATCGACATGGCCGGCGAGGTGATCTCGGTCGACATCGCGAGCACCGTGACCAACAACGTGGTCCAGTACGTGACCACCCTCTCGCTCACCGATCCGCCGGCGGAGGTTCGGGTCGGCCAGACCGCCAGCCTGTCCATCGTCACCGACACCTTGGAATCCACCCTGTTCGTGCCCACCTCGGCGATCACGGTCGACGGCGCGTCCAGCTATGTCACCAAGCTGGACGCCGGGGTGCAGTCCCGGGTCGAGGTCACCACCGGGCTGGTCGGCACCACGGGCACCGAGATCCTCACCGGCCTGGACGAGGGGGACGTGGTCGTCCTGCCCAGCACCGGCGCTGCCGTTCAGGCACCCTTCGCCCAGGCGACGAACCGATGACTACGCCGGTCGCGACCAGGCGGCAGGCCAAGCCGGTCATCGATCTGCGCAACGTCCACAAGACCTACGGCGAAGGCGAGGCGATCGTCCGCGCGGTGGACGGCGCCAGCCTGGTGGTCGAGCGCGGCGACTACGTCGCGATCATGGGCGCTTCGGGCTCGGGCAAGTCGACGATCATGAACATCATCGGCTGCCTCGACACCCAGACCAGTGGCAGCTACCGGCTGGACGGGGTCGACGTCCGGCTGCTGGACGACGACCAGCAGTCGAAGATCCGCAACCGCAAGATCGGCTTCATCTTCCAGAGCTTCAACCTGATCGCTCGCACCACCGCGCTGTCGAACGTCGAACTGCCGCTGGCCTACGCCGGAGTCTCGGCCAGGGAGCGCCGCCGCCGGGCTCTCGCCGCGCTCGACAAGGTCGGCCTGAGCAACCGGATCGACCACACCTCGGCCGAGTTGTCCGGCGGCCAGCAGCAGCGCGTCGCGATCGCCCGGGCGATCGTCGGCGAACCTGTCCTGCTGCTCGCGGACGAGCCCACCGGTGCCCTCGACAGCCACAGCACCGACGAGGTGCTGGCGCTCTTCGACGAGTTGTCCGCCGACGGGCGCACCCTGGTCGTGATCACCCACGAGGCGGACGTGGCCGCGCGGGCCAAGCGCGTCCTGAGGATGCACGACGGACGGATCGTCTCCGACCGGCGGGTGGTCGACGTTGCGTCCCTGCCGCCCCACCTGGCCGCGGAAGCGAGGGCGTCGTGAGCATCTCCGAAGGCGCCAAATTCGCCTGGCGCGGCGTCACCGCGAACAAGGCGCGCTCCGCCCTGACCATGCTGGGGGTGATGATCGGCGTCGCCGCTGTGATCATCCTGGTCGCGGTCGGCACCGGCGCCAGCAAGAGCGTCACCGACACGCTCAACTCCTTGGGCACCAACACCCTCACCGTCACCCCGGGCAGCAATTCCGGGTTCTTCGGCGGGCTCAGGTTGGGCGGGTCGGGGGGCAGCGACAGCGAGTCCGGCACCAGCACTCGCGAGGCCAACCTCACCATGACCGACGCCGAAGCCCTGGCCGATCCCGAACTGGCGCCGGACGTTAAGTACGTCGCCCCCGTGGTGAGCGCGGCCTCGGTGACCGCGACCCTGGGCGGAACCTCGCACAGTGTCGGCAGCACGATCGGCAGCACGCCGGTCTACCTGGTGATCAGCAACGACGTGGTCACCCACGGACGGGCGTTCAGCCAGTCCGACTTCGACTCCCACTCCCGGGTGCTCCTGGTCGGGCCGACCGTGGCCAAAGGCCTGGTCGGCGGCGACGGCACCGCGGTCGTCGACCGGGTGATCCGGCTCAACGGCAAGGAGTTCACCGTCATCGGCATCCTGGACGCGAAGGGCTCCTCGGGTCCCCAGGATTCCGACGACCGGATCATCGCGCCGGCCACCGCCGTCCAGGACCACCTCGCCGGCTACGGAAACCTGTCCAGCATCTCCGTCCAGGCCACCTCGGCCGAGACCGTGGACGCAGCCCAGACCCAGATCGAAGCGATCCTGGACGCCCGGCACCGCACCACCGCCGACGACCGCGACTTCTCGGTCACGAACTCGGCCACCTTCTTGGACGCGGCCAGTTCGATCACCGGCATCTTCACCATCCTGCTCGGCGCGATCGCCGCGATCTCCCTGCTGGTGGGTGGGATCGGGGTGATGAACATCATGCTGGTGACCGTCACCGAGCGCACCCGAGAGATCGGCATCCGCAAGGCGATCGGCGCCAGCCGGGCCGACATCACCTTCCAGTTCATGCTCGAAGCGGTGATCCTGTCGGTGCTCGGCGGGGTCGCCGGCATCCTGTTCGGCTATCTGGTCTGCCAGATCGAGATCAGTGGTTTCCGTGCCGTGATCGAGCCTGGCTCGGTGGCGCTGGCCTTCGGTTTCGCCCTGGCGGTCGGGCTGTTCTTCGGCATCTACCCGGCCACCCGGGCCGCGTCGCTGCGTCCGATCGACGCACTGCGCTACGAGTAGCCGCACACTCCATCGTCCAGAAAGGCCTCACGAAACATGAACCTGCCAAGCGCGTCGGACGAGACGACGTCCGTCATGGCCGCCAGCGGCTTCAACTACACCGATGAGCCTGCGGTAGAGCAGATCGACACCGAACTGGAAGACGATGCGGACGCGGAGTTCCAACCACGGCTACGCGCCCGGATGCACTGGCTCACGCGGGTGTTGATCGTCCTGGCCATCTTTCTGGTCGGGTTCGTGACCGGCGTGCTGGTCGATCGCGCGCTCTTCGGGTGAGCTTGGCCGCGGGGCGTAACCCCTAGTCGACGGCAGGTTCGAGCAGCGCGGCCAGCATTCGGGTGGCGGACGCGGTGTACACGTCCAGGTCGGAGACCATCCCGAGCGTCCGCAGCACGGCCAAGCCCATCACCAAGCCCATCGTGACTTCCAGGACTCCGTCCGGATCGGCGTCCGGCGCGTGCTCGGCGCACCACTCGGCGAGGAACGTGCGAACGCCGACCTGCATCATCCCGGACTCGTCGCGCACCATCCTGGCCAGTTCGGCGTTCCCCCTCGCCCCGGCCCACACCTGCAGCATCAGCTCTGGGGTGCGATCGTCCTCCACCACGTGGGCCAGGGCAGCGGCCAGCAGGTCTACCGGCGAGAGGTGGGCGGCGCTTGCCACCATCCTCGCCAGCGGCGCGGCCAGGATGCTGCGGCCGACCTCCATCACCAGCCGCTCCTTGCTGCCGAAGTGGTGGTAGATCGCTCCGGCCGAGGTTCCAGAGCTGGCAACGATGTCCGAGATCGAGGTGCCGGCCACGCCGTTCACCCGGATCAACTCGGTGGCAGCATCCAGAATCGCCTGTCTGGCATTGGCTGGACGGGTCGCTGCAGTCACGCGTGCAGGCTACTCCCGAGGCCTGGTCGGCAAGTGGGATACCACCCTCCGGAACGATCATTCTGCTAGGCTCTGGCCCAACAGAACGATCGTTCTGGAATGGAGGAGCCATGGCTCGCCAGGCGTTGCTGGGGCTGGATGTCGGTTCGACCACGGTCAAGGCGGTTGTGCTCGACGGAGATCGGCTGCTGTTCAGCGACTACCGCCGCCACAACGCGGACGCCCGGGGCGCCCTGCGCGAGCTCCTCACCGACGTGGCCGATCGCTTCGGCGACCAGCCCTTCCGGACCGCAGTAGCCGGCTCGGCCGGTCTAGGTGTGGCCGAGTTGATGGGCGTCGACTTCGTCCAGGAAGTGATCGCGGCGACCGCGGCCATCGAACGCTACGTGCCCCAGGCCGATGTGGTGATCGAACTCGGCGGTGAGGACGCCAAGATCACCTATCTGCACCCGGTCGTCGAGCAGCGGATGAACGGCACTTGCGCCGGTGGTACCGGTGCCTTCATCGACCAGATGGCAACCCTGCTGCACACGGACGCGGGCGGACTGGATGAGCTCGCGTCCCGGTATCTCAACCTGTACCCGATCGCGTCCCGCTGCGGCGTGTTCGCCAAGTCCGACCTGCAGCCCTTGCTGAACCAAGGCGCCGCCCACACCGACCTGGCGGCTTCGGTGTTCGCGGCGGTGGCGACCCAGACCATCGCGGGGCTCGCTTGTGGGCATCCGATCCGCGGGAACGTGGTCTTCCTTGGCGGTCCCCTGCACTTCCTGCCGCAGCTTCGCCGCGCCTACGAGCGGGCGCTGGCCGACCATGCGTCCTCCTTCACCACCCCGGAGAACGCGCACCTCTACGTGGCGATCGGGGCCGCGCTGGTCGCGGGGGTCTCGACAGGCTCGACCAGCGGAGCTGTCTCGACAGGCTCGACCAGCGGAGCTGTCTCGACAGGCTCGACCAGCGGAGCTGTCTCGACCCTTCGACAGGCTCAGGGCGGCGCAGGCTCGACCAGCGGGGGTGGGGCGTCAACGCACCGCATCCCCGACCTGCTCGGACGCCTGCGCGACCGCGTGCTGATTCCGCTGGGCAGCGCGCGGCTGCGTCCGCTGTTCGCCGACGAGGCCGAGCGTGAGGAGTTCGCACAGCGCCACGCGTCAGCCAGGGCTGACCGCAGCGACCTGGCCGCGGTGTCCGGCCCGGTCTTCCTCGGGATCGACGCCGGCTCGACCACGGTGAAGGCCGTCCTGCTCGACACCGACGGCCGCATCGTGTTCTCGCACTACCAGGGCAGCAACGACCCCGTGCACGTCGCGCTCGGCATCCTGCGCGACATGCTCACCCAACTACCGGACGCCGCCCACCTCGCCCGGGCCTGCGTCACCGGCTACGGCGAGGGTCTCGTCCGCACCGCGCTGCGGCTGGACGATGGCGAGATCGAGACGATGGCGCACTACCGAGCCGCCAAGCAGTTCGCCCCCGGCGTGACCTCGGTGATCGATATCGGCGGCCAGGACATGAAGTTCCTGAAGATCCGCGGCGGCGCGGTCGATTCGATCGCGGTCAACGAGGCCTGCTCTTCGGGGTGCGGCTCCTTCCTGCAGACCTTCGCCGCCTCGATGGGCACCGACGTCACCCAGTTCGCGGCCAGTGCGTGCGCGTCCTTCGCACCGGTCGACCTCGGCACCCGCTGCACGGTCTTCATGAACTCCTCGGTCAAGCAGGCCCAGCGTGAGGGCGCCAGTGTCGGCGACATCGCCGCCGGACTGTCCTATTCCGTGATCCGAAACGCTCTCTACAAGGTCATCAAGCTGAAGGACGCCGGCCAACTCGGCGAGACCGTGGTGGTGCAGGGCGGTACCTTCCTCAACGACGCGGTGCTGCGTGCTTTCGAGTTGCAGACCGGCGCTCATGTGATCCGTCCGGACATCGCCGGTCTGATGGGTGCCTACGGGGCCGCGCTCACGGCCCAGCGCAACTGGGTGGTGGGGGAGCGCAGCCAGGCGCTGGCGCTGACCGAGATCGACGACTTCAAGGTCGAGACGAACCTGGACGTCTGCCGGCTCTGCCAGAACCACTGCCAGCTGACGATCTCGACCTTCGGTGACGGTACCCGGCACGTCTCCGGCAACCGCTGCGAGCGCGGCGCCAGCACTGAGAAGGTGCCCAAGAAGTCCGAGGTGCCGAACCTCTACGACTACAAGTATCGGCGCATCTTCGGCTACCGCCGGCTGACTGAGGACAAGGCGACCCGGGGCGACATCGGCATCCCGCGGGTGCTGAACATGTACGAGAACTACCCGCTGTGGTTCACGGTCCTCACCAGGCTGGGCTTCCGGGTGACGCTGTCGGGCCGCTCCAGCCACGAGGTGTTCGAGCAGGGCATGGAGTCGATCCCGGCCGAGAACGTCTGCTACCCGGCCAAGCTCGCCCACGGGCACATCGAGCACCTGCTCGACCGGGGGATCTCGACGATCTTCTACCCGTGCGTCCCGCTGGAGGCCAAAGAGGTCGAAGGTGCCGACAACCACTTCAACTGCCCGGTGGTCGCCTTCTATCCCCAGGTGATCGAACGGAACCTGCCGCGACTGCAGGAGCCGGGGGTGCGCTACCTGTCGCCGATGCTGAACCTGAACGACCCAGTGAAGCTGGCCACCCGGCTGGTCGAGGTCTTCGCCGATTTCGGTGTCACCGCCGAGGAAGCCACCGAGGCCGTCCAGGCCGGCTTTGAGGAGGACGCGCGAGTCAAGGCCGACGTCCGGGCCGAGGGACGCCGCGCGCTGGCCTGGCTCGCCGAACACAACGCGAAGGGCATCGTGCTGGCCGGCCGGCCCTATCACGTCGACCCCGAGGTCAACCACGGCATCCCCAGCCTGATCACCGGCCTTGGCATGGCCGTGCTGACCGAGGATTCGCTGATCGAGCCGGACGCGGCCGCGCTGGCCCGTCCGATCCGGGTGCGTGACCAGTGGGCCTACCACACCCGGCTCTACGAGTCGGCCGCGGTGGTGGGCCGGCGTCCGGAACTGCACCTGGTGCAACTGAACTCGTTCGGTTGCGGGGTGGACGCGATCACCACCGACCAGGTGCAGGAGATCATCGAGCAGGCCGGTGACATGTACACGATGCTCAAGATCGACGAGGTCTCGAACCTGGGAGCGGCGACGATCCGACTGCGTTCGATGAAGGCCGCGGCGGCGGAGCGGCGGGGGTCGGCGACGGTGAGCACGCTCGGTCCGCTGGGCGAGAGGCGGCTGTTCGACGAGACCGCGAGGGACACCCACACCATCTACGCCCCACAGATGGCGCCGATGCACTTCCGGCTGATGATGCCGGTGTTCCGCAAGTTGGGGCTCAACGTCCAGTTGCTGGAGAAGGCGTCCTCCGACGACGTCGAGGTGGGCCTGAAGTACGTCAACAACGACGCCTGCTTCCCGGCGATCATGGTGGTCGGCCAGTTGGTGAACAAGATCCGCTCCGGCGAGGCCGACCCCGACCGCACCTCGTTGGCGATCACCCAGACCGGCGGCATGTGCCGGGCCACGAACTACGTCGGGTTGCTGCGTAAAGCGTTGGTCGACGCTGGGTATCCCCAGGTACCGGTGTTGGCGATCAGCGTCCAGGGCCTTGAATCCAACCCGGGCTTCAAGCTCACGCCGGCGCTGCTGCTGCCGGCGATCCAAGCCCTGATCCTCGGCGACCTCTTGCAGACGGTGGTGCTGCGGGTTCGGCCCTACGAGGTGACGCCGGGTTCGGCGAAGGCGCTCTACGACAAGTGGGACCGGGTCTGCCAGGAGTTCCTGCAGTTCAGCGGTTACTCCGCCACCCTGGGCCGGAACCTGGGCTTCACCAGCCTGGTGAAGCAGATCGTCCGCGACTTCGACGAACTGCCGCTGACCGGCGAGGCCCGCAAGCCGCGGGTCGGGATCGTCGGAGAGATCCTGGTCAAGTTCCACCCGGACGCGAACAACCACGTCGTCGACGTGGTCGAAGCCGAGAACTGTGAGGCGGTGCTGCCGGGCATCCTGCAGTTCTTCCTGATGCCGCTGTATTCCGCGCAGTTCCAGTGGGAGACCCTGGGCATCGGGCCGCGCTCGCACCACGTGAAGAAGCTGGTGCTGTGGCTGATCGAGAAGTTCCAGGCACCGGTGGTGGCTGCCCTGAAGCGCACCGGCAAGTTCGACCTGCCGCCCCGGATGAACGACCTGGCGAAGAAGGCGGACGGGATCATCTCGATCGGTACCAGGGCCGGCGAGGGCTGGCTGCTGACCGCTGAGATGGTCGAGCTGATCGAGCTCGGCGCACCGAACATCATCTGCGCGCAGCCGTTCGCCTGCCTGCCCAACCACGTGGTCGGCAAGGGAATGTTCGCCGAACTGCGCAGGCGGCACCCGCAGGCCAACATCGTGAGCGTCGACTACGACCCGGGCGCCTCGGAGACCAACCAGCTGAACCGGATCAAGCTGATGGTGGCCGTGGCCCACAAGCGCCACACGACCATCGAATTGCCGGTGCTGGTGGGCGCGTCCGCCCAACTGCGGACGCCCGGCCCGGTCTCGCCGGTGGACGCCTGGGACGACTTCGGGGCCCACCTGGGCTGAGCTCCGCCGAGTTCCTCAGGGAAGCGCTGATCAACGATCCCTGAGCTTGACGAAGGGTCGTCCATTCGCTCGTGGCTACGGGCTTCGTCAAGCTCAGCCTGCGTTGGGCGCATTGATCAGCGGTTCCTTAGGTCGGCCCCGGGTTCGTGCTCACAGGTGACGCACAGATGAGGTGAATGTGCCTGATGGGTGGCTCGCCCAGGCTGGGGCCATCAACCCAAGGAGCTCATCGACATGACTCTCGTGATGGATCCCCGAATCCAGGCGCCGGCCACCGCCGTCCGCCCGCTGCCCCCGACCCCACGCACGCCCGGCTGGTGGCGCGACGCGGTGGGTGTCGCCACCTGGGCAAGCATGCTGGTGGTGGTGGCGCTCTGGGTCGCCGGCGGCGGGCTGCAGGCTTTCGGCACCCTCGCGGGGGCACTGAGCAGCGTCGGCCGGCTCACCGGCCTGGTCTCGGCGAATCTGCTGCTGATCCAGGTGCTGCTGATGGCGCGCATACCGATGGTGGAGCGCGTCTACGGGCAGGACGAACTGGTGCGCCGTCACCGCTTGGTCGGTTTCACATCCTTCAACCTCATGCTCGCCCACCTGGTATTCATCGTGCTCGGCTATGCGCTCGAGGCCGGCCTGAACCCGTTGGTCCAGGCCTGGGAGATGGTGGTCGACTACCCGGGCATGCTGCTGGCGCTCGCCGGTACCGTGCTGTTGGTGCTGGTCGCATTCACCAGCATGCGACGCGCTCGCCGCAAGCTGCGCTACGAGAGCTGGCACCTGCTGCACCTGTACGCCTACCTCGGGGTCGGCCTCGCGCTGCCGCACCAACTGTGGACCGGTTCGGAGTTCCTCGCCAACCCGGTCGCCGCCGCCTACTGGTGGGGCCTGTGGGCGGCCGCCGCGGCGTCCATCCTCATCTGGCGGGTCGCGGTGCCGCTGTACCGGAGCCTGCGCCACGAACTGCGCGTCGTGCAGGTCACTCCCGAAGGACCGGACGTGGTCTCGGTGGCCATGACCGGACGCGACCTCGACCGGCTCGGTGCCCAGGCCGGGCAGTTCTTCAACTGGCGCTTCCTGGCCGGCCCGGGGTGGACGCGAGCGCACCCGTACTCGCTTTCGGCGGCCCCGGACGGGCGGACGCTGCGGATCACGGTGAAGGACCTCGGCGACGGCAGCCATGGGTTGTCAGGCGTTCCGGTCGGCACCCGCGTCCTGATCGAAGGACCCTACGGCCGGTTGCACCCCGGCGTCCGGACCAGCCGGAAGGTGACCCTGATGGCGTCCGGCATCGGGATCAGCCCGATGTGCGCGCTGCTCGCCGGACTGCCTCAGCAACCGGGCGAAGTGACCCTCATCTATCGGGCCGCTAGCGATGCCGACCTCGCCCTGCGCGGTGAGATCGAGACCGTCGCCCGCCAGAACGGCGCGCGGGTGTTCTACGTCGTCGGGAATCGCATGCCCGGCCGTCCATCCTGGCTGCCGGCGTCCGCGGGCGCGCTGACGGACGCCGAGGCTCTGGCCCAACTCGTGCCGGCGATCGCCGACAACGACGTCTACCTGTGCGGTGCCACCGCATGGATGGACGCCGCCGCGCAGGCCGCCCGTGACTGCGGGGTCCCGGCCGAGCGAATCCACTGCGAACGTTTCAGCTGGTGAACCAACACCGATTCCTGGGAGAGAACGAATGAAGAAGATCATCACCGCCGTCATGGGCACGATCAGTGGGCTTGTCCTGCTGTTCAGCTACCACACGAGCACCAACGCGGAAGCCACCACGAGCCCGTCCACCGACACCGGGACGGGCACCAATGAGGCGACCGCGCCCAGTACGCCGAACTCGGCCGAGAGCACGGCCCCGTCCCCTTCCGCCAGCGAGAGCGCGTCGGAGAGCGCTACCGACACTTCGGGTGGCTCGTCGGAGTCAGGCACCTACACCGGTGACGAGGTAGAGACCGAGTGGGGCGTGGTGCAGGTGCAGATCACCGTGGAGAACGGGAAGATCACGGCTGCCGAGGCGATCGAGTACCCGGACGAGAACCCCAAGGACCAACGGATCAACGCCTACGCGCTGCCCATCCTCAGCTCCGAAGTCCTGGACGCCCAGAGTGCCGACATCGACGCGGTCTCCGGCGCCACGGTCACCAGCGACGGCTACACGGAGTCGCTGCAATCCGCCCTCGATGCAGCGCACCTGGGCTGATCGACATGGCGACCTTCACGGCTGCGCCGGTCGCGGACGCGGTGAGCTCGGTCCCCTCGGGAACTGCAGCTTCGCCCCCGCGGCGCGCCTTCGTCGCCCAGATCATGGGGCTGCCGATGAGTGTGCACGTCCGCGGGCCACGGGCGCAGGCGGACGCTGTCGCCGAAGTGGTGGCGTCCGCGTTCGACGAGTTGCGCACCGACGAGGCCATGTTCAGCATCTGGCGACCGGACAGCCCGGTGAGCCGAATTCGCGACGGCCGCGATCAGCTTTCGGAGGCGCACCCGCGGATTCGACACGTCGCCGGATTGTGCGAACTCGCCGGGCAACGCACCGGCGGCGCGTTCAGCGCCTGGCTACCGGACGTCGCGGGCACGCTGCGGTTCGAACCGACCGGCCTGGTGAAGGGCTGGGCAGTGTCCGAGGCTTTCGCAGGGCTGCGGCGGCGGTTGGCCGGGATGGGCGCCCACGATGTTCTCTTCAACGCCGGTGGGGACATCGTCGTGGCGTGCAGTCGCACCGACACGCCTGATTGGTCGATCGCGATCGAGGACCCCCGCGATCGCAGTCGGCTCCTGCGCACGCTGCGCCTTCGCACCGGCGCGGTCGCCACTTCGGGCACGGCTGCGCGCGGGCGACACATCACCGACCCGGCCACTGGCACCCAGGCGGCGGGGCTGCTCTCGGCCACGGTGATCGGCCCGGAACTGACGTGGGCCGACGTCTATGCCACCGCGGCCTTCGTGAAGGGACCGACGGGACTCGGTTGGCTGGCCACGCTCGCCGGCCACGTCGGCGTGCTCGTCAGCCTGGACGGACGGGTCTCCTCGGTAGCGGCATAGGTGCCCGTAGTGGCTCGTCCGCTCGGCACCCGATGGGACACTGGGGGCATGAACGACGTACGCGCTGGTGCCGCTTTGACCATCGCCCAGTTCACCGACAACTACGGACCGGCGCACAGCGGCATCCTGTATGCCGTCCAGTTCCTCGAGGAGCAGGTGCTGGCCGCCGGGCACAAGGTGCTGTTGGTGGCGCCCGTGGCGAAGGGGCCGAACCCGCTCGCCGGGAATCCCAACCGGCGGGAGGTCCGGTTGCCCAGCGTCCCGGTGCCCGGCATGAACGTCCGGTTGGCGATGGGCCAGGACTTCGACTACCGCTTCGCGCAACTGGTGGCCAACCCGCCCGACCTGATCCACGTGCACGGCCTTGGGCCGGTGGGACTGCTCGGCATGTGGGTCGCCGAGCGGACGCAAACGCCGCTGCTGGTCACCTGGCACACCGACTTCGAGGCGTATGCCGATCACTACTGGCATATCGCCCCGTTCCTGAACGCGGCCTACAAACTGCACGAGCTGCATCGTGCCGACGACCTGTGGAAGCAATTGAAGAAGCTGCGTCCGGCCCGACCGCAGCGTGGACGCGCCCAGGTCGAGCTGCTGGAGCTGGCGTCCCAGATGCTCACCCAGGCCGATCTGGTGACCACGCCCTCGCCCAAGACCGGGAAACGGGTGTTGGAGATCGCCCCGGCTGCGCGGGTGCGGGTCGTGCCCAACGGCGTGGACGCCCTGCCCGAGTTGCCGCCGATCGACCGGGCGCGCGGGCCACGATTCACCTACATCGGACGCATCTCGCTGGAGAAGGGCGTCGGCCTGCTGCTGGACGCGTTCGAACTCGTTCGCGACCGGATCCCCGATGCGGAACTGATGGTCGTCGGCGACTGGCGCAAGACCGCTCCTCGCCTGCGTCGCCAGTTGCGGGACGCGGCCGCGGCCGGCGGGGTGCGGTTGACCGGGCCGATCCAGCGCAACAAGCTCGGCGCCTACTACTCGTCCGCGGACGCCTTCGTCTTCCCTTCGCTGTCGGACACCCAGGCGTTGGTGCTCCACGAAGCCGCGCATGCCGGTCTGCCTTTCGTCACGGTCGACCACGAACTCGACCTGGTGATCGACCCGGACGTGAATGCCACTCTGGCCCGGCCGAACCCGGTGTCGCTGGCCGGTGCGATGGTGCGTATGGTCGGGCTGCTCGAGGACGCCGATTTCGCGGCGACTGCCCACGCGCGCAGCCGTGAGCTGGCGGCGAAGTGGACGATCGCCAGCCAGGCGGACGAGTTCGTCGAGCTCTACCGTGGGCTCGCCGCCGGTGAAGCGATCGAACTCACTGCGGGACTGACCCCCGAGCACGGCCGCCGGGTGTTCCCGAGCCGCCGGGTGACGGCGCAGTTCAGCCCCGGGGTGCGGACCGACTGACGCCGGTCGCCCCGTCCCGTCCCCCCGATTCCGCCGAGGGCTAGCGCCAACGTCGAGGACTGCGTCCTGGCCGCTAGCCCTGGACGCGAACGCTAGTCCTCGCCGGGGTGGGGACGCGTCAGTGGTCGGCGCGGCCCAGGAGTTGGGCCGCCAGCAAGCCGGCGACCAGGCCGTTCACGGCGCCCATCGCCACGTCGGTGGGGTAGTGCATGCCGACGTGGACCCGCGACCAGCCCACCCCGATCGGGTAGGCCAGGCACGCCGCGCGGGCTGCCGCCGCCAGCGCTGGTGACTTGATCTCGCGGGACAGCCGGGCGTAGACCACCATCAACGCGACCGCCCCACCCACGTGCCCGGACGGGAACGAAGACGTCGGCTGGTCGTGGTCGAGTCGCTCGATGCCGGTTGGCCGATCCCGCCGCACCGCCGCGCCGGCAATCAGGTAGGTGACGGTCTCCAGGCTGAGGGCCAAGGCCGGCGCAGCGGCTCGCCGCCAATCACGACTGGCCGCGAAGACCGCACCGACCGCCACGGCTCCGTGAGCGATGGCAGCCGGTACGTCGGAGGCGGCCGAAAGCGTCAGCGCGGCTTTGTCGACCGCGGGGGCGCGGTGACGCTGAAGCCGCTTCACCAGCCCCAGCTCGGCTCGCCCCACCTGCTTGTTGGCGGCCAGGGCGCGTCCGAAGACGACGTTCGTCGCGACCAGTCCGGCCAGCGGCAGCACCCAATGCTTCGGCATCCACGCAGGTTAGCGGTCAGGTTGGAGTCGGTTGAGGCGAGTTCACCGGCGCGTCCGCTGGATGATCACTTTCAAGGGTCGGTGATCGCAGTACAGGTGCGCCGGCTTGTTTCACTCTTCGCTTCGCCCGATGTGCGGGTTATCAGGCCCGAGCTGGACCCGACCGGGTCGCATTCGCCCGATGAGCGGGTTATGAAGGGCCGCAGCAGGCTCGTAACCCGCCTATCGGGAGAAGCAGCCGCGAACCTTCGAGCAGGCACCGTCATATGCCGCCTATCAGGCGAAAGACTGGGCTCTTCGCCGCTTCGCCCTAGTAAAGGGATGTTCCTTCGTGGCGACCCTTCGTCAAGCTCAGGGAGCGTCTGCGGCGCCAGCTCCTAGCGCTGCTGCGCGGCCGTTCCCAGCACCTCGACCAGTTGGTCGAAGACCGCCGGGCCACCGGCCACGATGGAGTTTCCCTTGAGCAGGGAGACCGGCGTCAGGTAGTCACTCACGCGGGCGCCGGCCGCCTCCAGGACGGCGACCGCGCCCAGGCAATCCCAGGCGTTGATGTGCGCTTCTACGTAGCCGATGATGCGTCCGCAGGCGACGTCGCACAGTCCCAGCGCGCCAGACCCGTAACGGATGAACAGACCGCGGGCGTGCAGCAGGCGATCGAGCACCGGGACCACCTGGTCCGGGCCGACCCGCGGGGACGCGCCCAAGTAGGTGAGCCCCTCGCTGAGGCTGGTGGCCTGGCTGGGTGAGATCGGACGCCCGTTGCGAGTGGCGGCGAACCAGCGTCCGCCTTCGAAGAGCTCGTCGGTGGCTGGTCGATAGACCAGTCCGAACTGAAGGATGCCGGCCTGCACGAAGGCGATGGACACGCACCAGTCGGTGAGGCCGTTGACGAAGGGCTGGGTGCCGTCGATCGGGTCGACCACCCAGAGTCCTTCGGTGCTGTCGAGGTCGAGCCGGCCGGTCTCCTCGCCGAGGAAGCCGTCGTTCGGAAAGGCCTGCAGCAGTTCGTCGCGGATCAGCTGTTCGGTCTCCAGGTCGGCCTCGCTGGCCATGTCCTGAACACCCTTGGACTGGATCTCAAGGGTGTCGAAGCGTCCGAAGTAGTCCAAGGCGAGCCGGCCAGCGGCCAGCGTCACCTCATGGGCCTTGTCGAAGCGCGGCTGGAGTTCGTGCATGGTGATGCTCCTTCGGGGTCGCTCCGGCCAACCTAACCCAAGCCGTCGGGGGCCCTTCGACAGGATCAGGGACCGTTGGCTGAGCCTGACGAAGCCTTGGGGGCCCTTCGGCAGGCTCAGGGAGCGTTGGCTGAGCTTGACGAAGCCTTGGGGACCCTTCGGCAGGCTCAGGGATCGTTGGGCAGGGTCGGCGGACCCTTCGTCATGCTCAGGGATCGTTGGCTGAGTCCCTGGGACCGTTGGCTGAGCTTGACGAAGCCCCGTGACCCTTCGGCAGGCTCAGGGAGCGTTGGGCAGGCTCGACCAACGGAGTTGGAGCTTCGCTCAGGCGGCCTTGCGGGTGGCCACCAGGCCGCGGGCTGCGTCCGCGATGCCTTCGACCGTCAGGCCGAAGTGCTCGAACAGCCAGCCGGTCGAACCCGTGGGGGCAAAGGTGTCCGGGACGCCGAGGGAGCGCACCCGGGTGGGGTGGTCCCGGCTGACTAGTTCGGCCACTGCACCGCCGAGGCCGCCGGCGATCAGGCCTTCCTCGACGGTGACGATGCCGCCGGTCTCGCGGGCCGCCGCCAGGATGGCGTCCTCGTCGAGCGGCTTGACCGAGGCCACCGACAGCACCCGAGCTTGGATTCCGTCGGCTGCCAACGCATCGGCCGCAGCCAAGGCCCGGTGCAGCACGGTGCCGTT